>WNGJ01002411.1_pt1 | contig 18894 bp, 17 predicted proteins | sample 5400611 | NCBI WGS metagenome assembly WNGJ01 (sample SAMN13153375, study PRJNA577476) | soil metagenome | isolation source: 40 cm soil or saprolite under Garry oak tree replicate 1 | place: USA:California | collected 2016-06-15 | reverse complement strand
TGCTTGAGTAGGTAGCACGGATACGGGCGGTACCGCACCCAACGGCAGGTGAGGTGATACTGGACTCTGGTAGCTTGACCCACTGATAGAGTCTAGCGGGTAGACCGGTTGGCTCAACCCTTCAGGGACGGGCAGATTGAGCGCCTCCGCCAGAGCTGCAACCATGGAAGCAGCGCTAGGGAAACGGGCTGCCGGGTCTTTGGCGATGCCGCGCAGGATCACCACCGTCAGAGCCGGTGGGATAGTCGGATTAATAAGGGCAGGTGAAGTAGGCATAGCATTGATGTGCTGCATCAAAATGGTAGCAGGATTGTTCCCCTGGAAAGGCAACACGCCTGTGCAGACTTCATAGAGGATGACCCCAAGGGAGTAAAGATCGCTACGCGCGTCACCAGGAACGCCCCTGGCTTGCTCCGGTGAGGTGTAGTGCGGGGTCCCAAACCACCAACCGCTCTGGGTGCTCGCAGCAGTTCCTAGCAATTTGGCAATACCGAAATCGGTGAGAATGGGCTCACCCATTGGATTGCGAGAAGTACTTCGTTTGTCAAGCAGGATATTGGATGGTTTGATGTCGCGATGAATCATGCTTCTCTGGTGGGCATAATCGATGGCCGCACTGATCGGTGTAAAAAGATGTAAAAGGTCAGCGGCGGATGGAAACTTGCCCACGCGAGACGTACTGCGGATGTAGCTCGCTAGCGTTTGTCCTTCGACATAATCCATGACCATATAAGCAGTCGTATTCTCCGATTCTGGAGGCTGCGAGATTTGAAAGTCGTAGATCTTTACGATGTTGGGATGGTGCAGCGAGGCTATTACTTGCGCTTCGCGTTCAAAACGACTGACGAAACTGGGATCATTTTGCAGGTCGGCATGCAGGAACTTAATAGCGACATAGCGTTGCAATTGTGTGTCAAATGCTTTCCAAATTTCACCCATACCCCCGCGCCCCAGGCGCTCCCGCAATTCATATTTTCCCAGGCGTCTTGGACCTGAACTGCTTGTACTCATGGCTTCTCTGCTCCTTAGTAGATAGAGAAACTCTAGTCTGTTTCTTGACTCAGCTATCTAAGAGCCGCAATATTAGCAAGTAAACAAAAACGGGAACGGGGAGAACTATGCTTTAGAATAATCTAAATTATAATGTTTGTCAATGAGGTAATTCACTTGTCTTAGAGTTCCATTCAGGCCATTGTAAGGTGGTTGGCGTCAACAGCAAGTCTGGTGTCAGGGAAGGTCACTACACTTTCATATAATGGAAAGAGTGTCTGCTGCAATACAACGCTGTTATCCATTGTAAAACATCTATTTAGGAGAGTGAGAAGTGAGGATGCCATTATTTCGCGGGATGAAACGCTGGGGAGTACTTCTCTCAGTATTGCTTTTATCCTCGCTCATTCTAGCAGCTTGTGGTGGAAATTCCCCCTCCATTTTGAACCCGGCGGGACCTGTTGCGTTAAAAGAATCGAATTTGTTCTGGTTCATCCTGGTTGTCGCCACGATTGTGTTTGTAGCGGTTGAGGGCATATTGATCTATTCAATTGTGCGCTTCCGCGAACGACCAAACTCACCTGAGCCCACGCAAATCCATGGGAATAACACTATCGAAATCATCTGGACGATTGTCCCCTCTGTATTCTTGTTTATAGTACTCATAGGAACCATCTACACGATGTTCGGATTGACCAGTTTCTCAAGCACTGGACGCCCGTTACAGATCAGAGTGGTTGGTCATCAATGGTGGTGGGAGTTCGACTACCTGAACGAGAATTTTGTAACCGCCGATGAGTTGCACATACCTGTTGGTACTCGTGTAGAAGCTCAACTGCAGTCGAACAATGTCATTCACAGCTTCTGGGTTCCAGAGTTGTTTGGCAAGACGGATGTTGTCCCCGGCCATAACAACATGTCGGTGTTCCAGGCTGATCGAATTGGCGAGTATCGTGCACAATGTACCGAGTTTTGCGGCTTGCAACATGCGCACATGAATTTTTATGTGGTCGCCCAATCACAAGACGATTACAATGCGTGGGTGACTTCGCAGCAACAAGCAGCGGCGTCAAATCCGGCCCAACAGGCTGCGATAGCCGGTCAAAAACTTTTCACAGGTTCAGGTGGATGTGCAGGTTGCCACGGCATAGTGGGCGTCAATCTGAAGAGTTTCAATGATCCTCTGGCAAATGCGCTCATTGGGCCAAACCTGACCCATTTTGGCAGTCGCAGGCAAATTGCAGGAGGGGTTCTCCCATGGGACCCTGCTTCATGTGTAGTCGTTACTGGATCAGATGGACAGCCCAGGGTACAGAATCCCGATGCATGTGGACTTTATCAGTGGCTGCACGATCCACAGGCCGTCAAACCTGGCAACGACATGAATATTCGGCCTCTCTCGGATACCGAGATTGCTCAACTGATAGCGTACCTGGAGAGTCTTAAATAGACCAGGCTATTATCCCTGAGGGGCGCGATAAATCTGGCCCCTACAGGACTAGATAACGGAGGAAATGCCGATGGCAACCCGCACAATAACCGAAGGCGTAACTATTGCACGTCGCAGGCGCCTGAGTGAAACCTACATTGGCGAATGGCTCATGACGACCGACCATAAGAAGATCGGCGTCATGTACATTGTCACAGCCTTCTTCTTTTTCCTGGTCGGCGGCGTAGATGCTATGCTCATCCGCACCCAGTTGGCGGTACCGAATGGAAAAGTCCTGTCTCCCGAAGTGTATAACCAGGTCTTTACCATGCACGCCGTCACCATGATCTTTTTGTTTGTCATGCCGATGCTTTCAGGGCTCGGTAACTACGTTGTGCCGCTAATGATCGGTGCACGTGACATGGCTTTCCCACGCATGAATGCGTTTGGATATTGGGTTATCCTCTTTGGCGGCGTGTTTTTGACTTCAAGTTTCCTATTCGGTGCAGCACCAAATGCAGGTTGGTTCGCCTATGCTCCATTAACCGAGCTGAGCGGTCCTGGCACTACGTCTTGTGGTAACGCCGTTATGTGTACTCCTGGCCCAAACATGGACTTCTGGGCGCTGGGTATCCTGATGCTCGGTATCTCGTCTATTGCCGCCTCGATTAACTTTGTGGTGACCATCCTCAAGTTACGCGCTCCCGGTATGTCGATCAACCGCATGCCCCTATTCACCTGGATGACCTTGATTACGGCTTTCCTGCTGCTCTTCGCCCTTCCCAGCGTCACGATAGCCAGCATCTTGATACTGCTTGATCGTCACCTCGGTACCCACTTCTACCAGGCTGGTTTTGGCGGTGATCCCTTGCTCTGGCAGCACCTTTTCTGGTCGTTTGGTCATCCGGAGGTGTATATCCTGATTTTGCCTGCCTTTGGCATCATCTCAGAGGTGTTGCCAGTCTTCTCACGCAAACCCATTTTTGGCTACACCTTTATTGCCTGGTCTGGGGTTGCTATTGGCTTCCTGAGCTTTACAGTGTGGGCGCACCACATGTTTGCGGTAGGTCTGCCACTCGTGGCGCAGTCGTTCTTCGCTACTAGCACAATACTCATAGCCATTCCCACAGCGGTGAAGATATTCAACTGGTGTGGCACGATCTACGGTGGCAAACTCAGTTTCAAGCCCCCAATGCTTTTTGCTTTGGGCTTTATTGCTATGTTTTTGATTGGCGGTCTGAATGGCGCAGCGCTGGCGATTGTCCCCTTTGACTACCAGGTGACAGACACCTACTTTGTAGTTTCTCATCTTCATTATGTGCTCTTCGGTGGAAGTGTGTTCGGTATCTTTGCAGGCATCTTTTACTGGTTCCCCAAGATAACGGGTAAATTGCTGAACGAACGGTTGGGCCAGGTACAGTTCTGGCTGATGCTGATAGGTGTGAATCTTACATTCTTCCCTATGCATATCATGGGATTGCTTGGTATGCCTCGTCGCATCTACACCTATCCCGCTAACCTTGGCTGGAATGAACTGAACCTTATAGCAACGATTGGCGCCTTTATGCTCGGTACAGCCTTCCTGGTGTTCCTCTGGAACTTCGTTGTCACGCTTCGTAGTGGTAAGGCAGCAGGCACTGATCCGTGGGATGCATTTACCCTGGAATGGGATACCGATTCCCCACCCAAACCTTACAATTTCCTGGAAGTTCCCACCGTGCGTAGTCGCCGTCCGTTCTATGATAAAAAGCACCCGGAGATTGCAGACTGGAAGACTGCGACACACTAAAATAATGTCTTAGAAAAGAGGAAGATTGTGGCTGAGGAGCAAGGGCAGCGCGAACAGGCAGCTAAAAAACAAAAGGCTTCAAATGAAGCTATGGAACAGGCCATTAAACCAAAGCAGAGTTACTGGCCTTTTGCGCTGGCTGCCTCGCTCACGATAACCCTCGTTGGAGTGATATCTCATCCAATCGTCTTTTGGGTTGGAGTAGCACTCGTAGTCGTTTCATTCGCCGGTTGGGGACTTGAACGTCATTAGTTACGTATGCAGCGCATTGATCTGATCAGGTTTGAAGCGCTCTAGTGAATAGGAAGTAGTGACACAATGAGTATGGCTTATAGTGGGCAAGTTAGCGTATCTACGGAGCACGAAGAATTAGCAGGACGAGGTATTAACTGGTGGGGCATGGCCTTTTTCATTGCCTCAGAAGCTTTGATTTTCGCTAATCTCATTGCTTCTTACCTGTACCTGGAAATCCGCAATGGCAACTGGAGACCGCCTATTGATTACATCATTCCAATAATCGGTACAGTTTTGCTGCTCGGCAGTAGTATTCCTATACGTTTTGCTGGCAATGCTATCACCAAAGGCAATCAGCGCAATCTGAAACTCGGTCTCAGCCTTACCATACTCATGGGAGCTTCATTCCTCGTAGGACTGGGAATTGAGTATTATGGAGCTATTTTTGATCATAACTTTACTCCATCATCTTCCCTCCAAGGCTCATCTTTTTTCACATTGACCGGTCTCCACGCTTCGCATGTGTTCGTAGGTTTGATTTTCTTGTCTGTCATTTTGATGCGCTCTCTGCGCGGCGACTTCACTGTGAAGCACCATTGGGCGATTGTGGCCGGTGAGATGTACTGGCACTTCGTTGACGGCGTGTGGGTGTTTGTGCTTACTGTCGTTTATCTCTTGCCACTCATCCGATGATACAAATATTTTTCCGTATGACATGGTTAGGTAACTGAGGTTGATGCGTATTACCGCCGATTGATCGGCCCTCCCTCTCGCTATCCAGATGAAACAGTCAAAAAGCGAACGTCCGTGTACCATATTTTCTATCTAGATCCAGCGGTATGCGTGCGTTCTTTTTCATCAAAGTCCTCTTAAATATCACAAATTCATCACAAATATATGGTAATATGTAGTAGATGCATGATTATGATCTCTGAGTGATTTGTTCAGCATAAGAATACAGAAAGGCAGCGAGCGTTGAGAAATATCATGCGAGACGGCGAACCAGCCGTCAATAGCCGACGAGATAATCCGCGTCAACCAGGAAAACGCGCAATCACTCGCTGTTCAATTTGTATGCGCCGTACCTGGTATAATGCCATCCCTCTTAAAGAGCCAGAAGGAGTACCAGATCCTCGTCAAGAGTGGACATTGTGTAAACGCTGTCACCGGGAGCTGCTCATTCAATTGCGCCTTTCTCCCATTCGCACGCCGTTACGCCTGCGCATCGCAATAGGACTGGTTGCCGCCGAAAGATCACCATATGTATATGCCCCCGCACGTAGGGCGCTTAGCGACCGCTCATGGATCATCATCATGGCGTGGGGCTTTGGTATTGCTATGGTTCTGCACCTCATCTTAATTGTGATGCTGGCTTTTGTGGCAGGGCACTAATTTTTCCCTTGACCTGTTTGCTAGAATATACAATAGCAAAGCATCTATTATTTCAACCTCAACAGAGGAGTCCGCTTTTATGTCGTCGAGTTTAGCACGAGAATATTATATACTCTCAGAGATCACGACGAATATGCGTAGCGGCTTCATTTTGCTTAATCCTGCCGAACAAGTTACTTACTTCAACCCCAGCGCAGAGCGTTTGATTGGAATTAATAGTGGCATGCTTCACGAACAGCCAGTTTTCGATGTGCGTAAGCACCTTATTTCCCTCGCCGCTAATCCTGAAAGCGCGCAGACAGAACTTGACCGCATCTGGCTTCATGCTGAACAGGAAGGCAGCACAGACCTGGCATTAGCTGATGCCGCCGTGCGCTGGTTGCGTGTGCAGAGCTTTCCCGTGCGAGATGATCTTGATAGCTTATTGGGCCGCGGCGTATTGCTCGACGATATGACATTGGAACATTCATCTGCGCAGACACGCAGTGAGACATTGGCGCTCGCCGCTCATGAACTCAAAACGCCGCTGGCTATCATCAAAGGCTGCGCCACTACCCTCCTGGGAAACTCCATGCGCTGGGATTCTGCCACGCTGCGCGAAATGTTGCAGATGATTGATACTCAAGCCGATCGCTTGCACGATATTCTCAACACCCTCTTAGATGTCTGGCGCATGGACGCCGGTGTGCAGAATTTGAGGCTATCAGAAATACACATCTTGAAAATGCTTGAGCAATTGGTAGAACGCTGGCGCAAAAATGCTCTGCGTCACCAATTTATACTTAGCGCTCCAGCAGAAGACATCGTTGTTCAGTGTGATGCACTACGTATCGAGCAAGCGCTCAGCCATCTGCTCAATAATGCGGTGACTTACTCTTCTGGGGGTAGCGTTATCAGAATCCAGGTGGAGACAAACGATGTTGAAGTTTGCCTGAGTATCGCTGACCAGGGTGTAGGTATAGCGCCTGAGCACCTTGACCGCATCTTTGACCGCTTCTACCGTATTTCGCCAGGAGAGGAGCGTCCAACTGGTAGTGGTTTGGGGCTATCGGTTGTGCGCGCAACCATAGAAGCGCATGGAGGTAAAATCTGGGCAGACTCTCCAGGAGTGGGACTGGGAACTACTTTCTACTGTACATTGCCCTTTACTCCGCCGGTAGAAACGGAGCCACTGCGCCAGATACCATCGGCAATAACAGCCACTTCTTCACCCAGCGGCCCATTGGCTGCGCCACGCACAGGTCCTCTGAGACAAACCCAGCAATCAAAGGTATTTGTCGTCGAGAACGATGCGCGTATTGCCCGCTATCTCCGCGCCCACCTGGCGGAGCAGCAGTACTATGTACACACTCTTAGTCATGGTATCCAGTTCTTGCGCCAGCTTGATCTTGAAGAGCCTGACATAATACTATTGGCAACACGTCTGTCCGATATGAGCGGTGCAGAAGTGCTCCAACGTCTACGCGAATTTTCACCCACGCCAGTGATGATGCTCTGCGATGAGTGTGATGAAGATGAGCGCGTGCGACTTTTAGACTTCGGAGCTGACGACCTGATCGTGAAACCTTTCAGTATAAAAGAGCTACTTGCGCGCGTTCATGTTCTACTGCGACGTACGATTGTCCGGGGAGAGCAACTAACCGGTGAGGTTATTTTCAGGACAGGCGAGCTTACTCTTGACTACGCACAACACCAGGTAATCGTACGGGGGCAGCCAGTACAACTGAGCCGTACAGAATACAAACTACTCTGTACATTGGCGCAAAATGCGGGCAGGGTTTTGACGCACGAGTTGTTGTTGGAGCGAGTGTGGGGGGCAGAATACAACCGTGAAGTAGATTTCATTTGGGTTTATATCAGCCGCCTGCGCCGCAAAATCGAAGCTGACCCCCGCCATCCACGTTACATTTTGACCGTGCCAGATGTTGGTTATAAACTGGTGAAATTGTAAGCTTTACTTCCCGATCTCATTTTTAGAACAAGTTAACGGTGATTTACTTCTCACTTGGAGCATAAAGTTATAACCCCAAGGAGCATTTCTTTGAAGAATCGTATTCGTACAATCGAGGTTGCCTCACATCCAGGTGAGCGCGTCCGCATAGCTGGTTGGCTACATTCACTGCGCCAGATGGGAGGCATCAGCTTCCTTGTTATCCGCGACGGCTGGGGAACAATCCAGGCAGTAGCTGAGGCTGAGGTCGAACTGGCTCCACTGCTTGAACGTGAACTTAGCGTTGAAAGCGTTTTGTCGGTTGAAGGGCTGGTGGTCAGTATGCCCCAGGCACCTGGAGGTGTCGAACTGCACGACCTCCAGGTCGAAGTAATCACGCCCGTGACGGAGATACTACCTGTATCATTGAATAAACGCAAGATCACAGCTAATATTAGCACACTACTCGACCATGCCGTTATCACCAACCGGCATCTGGAACGACGTGCTATCTTACGCCTCAGTGCTGGCGCTATGGCAGGTTTTCGTAACACTCTTATAGCTCGAGATTTTACTGAGATACAGACACCAAAAATTGTTGCCTCTGCGACAGAGAGCGGGGCCAACGTCTTCAAACTTGACTACCTTGGACGAGATGCATACCTGGCGCAAAGTCCCCAGTTTTATAAGCAAATCATGGTGGGAGTCTTCGAGCGTGTCTTCGAGGTAGGTCCGGTCTTCCGTGCCGAGCCACATGACACAACACGGCATATTAACGAATATGTTAGCCTGGATGTCGAGTTTGGCTTTATCGAGAACCATTTTGCGGTGATGGTCCTCCTGCGTGACGTGATTGCTGGTATTCTGGAAACACTCAGCGAACACTACATGAGTGAACTGAAGTTGCTACGTGTGCAGGTGCCTGTTGTTCCTGAACGAATACCGCATATCCACTTCTCCGAAGCGCAGGAACTCATTTTCAATCGCTACAGTACAGATGTACGCGGCGAGCCGGATCTCTCGCCGCAAGACGAGCATTGGCTCGGTGAATGGGCGCAACAAGAGTATGGCAGCGAGTTCCTCTTCGTCACAGGCTATCCAATGCGTAAACGGCCATTCTACACTCACCCGGAACCTGAGCGGCCGGAGTTTTCAAACTCCTTCGACCTGCTCTTCCGTGGAACGGAGCTGGTCACAGGTGGGCAGCGACTCCATCTCTATCAGGATTACCTGGCTGCATTAGAGAAGGCTCACCTGCCAATAGAACCATTCGAGACCTACCTGGAAGCATTCCGTTACGGCATGCCTCCACATGGCGGATTTGCTATTGGCCTGGAACGACTGCTTATGCAGCTTACAGGTGCTCCCAATATCCGATTGACCACAACGTTCCCGCGTGACCTTTTGCGGCTTACACCATAATCAGTGCTTTGATTCACTTTGCTGTAGCATTCATCACAGCCGGTAGATATCGATGCCGCCCATCGTGATATGCGTTACAAAGTGAATGCGCACGGGTCTCTCTGGATTGCTCACAGCGGTTGCGAAATCAGGCGGCTGATCCGGGAGATTGATGATGTAGCGCAGCTTTTGCCTCATTGTTTCCCATACGCCAGGGCCCTCGTGAACGTTTCTCCCTCCTGCAAAGGCACTTCCTTCAAGCGTAAACTGGACGTAGCGGGGAAGGAAAATTTCGACTCCTCCCATCGTTACATTGATCTCCAGGCGGTACTCTCCTGGCTCGATCGGTGCGCTGACCAGGTCGATTACCGTACCGCTCATCAGCGTGTTCATCTTACCCTGTTGAAACAACTGCATGCCACTGTACGAAATCGAATACGCCTGGCCTCCTATTCCTGAGAAAAGAGGCGCGCTTGTTCTTTGCGTGCCAGACCCGGGCACAGCAGCCTGTTGTGCTGGGGGTTCTGTACGAACCACTTCAATGGTGCAATTTGTTAAGACTGCGCCAAGTGCGCCGACCGCTGCAAGCATCGGAGCCAGAACCGCTCCCACTATGCCAATGGTCAACGGAATCTCCATGATAGTACGGCCTTCTTGTTTGATGATGATGCGGCGTACGTTGCTTTCGTGGATAAGCCTTTCCACTGTCGCAAGCAACTGGTTGCCCATGACTTGCCATTCTTCACGATATTCTTGATGCTGTCCTGTTTTTGGTGCGTTTGGAGTTGTCTGTGCCATTCTTATGCTCCTTCTTCATGCTCTATTGTGTCTCCTACACTTCACTTCCCCTATTGTACTTCATCCCTCTCACAGATCAATCTCAGATCTCTTTAAGTCTCTCACACTTTCATCACCAAAGATGGAGAACCTTATGTAGCAAAGACTCGTCTTCTCCCTGGAACTCCTGAACATCTGTGATGGCACTGTGAGCAGGAAGTCGACTTTTGTGATCTTCTCGTAACGTCCCTGTCTTACACTGCATACTGGAAAGGTTCGCGCCATATAGTGAAAAGTGCAACGAGGTGAGGATCTCGGGTTGAACGTCTTGCCCCATTGTGCCGAAGCCTCTCGTGGTGCGTCCCAGTTCCTGGCGCGTCCCTGGTGAGTTGCCTGTGTTGGTAGAAGCCTGCCAGGGCGTCGCCGGTAAAGTGATAGCATGCTCGTGGAACGAAAGGAGCGAGAAGATGAAACATAAACTTGTACGGATTGGGCTCGTCGTGTTGGAGGCCCTGGTCGCACTTAGTGCCATCGTAGGTGGTCTGTGGCTGGTGGCTGGGAGGAGCGCGTTGCCTCTGGCGTGGCTGGCTGGCACGCCTTTCAGCGACTACACCATCCCTGGCCTGGTGCTGGCGATTGTCGTGGGAGGCAGCGTCCTGCTCGCCGCAGCCACCGTGTTCATCCATCGTGAATGGGCGGCACTCGTCTCGATGGCGGCTGGCCTACTCATGGTCGGCTACGAGGTGGTGCGTGTAGCGATGATCGGCCACCTCGATTGGTTTTACGAGGCCTTCTTTGTGCTCGGCCTGGCGATCTTCGGACTGGCCACTTACCTGTGGATGGCGGAGTATCGTCGTCAGCACTTCCCAACCAGGCAAGGCAGTACCGCCTAGATCGCGTAGAGATGCGTAGAGTGGTGATTTATGAAGGAAATAACAAGAAAAGGTGAAAAATGATGTGGAAGTACATCATCGCCAATGTGCTCCTGGCCCATGGAATTGGCCACATCATGCCGTTCATGCTCTCTGAAGGTGGGGAAAGGTAGACTGGTTGATATAGCATTGAGTGTGTGCTCACAGTAGCAGTGTTCTGCAACTTGGATGATCCTATGGTGAACCGATGAAACAGATCAAGTCACTGTATCATGGGAGGAAAAGAACTTGACAATGCATGCAAAAAAGACCCGGAGCTCCGGCTGGCTGGCAGTGGCTCGCATAGCCGGTCGGCTCTTGCTGGCCCTGAGCATCTTCCTGGGCGGGTATCTGCTCATCTACCGCCCCCAGGAACTACGCTGGGGCGCCACCGACGCAGAGGTAGCGCGAGCCATGCCCGGTGACGAGATCCAGCCCCGGCCGATCTTCAACGCCACACGCGCCGTCACCGTTCAGGCGCGGCCCGAGCAAATCTGGCCCTGGCTGGTACAAATCGGCTATGGGCGCTCCGGCTGGTACGGTTACGACTGGATTGATAACGATGGTCTTCCCAGTGCTGACCGCATCATCCCAGCGTTGCAGCACTTGAAGGTTGGCGACACCATATCGATCTTGAAAGGAAACAACTGGAAGGTCGTGGCGGTCGAACCCAACCACTACCTTGTGTGGGAGAGCAAGGGTGGGCACGATAGCATGGTGTTGGCACTCTACCCGGTCGATGTTAGCCACACGCGCCTGGTCTGGCGGATACACAATAATACTCCCTACGACTGGACGTCGCCCTACATTGTCCCCCAACTCTTCACCGACGGTGTCGACTTGCTCGCGATCCGGCAGAACATGCTGGGCATCAAGGCGCGCGCGGAGAGGGCAGGGCCTCCAGCTCCTGCGGTCGTCTACACCGAGCTGGCCCTGTGGGTGGTCGCGTTCCTGGGCTTCCTGATAGCCGAGGCCGGGCTTGTCGTCCGGCGCGACTGGCTGCGACCCCTGCTGGCCGTCTCGGCGACCGGCCTGATCACAGTCGGCCTGCTGCTTGTGAAGCCACCGGTCTGGGTGGATGGACTGGTCACGCTCGGTAGCTTGGTGGGATTGTGGTGGCTATATCGGCCAACTGTCCGGAGAGCGATCTCGGAAGGATCGGGTCTCCCGTCTGAGATAATTGTGTAATCGCGTAAGAACATAGGTTTCAAGATGAAGGAGGAGTGCTAAGATGTTTAAGACGTTTGACTTCTGTCGAGCCACACCCGACGAGCTACATCGATCTTTGCCAGGCGATAAGGCGATCCCGCATCCCATTGGGAGCGCAACGCACGCGATTACCATTGATGTGCCCCCGGATCAGGTCTGGCCATGGTTGGTCCAAATGGGCTGTAACCGTGCAGGATGGTATAGTTATGACCTGCTGGATAACGGGGGAAGGCACAGTGCCACCACCATCATTCCAGCCTTGCAGCATCTGGCGATTGGGGATGTGATGCCTGCCGTGCCAGGCGCGCGAGATGCCTTTGTTGTAGTGGACTTTACCCCTTATAAAATGCTCCTCCTGGGAGTTCCAATTGCGAATACGGCAGTCGAAGCAGGTGTTTCACCTGCTTCGACTCACACCTATTATTCCATCTGGGTCCATGTACTTGAAGAGATGCCAGCCCATCACACCCGGCTGATTACGCGGGGGCACCTGGGGGCTGTTTCGCTCTCGCCGCCCACATCAAGGATGCCCTCCCTCATTCGCTTCACAACGCCATCGGAGTTGCTGGTCACGATCATCCTGAAGTTGCCCAGACCAGTGATGGCCTCCATCTACCTCTTCGGCCATTACATCATGGAGAGAAGGCACTTGGTCGGGATCAAACAGCGAGCCGAGCGTCAGACCTTATCAGGTTCGTCGCCCTCTGAAGAAAGTCGTACTGCTGAAATCGAAGCTGGAGAGCCGGTGGGCTGAGGGAAGGTGTAGCTATGAAAACACGGCAGCATAATTACCAGATAGTCCCGTATCCGAAGCTCCGACGCGCGCTGGCGGTCACGCTTCATTCAGCCCAGCGCAAGCCTATGGTTCGTGGCTTGATCGAAGTCGATGTGACCAGGGCTCGCGAGTTCCTGCGGGAACATAAAGCGAACACCGGAGAGTCTCTCTCGTTCACAGCATTCATTATCACCTGTCTGGCACAAGCAGTGGACGAGAACAAATCTCTGCATGCCTGTCACAAAGGCAGGAAGCACCTTGTCCTGTTTGATGAGGTGGACGTGTCGACCCTGATTGAGCGTGACATGGCTGGCCAGAAGCAACCCATTGTCTATATTATCAGAGCGGCGAATAAGAAGACCTTCCGAGAGATTCATCAGGAAATTAGGGCGGCTCAGGTGAATGCAGTGGAGCAAGCCTGGGAAGGTCTCAAGGATTTTGGATGGCTGCCGCTGGTGGTCTTCAGAGTCATCTGGCCAATTTTCTGGTGGATGAAGGGCAGGTTTCCTCATGTGCAGAAGAAGTACGGTGGGCATATCGGCAGTGGGCATGTTTGGCAAAAGTGCCGGCTGGGGCATCCCGATCAATGACCATACCCTTGATCTTACCCTGGGCGGCATTGCCGAGAAGCCAGGCGTCGTCGATGGGCACATCGCCATCCGCGAATATCTCTGCATGACACTGAGCTTCAATCATGATCTGATCGACGGCGCCCCGGCAGCACGCTTCACCGAGCGGTTGAAAGAACTGATCGAAAGTGGCTACGGCCTCTATGAGAGCGAAGCAGAGAACGTAGGATCCTTGCCAGGATAAGCAGGGAGATCAGCAGAGAAGTCAGCAATGGTACGGATTCAACTGGCGTCACCGCACAGCTCCATGCTTCCCTAATGATTACCCATACAGGAGCAGACAGTGGGAGAGTAGGTGTGCTGGGGTGCGTGAAACGGTTTTGCGGCTGCTGGCATCTCCTCAGCCGTCGGCATAACTCGACCTCCTGTGCTTCCTCACGTGTTAGCAACAAACCTTGTACATGCACAATAAGCATGGTATCATCTTGAGGAAGTTAAACGAAGCCATGCGCGATATTACCTGAAAAACCATGTACACATTTGTCATTGAGAAGAAAGGCTCCAGGTGTCTGGAATGGAATCCTCACCCAAACAGCCAGAGAACAAAAAAGAAGAACCTCAAGGTGTTTCAACTGCTGTATATGGGCTAGGGGATTGGATATTTGTTCCTGAAGAGCCTACCATCTCGAGCATAGGCGAATTTCTTCTCCCATACCTGCTTGGAGCGATGCAAGCATGCTGGATAGCAGCAATACTAATTGGCCTGGCAAGTGCCGGTCTTTTTGAGTCGTCTGAAACGTTGCTGCCACTTTGGGCGCCTTTTATCCTCATTCTCGGCTCCCTCCTACTATTCCATTACCTGGGACTGCGAACCGCGAGAAAAGCCTCTTCTGATGCAGGCGAAAACTTAAAAGTTGCCATACCTGAAACATCCCTCTTTATCATACTGATCGGTGTATTATCGTTATTCTTTGTCTGGCTGCATATTTATGGCCAGACAGCCTTTATCTTCGACCCAAAATGGGTGCTGGCGCTGTTCAATGATGTCCTGCTTCTCAAAGGCCATTTCTACGAAGTGGTCAGCATTGTCGGGCTTTCATTCCTGCTTGGCTGGCTGGGCATCCGCCTCATAAATCGACAGGTTGAACCCTCTGATGTATTTCGCGCACTGTGCCTGGGGTTGGGCGTGATTATTGTGGTGATTATTCTGCGAACAGGGCAGGCGAGCGCAGGTGTAGTCGTTCATGATGATGCCATACTGCTCCTACTGATTCCAGTCTTTCTCTTTCTCTCGCTCGCGGCTCACGCTCTGGCACGGGTCGTCTTCATACGGCAATCGCATCCTGCAGGCTTGCAAGGGAGCATTGTTGCACAGGAACGCGCGATTATTATGCTGATTGGATCACTAGGCCTGGCTTTTCTCTTCATTGCTTTGTTGATTGGCGGCACCACTAACTCTGCATTTTTAGCAGGTTTTGAAAATGTCTTAACTCTACTAGGAGTGGTCTACAATTGGTTTGTAGGAATCGTTGCTGCAATCTTAGTTATCTTAGCCACTCCCATATTCTGGCTTGTCTCTTTATTGCATCCATCCACCCAATTGCCAAAAGTAACTAATTTCCACAGAGTGCAAGCAAAGGGCAAACCAGCTATAAGCGCGCTAGAGACAACATTTGCTCATACAATCCTTCCAATTCTAAGTATTGTTTTACCCATCTTATTCATCTTGCTGCTGATCCTGCTTATTCGTTGGACATTGCGTCGACGTCGACGAGTACGTAATCGTGTAAATCGCCGAAACCAGGATGTACATGAAAGTCTGTGGTCATGGTCGCTTTTCTGGACGCAACTCAGAGCAATCTTACACGCACTCTTTGCGCGTTTCATTCATCGTGATACGACCACAGTATCTTCTGTGGTCGTCACGAAAGAAATACAAGGAGAGCCTGCTGCGCGGAGTATTCGCCAGATCTACCGCGCATTCTTAAAGAAAGCAGCGAGGCGCGGCTATCCACGGAAGGGATTTGAGACTCCATATGAGTTCAAACAACGCTTAGACGAAAAAGTTCCTCTTGCTGAACCAGAGTTGGAGGTGATTACCGGGGCGTATGCTCTTACGCGTTATGGCGGCGATGCACCAGATGAGGCGCAGTTAGCGCGGGTACGCAGTAATTGGGTTGAACTGGATCAGAAATGGACTTAACATCGTAGGACTTCCCCGTTGACCACCGCGTATCTTTGAGCCTTGGCCAGAATCTCCTCAGGAAGACTGCCGAAATCGGTGGCAGTAATCAATACCTGTTCATGTCGTAGTACCTCGCGTAGCAAATGCTCACGTCGTAGGGGGTCAAGCTCACTGAATACATCGTCAAGTAACAGAATCGGCTCCTCTCCAGTAACAGTGCGCATATAAGCCAGTTCTCCAAGTTTGGCGGCGAGGGCCGCCGTGCGCTGCTGACCACGCGATCCATACGTAAGCATATTTACGCCGTTCACCAGAAACTCGAGGTCATCACGATGTGGTCCCAGTAAACACACGCCCTGGTGAATCTCTTTCCGCCGCGCTTCACGCAATTGTGTACGATAGTTTTGTAGGGTCTCCGTTGTATCCCAGGTGGGATCAATATGAAATGACGGGCGATAGACAATTTTCAGATGTTCGCGTCCGCCGCTGATAATTGCTTGCAGTTCATCAACGTGCTGATTGAGTGAGACCACCATACGATGTCGTTCGAAAGTAATCATGGTCGCCAATTCGGTCAATTTTTCATCCAGGTAATCCAGCATGCGTGGATCTTCCTGGTTTTCGCGGATGCGTTTGAGCAAGGCAGATCGCTGCGTGACGATCTTACGATACCTTTGCAGCGCCTGGCAGTAGTGGGGCTGCATCTGGCAAAGTCCGCGGTCGAGAAAACGCCGTCGCTCTTCTGGGGAACCATCAACCAGGCTCAAATCGTTAGGTGAGAACAGCACAACAGTCACCAGACCTACCAGATCGATAGCTCTCTTAGGAACGCTATTGATCTTGATACGCTTGCGTTGCCGATCATTGGGCGCGATGAATTGGATCCCTCCATCATCGCTAGGACCCTTTTCTGGCGGAGTTGGGTCGATAATCACGATCTCAATCTTCACTTCATCGTTGTGCCGCTCGACTGAAGCAGCGATGCGTGTGACGTGGTCGGACGCATGCCAGTTGACGATTTCACGATCAGATGAGGCATGGAAGGAGTTGGATGTAGCGAGCATAGCTACAGCTTCAAGTAGATTGGTTTTCCCCTGGGCGTTCTCACCCTGAAAGAGAAACAGACCCGGCCCTAGAGAGAGCGCGAGTTGCTTGTAGTTACGAAAGTCTTTCAGCGAGAGGTGAGAAAGGTGCATGTATGATTCCATAAAGAGGAGATTTTTGGGGGAAGCTCCTATTCTCCCGGCAGGGGGCATGAGCCACCCTGCCCCAATTATTATCGATTGATGTGCATGGGCATAATCACATATGTATAGTCATCTGCACCCACCGGTCTGATCACGCCGGGCTTTGTAGCGGCATTGGCCTCAAGTGCCACCTCTGGCGTACCAATAACGGCCAGCACATCCGCAAGGTATTTCACGTTAAAGATAATTTGTAGTTCGGTCCCATCAACGGCTGCATTGATGGTGCTGGTATTATCACCCAGGTCTTCGGCCGTCGCCTCAACGGTAAGCGAACCGGGTTCCAGCCCTTCATTTTCACCAGGATTGATCTTGACGCGTGTAATGTTTGAACTGTCACGGGCGAACAACGCGGCACGCTTGGTAGCCTCAGCGAATTGTTTCGTCTCAACGACTGCTCGCGTCGAATGCTCTTTGGGAATAATCTGGCGGAAGTTGGGGAAGGTGCCATCGATCAAGCGCGAGACAAGATCAAGGTTCTGCGTATGGAAGAGCACCTGGCTGCGATTAGGTGTCACGATCATTTCAACAGCCCCCTCTGATGGCAGGATGCGCGCAAGCTCGGTCAGGGTACGCGCTGGGATGAGAATGTCGCCGCGAGGATGGTCATCGCCGGGCAAGGGCGCGACTCGCACTGCAAGGCGGAAAGCATCAGCAGCGGCAAACGTTATTTTTTCGCCGCCTACCTGCACCAGCACACCGGTCAAGACAGGACGCGAATCATCGTCGGCAGCGGCAAATGCAACCTCAGCAATCATCTCTTTAAGCAGCGTTGCATCGAGCACTACGGGAGGTTCTCCATCTTCGGCGTTGGGGATAAGCGGATATTCAGAAGCATCGATACCCTTGATATTCGCGTTGCTGCCCAGGCTCTTGACATTCATAGTATGAGAATCTTCAGCTACAGCGATATCAATCGGAGCCTGTGGCAAGCTATTGACGAAATCGGTGAGCAGTTTTGCGGGAACAGTGGTTGTCCCTTCTTCATGAATCTGTGCATCGACCCAGCAATTAATGCCAATTTCCAGGTTGGTAGCGGATAGCTTCAGACGGCCATGATCGGTTGCCAGTAAAATATTGGACAGGATTGGGAGTGTGCTGCGGCTCGAGACGGCATGACTGACGGCTGTAAGCCCACGGCTCAGGTCTTGCTGCTTACATGTAATTTTCACTGTGTTCTTCCTCCAAGGGACGCCATAGACAAGAAAAGTTCTTGGTTAGTATACAGGATTCTATTAGAGAGAACAAGCTTTGTATGCAAATTGGGTGCTTTAACTTATTCCAACGAGAGAGGAAAGAACTGGAAGGCATAAGAATGACTGTTGAGGTATAATCACCTCAAGGCAATATTTCTATGATTTTTTAGGCTTTGGCTTGTGCAATATAAGAATATGTTGATGTACTATATTTGGCACGAATGCATAAGGATAACCATACGGGCGTAATCGCGTTCCAGATTGGTACCAGATAATATCTCCCTTATTCTTAAAGCCGCAACGCCTCGCTGCATTCGTTAGATCAGCGTGAGTCATAATGTACTCGCCATCTTGATAGGCATCGCGAACAATGAAGACCATATATTTGTCGTTTTTAAGTAATCGGAAACATTCCGCAAAGACGGTGGTCATAGCAGCAAGATATTCTTCATAGGAGTTGAGGTTTGCGAGGTCTTTTTCCTCCTCTGAGCGCATATTATAATCTGTCCGGCGATTAGAAAACTCTTGAGCATATCGATCGTTAGACATAGTTTGCTCGAGATGAATATTGTATGGTGGATCAGTGGCAATGAGATCAAATGTTTGATCTTTCATCTGTCGCATTGCTGTTATACAGTCTCCTAAAATAAGTTCCTGAGATCCTAATCCTTCAGTTTTCCTGACCTGATTGTAAATCTCGATCCATTTTTGGTTAATCTCAATCCCTATTGCTTTTCTTGGAGGTCGTGCAATAGTAGCACCTATCAATGTACCTCCTACGCCAGCAAAAGGGTCAAGCACTAACTCATCCCCTTTAGTAAAGTATTCGATAAGAGTTTTCATCAACTGTGGAGGCTTGTTTG
>WNGJ01002719.1_pt1 | contig 18897 bp, 14 predicted proteins | sample 5400611 | NCBI WGS metagenome assembly WNGJ01 (sample SAMN13153375, study PRJNA577476) | soil metagenome | isolation source: 40 cm soil or saprolite under Garry oak tree replicate 1 | place: USA:California | collected 2016-06-15 | reverse complement strand
GATGCGCTGGGACAAGCAAACAGAGCGAGAGAAGAACAAGCGAGAACGTGGAACTTTGGGCTCGCCTATCGTTGAGCTCCGGCATAAGTACCTCCCCGCCTGGATCGCAAGATGCCTCCCCGCTTTTTGGGCTGAATTATGGGATCAAGGCGAACACCCGCGGACCTGGAGAATCCTTGCGCGGAACATAGTACGCAGCCCGCCAGCCGTCAAGAAGAAAACGGAAACCGGAAACCCTGGATCTGGAATTGTAACCACGCCGAAAAAGGGCTGTCCTCAATTGCGCTTACCAATTAAAGGCCAACCGATGTGAGCCACCTTCCGATTCGCCAACCCCCCCGAGAGGGGTTGATCATATCACCGCCACTGGATGTAAAACGGGCTGCCCCTAGAAGTGGCCGTACTCGGCATTTCGATTCGAAACACCACGAGATAACTCCGGAATTGTCGGCTACTCGGAAACAATTGGGCACCTCCGATCCTGATGTGGCCCACGGTCGGTCGCAGAACTGGCAATCCGGACAAGCGCCCCTCCGGTCCAGAAACGTTAGTGCAACCGAGGTTCTGGGAAGGTGGTTGAGCAACGGACCGGCATCACTCGGACGGGTGAACTGGAACTTGGTGCCCCACTCGCGCAGGTCCTCATCCTGGCGAGCCGTCAGCCCAGGCCGTGCCCGAGATTCGCTGCCCGGCGTCGTGAATCCTTTATAATTTGAGTTTGGCCATGAACGCCAACAATTCACAGAGCGTTTCCTTTGGCCTCGAATGGGCCCATCCGCTGGTTCGCGATTGGTTCGTCGGCCGGTTTGGCACGCCCACTGAGCCGCAAGAGCAAGGTTGGCCGCACATTCTGGCGGGCAGGACTACGCTGATCTCCGCACCGACGGGCTCTGGTAAGACGCTTGCAGCGTTCCTAGCCTGCATCGATGGCTTGGTACGGAGAGCGCTCCGCGGCGAGCTGGCGAACCGCACGGAAGTGCTCTACGTTTCGCCCCTCAAGGCACTCAGCAACGACATACGCACGAACCTGGAGATTCCTCTTCGCGAAATTCAGGCGCTGGCCGGCCATTGCGGGATCCTCATGCCGGAAATCCGCACGGCGGTGCGCACAGGTGATACGTTGGCCCACGAGCGCCGCGCCATGCTGGCCCGCCCACCGCATATTCTGGTCACGACTCCGGAATCTCTCTACATCCTACTGACCGCAGAGAAGAGCCGTGAAATCCTGCGGGACGTCAAGACTGTTATCGTGGACGAAATCCACTCTGTTGCCGACGACAAGCGCGGCGCGCACCTGGCACTTTCCTTGGAGCGATTGGAATATCTGACCGGCAGCTACCCCGTGCGGATCGGTCTTTCCGCTACGCAGAAGCCCATCGAAGTTGTCGCGCGCTTCCTATCCGGCTCCGATCGTGCCGACCCAGTGGTCGTGCAGATAAGCCACCGGCGGGAGTTGGACCTGGCCGTCGAAGTCCCTCGCAGCGAGCTCGGACCGATTGCCTCAAACGAGATGTGGGGCGAAATCTACGACCGCATCGCAGAACTGGCAAGGCAGCATCGCTCCACACTTGTCTTTGTGAACACGCGCCGCCTGGCGGAACGCGTGGCGCATCATTTGGGAGAGCGCCTGGGAAAAGACGCCGTAGGCACGCACCACGGAAGTTTGTCGCGCCAGCTGCGGCTGGCAGTGGAAAAGAAATTGAAGGCCGGTGAAGTGCGCGCCCTGGTTGCAACCGCGTCCCTTGAACTGGGTATCGACATTGGCTCGATTGACCTTGTCTGCCAGATTGGCTCTCCTCGGTCCGTCTCTGTTTTGCTGCAGCGCATCGGACGCGCGGGTCACTGGCGCGGCGCCGTTTCCAAGGGCCGCATCTTCGCCACGACTCGCGATGAATTGCTCGAAAGCGCCGCACTCGTGAGAGCGATCCGCCAGGGCGAGTTGGATCGTATCGAGATTCCCGATGCGCCGATGGACATATTAGCCCAGCAGATTGTGGCCATGTGCGCCGCCGAGGACTGGAGCGAAGACGAGTTGTTTCATATCGTCCGCCGCGCTTATCCCTATAGAAATCTAGTGCGCGCCGAATTCGACGCTGTCGTGGAAATGCTCTCCGAGGGCATCGCCGGAAGCCGAGCACGTTACGCTGCCTACTTGCACCGTGATCGCGTGAATGGACGTGTCCACGCGCGCAGAGGCAGCTGGCTGACGGCCATCACCAGCGGCGGCGCGATCCCCGACAACGCGCTTTACGCTGTTCTGGCTCAGCCGGAAGGCGCGCTGGTTGGGACTGTCGACGAAGACTTCGCGGTGGAGAGCCTCGCGGGCGATATCATCCTGCTCGGGAACTCCTCCTGGCGCATCCGGCGCGTGGAGTCCGGGCGTATGTTGGTCGAAGACGCGCAGGGAGCGCCGCCCAGTGTGCCGTTCTGGCGCGGCGAGGCGCCGGCGCGCACGCCTGAGCTTTCCGCATACCTCGCCGAGTTGCGCGAAAGAATCAGCTCGCTCGCGTCGGCTGCTGTGCCGGGCGACACGCCGCAACAGTCGGCGGAAGTTGCCGCAGCCGTGAAATGGCTCAGGAGCGAATGCGGACTTGACGATATGGGGGCCGAGCAGGCGGTCGAGTATGTTGTGGCCGGGCGCGCGGTGCTGGGCGCCGTGCCCACGCAGAACACCGTGATCGCTGAACGCTTCTTCGATGAGAGCGGCGGTATGCAGCTCATAATTCATGCCCCGTTCGGCGCTCGAATCAACAAGGCCTGGGGACTGGCGTTGCGAAAGCGCTTCTGTCGTTCCTTCAATTTCGAGCTGCAGGCCGCCGCCACAGACAACGGGCTGAATATTTCGCTCACCGAGCAGCACAGCTTCCCCTTGGCGGACGTTTTTCATTTCCTCCACCCTGCGTCGGCACGGGAAGTGCTGGAACAGGCGGCACTCACGTCTCCATTGTTCACGTCGCGCTGGCGTTGGGACGCGGGACGTGCGCTGGCGCTGGTTCGCTTTCGAAACGGGAGAAAAGTTCCGCCGCCCATTCAGCGCATGCGCTCGGATGACTTGCTGGCAGCGGTTTTCCCGGAAGCCCAGGCCTGCCAGGAGAATGTTTCCGGCCCCATTGCCATTCCGGACCATCCCTTGATCCGAGAGGTGATGAAAGACGTTCTGAGCGAAGCGATGGACTTTGCAGGTTTTCAAAGGGTGTTAGGCGACATTTTCGAGGGCCGAATTCGCTGCGTTGCGGTGGACACGCCGGTGCCCTCGCCGTTTTCGCACGAGATTCTCAACGCCAATCCTTATGCCTATCTCGACGATGCTCCTCTCGAGGAGCGCCGCGCGCGGGCCGTGGAAATGCGCCGCGCGCTGCCCGATGCCGTCTTGTCCGAAGTTGGCCGGCTCGAGCCTGCGGCGATTGCGGAAGTGCGCGAAGAGGCCTGGCCTGATGTTCGGGATGCGGACGAACTACACGATGCGCTGCTGACTCTGGTTGCGTTGCCCGAGCCGGCAGATTCCGGGCCGCCAGAAAACGGTCACTTGCGCCGGAAGCTTCAGGCGTCCATTCCCGCCTGGGCCGAATTTTCCGCGCAGCTTGCTGCCGCACGTCGCGCCGCGCTCGCTCAGGTGGGTGACTTGAAGTATTGGGTCAGCGCGGAACGGGCCAAGGCTTTCGTGCAGATTTTTCCTGCTGCACGCTTCGAATCTTCACTGCCAGAGATCGGATCGAACGCAGCTTCACGCCAAGATGCGCTGTTGACCATGGCGGCGGGCTGGATGGCGCACGTCGGCCCGGTGACCCCCAGCGAGTTAGGTGAGACGCTGCAAGTTCCCGCCGCGGATATTGAGAGAACTCTTCTAAGAATGGAGGCGGGCGGCGCCATTCTGCGTGGACGTTTCACGGATTCGGCCGCCGGGGAAACCGAGTGGTGTGATCGGCGCCTCCTGGCGCGTATCCATCGACTGACGCTGGGGACGTTGCGCAAACAGATCGAGCCTGTGACGGCGGCGGAGTTCATGCGGTGGCTCTTGCGCTGGCAGCACGTGGCGCCAGGGACGCAACTCTTGGGCGAACGGGGAATGCTTGAGGTGCTGCAGCAGCTTCAAGGTTTCGAAGCGCCCGCGAATACTTGGGAACGAAGCATACTGGCGCGGCGCATCGGCGAATACGATCCGAGGACGCTCGACCAGCTTAGCCTCACAGGCGCGGTTGGCTGGGGAAGACTCTCCCCTCATCCGGCGATCCTCGATTTAGGGGCTCAGGGCAAACGCCGCGTCGTGCCCACCAGCGTTGCACCCATCACATTCTTCGTGCGCGCAGATGCTGACTGGATGACCCCGCGGCTCGAGGCAAGCGAGGAAGCGACCCGCGGGCTGAGTCCTGATGCGCAGGCGGTCGCGCAGTATCTGCGCCGCCAGGGGGCATCGTTCTTCGCCGATATCGTGCGCGGCACCGGGAAGCTGAAGGCGGAAGTAGAGACCGCGCTCTGGGAGCTTGTCGCGGCGGGCCTGCTGACTGCGGACGGCTTTGACAATCTCCGCGCCCTCATCGATCCCAAGCGCCGCGCCGGACAGGGGAGGGGGCGAAGTGCGCGTCCCCGGCACAGCGCGGGGCGCTGGTCGCTGCTGTATACCGGCGAAACAGTAGATCGCGTGCGGGCGCTGGAAGCGACGTGCTGGATGCTCTTGCGCCGCTACGGCGTGGTCTTCCGCGACGTGCTCGCGCGCGAGACCCTGCTGCCCGCGTGGCGCGAGCTGCTGATCACCTTGCGGCGCCTTGAGGATCGCGGAGAAGTCCGCGGCGGAAGATTCGTCAGCGGCTTTCTCGGGGAGCAATTCGCTTTGCCGGTCGCCGTGGAATCTCTCCGCGCGCTGCGCAACCTCCTACCCTCGGGCGAGATCGTCAATGTTTCCGCTGCCGACCCGCTCAATCTGGTGGGCGTTCTAGTGCCGGGAGAGCGCGTGCCGGCCACCTCCGGTAGATTTGTTGCTTTTCGTGATGGCGTTGCCTTGCCGCCGGAGGAAAGGGCGGGAATCATCGCCATCGCGGCGGCACACTGAGAGTCCCGTCGTTCGAATCGCACATCTAACAGTGCATGCGTGCACAGTTCCATTGCGAATCCCATCGCGCACATTAGATGTGGCACAAGTCCCGAGAGAGCTAGGCTTGGGTCCAACACAAACCAGAGCAGTTGGAAAGCGTCGGAGCACTGATACGGTCTGGGACGAAGCGTTGTGGGAACTGGAGGTGTTTCCAAAAGATCGGTCCGACTGGGATTCGTTGGAAGCTGGCCGCATCCGCTGCAAGGTGATACGTAGCGAAGATGCGGAGCAGCTCCATCCAGGCTGCCGAACACTTTTGGAGGGTGTGGTTGGGATAGTCCGCTTTTCGGACTATTTTGCTACTTTCTTCGCTTGCGCTCGAAATTTCGCCCACCGCTTCTTGGCGGCTTTCCCAATCTTCGCTCTCGCAGCAGCGGACAATACGCGCTTCTTTGCGCCCGTTAGCTCTCGGCTCGTCGAAGCGCCCAAAGCCTTTGCAGCCGCTCGTACTCCGTTCAATTGATGCTGTAGCTTGCCTAATTGCTTTTCGAGTTTTCTCTCTTCGCGCTTGATTGCTGCCAGAATGTCCATGAATCCTCCGGGATGAAATCTATCTCAAACCGGAGGTAGTGCACCAGACGTACCGGAGGGGGTAAGTGGCTTGGCAGTAGCTTCCGTCAGTCTTCGAAAGCGAACCACTTCGAGTTACAGTGCGCGAGTCGATGATTGAAGCCAAGTTTAGGAACCTGTTGATTCGTGGCGGTGCTTATTACCTTTCGTGGTGGGTCGCCAATCACTGGCATTTGGCTATCCGGACAAGTAAGGACGCCTTTGTCCGATAAGCGCATTATACAGACGAGTGGATTACTTCAGAGTGCGCCGCCATCCGTCCACACCGACGTCAAGCGCCCAATGGAGGTTCCAACTCACACAACGGGACTTCCGGACGCGTCGCGGTATTAATTTCTTGGAATAGCGCGCACTAATCAGACAAAACATCTACCGCTGTGCCGACGAACTAAACGCTAAGGGGCGACTTCGCGGTAGAAGGGAGTTACTTCGCGGTAGCAGATAATCGCATCATAGGAATCGGCCCAGTAAATCAAGCTTTTCTGGACAGTAGAGCGATCCTTATCGGGAATTTGATGAAGAATAGGCCGAAGAGGCCTTAGATCGAACACCGTTGCGGGATATCGCGCCACTGATGCCAACAGCTCGAACGCGGGGTCGTCTTGCCGCTCGTCCGCGTCAAACATTTTGCCTAAAAAATATTTTCCTCCTGCTGCAAAGGCAGCCACATGGAAGGATGTCATATGCTGAGCCAATGCAAACTCGGCCACGAAGTTTCCGAGCGTGGAGACGCCGCGGTGATCATATCCGCGGTGGAGGTGGTTGCGGCCGAAGCGGAGCAGGACTTTCGGTCTCCAGGGGCTCGCAGCACTCTTTTCGTAATGGACGAGAAACAGGTTCTTCATCAAGGATTCACGACGTAGGGAAGCGCTAAGCCGGGCACCATTGAGGCGATCACGTTCGATCTCCAGCGTGGCCACTACGTTGGTGTACAGCGATGAATCATTTACCGCTTGATCTCTGATTCCTGTCGCGCTCTGCGCCAGTCTTAGGAGTTCCGGCGCCATCATTCGGCTATATCCCGTCTTCGTTATCTCCACCATCTGCTGTAAAGCCGGATTAGATGCATTTGCGCCGGCTAAGTCGCGGATAAGCAAGTGAGGCTGCACTTCGTCCATGTCACATCCCCAGAGCACTGGCCGTGTTGCGCTGCCGAAGGAATGAGCAAATTGAGCTTCCTCCTTCGACCACAGAGCTTGGACCCTGGAGCCGCCATCGACAGGCGCGAATTCCAATTGATGCGCTGCCCAAGGACTCACTTCGGCGGCGATGTTCCGATAGCCATCGCGCCACATCTGAGGCCAGAGTTCCCGGAACAACGCCGGGATCTCGTTCTCTCCATGTAGCTCGCCCAGCAGGAAAAAGGAAGCTTGCCGCGCTTCGTTTAGCAGAAATGTTTTGCCGTCCGTGGCGAGATCGTGTTGTTGCTTCTCCAACTGCGTTGCAATGGAATCGGTGTTTTTTCCCTCTTGCGCCCGGATAACCGTGAGACAGGTCAAAGCAGCACAAATGTAAATCACCAGCCGGCGCATAGATGTACATACGTAGCTCAAAATGTTTTAGTTCCCGCAGCTTTTTCGAGGAGTGTAGCCGCTCTTCATGTTCACGTAGGTATCGTTGCCGAGTGAGACGCGACTTTGAGATGAGTCGTCAGCTGAAGCGCCTGCCTCGGGCCGGAAGGGGGGTCGGGAAGCGTAAAATGGGTTCCTGGGCGAGGTGTCAGCAAACCGGAAGTTGGAAGGCTCGCTCGTTAACTTCCGGGTGGCCCGTCAACGGGAGCAATCGGAATCACTTCCTACAAGCCGACTTCACAGGACTAATCCCGCCGTGGAAGCCGGATAGCTTCCGGTTAGCCGACCATCCGACAATTAGCGCAAAAATGGCGCATTTCCAGCAGCGCTCATCGGTACCGGCGTGGCGACTCCTTTGATGAGCAGCCATAGCGCAAGTGTCACCTCGAACACCAACAGCGGGAGCCATATGAGCCACGTGACACCGCTAAACCAACTTCCTGCACCGGCGAAGAATCCGAGGAGCTGCAGCGAGAGGATCACGACGACCAGGGCGGACGCGAGCACGCCGAGCCAGGCCAGCGGGACGGGGATCATCCGGCCGCGGAGCAGGAGCCAGGAGAAGAGCGTGCTAGCCACGGCGAAGAAGATTGCGCTACTTCCTTCTCCCCTTAGAAGGTACGCGCCGAGCGCGTGCGTTGCCCCTCCATCCGGCGCGTTTACTCCGGGCGTTGTCGCCAACCAGAGCAGAGCCAGTGTGCTCGATACGCCCCGGGCATTGTTGATGCCCTCGACGACGCGACATGTCAGGGCCACCATGGCGAGATCGGGATCCTGCTCACGCGTGATCGCGTAGAGGGTCACGCCCAACACCAGGGCCGAGAAAGCGGTGAGCAGGTTGAGCGCGGCAACGACGCGCACTTGTGTCGCGTGCTGGGCGACGCTCGCGAGTTCCGCTGCGATCACGTCTCCGCGGATCGCCCGGCCGGACAGGACGAGGCTGGTAATGCCGACTACGATGTAGAAGAGGAAGGTGAAGCCAGCGACTCTTGCATTCGTCGTGCGAGTCATCGTTCGTCCCCTGGAAATGTCATTTGAGGTTTAGCGTCCATATTAGTCCCTCCTTAGCGAGCGATTCAATCAAGCCTGAGCGCGCGCTACGATCAGCCCGTCACGAGAAGCCACAAGTTTAGCGATAGTTCCCTCAAGGCCAGGGGCAATCACAATGGAGCGGTAATCAAAGCGAAAATGCCTACACGCCTGCCCTTTGCTTTATATACGAAGTTCAGTCTGAGTTAGTTCACGCGCGAACAGCCTGACCACCTTAGCGCTAACGCCGCTGCGGTTCGACTAAAGGGACGCCCGCTTTGGGAAGTTCAGGGACCCTTGCTGGCGATTGACGGGCAAACCGGAAGTAATGCCTCCGGGTTGGCAGATTGCTCCCGATAAACGCCCTTGTGGTCATTGACGGACCGACTCCTGGATGGTCGGCAAACCGGAAGTTGGGAAAGTCCTATTTCCCGAACCGCTCAACCGGGAATACTGTTTCGCACGTAGGGGATTTCGAGTTCTTGCAACCCTTGATGTGCTGGAAGAATGCGTTGCCGCGAATTGCGCGGCCGCATTCCGTGCATCTCCTCACGACCAGAGCATGTTTTCGAAAGGGATTCAACCACACGGCAGCATCTGTCCCTGCACTGCGATCCAAGCCCATTGAACTTCGAAGCCAGTCACGAGTCTCCCCGTCCAGGAACTCCCAGTTGATCAGCGAGCCGTTCCGGCGGCAAAAGTTTATGAGAGATCGCTCCGTAATTCGGGGATCATACAGCTTTAAGGTTCGCTCCACGATCAGGTTCTCCAGCGTCTCCAAGGTCACGTTTAGCGCCTTGGCAACCTCAGTCCACACCCTTCTGGCACGCGAAGCTTTGGCCAGCGTCATGGATGCGCCGTTCACCACGGAACTGAGATTGTTGAAGTCTCGCGTTGCGCTGGCCTCTTGTTCCAATCCTGCCCGAACCGTTTCTTCAGCGCCTTCATGGTGCAGTTGAAGGTTGGTTAGACGCCCCGACCTCCGCAGCGCCTGGAGCGACTCCGGAGTGATGCGCGGGTCATGGACCTCCAGTAATCCCGCCGCGATCAACCGTTGAATGGTTCTCCTTCCGAAATGCAGCTCTTCCGCGAGAGCACGTCTGGCATATCCGTCAAATTGAACGCGGCTGCTCTTCCCGAGCACAGCGAGCCGATAGCGGACACCACGCTCCGATCTGTGCAGGAGTTTCGCGATCGCTCGCAACTTCTTGTATCCAGCAAGATTGAGCAGAGTCCGGTCATCATCTTCGGACCAAGGACGACGATAACGCTCCGGACGCCGCTGTGCAGCCTCCCGAAAGAGCCGGAGTTTTGCCGCCCGCCGCCAAATCACATGCGGACGCCAGTCAGGATGACGTCTCAGCAGCTCGCGTACTGCTTGTCTCTTTTCCCGCCATCCATTTTGGTACCCCTCGCACAGGATCTTTTCATCCTCTGGACTCCATACCGCATGACGATACTTCAGCGCCGGCGACGCATTCTTGAGCTGTCGAATGCGCTGCCAAAGAAGCGCCCGCTCTAGTCCCGGTTCGTGCTTCAATATTCTTTCAATCGCGGCATGAGAACCTTCACGGCCGCGGTTGGCGCCGTCGCGCAGAATCTGGTCCACCTGTCCCGGAGAGAAAAACCGGAAGGAGTAGCCGTTCGTTGTATTTCCCCAACGGTCCACCATAGGGCCAAACACCTTGCTCTGTTCGCTCGAAAGACGACGGGGGCTCCGTGAACGCTCAGCGCTTGTCGACCAGCGTTCGTTTTCAGAAGTTTCGTTACCGAGGCGGCGTGATACCTCACCACGAATTAAACTGTGACGGACGCTTCTAGACCGAAATGAACCTACTCGTTAATTATTCACACTGTGACCCAATGCGTTTCTCACACATGGATACCTCCGTGTGATCTCCTCATAACTCGGAATTTCTCCCTATACTTCTAATGAGGCACGGTGGCCAGAAGACCTCAATTCGATCTGGCGACACCTGTCCCGGTGAATGCGCCTTGATCTGCCTCAAGGCACACCTGGAGCGTGCGCTCCGATGACAGGGTTTCTATCTTCGCGTCCGGCTCGGAACCATCGAGCGGCAAGCAACTAAGCAGGGTGGCTGACCGAAGTGGGACGGCTCCACCAAGCCTAGGGGGAAAATCCGATGAGAACTCCCCTCACTATACCAAGAGGCATCCAGAAAGGAAAAACTCAACCAAGAAATGGAGGATCTTAATGGTTTGGGTTTGCAGCGAGAGAGGCCTAAGCGAACCCGCGCTCCGTCGTCATCATCTGGCACCCTTCGATGCCTGAATTTCCTCTAGGTATTCTCTCGCTTGCTCCCGGGCCTGTACGGCGTGCCGGAATCGGCCGCTGGCCGCGTCAAGCCGGGGAATTCCCAATCCACCACTTATAAGGCTCGGAGCACTTCTAAGGCTTTGTCTAATTGCATATCGACGCCACTCGCAAATGATTCTGGAGTGTTTTCAGCAATAACATCGGGTTCCACTCCCTTGCCTTCTATACAGTCTCTTTGCCACGTATACCAGCCAGCGACTGGCATGCGCAGCACATATCCGCCGAGCAACTTAAAATTCGCGCCTCCGAGTACCTCGCCTGCGGTTCTTGTGCCTACGAGTGTGGCAAGGCGATTCTGCTTTGCAAAGCTGGCGACCATCTCTGCCGCGCTGTGCGTATGCTCATTGATGAGAACGACGATGCGGCCGTGGAACGGCTGCGGGCCGAGGCCCTCGGTAACGAGGACCATTGAGCGGTCCCTCTGGAAGACTTTGAAGCGCAGCGCCATTAAGAGCAGCTCTGCTTTTGTTCCGGGGATCGTGCCAATGCGAGTCAGATTTTCCTTGCGATAGCCTTTCCGAAGGCGCCGGCGTGTGAGACTGTAGCCTATTTCCAATTTGCCGGAGCATAGATAGCTCATGAGCCGTAGAGATCCTAATCCGCCCCCGATATTCCCTCGAATGTCCACAATTAGCCTTTGAACCCCGCGGTCTTTCAGATCACGAATGGTATCGTCCAAGCCTCTGGCGAAACTTTGGCCCACGGCTCCCGGAAAGGTCGCCACTCTTACATAGCCAACATCGGGGGCCAGAGTTCGGTGGGATAGACTCCGCGGCTCGATCATTGGCGGCCGATCTTTTGCCGCTCGGTTCGGTACCCCGATGGCGACTTTGCGCTTGCTGCCGTTAAACGCTCCGATCTCCACCTGATGATTGCCGCCGATGCGGAAATTTGCAGACTGTGGTGGTACGACGGGCTCGGAATCTATGGAAAGCAGGAATTCGCCGGGGCGGATCCCAGCTTGAAACGCAACGCCGTCTTCTATTACGTCCACGAACATCCAAAGCTTCCCGTTAACGGTCTCGACTGGGCGCAACGTGGCATTGATGGAATAGGGAGCTGGAATACTGTCGCGTCGCTGATGAAAGAACGCGGTATGGCTGCTTCCTAAGGCCCTGAGGAGTTCGCTTATGCCGGCCTCAAAGGCTTCTCTTTCCACTTCCATGAGATGCGGGGTTTGTTCGTCGACAAGGGAGAGCCAAGGCCCGTAATCCTGATTGGGGTTGCCAACGTTAATGTGTCGCTCGAAAACGAGTTTCTTGATCATGCTGATGACTTTGGCGCGATCCTTACGCGCGGGGACTTGGATTGATGCGTTCGGTGTCGCGGACATTGATCGCTTTCCTCAGTTCGTCGCGCTGAATTTCTTAGAGTTGAGGCTGATGGGATGATCGCCTGAACCTTCCAATTTGAAGCTGGCCCAATAGTACGGAACGGCCTGCGTGCCGTAGGCCCTAAGCATGTCCCTTTTGGCCGCGGTCAAGGCATGCGCGACCGTATTCTTCTCCGCCAAATGAGTATAAAAATGCTTCATCAGATAGAGTGCGGTCGTGTCGTCGATACTCCAAAGCGTGGAGACGACGGTCTTCGAACCGGCCAACTGAAATGCGAGAGAGAGATTGGCGATGCCTTCTTCCCCCTGGAGACGGCCGACTGCGGTATCGCAGGCCGACAAAACAACCAGATCGGCATTCATGTGCAAGTGCACAATGTCGCTTGCCTCCAAAATCCCGTCATCTCCCGACGACGAATCGCTTAGAAGTATGAGGGCGGCTCGGTCAGGATGTTTTTCGTTAGCTACGCCGTGCACAGCCAAATGAATGATCGCATGCTGGTCTAGGCCGGCGTGCTGAAACGCAGATTTTGTAGCACTCGGGCCAATTAGCAGAGTATCGCCCTCACTAGGGAAAGCGGCTTGGGCCTCAAGAACCTCTTCTCTGGAAGCGGGGAGATTGACCAACGGGCTGCTGATGTATCCGCGCAGTGTTGCGAGTTTCGTGAGGTCCGCATTCTGCTCGTAGGGAATGCCGCCGATGCCGAGAAGTACTCGCTGCGCGGGCTGCTGCGGGACCGAATTAACCAAATATAGGGCGGTCGCAGATGGGGCGTACGTTATCGTGTAGGACGAAACCAAGTATTGCCCCGCGCCGTCAACGAGCGCATCGAACGGCAGAAGATGTAAGCGACCGTCCGGCACGATTATGAGCCGTTCTTTCTTCGGGATCTCCGGGATGTCCTTCAAAAGGGCCGCGTAGAGGTGTTTTCCTTGGGACTTCGACGCTGCTTTCGTCTTCAATGTTTTCAAATATCTAAGAACCGAGCTTTCGATGCTCTCCCGATCAGCAAGTGGCACGATGCGAGCAAAATCTCGACCAATCGCCAAACAATAGGAATGCGGTTGCGCCATAACGTACTCAAGCACAAGTTCATTTGCGGTGAGACCTTCTCGTATACGTTCCAGCGGGATGGTTTGCCAGGGTTGGGACTTCCAGGCACCCGATGCAGGAGTAAGCCATCGTGCCTGTTCCGCTAGAAAAATCTTGTCTCGAATTTCGTGCACTTGCTCAGTCGACTTCGCTCTTGCAAGTTCCAGATTCAGGCGGCTAATCTGCTTCTCGACTTCCAACTCCTCTGGGGATTCGGGCGGTTTCCCGCTCATCAAAAGCTCTGTTGTCACGCGACCGCGGGCGTGCTCAAGAATGGAAAAGGCTTTGGCAGTGTCGTTCAAACGGTCTGCAACCAAAGCAAAGTGCTCGACGTAAACGGAGCTCATCGAGGTAATGAGGCCGATTTTGCCGGCTGCAGACGTGACGTTGCCGATCATCGTGTCCAAAACGTCGGACGATCGATCATACGTTTCGCTGGCCTCCCGATATTTCCCCTGGCTCGCTTGCAACTGCGCGAGTGCTTGGAGCCGCAATGGAAGCAAATAAATGTCGCCGCTATTCTGCGTCGATTCGGCTGCGGCATTTGCCAAAGATTCTGCTTTCCGCAGATCGCTCTTTTTGCGGTAGACGTCTTCCAAGTAGAATTGAGCATCGGCGAGCAACCGGGTGAATCGGCCTTTTTGAGCCAGGTCAATTGCCATTTCGAAGTCGTCAATCGCCTTCGCTTCATCGCCCTTAGCATTTGCCACAGTCCCGGCTGTGATGAGGGCTTGCGTTTCCTTGACGTGTTTCTGCCTTGCTCGGGCTTGGGCGATGATCTCGTTGGCGAGCTGTTCGGCCGCGTCGAACTTTCCCATGCTACGGAATGCCTGGAGCCTGCCTTCGTTGACTACGAATTGGTATCCGGCATCAGGATTGGCAGCTGCGATCTTGAGCGCTTTGTCGAAATATCCGAGGGCGTCATCGTAGGAGCCTAACTGCACGTAAGCATGCCCAACCGCAGCAAGGTAACGAATTTGCGCCCCGGTATCACCCAGCATCATTGCGCCCATGAGGGCACCAGCGACTTTCTGACGGGCGGACGCCATATCGCCTTCGAGGAACAAGGCGAATCCGAGTTCGCCCGATGCGCGGTTTTCCAACTTCTTATCGCCAAGAGCCTGAGCTAGTTTAAGTGCTGCTTCCCAATCGCGGCGCATCGGCGCGGCGTCGATCTCTCCATCGATGTCACCGAGAACCATGAGACAAAACAGCCTGAGTTGCTTGTCAGACTGGAGGAGCGGATTCTGATCTAGCTCGGCTCTAAGTTCCTCCGATACCTCTGGAAGCGAAAGCTGCTCCATAGTTGAGCGTATTCGCCCTAGATGAGCGTATAGCGCATTGCGGTTATCGCCACGCGCCGCATAAAGTTGCTCGGCTTCGGTAAACAGTGGCGCTGCATCGGCCCAGTTGTACAAGTCCCCCAAGTGAAGGGCCTTCTTCAACAAAACATCGGGATCGTCACTGGTCGACTGTGCTTGGGCAAATGTGTAAGCCACTCCGCACAAAAATATACAGATTGCCACTCGCCTGACGTTCATGGCTTTTGTTCCCCGCCCTTGGGCAACTCACCGTGAATCAAAACTGGCTGCATGAGATGAATACCGGTTGAGGATTGAACTTCCAGGTTGTAATCACCAGTTGGGATTTGCCTGAAATCCGCCTCGACCTGAATTAGCGTTTTGCCTTTTTGCAGACGAGCTAGGGCAGACTTCGACCATAATGTCCGGCCTTTCGAAGTCAGTTTTAGATCGTAAGACCCTTCCCGGCTCGCCAAGGGCAAGGTCAGAGTCAAATCGAGCGGTGAACTTGGGACGACAACCCGCGGCTGAGGTCCGGTTGCCGACGGTGCGGAGCCGCGGACTGGAGAAAGTGCGCTCAGGTCCATGCTAAACGGCAAATAGGCCACAGTCGGGTTCACCGGCTCCACGGGAGTGGGCGTTCGGTGAGTCTCCACTGGGGGAGCGTTCGGTACGCTGGTTCTACGGAACAGAAGGCCGACTCCGATTGCGATGAACAGCACGCAAAGAGCCGCTGTCCCGGCCAGAACCGGATGAGTCTTCGTCCATGCGGAAATGCGTCCCCAAGAGAATCCTTTGTCCGCCTCCCTCTGGGATTTCAACTCAGCCAGCAATTCGCCATAGCGCCTGAAGCACGGAGAACAAACAGCCAAGTGCTCCGTCACTGTCAGCTCGCTCTCTCTCGGGTTGAACGCGAGAGATCGGAGTGCAGTCTCAGAGGGGCAACCTTCGCGATCCGGGTTCGGAAAAGCCTCCGATAGATAGGCCCGCGCGAAGTCGAGTAAGTCTTTGTCCTTTTTCTCGAAGGCTCTGCGGTCTTTCATTCTCATTCCGATTTTCCAGAACTACTTACTTCATCCGTCGTAAAATTCATGAATCACTCTTCGGGTCAAGTCTCTCTCTGATTTTCCGGAGCGCTTGGCTGAATCGGGATTCTGCAGCATGCCCCGATATTCCGTACGACAACCCAATTTCGTCCCAGGAGAACTTTTCAGCATGCCGATAGAACATGTCGCTGGCCACTGGTCCACCCCTCGTCAGCAATTCATCAACGAGAATCTTCAGCTCGAGTTGCGCCAATGGATCAGTTGAGTTCTGAGAAGTCAGCGAGAGCATGCGAACGGCGTCCGCTAAGAGCAACTGTCGCTTTACGGCCTTGTTTATTAGCCGGATGAAAGCGCGGAAGAGATATGCCGACAGGTCTCGAACAGGTTGCTCATTACAATCCCTTTTCCTGTCAATAGCACGTGAAACCTTGGCCGCAGCCTCTTCCAGTAGATTCGCCGCGACTGCAGGATCAATATGCAGTTTTTCGGCATGCAGGATCGCACGGCGCGCGATCTCCTCGGCGGCATCGTGGACAGGCGGGCTTATCCTCCGCCCAAGGCGATCCACAGGGCTAACTCGGAAGCTAGGTTTGGGCGGCCGCACACCTTCATCCATGATGATTCGTCCCTCAGCCCAAAATCGCCAGCCGGCGCCGGTGCCAACCGTGTCGATCAACTTTCGCCGTGTACTACAACTTGTCGAAGTGCTTTCATAAGTCCACAATTGGACTCTGGATTCGAGGCCGGTCTGGTCCCTATCTATCCAGAGTGCCTGGTTCGGTTAAAACCTCAATCCAGGGGAAGGACGCGATGTTCCCAATTTCCCATCCTGCCCGAGCACCTGACGGCGCCACTGCGAAAATGGCAAGAACCACGGTATCGTCGAAAGCAAAACTGCTCGCCAGCCGTTCGAAGGACGCGTCTGCAGCGGTCTGAACATTTGGCCCTAGTCTCGGTACTTCCCTGCCCCCCTCCCTCGTCTCAAAAATCAGATAAGGCACGGTGACGTAGGCCTAACTAAGCTAAGGGGCTTGCGCGTTTTCCAGAGCTTCTTCGCATAAGTGCTTGGTAAACCGAGCGGGGAACGAGAGTTCCGGGCGTCCTAGCACAACGACACTAGTCTGTCCTTACCGGCCCAACCTTAATCGAAAAAAGGAGTTACCATGAAAGTTCAAAAGCTCATTTGGCTGATATCGCTTGCGATCCTGGGGAGTGTGCTACCGCTGTTGGGTTCACACCATTCGGCAACGCTTGCGAGCTCTGTTTTGAGAGCCGATGGCGGGGAGCCGCCGCCTCCACCCCTGCCTCCTCTTCCTATTCCTATTTGCGTAGGAGCTCCGATATTCGTCGCGGATGGGGGCGAGCCGCCACCGCCGCCCCTTCCCCCAAAGCCCCTATCCGCCGCGCTAGCCAGTTAGTCGTGCGTTCGAGGGAGGAAGTTCATTGGAAACTTCCTCCCTTTTTTGTGCTAGGATTTGCGCATTCGAGGGGCGATCAAGAATGTTCTCCTTGACTGTCTGGCTGATGACTATCGCACTCGAAGGCCTGCTTTTGTTTCGAGCTGCAAGAGGCGGCTTCCTCAAGAAGTACGTTCCCTTCTACGTTTATGTGAGCTTCGTCTTCTGCCTATCCTCTGTACGTCTAGTCATCTACTTGGCCGAGCCGACGTATTACCAGTCATTTTATTGGCACACGCAGCCGCTGAGTGTCTTCGTCGGCTGCGTAGTCGTGTGGGAGATCTACCGGCGTGCGCTGGGCCGTTTTCCCGGCGCCGCTCGAATGGCACGCAACTTGCTCCTCCTGATCCTACTTATTGTGGTTGCGAAAGTTCTCGCCAATGTCCCAAATGTCTCGGCTGGGTGGCTGACTGGAACGACGGCAGAATTAGAACGGAACCTGAGGGCAGTTCAGGCGGTGTTGTTAATGGGCTTGGTTACTGTCATCGCGTCTTATCGGATTCCGCTTGGGCGAAACCTGTGGGGAATGTTGCTGGGCTATGGACTCTTCGTAGGTACCAGCGTAATTAATTTGACTCTCCGGGTGCTCCTTGGTGATTCCTTTCAGACCGCCTGGCAATACCTCCAACCGCTTCTGTACCTCACTGTGTTGTGTGTCTGGTGTGTTATGCTCTGGTCTTACGAAGCTGCGCCTCTGCCCAAGACTGAACCGAAAATTGAGCATGACTACCAGCTTCTCGCAGCGGCGACAAAGAAGAGCCTTCTCCGAGCACGTGCGTATCTTGGGAGGGCGATGCGGCCATGAGCGCGGCTTTTCCTTTCCTGGCGATTGGCCTGCTGCTGATCATTCTTCTGATTTTCTTGCTCATCCGGTCGAAAGGGAGTGGTCGCTCTCTCTCTCAATCCGCCGAAGACCAGGAAACGCTCACTGATTTTCAACTCGAACCGTTTCCTCAAGAGCTGAACACGCGACCAAGCAAAGGCGCTTATGCGCTTTCACAAAGTTCACGCAGCGAAGTCTGCCGAGCTTGAACCGGTTTCAGAGATAAGGCTGGCTTTTGACTACTTTCTTTTCCGATTGTCTTGTGGATTCCTGGCGGGACTGATTTGGCTGCGGGGCCCGATCGACGCCAAGAGGCTCGTCGGATTTGCCAGCGGCTTCTCGGACCGTTTACGGAGTCTGGCATTTGCCATTCTGGCAGCGGAACAGCCCGCAGAAGGGGCGAACAATTTCCAACCGCGCCTGACGAGTGGATGATGGGAGGCGAGAAGACTGGATGCGTGCCCGGCCCGTGCGCATGAACTTCGAAGAGGCTCGCGAGGATCTGGAGAATCGGACCCTCGCCAAGCTGGGGGGAGACTTCGCGCGACTCATCTATTTGGCGTCCACACGCGACTACAACAGCGGACACTATTATCACGATGGCCTTGCTTTTCATTTTACCGAGGAGGCTGCTGGGAGCGCATTGGCAGCTGCCCACAAAGAGGTTTTCCGTAATCTGGCTCGGAGTCCGTTGCAAGATTTTGTGAGGCAATTTGAGCGATACATTCATTCTGCTTCTGCGCAATCGACCGACCTTCTGAGGACCTGGGACAGGCTGGAACCCTACCGTGTACTGATACCGGCGGAGTGCAATCCGCTGACGACTGACTATTTCATATCCAACGTCAAGATCGCTTTGGAGATCTTACAGACACGTCAGAAGCCCGTTTCTCAGCACGAACAATCCGCGTAGCAATTCCGGTCACTCTGCCGATGATCTCGGCTTCTCGGGCATAGGTAAAATGCCGTAGGTGGCTGCGTGACAGCGGATGGGGCACCAGGGTCAACTGATTCTTCTTCAGCTCACACCAGGAGCACGCGTACCCACCGGGAATTTTCACAAAATAGATTGGCCGATCCAATTCTGTCCGCCACGAAGAGGGACGAAGGACTTCGCGCACTTGGTTGTCTATCTGCACGAAGGAACCCGGTGGGATAAGAGGATCCATCGAATGGTCTCGAAGGCCGACATACCCGTACTCACTGTGCCTGATATCCAGGTGCCGAATGACGGAAATCGGTACCTC
>WNGJ01002748.1_pt1 | contig 18898 bp, 16 predicted proteins | sample 5400611 | NCBI WGS metagenome assembly WNGJ01 (sample SAMN13153375, study PRJNA577476) | soil metagenome | isolation source: 40 cm soil or saprolite under Garry oak tree replicate 1 | place: USA:California | collected 2016-06-15 | reverse complement strand
CGCTCCGAGGGCGTTGCGGCTGATCACGACCACCAGCCCGCCGCCGGTCCGGACTGCCGCCGCGATCGGGGCGTCCGGGCTGGGCGCCGGCCCCCTCGGTGTTCGGACGAACGCCTGGCGGCTGGCGACGGCGAGCACCTGGGCGCTGTCGCGGACGGTCAACGCGTGATTGTGATCGAGGGGGAATGGATCGTACACGTCCCCGAGCGGCTCGCCGCCGACCGGGCTCGTGCCCACCCACGGGCGCGGGTCGGTGGTCGCGCCTCCCGCCCCCATGGTGGTGTCCTCGAGGGGACGGTCGCCGACGGAGATCCCCGCGCCCTGGTACGCGAGCCAACTGTTGGTGATCCAGCGGTCGAGGGACCCCTCGCCGTCGCCGTCGTAGCCCAGTATGACCACCCCGCCCCGCAACACCCACTCGTTGAGGAGCGCGACGTCGCCGGCGGTGAGCGCGTCGGACGGCGCCTCGGGCTCACGCCCGCACAACACCACCACCGCGCGGTAGCGTTCCACGTCGCTCCAGGTCAGGTGCGGATAGAACCGCCGGTGCTCCACGGTGTAGCCGGCCTCGCGCCACGGCTGGGCAGTGCCGTTCAGCACCACGGGATCCGACAGCGTCAGGTCGAGCAACAGGAGGCGCCGTGCCTGGGGTTGACAGGCGGCGAGGAGCAGCAGCGCTACCCCCCGCTTCATCCGCCGCCCCCCACCGCGAACGGCAGCAGCGCCTCGCGCATCTCGGCGGCGGTCTGCCACCGGTCGGGGCGCCGCTTCGCGAGCGCCTTCGCAGCCACGGCTGCCAGGGCCTTCGGCACGTCGCGCCGCAGGCTCCGCACGTCGGGCGCCTTCTGGTGCTGCTGCATCTCGAGCACCGCCGCGGGGCTCACCGAGGAGAACGGCGGCCGCGCCGCGAGCATCTCGAACAGCACGACGCCGAGTGAATACAGGTCCGTCCGGCCGTCCACGTCCGGGTCACCCCCCGCCTGCTCCGGGCTCATGTACTCCTCGGTGCCCACGACGAAGCCGCTGCGCGTCACGCGGTCGGGTCCGGAGCTCGCGATGGCGCGGGCGATCCCCAGGTCCACCAGCACCGCCCCCTCGGGGGAGAGGACGATGTTGTCGGGCTTGATGTCGCGGTGCGCGATCCCGTGCGCGTGCGCGTGATCCAGCGCGTCCAACACCTCGCAAGCGATGCGGGCGGCGCGGTCGATCGGCAGGCGGCGTTCGCGGTTCAGCGCCTGGCGCAGCGTGTCGCCCGGGACATAGGGCATCACGAGCCAGAGGAGGTAGTCGGTCTCCCCGGTGTCGAGCAGGCGCGCGAGGTGGGGGTGGTCCAGCTGCGCGACGTAACGGATCTCCCGCAGGAAGCGGTCGGCCGCGACCGAGACGGTGAGCTCCGGGTGCAGGACCTTGATCGCGACCTTCTGCCCGCTCTGGTCGTAGGCGCCGAAGATGGAGGCGTTCCCGCCCCGGCCCACCGCCGTGATGACGGTGTAGCGGTCGCCCAACGCCTTGCGGACCCGCTCGATCAAGTCGTGGGAGGACATCCGCGTCTAGCCCGTGAGATAGACGATATTCACGTGATGGGAGACCGGTGTAACAATAGGCCGCGGGGCGGCAGGGGGCCATAGCAGCCGGCCACCGGAGCACATCCGCCCCATGGACCTCTGCCTCAGACCGCTCTATCGCCCGTGACCAAACTCGAAGCCGTCCGAGGGGACATCACCCAGCAGCTAGTGGACGCGATCGTCAACGCGGCCAATACGACGCTGCTCGGTGGTGGCGGCGTGGACGGCGCGATTCACCGCGCTGCGGGCTCCGAGCTGCTCGAGGAGTGCCGCACGCTCGGCGGTTGCCCGACCGGCGAGGCAAAGATCACCAAGGGCTACCGGCTCCCCGCCAAATACGTGATCCACACCGTGGGACCGGTCTGGAGCGGTGGAAGGCGGCGGGAGCCGGAACTGCTGCGCGGATGCTACGTCAATGCGCTCCGGCTCGCGGCGCAGCATGGGGTCCGCTCGATCGCGTTTCCCTCCATCAGCACGGGGGCGTATCGCTACCCGATGGAGCAGGCGGCGCGGACCGCCGTCGAGACGGTGCGGGGGGAGCTGGCGAAGCCGACGACGGTGGAGCTGGTGCGATTCGTGTGCTTCAGCGCGGAGGATTTGCAGGTGTACCAGGAGATCCTGGGGTGAGCCGCTCGAGCTCCGCGCGCGCCGCCGCCACATACGGCTCGAGCGTTGAGTCCCCGTGTGTCCCGACCGCGACGATGAAACGGTACACCGCGACCGCGGTCGCGCCGTCGTCGCGTCCCTCCGCATCGCGCGCTCGCCTGAGAAGCTTTTCGAACGTGGCCCGGTCGCGGTAGGTGAATCCGGGATCGGTCCGGGTACGCGCGAGGAAGTGGCGGAACGAGAGCGCACCCCCGGCGGCAAGCACGAGCGCCAGGGCGGCGAGGCCCAGCGCCACCCGCCGCGCGCGCCGCGGCGTGCCCGTCTGGCTAATCACCCGGAAGCGGCAAGTCTCAGTACGGCTCCGGCGGTCGCCTCGGCGACCCGCGCCATGAACTCGAAGTCCAGCGTCTCACTCCGGTCGCTCCATAGATGATAGTGCGGATTTCGCAGAAACGCCGTGTCCGTCAGCATGAGCGCCGGATAACGCGCGTCCCAGAACGACGCGTTGTCCGACAGCCGGGTGAGGGGGAGCAGCCACCCCCGCAGCCGCGTGCGGTACGCGACGACAGGAAGATCGGGGACGGTCGCCTTGGCCCCCGCTTGGAACCCCTGAAGCAGCGCCCGAGACCGCGTGTCGCCCACGGCAGCGAGGAAGTCCCCGGTGCGCGGCACCTCGATGCCGAGGAACGGGGGGACGACCTGGCTGCCGGGCGTCGAATCGGTGTAGCCCACCATCTCCAGGATCAAGGCGCCCTGGAGGCCCTCGCCACGCGCGCGCCGCTGGCGCGCCAGAGCCCGGCTCCCGACACGGTATGTGCCCGTCAGGGTTTGCAGCTCTTCCAGGTCGAGCCCGACGAACTCGACGCGGGACTCGGGCTCGTTCGGAGCGAGGAGCCGCGCGCACTCGATCAGCGCGGCGACGCCGCTGGCGTTGTCGTCCGCGCCGGGGGTGTGCGGTGTGGAATCGAAGTGCGCCCCCACGAGCAGCGCGGGACGGCGCGGGTCGCGGCCCGGTAAGGTCCCGACCACGTTGTGGTAGGTGCGGCCGCGGAAGGTGAAGGGCGCGAGCTCGACCGCGAGGCCGATCGCCAGGAGCTCGCGGGCGACATGGTCACGGGCGGCGCGGTGGCGCTCCGGCGCCGCGACCGGGTGGCGCACTCCTTCCAGCATCTCGACCTGGCGGCGCAGCCGCTCCACCAGCGCCGTGCGGGTTTGACGGGCGGTTGAGGCGACCGGGCTCCGGTCCGCCGGTCGCGGGGCCGGGGACGGCGCATCTTGACCCGAGGTTGACTGCGCCACGCTATGGTTCCCCGCGCATGGTGACCATCTGCACCGTTCTCCCGGCCCCCGATCGCCCGCGCGTCGACGCCGCTGGTGACGGCTGTTTCACGACCCTGCATGCTGGCTCGTTCCGCGACGCCGTGCACGCGGCGCGGCGCCGGCGCGTCGACGCCCTCGTGATCTCGGTGCACCGCTGCAAGAGCGACGAGCTCCCCGCGGTCGCGCGCTTCGTGCGCGAGTTCCCGGCGATTCCCGCCGTCGCGCTCGTTTCGCGCCACGACCGCGAGGCGACCGAGACGCTCTTGAGGCTCGGGGCGACCGGCATTCGCACCGCCGTGGACTGCACCGAGCCCGGTGGGTGGCGGCGGCTGCGCGACTTGCTCGGCCATCCGGCATCGCCCGTCGCGGCCCGGATCCTGGCGCGCGTCATCCCTGCTACGGGCGGGGCGTCAGCGGACGTGCGCATCTTCTTCGAAGCGCTGGCACGCCTCGCGCCGGTGCTCTCCACGGTGCGCGTGCTCGCCCGCCACCTCCGCGTCTGCCCGAGCACCCTCATGTCGCGCTTTTACCGCGCGGGGCTCCCCTCACCCAAAACGTACCTCGCCGGCACGCGACTGCTCCACGCGGCTTACCTCTTTCTCAACCCGGGTCTGTCCGTGGCGGACGTCGCCTACCGGCTCGACTACTCCTCGCCCCAGAGCTTCGGGCGACACCTGAAAGCCATGCTGGGGGTCACCGCAGGCGAGTTCCGGCGCCGCTTTCCATTCGACGTCTCGCTCGAGCGCTACGTCGATCTTCTCGTCGCCCCGTACCGGGAGGCCCTGCGCGCGTTCCACCCCCTCAACGCGGGGATCTGGGACCAAGGACCGGACGCCGCTCGCGTCTCCCGGGCGGGGTGATCAGTCGGCTGCGGCGCGCGTGGCGTGCTCCCGGCGCAGCACCGAGAAGCGGGCGATGCTCCCGCGCAGTCGTTCGGCGAGTTGGGCGAGCTGCTGCGAGGTCGCCGTGAGGTCGCCCATCGCGGCGATCTGAGCCCGTGTCGCCGCCGCCGCGCTGTCGGCGCGCTGTGAGGAGGTGCTCGAGATCGTGGTGACGTGCTGCAGCGACTGCGCCAGCTCCGCGAGCCGGTGCGCTTGACTGCGCGACCCCTCGGCGGTGGCGTGCACCAGGTCGCCGACCAACTCGATCCCCCGGTGCAGCTCCTGGAGCGCGCTGTCGGCCTCGGCGGCGACGGCTCCGATGTCCCGTACCTTCGCCTCGCCCGACTGCATCGCCCGGGCTGCAGCGTCGATTCCCGCGCGTAGCTCGGAGACGAGCTCCGCCACCTCTCGCGCCGACTTGCCCGCCTCGGCGGCGAGCGCCCGGACTTCGTCCGCGACCACGGCGAAGCCCTCGCCGTGCTCCTCAGCGCGCGCCGCCTCGATCGCCGCGTTGAGCGCGAGCAGGTGCGTCTGGCGGGCGATCCGCGAAATCGTTTGGACGAACCCGCCGATCCGCTCCGACATGCCCGACAGGCCGGCCACCGTGACCGCCGTGGCGCGCACCTCGTCGCCCACCGTCCGCAGGGTCTGGCTCGCGCGCGCCACCCGGTCCCGCCCGCGCTGCGCCGCCTCCACGAGTCGCACCGCGTCCGCCCGCATCAGCTCCGCCCGCGCCCGCAGGTTCTCGGCCTGCTCCGCCGCTCCCGCGCTCCCCCCTCGCGCCGCATCCGCCATCCCCCGTTGCGTCCCCAAGTCCTGCGCGAGCTGCTGCGCCGCGAGCGACACCGTCTCCGACGTCGCGTGCAGCTCTTCGGTCGACGCCGCGAGCTGCTCCGCGAACGCCGCCACCTCGTCCGCCTCGCGCTGCACCGTGGAGATCGTCGCGCTCATTTCGTCGAGCATGCGGTTGAAGCTCTTCTCCAAGAACCCGAGCTCGTCCGACGCTCCCGCCGGCGCGCGCACCGCGAGGTGCCCCCGCTCCGCTTCGCCCATCACGCTGCGCGCCTGGCGGATCCGCTCGACCAGCGTCGTTGGGATCCGCTTCAGGGCCATCGCCACCGCCACGAGGATCACCGTCTCGAGCACCGGAGCGGGCGAGAACGCCGGCTCTCCGCCGTATAGCACGCGGTGGAGCTGGGTCGCGCCCAGGTACGCGAGCGCCGCCGCCAGCACCAGCAAGTCCCCGACGGTGCGGCCGGGGTCGAACGTGTAGGGGAGGACCGCGATGAGGAACGCTACCACGAACCCGCCGTGACCGAACCAGACGACCAGGACCGCGGCGAGCACGACGTCGAGCAGTGCCAGCGCGTAGATCAGCCACCACCGATACCAGCCGCGCTCGCTGATGATGCCCAGGAGAGCGTTGAGGATCAGCGCCGCTCCGGCGATCAGTACCATGGTTCCAGGGTGCGGGCGCGCCAAGTCGAAGGCCCGGCCGGCGAGGCCGATCGCGAGCCCGAGGCCGACGAGCCACCAGCGTCGTCCCAGGGTGCGCGTGATCGTCTCCAGATCCTTCAGGCGCTGCTCGAGCGCGACCGTCTCGTCCTTCGAGCCGCGCGTCCGGAAGGCGAGTGGGGCGCGGGCTGCGCGCTGCTCTGGTGGTGTCTCGGAGGCGGTCATGCCAGGCCCAGCTCGGTCGCCGTGATCAAAGCCTCCACCTGATAGCCCGCCTGCTCCAGCGCCACGCGACCTCCCTCTTCCCGGTCCACCACCGCCAACACCCCGAGCACGCGCGCGCCCTCGCTCTCGACGGCGCGAATTGCCTCGAGCGCGGACTGTCCGGTGGTGATCACGTCTTCCACAACGACGACCCCGGCCCCTGATACGAAGCACCCCTCGACGCGCTTGGCGGTGCCGTGGGCCTTCGGTTGTTTCCGGACAGTGAACGCATCGACGGAGCGTCCCCGGCCGCGGGCGGCGGCGGTGATCGCGTAGGCGACCGGATCGGCACCCAGGGTGAGCCCCCCCACGAGCTGGGGCTCCCAACCGCGCACCGCGAGTCGCTCCAGGGCCAACGCGCCGATCACTTCGAGGCCTTCGCCGGACATGGTCGTGCGCCGGGCATCGATGTAGTACCGCGAGCGGCGTCCTGACGCGAGGACGAAGTCACCCAGGGCGACCGAACGCTCGCGCAGCAGGTCTCGGAGGCGCTGGTGGAGCGGTGTGGCGGGCCCGATGCTACGACTCCTGCCGTCCTCGCGGCCGCACCGCCCGTTTCAACGCGTCCAGCAAGCCGCCGCCACGGGGCGGCGACTCGCCGGCGATCCCCGCTGCGACTGCGTCCGCGAAGGCCGTGACCGTGGCCTGGCGGGCCGCCGGGTCGCGCGCCAGCCCGCGCATCACGGCCGCTTCGAGGGCCGCCGGGAACCGCAGTCCGGCGACGGCCTCATTGAGCGGCACGGGGACGCCGGCCAGCAGCTGCTGAAACATCTCGCGTGGGTTTCTCCCCCGGTACGGGTGCTGGCCGGTCAGCAGCCAGTACGTGAGGGCGGCGAGGCTGAAGATGTCCGCCCGCCCGTCCACGAGCGCTCCCGAGAGGGCCTCGGGGGCCACGTACTTGAGCGTTCCGACGAAGAACCCCGTCCGCGTGAGCCGTTCCTCATCCGGCAGGTCGGCGTCCCGTGCGATGCCGAAGTCCAGGAGCTTCACTCTGCCGGTCGCCGGGTCGTAGATGATGTTGTCGGGCTTCAGGTCGCGGTGGATGATCCCCGCCTGATGCAACGCCCCGAGCGAGTCCGCGAGCTGGCGCACCAGCGCCTCGACCTGCGCGGGAGCGAGTCGGCCGACGCGGTGTACGTAGTCGGTGAGGGATTGCCCGACGGCCCACTCGAGAGCGAGGTAGTAGCACCCCTCCGCCTCGCCGTAATCGTAGGTGCGCACCACGCCAGGATGCTGAACCCGCGAGCCGTACCCCGCCTCCCGCAGAAAGCGCTTGACCGCCGTGGGGTCGCCCTGCAGCCCCTGTCGCAATACTTTGAACGCACAGGCACCGCGCTTCGGATGGTCGGCACGGTACACCTCGGCCGTGCCACCCTCGCCGACGCGCTCGAGGAGGCGATAGCCGGCGATCGTGCGGCCGGCCAGACTGTCGCTGGGCATGGAATGCGCCAAACTAATGCTCCGACTTGAGGTTCAGCAAGTGAGACGACTCGCGACCCTCCTCGTCTTCGCGGTCGGCGCCGCCCTCGGCTGCGGGCCTCGACCGCCGGCCGGGGCGGCGCAGGAACCCGAACCCCACGCGACGGCGGCGGCGGCGGCGCCGCTGTCCGATGCGGCGGAAGTGTACCGCTCGATGGGCTTCATCGTCGCCGGCGCGCCGCTGCCCTTCGTCGCGACGATTCGGTATCTCCGCGCTGCCGCGTCCGACTCCACCCTCGCCGTGTTTGCGCTGTCGCTCGCGGACCATTCCCTGAGCTTCCGGCGCGACGGCAACGAGTTCGTCGCCCAGTACCACGTCGAGGTCACCTTCGGCAGCGATACGTCGCCGGTGCGCCAGCTCGTGAGCGACGAGGCGGTTCGCGTCCGCACCTTTCAGGAAACCCTGCGCGCCGACGAGAGCGTGATCTACCAGCGGTTCGTCGGGCTCCGGCCGGGCGTGTACCCGATCTCGGTGGCCGTGCGCGACCGCAACAGCCCGGCGTCCGGGCGACAGGCGCGCACGGACACGGTGCCGAGCCTCGCCGGCCGCGCGATCAGCTGGCCGATCCCGGTCTACCAGGGCGAAGGACGCGCCCGCCTGAGCGAGCAGCCGACGCTACTCCTGAATCCTCGGGCGACGCTGCCGTACGGCGCCGACTCGCTCCGCTTCTACGTCGAAACCTATGGCATGCCGCGCGGCACCCGTCTCGCGGCGCGCGCGCTCGACCAGATGGGCGTCGAGGTCTGGCGCGACACCGTGCCGCTCGCGGGCGACGCGACCCTTGCGACGGCGCGCCTCGTCGTCCACCCCGGTGAGCTTTCGGTAGGCCGGGGCCGGCTCGAGGTCAGCGCGGTGGATGTCGGCACCGAGCAGCCCGTGACCGCGCCATTCCTGGTGAGCTTCTCGGACCAGTGGGCGATCACCAACTTCGATCAGATGATCAGCTTGCTTCGCTACTTCGAACGGCAAGACTGGCTCGTCAAGCTGAAGCGGGCGGCGCCGGCGGAGCGACCGGCGGTCTGGCGCGACTTTTACAAGACGACGGACCCGGTGCCCATGACCCCGGAAAACGAAGCCCTGGACGAGTATTTCCGACGGGTCCAGACCGCCAACGCGCGGTTTCAGGAAGGCGCTGATCAGGGATGGCTGACGGACCGCGGCCAGGTCTTCATCACGCTGGGCGAGCCTGACGACGTGTTCGACTTCAGCTCCGACGTAGCCCGCACCGGCCTACGGGGGGTCCGGTGGACCTATAACCAGCTGCGGCTGACCCTCTTTTTCCAGGACCAGACGGGCTTCGGCCGGTTCAAGCTCACGCCGCTGTCTCGGGGCGAGTACGAGCGCGCCCTGATCCGGGTGCGGCACGTGCCGTGATGCGGCCCGTCGCGCTCCTGGTCTGCGCCGCGCTGACGCCGTTCGCGGTGGCGGCGCCGCAGCAGGTGCCCGTCCTGCCCCCACCCGCTGTGCCCCCGCCGTCCGCGCTGGCCGCCACCCAGCGCGCCGAGTCGTTGCGGCTCGCCGGCCGGCTCTGGCACGCCGCCGAGACGTTGCTCGCCGCGGCCGCGCGCGAGCCGAACCTCAACGCCGCCTTCGTCGTCGAGGGCGCGAAGGCGGAGCTCGAGACCCGGCGCTATGATCTGGCGCGGAGCCTCCTCGCAGGACAGCCCTGGCTCGAGGATTACGCGGATGGGGAAGCGCTCGCCGTGCTGGCCGAGGCTGAGGCGCGCCTCGGCCTCGCGGCCCAGGCGGCGGCGCACTACGTGGCCGCGCGGGCGCGTGCGGGCGCGGGAGGTGGGGCCCGCGCGGCGCTGCTCGCCGTGCGCGCCGCGCTCGCGTGGGAGGCTGCGGCCGAGCGCGACAGCGCTGCCGCCTACTACGCCATGGCGCGCGCCGCACGACTGGCGGCCATCGACCCCTGGCTCCGCGTCAGGGAAGCGCGGGTCACGCGCGACACGGGCCTCGCGTTCCGGCTCCTCACCGATCTGCCGCCGGCACCGGCGCGTGAGGCGCCGGTCGCGCGCGCGCAGGCCCTGCTCGCCGCCGGCGACTCGGGCGCGGCGCTCGAGGCGTTCGTGCGGGCGGGAAAGTCGCTGCAGGTGGCGCGGCTCGCGCTCGAACTGGGGGACTCGGGCCGCGCCCGCGACGCCGTGTACGGGCTGATGGGCCGGGCCCCGGAGACGGACGACGCCGCAGCGGCGGTGGGGGTGGCGCTGGCGTCGCTCCCGCCGCGCACCCCGCCCGAGCGCGTGGCGCTGGCGCGCGCCATGAAGCCGCACGGGGCAGCCGGCGATGCGCGCGTCCAGATCGAGCGCGCCGTGCGCGAGGGAGACTCGAGCGCGGCCACGCTCATGCTGCTCGGCGAGTTGCTAAACAGCGCGGGGCGCTGGCGCGACGCGGAACGCGCCTACCTGGCCGCGGCGAAAGCCCCCGGCTTTGGACCGGTGGCCATCTATCGCCGCGCCCGACTCCTGGTACGCCTCGGCGATCCGGGCGCGGAGCAAGCGCTTTCGGGGTTCGCGCAGTCGTACCCGTCGGACACGGCGGCGCCCACCGCGCTCTATGTCCTCGCCGACCTGTTCGGCGACCGCGGCGATTGGGACAGTGCAGCGCGATGGTTCGCCGAGCTGATCGCCCGTTATCCCGCGGACTCCCGGGCCTCGGTGGCGCGGTTCCGGCTGGCCCTGCGGGCGATGCGCGCGGGCCTCGCGGACAGCGCGGCTGCCTTGTTGCGCTCCGAAGTCGCGGCCGCCGCACCGCAGCGTAGCGCCGCGCGCTTTTGGCTCGGGAAACTGGCGCTGGCCCGCGGCGACACGGCGGGCGCGAAGTTGATCTGGCTCGCCCTCGCACACGAGGACTCGATCGGCTACTACGGCGTGCGCGCCCGCCGGGACGTGGACCTCCCGCCGCTCCGACTCGCGGCGCCGCCGCTGCCGCCCTCGCCGCCTGCCGTGGCCACGTCCTTCGGCCGGCTCGACACGTTGCTGCTCGCGGGGCTCGACAGCGCCGCCGACGCCGAAGTGCGTACCGTCCTGGGGCGGGCGGCCCAGTTGGACGTGGACGCCCTGCTCGCCTGGAGCGACGGCCTGGCCGCGCGCGGATGGGGTCCCGCGGCGGTGCGCCTGGGCTGGCAGGCCGCACTGAAAGCGCCCACCGACCCCCGTGTGCTGCGCGCCATCTTCCCTTGGCCGAACCGCCGCACCGTCGAGGCGGAGGCTGCGGAGTTCGGCGTGGATCCGCTCTTGCTGGTCGCGCTGGTGCGCCAGGAGAGCGTCTTCGATGCCGAGGCGCTGTCGCCCGCCGGCGCTCGCGGCCTGGTGCAACTCCTGCCCGGCACGGCCGCCCTCACCGCCCGTGGCCTCGACGTCACGTTTTACCCCGAGTGGATCACGGTGCCCGACCTGAACCTGCACCTCGGCGCCGCCCATCTCGCCGAGCTGGTGCGCCGCTTCGCGGGGCGGATCGAGGCCGCGGTGGCATCCTACAACGCGGGGACCACGCCGGTCGAGCGCTGGCTCGCCCGCGACAGCGCTCAAGACCCTGATGAGTTCATCGAGCTGATTCCGTACCAGGAGACGCGGGGCTACGTCCGCTCGGTGCTCCGCAACCGCGAGCTGTACCGCGCCCTGTATGTGACGGCAACCAATTGAGCGACCGGCGCTTACGTGATCGCGACGGGGTCACTGCAGGGTTGCTTGACAACGTTCCATGGCCGCGTCATTTCTATCCCGCTCCGACACTGGTGTCGGGCGGCGTTACGCCCTATGTGCGACTCTGCAGGAGGCAGATCGAATGCCCAAGGGAAAGGTGAAGTGGTTCAATGACGCCAAGGGCTACGGCTTCATTGAACAGGAGGGTGGCGAGGACGTCTTCGTGCATTTCTCCGCCATCCAGATGGACGGATTCAAGACGCTCGCGGAGGGTCAAGCGGTGGAATTCGAGGTGAAGTCCGGCGACAAGGGGCTTCACGCCCAAAACGTGGTTCGGATGTAGCGCGGCGCCCGCGCCATCGGTCTTGCCCCGCTCGGGAGCGCACCGGGCGGGGTTTTTGTCGGCCCCCAGATTATTGTTCCGCCCATGCCCGCTCGGGTCCCCCCCCCCGCCCCGTCTCTGCCTACGGTGTATCTCGTCGACGGCTACGCGCTCATCTATCGCGCCTTCTTCGCGATGATCGCGCGTCCCCTCACCACGCGGCGCGGCGAGAATACCTCCGCCGCCTGGGGGGTCACGAACTTTGTCCTCCGCCTGCTTGAGCAGTGGCGCCCCGATTACCTCGCCTGGGTGCACGACGTGGGCGAGTCGTTCCGCCGCCGAACATACGACGCCTACAAGGCGACGCGCGAGAAGCTCAGCGACGAGCTGCAGCAGGACTTCGACCGCTCGGTGGAGCGGATCGCGCAGATCCTCGAGGCGTTCCGCGTCCCCATCGTGGGCGTGGAAGGCTACGAAGCGGACGACGTGATCGGGACGCTCGCGACCGCCGCGGCGGTCCGCGAGCTGCGGGCCGTGATCGTGTCGGGCGACAAGGACTTCTACCAGCTCATCGGGCCTCGCATCGCGCTGCTCAATCCGGGGCGTCGCGGGCCGGCCGCGGTCGAGGAGCAGTGGGTGGACGAGTCCAACGCGGGCGAGCGCCTGGGCGTCCCACCCGAGCGCGTCGTCGACTATCTCGCGCTCGTCGGCGACACATCCGACAACGTTCCCGGCGTGAAGGGAGTGGGAGAGAAAACCGCGCTCGAGCTCCTGAAGACGTTCGGCGACCTGGACGCGATCCTGGCGGGCGCGGACCGAATCCCCGGCAAGCGGGCGCGGGAGGCGATCCAGCGGGACGCCGAGCTGGCACGCCTCTCACGAGAGCTGGTCACGATTCGGCGCGACGTCCCGGTGACACTCGACCTCGAGATGTTGCGGGTGCGGTCGCCCGACCTCTCGCGCCTCAGCCAGCTCTTCACCGAGCTCGAGTTCCGCTCGCTGATCCCCAAGTTGGAGCAGTTTGGCGCGCTCGAGGCCGGCGGCGCCGGGGGCCCGGCTCCCGAAGCCGAGCGGGCGCCCGCCGTGGCCAGGTCCCCCGCGCCGCCGACGGAGTTCGCCGAGCCGGAGATCGTGGACGACGCCGCTGCCCTCGGCGCGGTCGTCGCCGAATGCCGCCGCGCGCCGCTCCTCGCGCTGAACACCGAGACGACGTCGCTCGACGCGATGCGCGGCGAGCTCGTGGGGTTGTCGCTGGCGGTCGCGCCCGGCCGCTCGTGGTATCTCCCGTTCGGGCACGTGGCCGCCGTCGGGGAGCTGGCGGGCGGCGCGCCGCCGCCGAACCTCCCGCCGCTCCCGAGCGACGCGCTGCGGGCGCTCCGCGAGCTGCTCGCCGACCCGGCCGTGCCCAAGGCGGGGCACGACATCAAGTACGACTGGCTGGTGCTGCGCCGCAACGGCGCCGAGCTCGCCGGCGTCGCGTACGACTCGATGCTCGCGAGCTTCGTGCTCGACCCCGGTCGGCGAGCGCACGCCATCGACGAGCTGGCGCGAGAGCGGCTGTCGCTCGAGATGCCGACCTACGGTGATTTGGTGGGCCGCGGCCGGCGGGAACGGCCGTTCGCCGAGGTCTCGCTGCGGGACGCCGCGCGCTACTGCTGTACCGACAGCGAGACGGTGCTGCGGTTGCGCGCAGCGTTTCAGCCCGAGCTCGAAGACCACCACCTGCTCCCCCTGCTCGAGGCGATCGAGGTGCCGCTCATTCGAGTGCTCGTGAACATGGAGTGGCACGGAGTGCTGATCGACCTGGGGCGGCTCGGGGAGATCTCACGGCAGTTGGCGGGCGAGCTCGCGGAGCTCGAGCGGGCGATCCACCGCGCCGCGGGGACCGACTTCAACATCAACTCGACCCCACAGCTGCGGCACATCCTGTTCGAGAAGCACCAGCTACCCGTCGTGAAGAAGACGAAGACCGGCGCGTCCACGGACGCCGAGGTCCTCGAGCAGCTTGCCGCGATGGGGCACGAAGTGCCGAAGCTGCTCATCGAATATCGCGAGCTGTCCAAGCTCAAATCGACCTACGTCGACGCGCTCCCGGGCTTCATCAACCCCGCCACCGGCCGGATCCATACGAGCTTCAACCAGGCGGGCGCCGCGACCGGACGCCTGTCGTCGTCGGACCCGAATCTTCAGAACATCCCGGTGCGCACACCGCGCGGCGAGGCGATCCGCCGGGCCTTCGTGGCTGCATCCGGTTGGCTGCTCCTCACGGCCGACTACTCGCAGATCGAGCTACGCCTCCTCGCGCATCTCTCGGGGGACCCCGCCTTCGTGCAGGCGTTCGAGCAGGGCGGCGACATCCATCGCCAGACCGCGGCGCTGATCTTCGGTGTGCCACAGGCTGACGTGACGCCCGAGATGCGCGCCCGCGCCAAGACCATCAACTTCGGCACGATCTACGGGCAGGGGCCGTTCGCCCTGTCTCGCCAGCTCGGCATCACGCTCGACGAGGCGAAGGTGTTCATCCAGCAGTACTTTACACGCTTTGCGGGCGTGCGGGCCTGGCTCGACCGCACGGTGGCGGAAGCCCGCGCCCGGGGTTACGTCGAGACGCTGTTCGGTCGCCGGCGCTACGTTCCGGAGCTGAAGGACAAGAACTTCAACGTCCGGTCGTTCGGCGAGCGGACCGCCACCAATTCCCCCCTGCAGGGCTCCGCCGCCGACCTCATCAAGAGAGCCATGATCGGCGTCGATCACGCGCTGCGAGAGCGCGGCCTGGAGACCCGCGTGCTCCTCCAGGTCCACGACGAGCTCGTCCTCGAGGTCCCGGAGCGGGAGTCGGATCAGGCAAGAGAGCTTGTAAAACGCGAGATGGTGGGAGCCGCCGCACTGCGTGTGCCACTGGTCGTAAGTATCGGCGTAGGAAAGAATTGGGTGGATGCCAAGGGCTAAGCATGCCTCTTGCAGAAAGGACCGGGGGCGCCCACACTACAGGTGCCGGATCGCCGCGGCGGTATGCCTCGGTCCGGCGCCCATTCGCGGCCGGAGGCTCACGAAGTGATGTCTCGGCACGGTTTTACCCTGATCGAACTCCTCATCGTTGTGGTCATCATCGGGATCCTCGCGGCGATTGCGATCCCGAAGTTCGCCAACACGAAGGAAAAGGCGTACATCGGCGCGATGAAGTCGGACCTGCGCAACCTCGCCACAGCGGAGGAAGCGTTCTTCTACGACAGCGCCACGTACACCAACAGCCTTGTGAAGATGAACGGCTTCCAGCCATCCTCCGGCGTCGCGATCGCGGTCAACGAGGCGACCGCGCAGGGGTGGTCGGCAACGGCGTCGAGCAACAATACGACGCACCACTGCTATCTCTATTCGGGCGGCGCGACGCCCATCGGTTCGGCGACGGTCGAGGGTCACATTTCCTGCTCATAGAGAGCCCGCCTCGGGAATTCACGCGCCGCCGCGATGGGATGTGTTTCGCCCTCGACGGCGGCGTTTGGCTTCATCGCCACACGCTGCGCGGTCAGCCGATGGCTCACCTCGTGAGCGCGGATAAGGAGCGGCTGCTGGCCATGGGGCGCGAGCTGGACTTGCACCCGGCGTGGCTGCAGCACAAGCCCCTCAAGGACCCGAGGACCGGCCGGAGGGTTCCGGCATGGCATTGGGACCTCTGGGGAGAACGGCTGGAAAGGCTAGAAGACGTGAAAAAGAAGCGTGAAAAGGAGACGTGAAAAAGAGGCGTGAAAAAAAGACGTAGGCTCACGTTTCTTTTTCACGCTTCTTTTTCACGCCTCTTGCCTTTCACTCCCGGCCACCAGTTCCATCGCCCCGCGATTTGCATGATCGCCGGTACCAACACCATCCGGATCAGGGTCGCGTCGAGCAAGACAGCCGCCGCGAGGCCGAATCCGACGAACTGCACGGCGAGCACGCGCGCGAAGGCGAATGTGCCGAACACGAGGATCATGATGAGCGCGGCACTCGTGATGGTGGACGCGGTGGCGGAGAGGCCCTCCATGGTGGCGAAGTCGTTCCGCCCCGTCTTGTCAAAGACCTCCTTGACCCGCGTGAGCAGGAAGACTTCGTAGTCCATCGACAGCCCGAATACGATGGCGAAAACCAGCACGGGCACCACCACCCAGATCGCCTCGGTGGGCCCCTCGAGGCCGAACAGCCTGCCGCCGTAGCCGCGCTGGAACACCAGGACGGTGAGCCCGAACGACGCGCCGACCGAGAGGCAGTTCAAGAGCACGGCCTTGACCGGCACGAGCAGCGATCGGAACGCGATGAACAGCATGATCGCGGTGATGCCGAGCACCAGGCCCACCGTCTCGGGAAACCGGCTGAGCAGCGCGCGCTGCGTGTCGACGTTGGATGCGGCGAAGCCGCCCACCAGGATCTCCGCGCCGTTCAGGCCGCGCAGCTTCCCGTGGACGAGTTCCCGCACATGGCGCGCGACCTGCATCATCCCGGCGAACGACAGGGTGTCGGCTGGGATGACGTCCAGCAGCGTGACGCGCTCGTCCGCGCTCAGGTAGGCGTCGAAGAACCTCGGGTTCTTGGCCTTCACGGCCGGAGCGTCGCTGTAGTACATGGCGAGTTGCAGCGTGGACATGCCCGACTTGATGCTCGCCACCCCGCGCACCTCGCGAACGCGTGAGTCCCTGCGGAGCGCGTCGGTCAGGGCCTTGAGGCCTGCGAGCTGGGCTGCCGTCAGCGCCGACTCCCCCTCGGGGAGCTGTACCACCACGCGGATCGGCTGGAGCACGCCGCTCGCCCCCATGGCCCGGAGGTCCGCAAGCCCACGCCCCGACTCCGATTGAGGCGGAAACCAGTTGGTGGCCGGGAGGCCGAGCCGGATCTGGGCGAGCGGCCAGGTGAGCAGCGCCATCGCGACCGCGCCGAAGGCGACGGCGCGCCACGGCCGGTGGCCGAGCCACCGCGCCCAGCGCTCCCAGCCGGTCGGCGCGTGGAACCTGGCCAGGGGGCGCGCGAGCCACCTGGGGCGGTCGATGTTCCGCCCCAGGATCGCGAACGTGGCGGGGAGGAACGTGGTGGCGAGCAGCACCGCCACGAGCACCACGAGCAGGCCACCCACGCCGACCGAGCGGGTGTCGGAGAGCGGCGTGGTGAGAAGGGCCGAGAACCCCACTACGACGGTGAGCCCCGAGGTGATCACCGCTGACCCGGCGGTCTCCATGGTGCGGATGGCCGCATCCGCAGGCGAGAGCCCGCGGTTGAGCTCCTCCCGGAACCGCGTGACCATGAGGAGGGAGTAGTCGATGCCCACCCCCAGCCCCACCATGGTCGTGATGTTCAATACGAACACGGACATCGGCACGTAGTGCGCCGCCACCGTGACGAGGCCGAGCGCGATGGTGATCGCGAGCACACCCACGACCACCGGCAGCAGTGCCGCCACCAGAGCGCCGAACGCCACCACCAGGACGACCAGGGTGAGTGGGAGCGCGCGCCGCTCGCCGCGCTCCGTGTCCTCGGTGCTGATGGTCCGCACGTCGTGGTCCAGGGCCGGAAAGCCGGTCAGCTTGACGTCGAAGCCATCCGCCTCCGGAGCGTGCGCGAGGGCGTCGTGGATCGTCGAGCGAAGGTCCGGGACCACGCTCTTGCTGATGTCGCTCGTGAATTCCGGGGTCAGGGCCGCGATGAGGAAGGTGGTGCGGCGGTCCTTGCTCACGAAGCTCGATTCCCCGATCGAGCGGACGGAGATCACCTGGCTGACGTACGGACGTCGCTCCGTGGCTACTTTCAGCGTGTCGAGCACGACCTCGAAACGCCGGTTCGTCCAGCGAACGGGACCGCGAACGACGATGGCGACGTAATCGGCGAAGGGGCTGGGGAACGCCTGTTTGAGCAGCTCGGTGGCGCGGGCCGACTCCGTGCGCTCACTCGCGCCCCCGCGCAGCGCCAGCACCTCCTGGACATGGCTTGCCCGCGGCGCGAACAACAGCGCCAGCGCCGCCCACGCCGCGATGACCAACACCCGCCAGCGGATGAGGGGGGCCGCGGGTAACGCGAACACCTATTGCCCAAGCATAAGCAGGCCACAATGATAGAGACGCCGCCGGAGCAAAGCTAGCGGCGCGGAGCCGCGCTCCCGCATATTGCGCACATGGTCGAGCGTCGCGTTACCGCGCTGATCGCCGCCGGCATGGTGTTCTTGGTCTCGGCGGTACTGTGGGACGCCTTCTTCAGGCCGACCCACGCACCGGGCGGCTCCGGGCCCGCCGCGTCCGGTTCCTCCACGGCCCCCGCAGTGGAGACACCCCTGCGACGAGCGCGGGCCCCGCCGCCCCCCCTCCCCCGCTCCCTCGGCCTGCTCTCACGCAACCCACGGGCCCGACCTACATGGAGCTGTTCGCCCGCTCCGAGACGCGGCGGCGCATCCGGGCGAGCGCCGGAATGACGTACTTGAACGAGGTCGTAGTCCGGAGCACGGACTCGATGCTGCACCGGTGGGACAATCGGATTCTCCGCCCGGTCCGCGTCCATCTCGCGGCCGGCGCCACGCCGAACTTCCAGCCCGAGTATCTCGACGCCGTGCGGAGCGCCTTTGAGCGGTGGCAGGATGCCGGAGTTCCCGTGCGCTTCAAGCTGGATGCGGATTCGGAATCGGCCGAAGTGCACGTCGAATGGCGGCTCCAGTTCGAAATGCAGCGCACCGGTCAGACCGATCTGACCTGGGACACGGACGGCCACCTGCAGGTCGCCACCGTGACGCTCGCGACTTTCGACCCGAGCGGGCAGCCGCTCGCGGTGGAGGACCTCCGTGTCGTCGCGCTGCACGAGATCGGGCACCTCATCGGGCTGGACCATTCGTCGGACTCGACGGACATCATGTATGCCAAGACGAAGGTGCGGGACTTGTCGGCGCGCGACGTCGCATCCGCCGTGCTCCTCTACGAGCTCCCACCCGGGAGTCTCCGCTGACCGGCTCCGGCGCCGTCTGGCGGCGAGCTTCGCAACGCTCATGACCTATCGCGGGATCGTCTCCTTCTTGACGCACGAAGCGCCCGACGGCGGCGCGGCCACCATCGCCCAGGTGTTGGACGCGCGGGTCCGCGAGGGCGAGCTGGTCGAGAAGCTCGACGGGGGGGCGGTGCGCTGCTTCGCCTGCGGGCATCGCTGTCTCGTGAAACCTGGCCGCCGGGGTATCTGCAAGGTCCGTTTCAACAGGGACGGGACTCTCTACGTCCCAGTGGGGTACGTCGCGGCGCTGCAATGCGATCCGACAGAGAAGAAGCCGTTCTTCCACGTCCTTCCCGGCTCGGACACGCTCACGTTCGGGATGCTGGGATGTGACTTTCACTGTGGCTACTGTCAGAACTGGCTGACGA
>WNGJ01002409.1_pt1 | contig 18903 bp, 12 predicted proteins | sample 5400611 | NCBI WGS metagenome assembly WNGJ01 (sample SAMN13153375, study PRJNA577476) | soil metagenome | isolation source: 40 cm soil or saprolite under Garry oak tree replicate 1 | place: USA:California | collected 2016-06-15 | reverse complement strand
TGATTCCGGAGGGGACTGAACTATCCCCCGGTAGGAAAAAGGCGTGCCACCTTGAAACACCAGGGCGCGCCACACTATCGCGTTAATGTCACGCCCCGCGCAACCCGAAGGAAAAGCGAAGTTCACAGCCCGCTCTCCACCTCCCACGCCTCGTGCTGGTTTGCCCGACGCCAGAACATCGGCTCATCCCCACGCATCATCAGCAGGTGGGCGATCACGTCGTCCGTCGGGCGGAGCGCGCCGCTGAGCGACCGGAGATTACGCTCGACGGCTTTACGACGGCACTGAGGCGCTTGAGCGAGCAACGGCTGGCTGACGCGGTCGAGGCCGAGCTCGAACGGAAGCCCACCGGCGCCGTACCTGGAAGGTCACGCCCTACCAAGCGCGCAAGACGTTCGCGCGCTGGATGGAGCATGCACAGTTTCCCCGCGCCCGCCGCCAGATCTACCGCGGGCATGGTCCTGAAGACATTGGAGATCTCTACGAGCGCTACGAAACAGCTGCGTATTTGCGCGAAGATGCACAGAAGATGCGCGCCATGCTGCCTCACCAGGGGTTGCGGATGGTACCGTGACTGCTCGTCGCATCCCCTAGCCAGGCCCGTGTTGCCGGGCCCTTATTTTCCTGCTGGTTCCTCACTTTCTCCTCATCCCCGGCGAAAAACTCGACAGCCGATCTCGTAACTCCCTATGCGCCCGGGAGGATTCGAACCTCCGACCAACAGCTTAGAAGGCTGCTGCTCTATCCACCTGAGCTACGGGCGCGCGCTTCTCTCACCGCAAGCTGGACCACGTCCCAAAAATAGTGACTAGCGGATGCTGCGCCCAGCCTATTGGCGATAGCCCGCCGCGTCATACGTCAGGACGCGAGTGCGGCTGCTCACACGTACCCGCACCTCATACGAGAGGGCCGCAGCCCGCGTCACCCGCTCCACGTGGATGACCACGGCGCCGGCGGCATCGCGCCGCACCGCCGCCCCCACGGCTTGGGGCAAGGAGTCCGCGGGAATGGTCTCCTCGATCTCGATCGGTTGGCCACTGAGGCTGTACAGCAGATCGCGCCGCCTCGGTCCGTCCTGGCTTTCCACTTCATAGACGACTTCCCCCCCCTGGACCTCCCGGCTGACGTGCAGGATCGCGGCATGGGGGTACGCCTGGCGAAACGCGGTCTTGATCGCGGGCGGGAGCGTGGTCGAGCCCTGGGCCACGGCGGGCGCGCCGGGCACGGCGTTGGCAGATAGGGCCAGTACAAAGAGGATGGCAGAGGATCGACCGTTCACGACGACTCCAGGGAAAGGGGCGCCCCCTCAGAACGAGAACATGATGCCGACTTCGGGGGCGAAGTCGGTCGCGTTCGTGGTCAAGCCCCACCCGCCGTTGAGCTTCAGGGCGGCGTGCGGGACGAACTGCCATTGGACCTCGGTGAGGAGCGATACCTCGTCGACCTGATTGCCCTCGATGGCCGCGACGACGCGCCACGCGGGCGAGAGACGTCTCAAGTACTCGACTGCGTACTCGCCGGTATCGAACTGCCGCGTCTCCCGTGAGTACTCCCCGGCTGCGCGCGCAGTCACCGTGCCCCAGCGGAATCCCCGGGTCAGACCCAATCCGAAAGAGAACTCCCAGTCCTGGGTGCCGATGAGCTTCCGGCTCCGCTGCAACGGGAAGACGGTCTCAAAGAAGGTGAAGAACTCCGGCCGGTTCTCGGTCTCGCGCTGAAAGCGCCAGCGGATTTGCCCCTCCACGTCCCCGAGCCCGGATTCCTCCACCCGGGCCGGCATGGCGGACGTATCGGCCGGCGACCTCCGCAGCTCGGCCGAGATGACGGCCGCCTCGAACTCGAGGGCGACATCGGGGCCGACGCCGTAACCAAGGAACAGGATTCCCTCGGAGGCGCGGTAGCGGCCGCGGAAGTCTCTGAAGAGACCGTACCCCAGCTCGCTCGGCTTGTACTCGCGGTCCGCGTCCCAGTAGTACTCGAAGAAGGGATAAAAGAGCAGCTCGCCTTGGCGGACGTAGGTCCCCAACAGCGACGTGCGGACTCCGGTTCCGCGGTCGCGCAGGCGAAGCGGCAGCTCCTGGGCTTCGAGCGCCCGGGCTGATGGAAGGACAACCATCGCGCCGGCGAGCGCCACGGTCCTCACGGTCAACGTCAACCGAGTCATGACCCGCACTCCTTCCCGGCAGGCGTACTAGGACCTCGCCCACCTGTGGATGGCGTTCAACAGAAACACTCCGGCGGCGACCAATACCGCGTCGACCGCGGTAGCGGGCGTGTCGAACCTGCCCGCGTCGAACCACTCCTTCGCTTGCAGCACCACGAACGCGACCACCGCCGTCTTCAGGGTGCGGACGAATATATCAGCCCACCCAGTGGGGACGTCGATGCTGAGGAACTGCTTGGAGCTCTCCATCATGGCTCTCCTCTATTCTCCGTCATTGTTTCTTGACAATCGCCTCGGAGGGCGCGTGCTCCAAGAACCGCCCGGGGCTCAGCAGGAACTGATCGAACCCGACCCCTTCCATTCCCGCCTGCACGCGTACGGTGACGTCCCCCCCGGTTCGAAAATGCATCAGAGGCTCGGACGACTCGCACCCCACCCACGTCCAACCCTCCTGCGTCGGCCCCCGCGCGGTCAGGTAACTCCCCGTGCCCGGCCTGAAGACTTCCCTGCTTGCCTTGTCGACCGCGTCCGAGAATTGCACCCACAGCACGTTCGCCAGCGACTTGCCCTTGGGCGCGCCCACCTTCATGTGGATCCAGCAACGGTAGGGGACGCCGCGCTGAACCTTCACCTTGAAGGTCACGTGGGGGTCGTTCTCGGGGGGAGGGTCCAACTCGTCTCCGCTGTTGGGAGTTCCAACCATCCTGCCCCCGGGCGAAGCGGGGTCGTTCCAAACATCGAACTCGGAGAGGGCGTCCTTCGGCAGATCGGACGCGTAGACGACGACCTCGGGCGGGGGACCTTGCGGCCGTGCGCGCACGATGAGGTCATCACGCAGTGGGTATGTGACGCCAAGCCGAAACCGTACGACCTCCCGCCCAAGGGATAGGGCACCGTTCCCCGCGGTCGTGCGTTCGTACCGGACGCGGAAGTCTCCACTGAAGCGGGGCCCGGACGAAGTCTGGGCATGACCCGCACCGACCAAACCAATGGCGAGGATTGCCAGTAGACGGATGCTTCGGCTCACGTTCTCTCCTTGACGAAGGGCACTTGTCAACCACCGGCGTCGATTTGCCGGTGGCGGTACCGGTATACGAGGAAGATGAGCAGCCCCAACACGATCGGCCCTCCGATCGCGTAGGGAAGCACGCCGCCGGGATTGAGCCTGGCGTACTTCGACACCCTGAGGTGGATGCCCGGACTGGCGACCGGGTGACTGGTCGCGCCCGGACCGACTGGCGCGGGGATGGCCACCATATAGACCATGTAGTCGCCGTCCAGAATCGCATTGATGCGCCAGCCGAGGCTGGCGGACTGGCCCGCGCGGAGCGGGTCCACATACTGCGTCCGCTGCGGCGACCAGTCCTCCGGGTCGACGACGTCGCCCGACTTGCTCAGATTGATGATGTTCATCGCCACGATCAACGCGGGCGTAGCTTCCGTCCCAGTGTTGGCCAGCACCGTGTTGAATTGGATCGGCGTCCCCGCCCTGACGTCCTTGGTCTCGACGTCGACGGATACGGTCAGCTGCGGACCCATGGATGGCGTTGCCTGTGACTGCTGCTGGCGCAGTGCCATGGCGGGGGACGCGCCGAACGCCAGGAGCGAGACCATCAGGAGCAAGGCCGCCATGCGGCCCCTGAGCCCTTGAAAGCGGCGTGCTTTTCCGGCTTCCAGGCGGAGAGCGGGACCGGCATACCAGAACAGCAGGCCGAAGGTAAGAACGGCAAACGCCAAGGGCGACAGCAGCCAGGACCAGGCTCTCGCCAGGGTCCAGTTATTCACAAGCAAGCTGGCAAGAAAAACCCGAGGCGCCGCCAGCGGGTTCATCCATTGTCCAAAGAGTCCCATAGTTCCGCCCTGGGCATGCCCGGGTAATTGGGTTGGAAGGAAAAACAGCAGGTACAGACACAGGCTTATAAACAGGCTGGTCTTGTTCGAGTTGCACCAGAAGCCCACGAACATCGCCATGGCGGTGAACGCGAGCGTGAGGACGCACCCCAGGCCCAATCCCCAGAGGACTGCCTGGCCGAACACCTCATCCCCCTGGGACAGCACCTTCATATAAGGAATGGTGATGGCGAGCGCCGCGGGCCCCGGTGAGGCGGCCGCGAGGAACTTGCCGACGACAATCTGTAGGCGACTCGTCGGCGTCAGCAGCAGCCCCTCCAGGGTGGCGCGCTCCCGCTCGCCGCTGAGGCTGTCGGCGCCGATGATCAGGCCTACGAACACGCTGGCCACTATGGCGGCCTTGGTGAGCTCGTAGACCATTTCCTTCGGGGGAACGAGACTCAAGGTGCTGTCACGCGCCGTGATGTACGCATACACTCCCAGCACGACGGTGTAGAGCACCGTGAGGTGCAGCGCCTTCCCCCCGATCCAGAGGTCGCCGAGCTCTTTCTTCAACACGACCCACCAAGTGGGCGTCCCCGGCCCCGTCGGCACCGGTCGGCGCTCGACACGTCGCGACGGGCGGCTGGTGGGACTTCCCACCTCGGGCAGGCGGACCGCCGCCTCGCTGGGGGCCTCGTGCACCAGCCGGGCCGGCCGTGGCAACGAGCGCCTGCCGGTTGCGCCCAAGCGTTCCCCAATCGATCGCAGCTTCCTACCGATGCCTGGATCCAGTCGGAGACGGCGGCTCGCGACCACGAACAGCACCAGGATGCCGGCCGCGAACACCACGCACAGGATGGGGACGAACCACACCTCGCCGAAGGGCGACCGTTTGATAAAGATCAGGCTGAGGAACCTCGATGCCGCATCCCACGGGTTCACAAACGAATACAGCAGCCCGCGTTTCATCTCGGCCGGGGTCTCGACCCTCCAGGGTCGGGACAACTCCGTCGGCAGCAACACCAGGAGGAAAAGACACAGGCTGACCAGCATGCTCGTCTTGTTCGAGTTGCACCACATGCTCACGAGCATGCCCAAGCCAGCCATGGCCGGGGCCAGGAGACTTCCCAGCACGCTCCCCCACAGCAGCGCCTGCCCGAACACCGGGTCCCCTTTGGAGAGGACGGCCCAGTAGGGGATGGCAATCGCCAGTGCGACCGGCCAGGGGGAGACGGCGGCGAGGAACTTGCCTATGGCGATCTGCCGGCGACTCGCCGGCGTCAACAGCATCGTCTCGAGAGTCCCTCGCTCCCGTTCGCCGCTGAAGCTATCGGCCGCGATGATCAGGCAGATGAACGCGCCGACGGCGATGGAGGCCTTGACCATCTCGAGGATCATCTCCCGCAGGGGCAGGAGGTTCACCTCTGCGTTGGCGGCGAGCATGTACGAATAGATGCCCAGCAGGACGCTGTACATGAGGATCAGGGTCAGTGCTTTCCCGCCGACCCAGAGGTCACGCAGCTCGCGCCAGAACACGATCGACCAGGTGGGCCGCACCGACCCGGAGGGCAGCTCTCGACTCGGGGGCACGTTGCGATTGTCGCTCATTCCGTTGCTTCCACCTTTCCGAGCTTCACCGTGACGTCGATGGCCGAGCCACGCGGCCCCAATGCCGGCGGATCAGGCTCCCGCCCCCGGCTTGAAGACGGAGACGCGGAGCGGCATACAGGAACAGCAAGGCAATGACGATGATGGGAAACACGACCGGCCCTTTCAGCCAGGAGCTGAAGTCGTGCACCGCTCGATTGTTCACCAGGATCTTTTCCAGAAACTCATCGGCGGCCGCCAGCGGGTTCGATCGCTGAAAGAACTTTCCCACCAGTCCCTTCTGGGCCCGCCCCGGCAACAGCGCCGGCAGGAGGAACAGCAGGTACAGGGTCAGGCTCACGAACAAGCTGGTTCGGTTGGAGTTCGACCAGAAGCTCACGAGCATCCCCAACCCCGTGAATCCGATGACCAGAAGGGTCCCCACGATGCCGACCCAAGCCAGCGCATGGCCCAAGATCGGATCGCCCTGGGCGAGCACCAGCAGGCAGGGGACGGTCACAGCCAGGGCGGCGGGCCATGGCGTCATGCCGGCGACAAACTTGCCGAACACGATCTGGGTACGACTCGCGGGCGTCAGCAGGAGCGTTTCGAGGCCGGCTCGTTCTCGCGCCCCACTCAGGGTATCCGCCCCGATGATCACCCCCATGAAGACGCCGATATAAATGCTGGTCTGTAGGATCGTCCACACCATTTCCTTGGGCGGGGTCAGGTCCAGTTGATTGTTGCTGACCAACAGGAACGACCCGACGCCCACCACGCCGGTGTACAGGAGCAGCAACATGAGCGCCCTTCCCCCGACCCAGAGCTCGTGCAGCTCCCTCCGGCACACGAGCCACCACGCAGGTAGGCCTGAGCCCGGACCGACCACGCGACCGGCGTTCACGTTGGGGTCCTCCATAACCGTCCCGTTCCTGCTTCCAGACGGAGCTTTGGACCGGCGAAGGCGAATAACACGCCGAGGACCACGACAGGGAACAGGACCGGCGTCGCCACCCAGAGCCAGAGCTGGTGCAGCGTCGAGTTGCCCATGATGGTGTCATGCAGGAAGCGACCGCTGGCCGCGATCGGGTTCACCCATTGAAGCACGTCCGACCGCGATGCCGTTTGCGAGCTCAGCGGGCCGGTCTGGGCCAACGCCGAAAACTCCGCAGGAAAGATCAGCAACAGGTAGAGGGCCAGGCTCACGAGCATGCTGGTCTTGTTGGAGTTGCACCAAACGCTCACCAGCATCCCCACTCCTGCGAAAGCGGGCGCCAGCAGGCTCCCCAGAACCGGGCCCCAGAGCAGCGCCGGCACAAGAGCCGCATCGCCCTTGGAGAGCACGATCCAGTAGGGGACGGCGATCGCCACAGCCACGGGCCAGGGCGAAACGGCGGCGAGGAACTTCCCAAGCGCGATCTGCCGGCGACTGGTCGGCGTCAGCAGCAGCCCCTCAAGGGTGGCGCGCTCCCGCTCGCCACTGAAGCTGTCCGCGCCGATGATCAGGCAGATGAACAACCCGACGGCGATGGCGGCCTTGACGATCTCCAACACCATTTGCTTCAGGGGGAGCAGGTTCAGCTCCGAATTGCTGGCGAACAGGTACGAGTAGATTCCCAGCAGGACAGCGTAGATGAGGATCAAGTACAGCGCCTTTCCTCCGATCCACAGGTCGTGCAGCTCCCGCGAGAACACGATCCACCACGTGGGCGACGCCGCCCCCGTCGGCTCCAGGCGCCGGTCGTTCCCAGGGTGTCTCTCGCTCATTTGATTGCCTGCGCCGTCAGGTTCAGGAACACATCTTGTAGCCGCCCGCCTTCCGGCTCAAAACTCAGGATCGGTATCCTGGCGCGGATCAGGGTCTCGAGGATCGCGTTGCTGATCTGGTGGTCATCCGACAGGACTTCGGAGAGCTCCACCCGCAGCCAACCCGTCGACCCGTTGGCGGCCGCTACCTTCCTGACGGCTGGGATCGTTCCCAATGCCCGCTGCGATTCCGCCAGCGACGGCACCGGGACGCGGATCCGGATGACGTTACGCTCGGTTCGTCCAATGACATCCCTCACGGATCCGGTCGCGACGATCTCACCGGAGCTGAGGATGACGACGTCGTCGCAGACGCTCTCCACCTCCGTCAAGAGATGGCTGCACAGGATCACGCCGGCGCTTCGCTCCTGGGCAATCTGCTTCACCAGCCCGAGCAGCTCCTGCTGGCCCCGAGGATCCAAGCCGAGCGTCGGTTCGTCGAGGAACACGACCATGGGATCGTTGATGAGCGCGCGCGCGATGCCGACGCGTTGCCGCATCCCGTGACTGTAGGTGCTCACCAGAGACCGTCCGCGCTGCTTGAGCCCCACTTCGTCCAGCAGCTCCAGACCGAGCTGCTTCGCTTGCCTCGCGCTGCGTCCGTAGAGCTGCCCGAAGTACGTCAAGTACTCGATGCCCGTCATTTGCTTGGGCAACCCGAACGTCTCGGGGAGCACGCCGATCCTGCGACGGATCTCTTCCGGATACTTGTGACTGATCCCGTCCACCGTGAACTGCCCGGCATCGGGCTCCATGATCGTCGTGAGGATGCGGATCGATGTCGTTTTCCCCGCCCCGTTGGGACCGAGGAAGCCCAAGAGCCGGCCGGCCCCCAGGGTGAACGACAATCCCCGCAGCGCTTGTCTCGGCCCATAGGACTTTTGCAGGCCTTCGGCCACCAAGACCGCAGTCCTGGAGCCTGGTGCTGGAGCATCGGCGCCCTGAGTCATGGGCTGCACGTCTGCTTTGGCGTGTTGCATCTCCGTCCTCCTACTCCTGTTGGGTGCTGTGCTGCGTCGATCCGTCAATGGGACGGAGCCGGGACTGCCACATTCCTGCTTTTCCCAAATCGCAAGTACAGGCTGGGAACCACGAACAGATTGAGCAACGTCGAGGTGATCAGACCGCCCAGAATCACGATCGCCATCGGGTACTCGATCTCGTGACCGGGGATGGCGCCGCTCGCCACCAGGGGCACCAGCGCCAGGCCCGTGGCCAGCGCCGTCATCAAGATGGGCGAAAGCCGCTCGCGACCACCGCGCACCGCGAGCGCCAAGCCAAAGGTCTCGCCTTCGTATCGCTCCAGATGCTGATAATGACTGATCAGCATGATCTGGTTGCGCGCCGCAATCCCAAAGACCGTGAGGAAGCCGACCAGCGATCCGAGCGAGATGACTTCGCCGGTGAAGTATGTAGCCAGCAGTCCGCCCACCAGCGCCGAGGGCAAGGTCAGGAAGCCGAGGACCGCCAGGCGCGCATTCTCGAAGGACGCCAGCAGGATGAGGAACACTCCGAGCGCCGCACCGGCCGCGAAGATGAACAAGCGGGTCTGGGCGGCCTGCCGCTCGGCGTACTCGCCGAGCAATACCGCATGATACCCGAGCGGGAACTTGACTTCCTCGAGGCGATCTTCGAGCTCATCCATCACGGAGCCGAGATCCCGACCCCGCACGTTGCCGCCCACGTCAATGCGGCGCGAGTCGTTTTCCCGATAGATGACGCTCTGCGCCGGCGCGACGCGCACATCCGCCACATCGCCCAGACGTACATGCCCATGCCCGGGCGTGTCGATGGGAAGCTTACGAATGCTGGTCAGACTGTGGCGCGTTTCGGGCGTGCTCCACACGTTCACGTCGTACGCCTTGCCATCGCGGAACACGTCGCCGACTTCTTCGCCCTGTAGTAGGGTCGCCGAGGCTCGGCGCACATCGCCGGGTTTGATGCCGTAGCGTTGCGCCGCCGCGAGGTTCACGGTGACCTGGACCTCAGGCACCTCGGATTGGAGCTGCACATGCAGGTCCACGATACCGGGGATCTTCGCGAGGGCGTGCTCCACCTCATCGGCTTTGACGTGGATGCCTTTCAAGTCGGGTCCGTAGATGCGGACGACGAAGGTTTCCTTTGATCCCGAGAGGACCTCGTCAATACTCTCGTTGAGGTAGGTCTCCACATTGTGAAACAGCCCAGGATAGCCGGAGACCACCCCCTCGATGGCGGCCACCGTCTTGTCATAGTCTACGGCCGGATCGACGCTGATCCAATTCTCGCCGAAATTGACGCCGTTCACTTCGTCTGCCAGGAGGGCTTGCCCGATGTGGGATCCAAAGTTGCGGACGCCCGGGATGGACCGCAGCTCGCGACTGGCTCGCGTCGCCATGCGCCGCTCTTCCGCAACGGACGTACCCGGCTTGGTAATCCAGTGCATCAAGAAGTCTCGTTCCTTGAATTGCGGGAACAGCGACTCGCCGAGCCACGGCAACACTGCCACACCCGCGAACATGATGAGGGCCGTGGCGATGAAGACCGGGCGCGGTCGATGGAGGATTCCGTCGAGCACCGGTTGGTAGACACCCTTGAGCCACCGCATCAGCGGCGGCTCGCGTCGCGTGATCGGGGCCTTCCGGAGCAGCATCAGGCAAAGCACGGGGGTGAGCGTCAATGCGACGCCCATGGACGCCAGCACCGCCAACGCGTAGGAGACCGCCATCGGCTGAAAGAACGCGCCGGACACCCCACCCATGAAAAAGACCGGCACCAACACGACGGCATCGATCAGCGTCGCATGGATGATCGCCTGGCGCACCTCGAGCGACGCTTCGAGGATGACGCTGGCCGTGGATCGGGCGCTCCCGGCGGCGCGGTGCTGCCGCAGCCGCCGCACGATGTTCTCGACGTCGATGATCGCATCGTCGACCACCACGCCGACGGCGATCACGAACCCCGCCAGAATCATCGTATTGAGGGTCGCGCCGCGCGCGAGCAGCACGAGTCCACCCGCGACGAGGGACAGCGGAATGGCCACCAGGCTGATCAGGGCGGTGCGCCACTCGAACAGGAAGGCGGCGAGCACCATCATCACGAGCACGCACCCGAGGACCAGAGCCCGGGTGAGATTATCGAAGGCGAGCTGGATGAAGTCCGCCGGTCGAAAGATCGACGAGTCGATCTCCAGACCGGGGAGGCCGGGGCGCAGCTCCGCGAGCGCGGCTTCCACGTCGCGCGTCGCCTGCAGCGTGTTGGCCCATGGATACTTGAACGCAACGAGCATGAGCCCGGGACCGTCGTTGATGACCGCGTCCCCGAACAGCGGCCAGGTATCCTCCACGACATCCGCCACGTCCCTCAAGACCAGCGGCGTGCCATCCACCTTCCGTCTGTCAGAAATGGGGACTTGGGCCAGGTCTTGGGGCCTGACGAGCGGCGAGACGGACCGGATGCCGAGCCGTTGATTGGGGGTGTCGATGAACCCGCCGGTACCGATGACCGCGCCGTGGCTGAAGTACAGGATCCCGACGTCCAGAGCGTCTGCCGTGACCTCCATGACCTGGTTGAGCGAGACGTCGTGAGCGTGCATGCGTTCCGGATCGACCCGCACCTGCGGCATCTTGATCCGCTCGCCCCAGATGGCCACGTTGGCGACGCCGGGCACACGGAGCAGGCGAGCCCGAATCGTCCAATAAGCGGTCATCGACATGTCGGTCAGGGAAATCGTCTTGGACGAGAGCCCGATCTTCATGAACCGGCCAGTAACCGACACCGGCGGCATGAGGACCGGTGGGGCCGCCCAGGTGGGCAAGTTGGGTATCACCGTGGCAATGCGCTCCTGCACCAACTGCCGGGCACGGAGAATGTCGGTCCCCGGCTTGAAGAGCAGCTCGATCGACGACAAGTCCGCGATGGACTTGGAGCGCATCAGGTCCAGCCCGGCCACACCGTTGAGCTCCTGCTCCAGCGGAACGGTGACCAGAGCTTCCACTTCCTGAGCGGAAAGCCCCAGGCAGATGGTCTGAATCTCCTCGCGTTCGGGCGCGAACTCGGGGAAAACGTCCACCGCCATGCTGGGGATCTGTCTGATGCCGAGCAAGAGCATCGCCGCGGAGATCGCCACGACGATGAACCGAAACCTCAGGCTCGCTGCAACAATCGACCGTATCATGGCTGGGGCGCCCCTCGCGGCGTCACTCTTCTTCGAACTCGAGCTCGGACCCGAACAACTCTTGCGCTCCGACCGTCACAACCGCGGTGCCCGGTGGCGGACCCGCCGTCAGAATCGCCCAGTCTCCCTCGATATAGTCGACCTCGATGCGAGTGCGGACGAAGGTCAGCGGCTCGGGGTTTGTGTACGTCCAGGTCTCGCCCTCGGGGTCGTACAGGACCGCTGCGTAGGGAATGACCTCTCGCCGCACTCGGTCGACCACCATGACGCGCACGGTGGCTGTCTGAATGTCGAGCCGTCTGGCGGCGTCCTTGGTCAAGGTCACGCGAGCGGGCTCGGCTCCCTCGAGATGCTCGACCTTGGCAGATACGGGTTCTTCTTCCGTGGCAGCCTGTGAGGCGTGTGTGCACGCTGCAAATTGCAGACAGGCAAACAGGAGTCCGACAACGCTGCGGCGATCACGACGCTTCATGGCTTGCTCCCCATTCGTGCTGCATGACTCGACCTCTGCATTCAGTCCCCGGCCATCCGGGGAATTGCCTGCATACCGTCAAACACTCGACCCGGAGCGCCTTCGATGACCAGATCGGGCTCCTGCACCCACCTCACCCCAAGAGTCAAGAAGAGCGCGGGCAGGAAGACCAAGTCGAGCAGGCTCGCCGTGACCAGACCGCCCAGGGTGACAATCGTCATCGGGCGCAGGATCTCGAGACCGGGAACGTCACCCAGGAGCAGCACCGGGAGGAACGCGACGCCGGTGGCGAACGTCGCCAGCAAGATGGGCGGGAGCTGCTCACGAGCCCCGCGCAGCACCAGCGCCGGACCAAAGGGCTCGCCTTCGTATCGCTGCAGATGCTGATAGCGATTGATCAGGACGATCTTGTTGCAAGCCGCGATCCCAAACACGGCGAGCAAGCCGGCGAGCGAACCCAGAGACAGAACGCCGCCGCTGATGAGCGCTGCCAGCGCGCCGCCCGCGAGCGCGGCCGGTACGGTCAATACGGCGAGAGCCGCCAGGCGCCAACTTCCAAAGGCTGCTTGAAAGAGGAAGAGCATCCCGATCAAAGCGGCAACCGCGAGAGCGAGCAGGCGGTCCCGGACAGCCTGTCGCTCAACAAAGTCGCCGAGCACTTCGGCGTGATATTCGAGGGGGAACTGGAGTTGCCCGAGGCGACTCTTGACCTCAGCTGCGACCGCGGCGAGATCACGTCCTTCCACGTCGGCGATAACGTCGATGTAGCGCTTGACGGCGTCATGACGTATGACGCTGGAAGCAGGCACGATGCGCACGCGCGCCACGTCGCCCAAGCGCACATGCCGGCCGCCGGGCGCGTCGATCAGCAGATCGCGAACGCTGTTGAGGCTATGGCGCGTTTCGGGCGTGCTCCACACGACCACTTCGAACACCTTCTGTTCCTCGTACAGGTTCCCGACCACTATGCCGGACACCAGGGTTGCTGCTGCGCGCCGCACGTCGCCGGGTTTGAGGCCATGGCGCTGCGCGGCGGCGATGTCGACCTGGGCTTCAAGAGCGACCTGCTGGACCGGAAGCTCGACGTGCGACGCAACGACGCCGGCGATCCCCGCGATGGCTCTGCTGACTTCCTCCGCCCGGTCGCGGAGGCCAACCTCGGTCTCGCCATAGACGCGTGCGACGATCCGGTCTTGGGATCCCGCCACTGCGCCTTCGCTCATTTCGCTCAGGTAGGTCTGCACCCGATGCTTCAGCCCGGGGTAGCCATCGACAACGCCCTGGATCGCAGCCACCGTCCGGTCGTAATTGGCTTTGGGATCGATGCCCACCCAGAGCTCGGCGGAATGCACGTCGACGGGCCGATCTCCCAGCACGGCGCGGCCGATGTGCGCCGCGACGCGACGAACCCCGGGGATGGACCGCAGCTCGCGAGTGATCCGACCCGAGATCCGCGTCATCTCCGGCTGTGATGTGCCGGGCGGAGAGCTCAAGTGGATCACCAGGTTCGGCTCCTTGAATGAAGGAAGCAAGGAGCGGTCGAGGGATCGCACGGTCAGAAGGCCCACTGCCGTGAGGACGGCCACGGCGGCGAATGCCACGCGCCCCCGCGGGAGGATGCGCGCCAGCACGCGCCCGTAGACACGTTGCAGCCACCCGACTAATGCGGACGCGCGGTGCTCGACCGGCGCATTCGCCAGGAGAGTCACGGACAGCGCGGGTGTGACGGTCCACGCAACCACCATCGACGCCAGCACCGCCAGTCCATAGGAGACGGCCAGCGGCCGGACAAAGGCGCCCGACACGCCTCCCATCCAATAGAGCGGCGCGACCGCCAGCAGCAGGATCACGGTCGCGTAGACGATCGGACGGCGCGCCTCGAGCGCCGCTTCGAGCATGATGTGCGGCGTCGATTCGGTCCTCCCGTCCTGACGGGACTGGCGCAGCCGTCGCGTGACGGTTTCGACGTCGATGACCGCATCGTAAACCACGATCCCGAGGGCGATCGCCAACCCCGTCAAGACGACCAAATTGAGGGTCGCCCCGGTCACGTAGAGCACTAGGCCCGCGGCCACGATCGACACCGCGATCGCCACGACGCTGATCAGGGTCATGCGCCAATCGAAGAAAAACGCGGCGACGAGCGCCACCAGGAGAGTCAGCCCGACGACCACGGCGACGGCGAGATTACGGATGGCCAGCTCGATAAAGTCCGCCTGGCGAAAGACTTTCGTATCGACTTCCATGCCCGTCAGGGCGGGACGTAACTCCGCGAGGGCCTTTCTCACCTCGCGCGTGACGGCCAGCGTGTTGGCGCCCGGGAATTTCTCGACGACGAGCAACAGGCCGGGGCCGTCGTTGGTGAGAGCGTCACCGATCAGCGGTTGATGATCTTCCACCACGTCTGCGACGTCAGCCAGGCGCAGAGGCGTGCCCTCGATCGGCATCTGAGCCAGCGCCTGCGGTGAGACAATCGGGGAGATATGCCGGATGCCGAGCCGTTGATTGTGGGTATCGATGAACCCTCCCGAACCGGGCGTCGACGCCTCCACAAAGGACAAGGTCGACCACCACAGTGCGTTGCCCGTGGTTTCGAGCACCCGGAGCAGCGACACGCCTCGATCGCGCAACCGCTCGGGATAGACCCGGACCTGCAGCTGCCGGTCGCGCTGACCCCAGATGGCCACGTTGGCCACGCCGGGCACGCCCTTCAGGCGGGGCGCAATCGTCCAACGGGCGAGCACCGACACTTGGATCGGGGACAGGGACTTCGAGGACAGCCCGACGATCATGACCCGGCTCGTCGCCGAGAGGGGCTGGATCATGATGGGCGGTTTGGACACGTGTGGTAACGCGTACGCCTGAGTAAGGCGCTCGGCCACCATCTGTCGTGCCCGCATGAGGTCGGTCCCGGGCTTGAAGACGATGACGATGGACGACAGCCCGGGAAGCGACTCGGAGCGGATCGTCTGAACCCACGGCACCCCGTTGAGCAGGTCCTGCTCCATCCCCAGGGTGATCAATTGCTCCACTTCCTCGGCGGACAGTCCGAGGGCTTCGGTCTGAATCTCCACGTACGGCAGCGAGAACTCGGGCAAGACGTCCACCGGCATATGGCGCAGTTGCCTGGTGCCGAATACCATCGTCACGGCGGCGATCGCCACCACCAGAACCCGATACTTCATGCTCGAGGTAACGAACGAACGCATCATCGCCGGAGCCCTCCCTGACCATCTGCGCCGGGCGTCCGTTCCGCCGGTGGCGTGTGAGCGTACACGGCGGTGCTGCGCCGATAGGCGCTTCGCTCCAGCTCGAGCGCCCGCGCACGCACCTCAGCCAAGGCCGTCGCGTCCATCTGCTCGACCCTCGCCAGCTCGAGGGTCTCCTTCGTTTTTTCTCCTGCGCCTCTCCAGCCGACGCGGACGCTGCCAACGCTGCGCGCGTAGTACTTGAGCTGTTCGGCACCCGGCTCCCCCGCGCTGGACTCGGCGATCACCAGGACGTCCGTGTAGCAGCCCACGGGGACGCAGGTCTTCTGACCCACCTGGTCCACCCGCCCTCGATCCGTCCACTCGACGGCGGGCCCCCACCCCTCTGAATAGCTCGGCGTCCCGAGCTCGGGCCGGGGCTTCATCATGATTCCCGCCCTGGCATCTTCGAACCCGTGGATCCAGGGTCGAGCTGCGACGAACTTGCCGTCCTCGTATTCCTCCGGGTACTCACCCAGGTACCAAACGGTGCCGGTCCGGTCCTGCGCAAAGAAGGCGAGCTCCGCCTCCACCAACTCGCCCTTCTTGTAATCCAGGTCCCAAGTGACCAGTGTCCGAATGCCGCCGATCACCTTCGTCAGGTCGGTGACGTGGACGACGATGCGATGCGGCACGAGCGTGCCGTCGTCTTCGGCGCTGGTTCCCTCATAGACGAACCGCGTTCCCGGCTTCAGAGGCATCCATGGATTGTCGATCTGGGTCGAGTGATCGAAGCTGGCGGCGCCAACGTCTTCGAGCGGCTGCTGGGCCTGCCCGTCAGCGGCCCTGACCTCACGCTTCCCCTCGCAGCCGGTGAACAGCCCGGCGCACGATAGGGCCGTGAGCCACGAGATGCGCCTAGAAGCGATAGGCATATTGCACCTTCACCAGCAGCTGGTTGGAATCGAACACGAGGCGATCGTTGAGATTGCGCCGCAGGTTGTGATTGAGGACGACGAACAGGTCGCCGAGGGGGTTGAACGTCCAGCGCACCCTCGTGTTGGTGCCGAAGTTGCGGCTTTCATTGTCGTATTGGAGGAAGCTCGCGACCTGCAAATCGGCGGACACGTTCACCTGGAAGCGGCCGCTGTACAGGTACTGAATGAAATCGCCCTGCGGCAATTGGGCACTGTTGCGCTCCCAGCCCGCTTCCGTGGTGATCAACGCCGACGGTTTCACCCTCAGTGTCAGCGCGAGACCGTTCAGGTGGCCACCGTAGAAAGTGCCGCGCGACAAGGTGGCTTCGCCGTTGACCTTGCGCTTCACGGCCAACGCCCCCTGCAGGCTGTAGCGCGTCCACCGGTACGTGCCCGCCGGAATGGTCACGGTCTTGGCGTCGGACCCGAACAGATCAAAGTCCTCCGTCGGCCGGTCGCCTTGCGGCTCGATGTTGAGCTCGACCCGATCGCCGCTTTCGAACTGCCAATCGAGCGGCTTGATGCCCACCAGATAGCTCTCCCACCTGCCGCCCAGGTCCGTGACCAGCACCGGATTGAACTCGAAGAACATCTGGCGTACCAGCGGCCACCCCGGCCGCGGCTTGAATGCGCTTTCCATCTGCAGAATCTGGACGCCGGTGCGCGGCACAAACGCCAGGGATGGGCTGAAGCCCTCACCGATGTGCTTGTACTGCAGCGCCACATCCCACAGGTCATTGGGGTAGTCGATCATGCCGCCGAACGCGTTATCGCCGCCCAGATCGTCGCGATGGTTCCGCAGCCCCCATACACCCACGAGAAAGTTCTTGTCTTCCCGGAAATGAGACGTCTGGTAAGTGAAATCCACCCCGCCCATCCAGCTGCCGGGTCGCGCGAGCGGATCGCCGGCGGTCGCAATCATGCCGACCGACGACTCCGAAAGGATGTTCTGTTTGACGCGCACCACCCCCATCGTTGCGTCCGTTTGCAGCGTATCGACGCCACGCGTGCGCACGGCCAGGGCGCCGAGGTTGGTATTGCCCACCCGGCCGTTCAGTTTGCCGCCGACCGTGATGGGGATTTGCAGGAGGTCCTGTTCCTGCCCCTGGAGGCCGATCCGGCGACTGAAGAACGGAACGAGGTCATTCCCCATGCCCAGGCCGAACTCGAAGATGTCCGCGCCCTCGAGAAAGAAGGTTCGCTTTTCGGGGAAGAGGAGATCGAAGCGCGTCAAATTCGTCTGCCGGGCATCCACCTCGGTTTCGCCGAAATCCGTGTTGACCGTCAGCGAGCCCAGCAGATTGGGGCCCAACCGCTTCGTCGCATCCAGGCTGCCGTCCGACTTGTAGACCCGATCCGCGGCGGGCGCGGACCTATTGGCGTTGCCGATGATCCCGGGCCGAATCGTCAGCCCCAACCCGAGATCGAATGCGGGCAGGTCGGTGAGCAATCCGGTGTGGCTGGTTTGATAGATCTTGTAGTCGCGATTAGCGCCCGCCCAGCGACTGGTTTCGAGCAGCCGCTGCACACGGCGCTGCACGTTGAATCCCCAGCTGGTGAGGCCCTGCTTGAAGCTCAGGCTCTTGATCGGAATGCGGATTTCGGCGCTCCATCCACTAGCGTCGCGCGACGTCGCCGCCTCCCAGATTCCATCCCAGTCGGTGTTGACGTCTTCGCCCTGCGAGGACACGAGCCCGTCGAACCGCGCCCCGTTCGGATTGACCGCGAACACGTAGCCCGACCGCCCATCCTGGAACGGATCGAGCACGATCAATACGTAATCTCCCAGCTCGAGATCGAAGTCGCGCGTCTTGGAGAAGGCGACGATGCCCGCCGGGTTGGTGTCTCGACAGACGACCCCAATGATGATCTCGGTCGGACTGACGAGGACCTTGACGATCGTCTGGCCGGCGGGAACCCCGCCCTCTTCCGGCTCGATCGTGACGAGATTCACGATGGAGTCGGCAGCGCGCCACGCCGGCTCGTCCAGCCTGCCATCTAAGGTGAAGGGGGGGTCAACTTCATTTGGAGGGTCGGGCTCGTGAGAGAGAGCATGCGCGCGCAGCGCGGTTCTCTCGACGCCGTCCTGTGCAGCCGCCGTACCCGCCAAGAGCAGCGAGACGGCTAAGCAAGAGCACCATCGCATCATTCCCTGCACCGCCATGTGCGAGCTCCTTCTGCTGTGATCCCCATCACTCAAGATTGAGGCCGAACCTCACAACCCTTCGCCGCGACTGCACCGCTTTGCCACCAGCTTGCTCCGACAGCAGTTGCACCCTGCAACAGCCGCAAAGTCGATTCCGAAGAGGAAGTCGGTTGGCCGGGGATTGCCGCAGTGCAGCCACAGATCTGCGGCAGGACCGAGCCTGTCTCTCTCGTGTTTCCCTACTGCTGTTGCTAGGAGGAACGGTGGGGTTTTGCGCCGCGGCGCACCATAGACCGTGAGTTAGTGGCGGGTATACCTTCTGGGAGAGTTGTCTATCACCCGAACTACTTAAATCACATCAAGTTAGCCGCGCGGCGCCGCACGAAGCCGCGCAGCTCCTCACAATCGTCGACGCGCTGCTCGAGAAGACGCTGAGCGTCTTCGAGGCGACCGCGCCCCTCGGTGCCCGCGAGCGATTATCTGGGTAACTGCATGAAAGAACGCCGGCCGGCGCTCGGAGCGCTGGCCGGCGTGGGTGATGGGTCAGAACGAGAGCGTCACGCCGCCCTGTAAG
>WNGJ01002402.1_pt1 | contig 18905 bp, 16 predicted proteins | sample 5400611 | NCBI WGS metagenome assembly WNGJ01 (sample SAMN13153375, study PRJNA577476) | soil metagenome | isolation source: 40 cm soil or saprolite under Garry oak tree replicate 1 | place: USA:California | collected 2016-06-15 | reverse complement strand
CGCTACTTTCAGTTTGTCTTTACTTGCTGTGGCTGATACCAGATTCCGGTCTGCTGGCGTTTTCGGTAATCTGTTTGGCGCTAATGTCGGCAGCAACTGTAGCGACTAACCACTTTCACAAGTGGGCGCATCAGGAGAGCCCTTCCTCTTTTGCACGCTGGCTGCAACGCAAACGGCTGGTGCTGGAACCGCGGCACCACAGCGTGCATCATACGCAGCCTTTCACCGTGAACTATTGCATCATGACTGGCTGGCTCAATCCGATTCTGAACAAGCTCAAGTTCTTTCGCAGGCTCGAAGCCGTGCTTGCGTTCTTTGGGATTAAAACGGCAAATTCCTCGCACTCATAACGCAAACTGTTAGTTTGCCTATAGGTTCCCGAACAAGGACGCGGCGCTATTCAGGCACTTCGCAAACCGGCAGTTTGCGCTACCTTCGCACACCTCGGACCAGTACGTATTCCAACAACCCCATGGTGAACCCGCGGTAGACAGCAATATCGAGCAGCAACCCGAGCCGCGCTAATGCGAAGCCACGAATCTTGCTTATCGCTCGAATAGTTTCGGGCCGCATTTGCTCAAAATAGTAACCCGGAATTACCGAAGCGCCAGTCTCCTCTATTTCAATCTCCTCAAATCCAGCTTCCTGCATCTTCAATCGGTACACCTCGGCCGGATACACATTCGCGCGCGGAACTTGCCACAGCCGGCGTGCCGCTTCGGCAACAAACTTTTCAAACACATTGCGCGGTGGTTCCTTCACAATGAAATCAGCCATGGCAATAACACCACCCGGCTGCAACACTCGCCGTGCTTCGTGCAAAAACTTTTCCCTGGTATCAAAATGCTCTGGACCCTCAATGCTCAGTACATGCGTAAAACTTTTATCAGGAAAAGGGAGCTCGATGGCTGTGCCGTGATGGAAGTTAACCCGATCATCGATCTGGGCTTCGCGAGCACGTCGCCTGCCATGTTCGATATGTCCCCAGGTCACGTCGAGGCCGTCGATAGAGATTGGCGAAAACTTCTTAAATAAATAGATATCCTGTGTGCCCATACCGGGGGCAACATCCAGCAGCTTGCTGGTTTCATTCAGGCCAAGAATCATGCCCATCCGGTGCACCAGGTTCTCAGCCGCCTTGATGTAGTCAGTGATTCCGTTTTCCCATAAGCCGAAATTCAGATAACCGTTGTGCCAATCCGCATAGTTTTCTATGCCGCCTGAATAAAGATTTTCGACCTTGCGTTCGTGCGCGCCGGCGCTCCAAAGTTTTCGTTCTGCCTGGCTCATGTAAACTCCATTCTGGTTGATCAAAAAGGCTTATCGCTTAGGGACCGCTTTCATAACGGAAGATGTAGTACGCGGACCTTTGTTCCCGCCTCAAGCACGCCTGCGTCCTGGGGCGCAATTATCAATGAAGTGGCCCTTGCAAACCCGACGAAATCCGACGACCCTCCCCATTTCAATGGCTCAGCCAGCAAACAACCTTCTTTAGTAGTAGTGAGTGTCGCGGGCAAGTAGCTGTCCCGCTCGACAGCAGCTTTGACACTGCGTGCGAGCAAAGCCCAGCTTCCGGCTAACGCGGTCTCTTTCGCACTCTGCATGGTGAGCAGCGCCAGGCGCACGAAAAGATTGAACGTGACCGATACGGAAACCGGATTGCCGGGTAGTCCAAAAAAGAGAGGGCCATTCGGTAGTCGCGCAAAGACCGTGGGCTTACCAGGTCGTAGCGCCACACGTTCAAAGAAGATCTCGGCGGCGAGTTCTCTCAAAGCGGGCTTTGTAAAATCGTAAACGCCAACCGAGACACCGCCCGAAGTGACTACGACATCACTGTGATCAGACGCTTCAGCAATCTGGCGCTTTAGTAATGAGGTGTCATCGCCCGCCAAAGGAAGCCGCTCGACAATCGCGCCCGCGAGCTCGGCATAAGCGCTGATCGAAAAATTATTTGAATCGCGTATTTGATCCCGATCCGGTTTTTGATCTACTGCTACCAGTTCACTTCCAGTTGCCAGCACGGCCACGCGCGGCTGCCGGGCCATCTTGATTTGTGCGTAGCCAAAGGAAGCCAGCACGGCCATCGCCGCGGCGCCTACCTGCTCGCCGGAATGCAAGACAATTTCACCAGCTTTGATCTCACTGCCACGCCTGACAATCGATCGCCCGGGCATCACTGCCTCCAGAATCTCAACTACGGCGAAGCCATTAGCTTCGTTAAGTTCGCTCGTGAGCTCCACCTGTTGCACGCTGTCGGCGCCCGCAGGAACAGGCGCGCCAGTCATAATCCTGACTGCCTCGCCAGGCTTCAACTCACTATGCCAGCCATGACCAGCTGCCGACTCACCCATAATCTTAAGTCTTGCCGGAGCGCTCTGCGCGTCGTTAGCGCGCAACGCGTAACCATCCATCTGCGAGCGATCGAACGGCGGCAGATCGGAATCGGCAACTATGTCTTCGGCAAGATAGCGACCGCGCGCGCGATCAAGCGGTACGAGTTCACTGGATAGCGCACTCGTTTGTTCCTTAACGATTTGGATGGCTTCAGCGACGGCGATCATTGTAGTAGTTTCGAGTTTATGTCGGCTGGGCCTATTAGTTACGCAAATTGGAGGTTGGAATCCAAAGTTTGGAAACAGGGATCGAAACTGTTTGCGCTTATCTTACATGAAATGCAAAAGCGAGGCCGCCTATGACCTACCCGACCAACCAAACTTGCGACTTCCAGCTGCGAAGCAACCCGGTGAAACTTAACCAAACCTGCTTTAAGTCCACCAATTTTGCCGAAAAAGGACAACCGACAAGGGCGAGTGATTTCCGGAGAGGTAAGTTTTCCCAGGCAGCAAAAATGATGCGGACAGTTTCGAACTATGTGGTATATTACCGCCCGCAATCGTTCTCTTTCGAACCAGGAATAGTACCTCATAGAAACTCTGAGAGGTATTCACTCTAACGGAGCGCATGGCTGCGCTACAGCGCCAGTTTCCTCTTCGCGCGTTATGCCGACCGGCTTGGCTGTAAGTTCTACGTTTTCTAGTATGCCTCGCCAATAAATCACCGTAGCCCGTCTGACCCATAGGAGGGCCTCATGCACTCGCTGATTCAAATCATTAGTTTTCGAAACGTATCGTTGACCGAAGTCAACCTTCTCAAAAGTTAATCGAGCTGAGCAAGTTGGTTCCGGAATCTGCCGGCGCTCCGCAAATCAAGCCGGCAGACCAGGCATTCTTGCTCCCTCTTCTCACAATCCAAGGAGAATCATATGCCAGCAAGTTCACCGAACGAAACGACTCAACAGCCGACGTTTGTTTTCAAGGGCACGGTACAAAGATCTAAAAGTGCCACCATGAAGAACGTCGAAGTTAATGACCAGACAATCGTTGTGACAGTTGATCAAGTGATCGAAGCTCCGAAGAGCCTGGCAAAATTCGCCGGCAGTGAAATCACCGTTCAACTCGGCGCCCGGCAGAAAGCTGAACCGGGGCAGACAATGATTTTTCACACCAATGGATGGATTTTCGGAGATAGCGTTGCAGTACAAAACATTAAAATGGAACCGATACAAAGAACCCATGCCGGGCTTCTGAGCCGAGGCGGAGATCCGGTGGAGCATCGGCGAAACCAGGTGGTACAAAAGCGTTTCGCTGATGCAGACACTGTTTGTTCAGGAACGGTCGCCATAGTGAGACTGCCGGGCGACGCGGCTCCAAGAGGAAGAAGCTTGCGAGCCGCCACAGCCGAGCCGGTTGTTACCGGCCCCATCAGCGAACACAACCCGCATTGGCGCGAGGCTGTGATCACGATTGATGAACGTCACAAAGGCGGTGGTGGCCAAAATCAAATGGTCATCCAATTCCCGTCGAGCACCGATGTCAGGTGGTATAAGGCCCCAAAGTTTACGCCGGGTCAACAGGGATATTTCATGTTGCACAAGAGCAAAGTCACAAAGAGTACGAGAGTCAAAAAGGCCGGCGCACGCGCAGGACTGGCAATGCATTTAGCGGTGGAGGGAAAGCCGGAAGTTGAGGAAGTTTATACCGCGCTGCATCCTGAGGACTTTCAGCCCTATAGCGAGCCTGGCGGAATTAAAAAGATCCTCGACGTCAGCAGTGATGAAGCCGAAGGCTAGGCTGGAATGGATCTATCAATTTCTCGTATCGAATAATCGCCAGCGTACTTTTTGTGGATCTTCCCACAGCGTCCGGAGTGCCGATCTTTTGTACGGATGTGTATTGGGATAGAGCCCGACCGGATCACTCATCACCGGAAATGTGTCCTCAACTACGAAGGAGAAGAAAATGGTAGCAAGAAAGAGCAGCAAGAAATCAACATCCCCAAGCACTCGAAGCCGGAAAGCCGCCAGCAAGAAAGCTGCGGCTAAGAAAACGACTAAATCTGCGAAGAAAGGAGCTGCGAAAAAAGCGCCCTCCGACGCTGCTTCTACAGTTTTTGTCATCAATATGATACCCAAATCGCTGAGTGGCGAGGAGCATCAGGACAGTGAACCTACTATCGCAGTTAATCCCGCCAATCCGTTGCAGATCGCAGCTTCAGCGTTTACCCCCGATCCATCTGAAGGCCCACGCGCACCTATCTATGTTTCAGCCGACGGAGGTCAAACGTGGACCCTCAATTCGATCGTGCCCAGCACCGTCGCCGATGGATCAGCAACCGCTGATATCACTGTCGCTTTCGGTAGCTCAAGCAACGTGCTTTATGCCGGGATCATTCGCTTTCCATTTCCGGCCGATAGGACCCGTCTGAACATTCTGCGCACAAAGAATTTCCAGAGCGCGGCCGTGATGGATGTCTTGATCGACCGCACCGGAAAAGGCGTCGACCAGCCCTATGTGCAGGCGGCCACGGTCGGCAGCGGCCCGGACAAGGGCAAAGATCGAGTCTACGTCGGCGACAACGACTTTAACGGGACCGGCGGCAGAACGGCGACCATAGACCAAACCCTCAGCGGTGCGGGTACAAATCCACAATTCAAATCTGTCAGGATCGAATCGCGAACGACTTCCGGCCAGGATGGACCACCGGTGCGTCCGGCGATTCATCCGGACGGTACGGTTTACGCAGTCTTCCACTCGTGGCGTTCCTTTGATGGCAACACCGGCGACGGAACTGCCGACATCGTAGTTGTGCGCGACGACAACGGTGGTTCAGGACCCAATCCCTTTACCAATCTGGTCGATGCGGACGATCACAAAGCCGGGGTCCGCGTGGTGCAGGGTGCGAAATTCAATTTCAACGGCTTTCTGGGCCAGCAACGCACTGGCGGCGACGTTTCCATCGCAGTCGATCCGACAAACAAAAAGAATGTCTATGTCGCCTACAATGACGACCAGGGAAGCTTCTACGTGTTGCACGTGCGCAAGTCCACCGACGGCGGCCAGACGTGGTCACCTGACATGAGGACTATACGCGATGCCTTGAATCCGGCGCTGGCAGTTAACAGTGCCGGCAAACTCGGACTGCTCTTCCAGCAATTAGCCGGCACCGGAGCAAAGAGTTGGGTGACCAAGTTTGAATTGTCTGCGCCGAGTGGAACTCCGGAGCGAACCTTCGTGTTGCATCAGGCGGCGGCCAACAGACCTGTCAAGCAATTCGATCCGTACCTCGGCGACTATGATCACCTGATGGCTATCGGCAAAGACTTCTACGGCATCTTCTCCGGAAGCAATTCGCCACGGAAGGAAAACTTTCCCAGCGGCATCGTCTACCAGCGTAACGTTAACTGGAACACTAACACGCTGCTCGACGTTGATAACGCAACCACAGTAAACCCCTCCATCGATCCCTTCTTCTTCAAGGTGAAGGGCTAACGATTGGATTTGTTCCAAATGGCGACTCCGCAGGGAATTTGGTGTCGATCTATCCCTGCCGAGTCGCCTTGTTTTCGCAACCTGCGGTGGAGGATTTTGCTGGTTGTTTAAGTCCATTCGTTCGGAGTGTTAGCAGCCGAGCATGCGTAACCGTCCTGAAAGGAAGTCAGGCTATGCCGCGTTACCACGTAAAAATCACTGGGCAAGACTATGACGCAATGGCCGATCTGGTACGCCAGTATAGGATCAACGTTAACACTCACACGGTAGAAAAAGTTGCGGGCGGCTATCGGGTGGATGCCCACGCGAATGCCGTTCAGTTACGCCGATTGGAAACTGCGGGGTACTCAGTGGAACGTTATGAGGATGCAGATGCCGCCGGTAAGAAACGTCAACTGGAGGTTCGAAAGGTCTCAAAAAAAGTTAGTCGCGCGGCTGAGGCTGTACAGGTCGCGACAGCGGGCCAGTACCTTAACGTAGTTGAAGTTGAGCAAGCGCTAGCGGCGATTGCCGCGTCACCCAACGACTCTTTCACCAGGTTGATACCACTGCCAAACAAGACCTGGGAAAAACGCAGCGGCAACGCTTTGAAGATTGGCAAGGGCAGTGGCGCTAACCGCAGCGGCTTCTATTTTCTTGGTGGCGTGCACGCACGCGAGTGGGGAAGCTCGGACATACTAATCAACTTTGCGCAGCAAATCACTCAGGCTTACCGAACCAATACGGACATCATCCTCGGCAGCCAAAAGTTTACGGCCGCACAGATCAAGAGCATCGTAAACGAGAGGGATATTTACATCCTGCCGCAGGCGAATCCCGATGGTCGCAACTACAGCATGACGAAAGAGTCAATGTGGCGGAAGAACAGGCGGCCTGCTCCCACCGGGCATACTCAATCGAAATGCGTCGGCGTGGACCTCAATCGGAATTACGATTTCCTCTGGGACTTCACCAGATACTTCGATCCCGACTCACCGATCGCCAACTCGAAGGATCCTTGTGACCACGATGTGTACATTGGCCCCAAGGCAGTTTCGGAGCCGGAGACTAAAAACGTCGTATGGATGCTGGAGCAAAATCCGAACATACACTACTTCATAGATATTCACAGTTACTCTGAGGACATACTCTACGCCTGGGGCAACGACGTGGATCAATCTTCGAATCCGACGATGGCTTTCAATAATCCCACCTTCGACGGCAAACGTGGAATAGCGAATGATGCGGCATACAAAGAGTACATAGATCCGGCAGACAAGACGAAAGCGGTAACACTCGCGAACGCGATGAGCGAAGCGATTAGGGGCATTCGCGGGCGCGTCTATTCGGTCTCGCAGTCAATGAGTCTTTATCCAACAGCAGGAAGTTCCGACGACTATGCATACAGTCGACACATCGTTGATCCCAGTAAGCCTAAAGTCCTTTCCTACACCATCGAGTGGGGCAGCGCCAATAACCCGACGCCCTTTCATCCTGCCTATAGTGAGATGCAGAAGATCATTCAGGAGATCACGTCCGCGCTTCTGGCCTTTTGCCTTGCTGCAACTTAGCGACGAATGCCTAAAGACAAGACCTGAATAATCCCGCCGATCTCATAAGTTTCAAGCTGGGCCCCTATCAGCGGGTAGTGGGTCAATTTCGCTGCAAGTGTCCGATAAACTTTAGTTTGTCGCTGCGATACGACAAGCTAAAGCTTATCGGACATTAAACTGACCCACCATGTATCAGCGGCACGAGATGTTAATACTTCGCGCATTTGGTATGATGCGCTGGTCTCCCGCGATGAGCAGAGTGTTTGCAATCCGTTTCATTTGAAGCGCGAGTCTGGAAGGATTATGTCAGCTACTGCAAGCCAGGAAGCGTTGGCGCGGCAAGCCTCTTTTGTTTTTAAAGGTACGGTAAAGAAGCTCAAAGCAGCCACCCTGCCGAGCGTTCCCGTAACAGATCAAACTGTCATCGTGCGTGTCGATCAAGTACTGCAAGCGCCCAAGTTGCTATCCGGTTATGAAGGTAAAGATATTACTGTACAGTTGGGCAAAGAAAAGAAATTGAAAGAGGGCGAGCAGGCGGTCTTCTACACGAATGGCTGGCTCTTTGGTGACAGTATCGCAGTGCAATCAGTTGGCCACACAGAGGCCGGGAAATCCGTCACCGCTTCGTTTGCAAGCGAAAGCAAATCGATTAAGAGCAAAGAGGATCGCGATCTTCGAGAACACCTTGCCGACGCTGATGTCGTCGTTAGGGGAAGAGTAGTCAGCGTCGGACTGCCTGAGAAAGCTGCCGCCCGCGGTGCTGAGAAAAGCGCCGGAAAAAAGGGGGCCAAGACCGGCTCTACGACACATGTTAGCGAACACTCGGCACGTTGGAACGAGGCTATTGTTGATGTCCAGAGTGTGGAGAAGGGCCGCCCCTCGCGTAAACAAATCTCGGTGCGATTTGCCGGGAGTGGAGATGTTGCCTGGGCCAAAGCGCCAAAGTTCGAGCCTGGTCAGGAAGGGGTCTTTATTCTGCACAAAGCAGCAACCGAAAAAGCGATCGGGACTTCGAAGCGCGGAAGCAGAGCAGCGAAAGAGGGTCGTCAACAAAGTTATGTTGCGCTTCACGCTCATGACTTTCTACCTGGACACAGCGCCGAGAACGTAAAGGCCCTGATGCAATCAGCCGCACCGAAGAAAGTTTCAAAAAAGAAACGTTAAGCTCGCAACCATTGCCGGGAGAGCTGGCAGGCGGGTGGACAAAAAAGTGCGCCTGACGAATCAGGCGCACTCTTCCAAGCTGGCGGAGCCGACGGGACTCGAACCCGCGACCTCCGACGTGACAGGCCGGCGTTCTAACCAACTGAACTACGACTCCGCATTCAAACCCGAACTTTCAGATATCAGATAGTCAAAGCTGTTTTCTGATTTCTGATCTCTGTTTCATGGTAGGCACGGAGGGACTCGAACCCCCAACCTCTTCCTTGTAAGGGAAGCCGTCTACCATTGACGTACGTGCCTACTGTAGGACAGACATTCCTGTCTGTCCTCACCGTCAAAAAATCGGACAGGCAGGAATGCCTGTCCTACAAACCTTCTCGGGCACGTCCGCTTCGAGCATTAAAAGATCGTCATCACAGCTACCATTAAGCGATAGCGAGTGAGTCGTCATGCTAAGAGAACGGGGCGAGGCTGTCAAGGTGAGCCATCTGCGCGTACTGATGCAGTTTAGAGTACAAACTTTAGTTTGCGTGCCGATCGGCAGCCTAAAGGCTGGACTCTGAACTTCCGGCATCAAACTGCGCCACTACCCATCTGTGATTATTCGATGACTTCTATCGTCCGGAACGGGCTTTCATCGGTCTACCTTCGAACGTCACAGCGTTCTCGATTTTGCAGACTCGGGTTTTCCCAGTTATAGTTTTCGTGACCAGTCTCCTTAGATCTCCCCACTAATCGTGATGCAGTTGGTTAAGATCGAATCGATGCGATCGTTTCTAACATATGCAGCGCTGGCTGCAGCCCTGGCTTTGGGTTCACCCCGCTTGTTCACATGGCAGGCTCTCGCTGTGCAAGCGACCGGCCAGCAGCCCAACAAACAACGCCCGCGCAGAGTAACGAAGGACGAGGAACAGTCTCCCTCGAAGACTGCGCAGCAGGGTTCGGCAGAGGAAGTGAATGAGGGCGATGTGGTGCGAGTCGAAACGCAGCTGGTCTCGGTGCCGGCCGTAGTGACCAACGGCGCGGGACGTCCGCTGCCCGGACTGCGTGCCGAGAATTTTCTGCTCTTTGAAAACGGCCAGCAACAGAAAATTGCGAACTTCGCTACCACAGAAGCGCCCTTTGAAATCGCACTACTCCTGGATACATCGGGTTCGACGCGCGAGGATGTTGGTTTAATACGTCAGGCAGCGAATGCTTTCATCAATGAATTGCGGCCGGGCGACCGGGTGGCGATCATCGGATTTAATACGGCACGGCAAGGACAAGCGGTGGCTGCGAAGGTCGATGTGCTGTCAAGACTTACTGATGATCGTAAACTGCTGCGCGCGGCAATCGACAACCTGGGTTCCAGCAATGGCACTCCCTTCTACGACGCATTGGAAAGAGTTGCGAGTGAAGTATTTCGTGAAGCACCTCGAGAAGAAGTGCGCGGGCGTCGCGCTGTTGTAGCCTTAACAGATGGCGTTGATTCGACCAGCGATTCAGATTTTCAAACGGCTCGGGCAAGGCTCAATCGCGCCGGTGTCGCTTGTTATTTTATTCAGGTCAACACCGAGGATTTTGTCGAGGACCGTCTGCTCAAAGACTGTCAGGATGATGGGCGTTTGACGCTTTCGGCAAAGCAGTTAGAGCGTTACCGGCAGGTTTTTTTTCCGCGGGCCCGGCCGGAAGATTTTGTGGACTTTTGTCAGATGGGTCCTTTCGAAAGGATGCAGATCAGCCGCGATCTCTACAATCTGGCGCGGCGGGAGATGGATGAGCTGGCGAAAGCGAGCGGTGGCAGGAATTTCCTGGCAGCGAGTTTGCAGGACGCACGCGCGGCGTTTGCACGCGTAGCCACAGAGATCGGCACGCAATACAGTCTCGGTTACTATCCAACGAACAAAGCACGCGATGGAAAGTTTCGCACTATTCGCGTCGAGGTCCAGGGCGTATCGGGCAAGTCGCAGGTGCGCGCGCGAGAAGGATACTTTGCCCCGAAGAGTTGAACCCTCCAACGTAGAAAGGTTTGGGAGATTTTCCATTTCTCATTTCAAATTTTCCATTTATTATTATTTTTTATTATAATTTATTATTCCAATCACCGCTTACTAACAGCCCGCTGACCTATCACCCACCGCTGCTTAGGGCACTTCAGCGTATGGAAGATGCGAAGGTCGCTAAAGATCCTCAGTCAAGAGCCATTGAACTTGAGGAGCGTTTGATTGATTTTGCGGTTCGGATTATCAAGTTGTCCGCAGGCTTGCCGAAGACACCAGCCGGAAAACACATTGCTGGACAAATCATGCGCTCGGGTACATCCCCCGCCCCGAATTATGGTGAGGCGAGAGGTGCGGAGAGTCATGCCGACTTCGTTCACAAATTGCGTATAGTTCTTAAAGAGCTGAATGAGACGCTAATCTGGTTGCGGGTTATTGATCGTAGTCAATTGCTGAGAAAAGAACTCATTACAGATATTATTGGAGAAAACAGAGAGCTCTGCAGGATCTTCACCTCGTCGCTCAAAACAGCGAGCGTTAGATCTAGAGCACGAAGTCAGGTTTGAAATGAAAAATGAAAAATTTGAAATGAGAAATGGAAAATCTTCCTGACAACTCAAGTAATGACTAAAGTGAACTCCTTCAACCGAATTCTATTAATCGTCCTCGATGGCGCGGGCATCGGCGCGATGCCTGATGCGCCGGAGTGGGGCGATGCCGGATCTGATACGCTCGGTCACATACTCGAATCGCGCGAGCTTCTTCTGCCAAACCTGCAACGTTACGGCCTGGGCAATGTCCGTCCACTCGCGCATGTGCCGCCGTTGGCCCAGCCGGATGGTGCATACGGACGTTGCGCTTTAAAGTCTAACGGCAAAGACACGACCACTGGTCATTGGGAAATGGCCGGGATCATTCTGACCCAGGCGTTTCCCACGTATCCCCACGGATTTCCTCAGTCAATTCTGGATCGCTTCATCAGCGAGGCGAAATTACCCGGGCTTCTGGGAAACTTCGCCGCCTCAGGCACCGAGATTATCAAGGACCTGGGCGCGGAACACGTCGCCACCGGCAAACCGATTGTTTATACGTCAGCGGATTCTGTATTTCAGGTGGCGGCTCACGAAAAGATCATTCCGCTGGATAGACTTTATGAGATTTGCGAAACAGCGCGCCGCATACTGGACGGGGAACACAAGGTTGGGCGCGTCATAGCCAGGCCCTTTCTTGGTGAGCCAGGAAACTTTTATCGCACGGAAAATCGTCATGACTATGCTGTCCCGCCGCCGCGCGCAAATCTGCTGCCCGCTCTAAAGGATGAAGAGCTCGACGTCGTCTGCATCGGCAAGATCGCTTCCATTTACGATTCTATGGGTGTGACTGAGGACTTAACGGCGAAGAATAACCAACAGTCAATTGATCAAACGGTCCATGCCCTCCAACAAGATACAAAAGGTCTGATCTTTTCCAACCTCGTTGACTTCGACATGCTCTACGGTCACCGTCGTGACACAGAAGGCTACGCGCGGGCCCTTGAACATTTCGATTCCAGCCTGCCGCACATTGAAGCGGCGATGCGCGACGATGACCTGATGATCATTACTGCCGATCATGGTAACGACCCCACGTTTCCGGGAAGCGATCACACGCGCGAGTACGCGCCATTGTTAGTTTACGGAAAAAGCGCGCGGCCCGGAGTTAACCTGGGAACGCGCGCCTCGCTCTCCGACATTGGTCAAACAGTGGCCGACAATTTTGGATTGAAGTTGACTGCGGGCGAAAGCTTCCTGGCGCAAGTGTCGCCTTCCACCTTGTTGACATGAGCTCAGTACCGCCTCGCGGTAGCGGGTGGTTTCGTTCGCACTTGATCCGTGGTAACAAACTCCGAGTCTACACAAACAGATATTTTTTCACCCCGAATTCCTCTCCGGAGTAATTATCAATTGAGCCGTGAAGGTTACGGCTGGCCGTTAAGCTGGTTCGGGATCTTTTAGCACGGCGATGAATGGCAGGTTGCGGTAACGCTCGGCGTAGTCAAGACCGTAGCCAACAACAAAGTGATCGGGAATCTGGAATCCGAGGTAGTCTATCCTCACATCCTTTTCGCGCCGCTCAAATTTATCGAGTAGAGCGACCAGCTTAACGCTTGCCGCACCACGTGACTCGAGATTTTGCAGCAGATAGGAAAGAGTCAAACCAGTGTCAACGATGTCTTCCACGACGAGTATGTGACGTCCCTCAATCGGCACATCCAGATCCTTCATGATACGAACCTCGCCCGAGGTGCGCGTGGCTGAGCCGTAACTGGAAATTGCCATAAACTCGATACTCAAGCGTGTGTCTATCGCTCGCAGCAGATCACTGAGAAAAAAGCAGGCGCCTTTGAGGACACCGATGAGCAGCGGATTTAGCCCGGCGTAGTCGCGCGTGATTTCAGCGCCAAGTTCCGTGATCCGGGTTTGCAGTTGCTCCTGCGAAAGAAGCACTTCAAGATTTGGATTGGTAAATTCTGATGGAATTTGTGCGGAAGAAGTAGCCAAGTCAATTGTCTCCTCGCGTGGGTTGAATATGAATGACCAGGAAGGGAAGAAAACGCTGTTGCGAATCTACCTTATGGTGCGACATACTATTGAAGCTCTCCGCACAGGTCAATCGCGTCCAGAAATTTGGACTGTTATATTTTCGCATCTGCCAAAAGGAAATCACAGCTTTGATAAGAGCTAAACTGGCGCTTCTTGGATGCGCGCTGTTGCTTTTCATGGTTGCCGCCGCGCAACCTGCGCGTGCTCAGGCGCCTGCCCGCGCAATTCCCACGCCCACACCGGGCCCGGTTCACGCAAATGTTACCGAAACTTCAGTTGACTCCAGCCTCCCGAATGACCGGGCAGTCGACAAGATGCTGACGGTCTACAGTCCTAAGGTGCGCGCTCTGGACGTTGTAATTGGAAAGTTAAAGGGCGATTTAAAAAAAGTTGGCGTCGGCGCCGGGTCGCTGGGCAGTTTTGTTGCCGATGGGATACGCGCTGAGGCCAGCACGAAACTAGGCAAACCAATCTTATTGGCGGTCACTAATAGCGGCGGATTGCGCCGAAACGTAATCCCCGAGGGCGAGCTTAAATTGCGCGATATCTTTGAACTCATGCCATTCGAGAATGCGTTGGTCGCCTTTGATTTAACCGGCGCCCAAGTGACTGATCTGTTGCGTGTCGTCGTGTCTCATCGCGATGTACAGTCAGGCGCCCGAGTCAAGTATAGAATCAATCACGATAAACAAGCTCAGTTGGAAAGCGCGCGGTTTCTGGTGAATGGAGTGGAGCAGGAAATCGATCCAGCCGCGACTTATACCGTGGTCAGCATTGATTATTTGTTAAATGTGACTGGTGGCGATTACGCAGCGGTTTTGAAACAGGCCAGGAATACGCGGCCCCTCGGGGTCACCATTCGCGATGCCCTCACTGACTATGTCAAAGCGGAGACTGCAGCCGGACGAGAAATCAAATCAACTCTTGACGATCGTTTCGTCTTAGATAAGGCGACATCAGCAGCGGCGGAAGGGCCACAACTATGATCACGAGGCGGAGGTTCCTGAAGGCTTCACTCGCCGGCGGCTTAGTCGCGAGGTCTCCGCGTTCTGTGTTGCAGCTAGTCTCGACGCCGATGTGGTCGGCGATTGGCGCTCCGCTGTTGGAAATAAAGCCCGGCGAAACGCTGATAACAATTCTACACACCAACGACACTCATTCGCAGATCGATCCTTTGCCTGCCAACGACCAGCAGTATCCTGATAAGGGCGGCGTGGCGCGGCGCGCTACTCTGGTCAAACGCGTGCGCAAAGAGAACCCAAACACGCTGCTAATCGATGCCGGCGATGTGTTTCAGGGAACGCCCTACTTCAATTTTTACAAAGGTGAGGTTGAATATAAGTCGATGTCGCTGATCGGGTACGACGTTGGCACCTTGGGTAACCATGATTTCGACAATGGGGTTTCCGGGTTGGCGGCGGCGATGAAGTTTGCCAACTTTGATTTCGTATCTGCTAACTACGATTTGCGCGGCACGCCGCTGGAGAGTCGCGTGAAGCCTTATGTAGTCCGCGTCGTAGGAGGTGTCCGCGTGGGTCTTTTTGGTCTGGGAATTAGTCCCGACAATCTGATCACGCCGGAAAACTTTAAAGGTGTGAAGTATAACGATCCGGTCAAGGCGTCCAGAGAGGTTGTCGAAACGTTGCGCGGGCGCGAACGCTGCGCGCTTGTCGTGGCTATGTCGCATCTTGGTTATTATCCCAACCCCAGGGGCGCTGAGATCGGCGATACACAGGTAGCCGCACAGGTAGACGGCATCGACTTTATTGCCAGTGGGCACACGCACACCTTTATGAAGGAGCCGGTGATAACAAAGCAGCCTTCAGGTGGAAGTACAATCATCTTCCAGGTTGGTAGAAGCGGCATCTATGTGGGCCGCGTTGACTTTAGATTACGAGCAGGCAAGATCGTTGCGGCCGCTGGACGGTTACTAGATCTGCGCGATGAATCGCTGGCGTAAAACAGTAAACAGCAAACAGGAAGCAATCAGCAAAGGATAAATGCAAACCAGAGAGAGCGGAACCATTTTCGGGCTGTGCACCGTTTACTGTTTGCTGTTTGCTCCCGAAACCTATGGACGACAACTCAACACGTGATCGAATAAGAGCATTGGTTCAAGACGTGCTCGATAAGGCCCTTCCGCCGGAGGGCGAGAGTGGTCAGGCCATCGGCACTTCAAGTCGTTTCGTCGATACAGCACCACCAACTACTTCATCCGATACAACCGCGACACGTGATGAATCGTCGAAGACGGTCATTACTGAGGACGACATTCGCGATCTCACAAATGGAGCTAGCCTGCGCATTGACGAGGCGGCGCGCTTGACGCCACTCGCCGCCGACCGTGTGCGCGAAAAAGAGATCAAGATTGTTCGTCGTGTATCGCGGCGCGGCTCGAAGACATCCAGGTTGATAGCGGTAGGCGCCGATCATGGCGGGTTCAAGATGAAGGAAGAGCTCAAGGCTTTTCTCAAAGGACTTGGTCATCAAATCCATGACTTCGGGACGAATTCGGAAGACCCGGTCGACTATCCGGACTTGGCTTACGCAGTAGCGAGGAGCGTTGCGGAAGGTACTGCGGATCTGGGAATAGTCATCGACGGCGCCGGTGTCGGCAGCGCTATCACTGCGAACAAAGTGCCTGGCATACGTGCAGCGGCCTGCTATTCAGTTGCGGTCGCTCGCAACTCGCGCGAACACAACGGCGCCAATGTTCTTAGTTTGGGAAGCAAAACGATCAGCAGTGCCGAGATGCGTGAAATTGTTCAAGCCTGGTTGGGTACAGAATTGACTGAGGAACGGCATCGTAAGAGAGTCGCAAAGATTCAGGCGGTCGAGAGACAGTATCTTTGCTGAGTTCCTTCCGGGCACGACGGAAAATCCAATCGGAAAGATGATAATTTTGCATGATGAGAAGTAATGCTGTTTTACTGCGCGTGGCGGCAACGCTGGCTCTTGGTCCGATCATTTTGAGCATGGTGATGCTTGCGGCGGCACAAACACCGGCCACTGCGAGCTTGGCACCGGACAATAATGTAGTGCGGCAAAAAGCGAGGTTGGCTGATTACAGAGGTCCGTCGCGGTTCTTCGGCCGAAAGGCCCTGATGACTTTTAGTCCTGATGGTCATTTGGTTGCGATGAGCGGAATAAACAGGACCATCACGGTTTGGGATACGGAATCCGGGGCTTTGAAAGCTACGTTGAGCAGCGGCTCGGAAGGAATCAGCGGTTTTTCATTTAGCCCCGACGGTCAACTCGCGGCCACGCGCGACTTTCTTGATAAAAGCGTCACTCTTTGGCAGGTTGGTACCTGGCAGAAGACTGCGACGCTCTCCGGTCGCAAACGAAACCTCGAGACCAAATTCAAATCCGGCATGTCATATGAAGAAGAGTTTGGCCCCGTTGCATTTAGTCCCGATGGCAAGACGGTCCTTTCCGAACGGGAAGACGATCTGGTGGCGCTGTGGGATGTCGCGAGCGGCCAACAGCGATTCGAGCTGAATCACAATACGACTAGTAGTGTGACGAAGGAAATCTTGAAAGGAATCCTTTTTCCGAGGAGCAGCACTCCACACTACTTGATCCTGCAAACTGGATTTAGCTCCGATGGCCGTTGGATATTCACGATCAATGGTGACAAATCGGCAAAGGTATGGAATGCGACGTCGGGAGAACTGAAGGTCAACATCGCCAATAATGAACGGATCTATCGCGCCAGCTTCAGTCCCAACGCAGATCGACTTTTGACCGTCGAGCAGCAGGGTGGAATGAAGTTGTGGCATGTTGAAACGGGTCAGTTGATTGGCGAAATTGCTAAGAAAGGGTTCATCGAAGACTACATGAAGAGTTTTGAGTTTAGTCCCGATGGTCAAAACATCGCGACGTTTTTGCTCGGAGATACCAGACTCTGGAACCTCAAGACAGGCGAACTGCGATTTAAACTTCTCAAGAGCCAAACGACAGATGCCACATTCAGTCCGGACGGGCGCTGGCTCGCGACTGCTTCAAGCGACAAGCAGTCTGCAGGAAAAATATGGAACGTAGAGACCGGGGAAGTGAAGTTGACATTGCCATCAACCGGCAGCAAATCAATCTCCATTATTTTCAATCCGCAAGGCACAATTCTGGTTACAACAAACGACAAGGGTGTGATGCTTTGGAACGCAGAAACGGGCGAACTGATCGCTACCATGGACGAAGCGCGATATCCCGTAGCCTTCAGTCCCGATGGTCGTACAATCGCTACCGGCGCGCGCAATAACACGGCGCTACTCTGGGAGCTTCAGCGAGAGTCGGTCAAATAACCTCCGAATTCAAGTCGTGGTAGAATGTCCAACATGAAGAAAACCTTCCTCCTGGCAATATTCTTCTCCTTAAGTTTCATAACAGTTCTGGCCCAGCAACCTCAGGCGCACACCGAGTCAGGCGCCTGGATTAACATAGTGCCCAACAATGCGGGATTCACTGTCTTAATGCCGGCAAAGCCTTCCGAGAAGGTTGAACCAATGGAGGGACACCCCGGTGTTGAGAACCACACCTTGACGCTTGAGACGAAGCTGGCCGGTTACGTATTGTCTTACATTGAGTTTCCTGATGAGGTAACAGATTCCGATCAGATCAAAACAATGCTCGATAGCGGTCGCGAAGGCGGAATAACAGCGAGCGGTGGCCAGTTAATCAGCGAGAAGGAAATCAAACTAAACGGATACTTCGGAAGAGAATGGAGCCTGAAAATTCCGGGAGGTTTTTTGGCTACCGCTCGCGCTTATTGGGTCAAGCGCCGCCTCTACCAAACCGTCTTCATAATGGTCCCGGGTGCGAGCGACACGCCCGAAGTTACAAAGCTTCGTCAGGAAGCCGCGAGCAAGTTCCTCGATTCGTTCACTTTGGGCGGCGACACTGGCAAATAGTAGCCCTGCAATTCACTACCTTAAGGCGATGCCTGACCACAGTTCACATAACGGCGATTTTGAACTTCTGATTGATCAAATAACAGACGCCATTGTCGCGCGTCTGAACGGAGATGGCGCCGACCAGGCCGCGCTTTGCGGTTGCACCTCGGAATGTTTTAACCGTTGCCCGGAACGAATGCACCGCATCGTTGATGCGGGGGCGTCACGCATTGGTTTGGTATTGGGTGAGACTTCATCTGCTAAAGACTGGGCCGGCTTGATTGACCACACGTTATTGAAACCCGAAGCCACCGACGAAGACATCAGGAAATTGTGTGAAGAGGCAGCCCGCTATCGCTTCGCATCGGTTTGTGTGAATCCCACCTGGGTACGGGCTGCCACTTGTAATTTGCAAGGCTCGGGCGTTCCGGTTTGCACTGTAATAGGGTTTCCGCTGGGCGCAACGCTTTCCGACGTGAAAGCTTATGAAGCGCGGCGCTCGATCTTCGACGGCGCGCGCGAAGTCGACATGGTAATAAACGTGGGAGCACTAAAGAGTGGCGATGATTGCCTGGTCGAACACGACATCCACTCGGTTGTAGAGGTAGCACACGAATATAACGTGACGTGCAAAGTGATTATTGAAACTGCGTTGTTAACTGACGATGAAAAGGTGCGCGCTTGCCTGGCTGCCAAGAACGCCGGCGCTGACTTTGTAAAGACGTCGACCGGCTTCTCTAAAGGTGGCGCTACTGTGGCCGATATCGCTCTCATGCGACGCACGGTTGGCGCGGATCTTGGTGTCAAAGCATCGGGCGGCGTAAAAGGTCTAGAGGACGCCCGCGCGCTGGTTGCAGCCGGCGCCACGCGAATAGGCGCCAGCGTTGGCGTGAAGATTGCGCAGGAAGCAGCTGGCCAAAAGAAC
>WNGJ01007422.1_pt1 | contig 18909 bp, 16 predicted proteins | sample 5400611 | NCBI WGS metagenome assembly WNGJ01 (sample SAMN13153375, study PRJNA577476) | soil metagenome | isolation source: 40 cm soil or saprolite under Garry oak tree replicate 1 | place: USA:California | collected 2016-06-15 | reverse complement strand
GAGCCCTCGATGGGGCTGGCCCCGGTGCTCGTCGAGAAGATCTTCGAGACGCTCGTCGAGATCAACGAGCAAGGAACGCCGATTCTGCTCGTGGAGCAAAATGCCCTCATGGCGCTCGACGTCGCTCACCGCGGCTACGTGCTCGAGACCGGCCGGGTCGTGCTCGCCGACGAGGCGAAGGCGCTGAGCCAGAACGAGGATGTGCGCAAGACGTACCTCGGGGTGGAGTAGGCTTGGGCGTCCAAAAAACGGGCCCAGTCAGTCGCGTGAGAAAGGAAGAGTCGATGCAGCGTTCGAAGCAGATCAGTCTCCTGGCCCTTGTTCTTCTCGGTGCGCTCTTGCTCGTCGCGGCCGGCTGCGGCGGCGGCGGCAAGAAGAAAGCGAAGGTTGCGACCAACAGTGCAATGGACAAGACAATCGCCGCGGAGGTTCCCTCAGCGGTCAAGTCGAAGGGAACGCTGACCGTCGCCTCCGACGCGAGCTACGCGCCGAATGAGTTCATCGGGCCGGACGGACACACCGTGGTCGGCATGAGCCCCGACCTCGCGACGGCTCTCGGCAAGGTGATGGGGCTGAAGGTCAAGGATGTTAACGCCGGCTTCGACACGATCATCCCCGGCCTCTCGTCTGGTAAGTACGACCTGGGCGTCTCGTCCTTCACCGACACGAAGAAGCGCGAGAAGACCGTCGACTTCGTCACGTACTTCTCCGCCGGGACAGCCTTCTACGTCAAGGCCAAAGGCGGACCGACCATCAACACGCTCGCCGACCTGTGCGGGCACAAGGTCACTGTCGAGGTCGGAACGACCCAGAAGGACGACGCGACGACCCAGGACGGGAAATGCAAGGCAGCGGGAAAGAAGGGCGTGACCGTCCTCGCCTTCCCCGACCAGAACGCCGCGAACCTTGCGCTTTCGAGCGGCCGCGCCGAGGTCGGGATGGCCGACTCGCCCGTCGCGTCCTACATCGTCAAGAAGTCGAACGGCCAGTTCAAGCTCTCCGGACAGGTCTACGCCACGGCGCCCTATGGGATCGCGATCCCGAAGGGGAACGGGATGGCGAAGCCGATCCTCGCCGCTCTCAAGAAGCTCATGTCCAACGGGACGTACATGAAGATCCTCCAGAAGTGGGGAATCCAGGAGGGCGCGATCTCGAACCCGGCGATCAACGGCGCAACGAGCTAGCCGCGTAACGCCCCGACCGAGCCGTGGCGAGCGCCGACGTCACCGAGCCAGGGGTCCGACCGGACGAGATCAAGGCCGTCCCGGTTCGCCACCTGGGTCGGTGGGTGGCGTCTGCGGTCGTGGTCGTCCTCGCGGCGGTCCTGATCGAGTCGATGGCGACGAACTCCCGCTTCCAGTGGGGCGTCATTCGCGACAACCTCTTCACGAGCCAGATTCTTCGTGGGTTCGTGGTCACGCTCGAGCTCACGGTTCTCTCGATGGCGATTGGGATCACGCTCGGGATCATCCTTGCCGTCATGCGGCTTTCGCCGAACCCGCTGGTCTCCGGAGCAAGCTGGTTGTACATCTGGTTCTTTCGCGGGACTCCGGTGTTGGTCCAGATTCTGTTCTGGTTCAACATCAGCGCGCTCTACCCGCGGTTCTCGCTCGGTATTCCGTTCGGGCCACAGTTCGCTCACTTCGATGCCAGCACGTTGATCACGTCGTTCATCGCCGGGGTGCTCGCTCTCGGACTGAACGAGGGCGCTTACATGGCGGAGATCGTGCGAGCCGGGATCATCTCGGTCGATGAGGGCCAGACCGAGGCCGCGCAGAGCCTCGGGATGGCTCGGCTTCAGACGATGCGGAGGATCGTTCTGCCCCAGGCGATGCGGGTGATCATCCCGCCCACGGGCAATGAGACGATCTCGATGTTGAAGACGACCTCGCTCGTCAGTGTCATCGCGGTCAACGACCTGCTCGGAGCCGCGAAGAACATCTACGCCGTGACCTACCAGGTCATTCCGCTCCTGCTCGTGGCGAGCATCTGGTACCTGATCTGTACGACCGTCCTCTCGATGGGCCAGTTCTACATCGAGCGCTACTTCGGTCGCGGCTCGTCGAGAAGCCTGCCGGACACGCCGCTGCAACGGCTCCGTCGCAACTTCTTCTCGCTCCGGCACGCCGAGGTTGAGGTACCCGGAGCCTCCGGGGAGCGCAAGTGAGCAGTAACGCGCCGATGGTCAAGGCGGAGGGCGTCCACAAGCGCTACGGGCGGCTCGAAGTGCTGAAGGGGATCACGCTCGAGGTACAGCCCGCGGAGGTGATGTGCATCCTCGGGCCGTCGGGGTCCGGCAAGACGACCTTCATCCGCTGCATCAACCACCTCGAGAAGATCGACTCGGGGCGCCTCTGGGTCGACGGCGAGCTCGTCGGCTACCGGCAGACCGGGGACAAGATCCACGAGCTTCGCGAGTCGGAAGTCGCCCGCAAGCGTGCCGAGATCGGAATGGTCTTCCAGCGTTTCAATCTGTTCCCGCATATGACGGCGATCCAGAATGTGGTTGAAGCCCCGATCCGCGTGAAGAACGTTTCGAAAGCTCACGCGGTCAAGCGGGCAAGGGAGCTGCTGGAGCGGGTCGGCCTCGCGGACAAGCTGGATGCGTACCCGTCGCAGCTCTCGGGCGGGCAGCAGCAGCGGGTCGCGATCGCGCGGGCACTGGCGATGGAACCGAAGCTGATGCTCTTCGACGAGCCGACCTCGGCACTCGATCCCGAGCTCGTTGGGGACGTCCTCGACGTCATGCGTGGGCTGGCGAAGGAGGGCATGACCATGGTCGTGGTCACCCACGAGATCGGCTTCGCGCGCGAGGCCGGCGACACGGTCGTCTTCATGGACGAGGGCGTCGTCGTCGAGACCGGCGAGCCGCGCGAGGTCTTCGCGAATCCGAAGCACGAGCGGACCAAGGTGTTCCTCTCGAAGGTGCTCTAGCGCTCTAAGCCGTCACTCGCAACGGGAAGTAAGGCGGGGAGAGCAGGTACCCGACGCGCGGGGGGCCGCCGGCGCGGCCATGTGCCATTTCAAGAGCTGCCTCGACACCACGTGTCGGGACAAAGCCGAGCTGGCGTGCAGCCACGGCGTCGCGGCAGCCGGCGACGATGACCGCTCCGAGCCGTCCGATCGCGGGCCCGCAGGCTGACCAGTCGAGGAAAGGAAGCAGCGGGTGGCACGAGCGTCCGCCGCGGTAGGCGGCCACAGCGCGGTCGTCGGCGACGGCGGCTTTCTCGGCGCCGGCAAGATCTTCAGGCTCGCGGCCGAACCGGGTGGCATGGAAGAAGGCGCGATACGGCTGTTGGGTGGGGTGAGAGAAGTGCCGGTGAAAGCGGTGCAGGAGGATCGCTGTTCCGCCCTCGACGAGCGGAAACGCGTCGCGCCAGAGCCGCAGAGCGAGCGCGAGGCCGAGGTAGGCGGCGAGCAGCGGGTTCGGGCGCTCGCGCGGCAGGTGTGGGGTCGTGCGCGGAATCCCGATCACGATCGCGTCGAGCTGGCCGTCGAGATCGGCCGAGCGAGCTTCGATGGCGCGCAGCATCGCTTCGGCGTGGGCGACGGACGGCGGTCCGGCGAAAGCGGCTGCAACCGTGAGCTCGCGCCGGAAGGACTTCATCACGCGGTCGCGGACCGGCGCAGGGAGCAGCGAAAAGCCGCGGCGAAGCGGCGAGCGGGCGATCCGGGTGAGTGCGTCCGGCTCATAGGGATAGCCTCGGAACGCGCCGGTCAGCCGCGGGTGGTTGAGCACGAGCGAAGCGCCGATCAGCCTCGTGCGGCGCGCGAGCTCGCGCTCGATCGCGAGTCCGATCGTCCAGCCCTGAGACGCGCCTGTCTCGAGCAGCGAATACGCGCCGGCTGCCCGTTGCGTCTCCCAGCCGGCGGCGGCGACGAGCGCGGCGGGGCCGCCGTGAAGGACGCTTTCGGCCGCAGTGACGAGCACGACCGCGTCGGTCTCGACGAGCGCCCGGTTGACGCGCAGGGGAGTGCTACCGGCCTGACCGATCGAGACGAGCAGTGGGTCCTCTGCGTCGTGAATCTCGACCCGCCCGTGGAAGCGCCGCGCGAACTCCGGCGAAACGACGCCGAGACTCTCGAGCTCACGCTGTCGCGCGCGTCGGGCGAGCCCTCCCGCGACGAGCAGGGTCTGACGCTCCGGCGGGACGCCGCAGCGCTCGAGCTCGTCCGCCGCGGCCGCGATCGCACGCTGGCGCGGGTCGTGCTGCGAGCCCGGCAGAGGGAGTGCCGGCGGCTCGACGACGATCGTCGCTCGCCCGCCCCGAGGCACGAGCGCCTCGAGCGGATCGCCGGCGAGCGGAAAACGGAGCGCGTCGCGGACGGCGACGCCGACGTCGGCGATTGCCTCGGCCGGTGGGGGTGGGCGAAGAACGACCGCGTCGTCGGGAGCGTTCACGATCGTCACCTGCGAGCCGTAGAGGAGGGGGACCGGCGGCACGCGGTCAGGCGGCCAGCGTCGGCTCGACAGACATGGGCCGATCGTGACAGTTCTGTGACGCTCCGCGCACCATCCGTGCGTTTTTCCGGGCTAGGCTCATAGCGGCGGGTGGTTCGTGGCGGCCCCGGGCTCCGGCCGCAAGATCCGCCGAGGGGCCGGCCGGCGAGACGGCCGAGCTCAGGGGCTCGCGCATAGACTCGAACCATGTCGCCGAAGACGCTCACCGGCGCCGAGCTGCAGCTCGACGACGCGCCTGCGCGCGACTCCGAGCTCTTCCTCGTCGACGGCAACAACCTCGCGTACCGCGCCTTTTTCGCGCTCCCCGAGGAGCTCGCGACCAGCGAGGGCTTCTCGACGAATGCGCTGCTCGGCTTCACCAACATGCTCTTCAAGCTGCTGGCCGACTACCGGCCGAAGGGCGTCGCCGTCGCCTGGGATACCCGGGCCGTTCACCGCGCCGAGCTGCTCGAGACCTACAAGTCCGAGCGGAAGCCGATGCCGGACCTCCTGCGCGAGCAGTTCCCGTACTTCCGCCCGATCGTCGAGGCTTTCGGCTACCGCAACCTCGAGTTCGAGGGCTGGGAAGCCGACGACGTGATCGCGACGCTCTCCACCCAGGCCGACGAGGCCGGGATCAGGACCACGATCGTCTCGACCGACCGCGACGCCTTTCAGCTCGTCACCGAAAACGTCTCGCTGATGATGACCCCGCGCGGGGTCTCGGACGTGCACGTCTACACGCCCGAACGCGTCGAGGCCCGCTACGGGATCCCACCCGAGAAGGTGCCTGATTTCATCGGCCTGAAGGGCGACACCTCCGACAACATCCCCGGCGTTCCCGGGATCGGAGACAAGACGGCCGGGCAGCTGATTGCTCAGTACGGCTCGCTCGAAGCTGTGATCGAGCACGTCGACGAGCTCTCTCCGGGACGGGCAAAATCGATCCGCGAGCACGCCGACCAGGCCCGGGTATCGAAGGAGCTCGCCACCATGCGCCGAGACCTCGAGCTCGACTGCGACCCGAGCCAGCTCGCACTCGCCCCGCCAGACCGTTCGCAGCTCAAGGAGATGTTCCGCCGCTTTGAGTTCCGCAACCTGCTCCAGCGGGTGGACGAGCTCGACGCCGCCGTGCCCTCGGCGCCCATGGCGGTCGAGGGGCTGGAGGTCCCGTGGAGCGAGGGCGAGCTCCCCGAGGTCACGGGCACAGCCGCCCTCCAGGTTGAAGAGGGCCGCTTCGCGCTGGCCCGCGAGGACGGCGTCGTGCTCGGCAAATGGGAACCGGAGCTCGCAGGGCGGCTGCGTGGAGCCGAGCTCGTCGCCCACGACTTCAAGGCTGCGCCGCGCGAGCTCATTCGCTCCGGAATCGCGCCCACCGAGGACACGATGATCGCCGCCTACCTGATCGAGCCCAGCCGCCCGGAGTACGTGCTCGACGAGCTCGCGGCCGAGTACGGAATCGAGATCGTCCCCAAGCCGAGCGCCGAAGAGGAGACCGGCGCGCTCGTCCGGCGAGCCGGCGCGGCGCTTCGGATCGCGCCCCTTCTGCGCGAGCGCGTCGAGGAGCGCGGTGCCGGGAAGCTCTACCGGGAGATCGAGCTGCCGCTCACCGCCGTCCTCGCAGCGATGGAGGACGCGGGCGTTCGCATCGACACCTACCGCATGGGCGAGATCACCGCCCGCCTGGCCGACCAGGTCGAGGAGCTCGAGGCACGCGCGCACGAGCTCGCGGGCGAGGAGTTTGTGCTCGGCTCGACCCAGCAGGTCGCGCGGATCCTGTTCGAGACGCTCGGCCTGACACCGGGGCGGAAGGGAAAGACCGGCTACTCGACCGACACGCGCGTCCTGCGCACGATCCGCGGCGAGCATGAGATCGTCGGCGTGATCGAGGAGTGGCGCGAGTACTCGAAGCTCCTGAACACCTACCTCGGGCCTTTGCCGAGCCTGATCGGCGAGGACGGGCGCCTCCATACGACGATCAATCAGACCGTAGCCGCGACAGGCCGCCTCTCGACCACGAACCCGAATCTGCAAGCGATCCCGATCCGCACCGAGCTCGGGCGCGAGATCCGGTCAGCTTTCGTTGCCGAGCCAGGCTGGAAGCTCCTTTCGGCCGACTACTCCCAGATCGAGCTGCGCATCCTCGCGCACGTCTCCGGCGAGCCGAAGCTCCGGGAGGCCTTCGCGCGCGGCGAGGACATCCACCGCGCGACCGCCGCCGAGGTGCTCGGGGTCGACCCGGCGAAGCTGACGACGGCGCAGCGCTCGATCGCGAAGATGATCAACTTCGGGATCGTCTACGGCATCTCGGCCTTCGGCCTGTCCGAGAACCTCGAGATCCCGCGCGAGGAGGCGCAGGCCTACATCGACGCTTACCTGGCGCGCTTCCCCCACGTGCAGGACTTCATCCAGCGCACGATCGCCCAAGCCGCAGCCGACGGCTACGCGACCTCGCTGCTCGGGCGCCGGCGTCCCGTTCCCGAGCTGAGAGCCTCGAACCGCCAGACCCGCTCCCTGGGCGAGCGCCTCGCGGTCAACTTCGTCATGCAGGGCTCGAACGCCGACATCATCAAGGTCGCGATGGTGGCGATCCATCGGCGCCTTCGCGACGAGGGGCGAGCGGCGCGGCTCGTCCTCCAGGTCCACGACGAGCTTCTGCTCGAGGTGCCCGAGGCGGAGGTCAGCCCCGTCCGCGAGCTCGTCCGCGAGGAGATGTGCCGCGCCTACCCCCTCGACCCGCCGCTGGAGGTCGACGCCGGCGTAGGCGACGACTGGAGCGACGCTAAACGATGAAAGTCCGGTGTCGGCTTCGCCGACACCATGACGACTTTCATCGTGGATGGGGTCGATCCCAGCCGCACCGGCCGTGCCGAGCAAAGCCCGGCACGGCGCCGACGACGTTCGACGCTTTACGATCGTGCCTTATTGCCCCAGGATAATTTTCCTCGAGCACATCGGCTAATTCGTCTATCACGTGACGGCCGCCGCCAACCGTGAGTCAATCGAACGGTACGGGGCGAGGGGATATTTTTCTCTGCGCGACCGTTTGGGAAGCAAGGTGGTTCGCGAGTTTTGGCCGGGTAGATCCAGTCGATATTTGGCGAGTGCTCCGACGGCTACGTGATCTGCCGCGAGGCAATTCCGCAAGACAAACTGTCTCTCTTCGAGACGACGGACTCGGACGAGGCGTCGAAGTTTCTCGATCTCTAAGCCTCCATACCGCGATCCTCGTCCGTGCGCGAGCGGAGAGTTCCGCAACGTGCGGGCTATACTGACCGCCGCTTTGATGGCCAACGAAACCATAGAAGAGAACCCGCAGCAGCTCGACGACGACAACGTCTGGACGACGACTCCCGAAGGGGAGCGGATCCCGAACTACGACGCCACCTTCCCCACCATCAACGAGGGGGAGGTCGTCCACGGCACCGTCGTTCGTGTGGACAAGGACGAAGTGCTCGTCGACATTGGCTACAAGTCGGAGGGCGTGATCCCGGTCGCCGAGCTTTCGATCCGGCGCTCGGTGAATCCCGAGGACGAGGTCAAGGTGGGCGACGAGATCGACGCGCTCGTCCTGACCAAGGAGGACACCGAAGGCCGCCTGATCCTCTCCAAGAAGCGTGCCCGGTTCGAGATCGCGTGGAAGGCGATCGAGGCCGCCGCCGAGAGTGGAGAGCCGGTCGACGGCCGCGTGATCGAAGTCGTCAAGGGCGGGCTGATCCTCGACCTCGGCGTGCGCGGGTTCCTGCCCGCCTCGCTCGTCGACATCCGCCGCGTCCAGGACCTCGACGAGTTTCTGGGCAAGGAGCTCCGCTGCAAGGTGATCGAGCTCAACCGCTCCCGCAACAACGTTGTCCTCTCACGCCGTGCCGTCCTCGAGGACGAGCGCAAGGAAATGCGCCAGGCGATCCTCGACCGGCTGAACCCCGGCGACGTCGTCGACGGCCAGATCTCGAACATCGTCGATTTCGGCGCCTTCGTCGACCTGGACGGAATGGACGGCTTGATCCACATCTCCGAGCTCTCGTGGAGCCACGTGAACCATCCCTCGGAGGTGCTCGAGATCGGCCAGGACGTCAAGGTCAAGGTGCTGGATATCGACCGCGAGCGCCAGCGCATCTCGCTCGGCCTCAAGCAGACGCAGTCCGATCCCTGGCAGCAGGTGCTGGAGCAGCACAAGGAGGGCGACGTCGTCGAGGGCAAGGTGACGAAGGTGGTCACGTTCGGCGCATTCGTCGAGATCCTTCCCGGTGTCGAGGGCCTCGTGCACATCTCCGAGCTCGCGCAGCACCACGTCGAGAACCCGCGTGAGGTCGTCTCGCAGGACGACACCGTGCTGGTCAAGGTGATCGAGGTGGACGCCGAGCGGCGCCGGCTCTCGCTTTCGCTGAAGCGCGTCGAGAACGGGCACGAGGGAACTCCTGTCGATGCAGAGGCGGTTGCCGCGGCCCCGCATCTCGACCTCTCCGAAGATGTCTTCCCCGAGGCGAGTGCGGCCGAGCCGGCTCCGGAGCTGCCGGTGTCCGAGGAGCCGGCGGCGGAGGCCGAGCCCGCGCCCGCGCCCGAGGCGCAGCAGGAGGAGGCCCTTTCGGTCGCCGAAAGCGTCGAGGCGGACAGCGTCGCCCCCGAGGAGCAAGGCCCCGGCGACTCCGAGGGCGCACCACCCGAGCCTCCCCCCGAGTAGTGACCCGCCCGCTAGCCGTCGCCGTCACGGGCGGCATCGGCGCGGGCAAGAGCGAGGCTCTCGCCGCGTTCCAGCGCCACGGCGCGGCTGTCGTCTCCAGCGACGAGATCGTCCACCGGCTGATCCGCGAGGACGACGAGGTACAGGACGCGCTCGTCCAACGGTTCGGCGAGCGGATCCGCGACGAGGCGGGACAGATCGACCGGGCCGCGATCGCCGACCTCGTGTTCGACAGTCCCGAAGACCTCGCCTGGCTCGAGGCGCTGCTCCATCCGCGGGTGGCGCGAGAGTACCTCGAGTGGCGCGAGCAGCTGGCCGCCCTCCCGAACCCCCCCGCCGTCTGCGCAACCGAGGTGCCGCTCCTGTACGAGGTCGGCGCCGAAGAGCGCTTCGACGTGGTCGTCGTCGTGACTGCGCCGGAGGAGGTGCGCAAGAGCCGGACGGAGGTGCCGGTGGACGTACGGAGCGGGCGGTTGATCCCCGACGAGGAGAAGGTCGAACGGGCGGACTACGCGTACGTGAACGATGGGACGCGGGAGGAGCTCGACGCGTTCGTCGCCGGCGTGCTGGAGCAGCTGGCCGCGCGGGCATGAAGAAGGTCGTCGCGGTACTCGCCGTCCTGACCGTCCTCGGCGGCGCGGTCGCGTACGTGAACGCGACGAAGCCCGGCTGGTACGTGCGCCTCTGGTACCCGCTGCGCTACGAGACGATCGTGCGCGGCCACGCCGGCCACTACCGGCTCGATCCGGCGCTTCTCGCTGCAGTGATCTACCAGGAGAGCAAGTTCAACTCCGACGTGCGCTCGAGCTCCGGCGCGATCGGCCTGATGCAGCTACTCCCCGATACGGCGAAGGGGATCGCGATCCACACTGGCGGAAACCGCTTCCGCGTGCAGGATCTCTACAACCCGGAGATCAACATCCGCTACGGAGCGTGGTACTTACGGCACCTGCTCGACAAGTACGGCGACGAGCGGACCGCGCTCGCGGCCTACAACGCCGGTCAGGAGAACGTCGACCGCTGGCGTGCCGCGCACTCCGGGATCGTCTTCGGCGAGACCCGGCACTACGTCGCGCGCGTGGAGGAGCTGAAGAAGCTCTACCGCCGCGGCTATCCGTCGGAGCTCCGCGTCAATTGAGGATCGAGATGCGCCTGGTCGCGGTCGCTCCGTTGCCGCGGATGTCGACCGCGGATGCCCGCACGACGTAGACCCCGTTTCGGAGCTTCGTCGTGTCGATTCCGTCCGGTGTCAGCTTGTAGATGAACCGCCCGGGCATCTGGGCGTAGATCGTCGCGCCGAAACGGGGCATGTTCTGGTAGGTGCCGCGGGTGTAGTAGCGCCAGAAGTCGCCGTTCGGGGGCAACCCTTGGCGGAAGCTGACCGCGACGGTTTGGGGAACGACCGCCGTCCGCGTGCTCAACCTCTCCAGCCGCCAGGAGACGACGGCCGGAGCGACCGGCAGTCCGCGCCAGGGCTCGGGCGCGGGGATCGAGGACGTGTCGTAAGCCTCAGCCGTGAGGAGCACGCGACCGTGGACCCCGAGCGCGCTGACTTCGCGGCCGCTCAGGTCCCGCACGGCAATCGGGCCGACGCGTGGCTTGATCCTGTCCCGGTAGGGCGAGAGGTGTCCGTCTTGCAAGGGATTCGTGATCTTTCCGTCGTCGAGCTCGCCGAAGTGGAGATGACCCGCCCAGGGCTGGACGTAGCCGAGAATGGTCTGCTGAGCAACTGCGAACTGGCCCTCGGAGACAACGGGCGTGACGTGCACGTACTGGAAGACGACCCGGTCCGAGGCGCGAACGACGACGGTCTCCCCGCTTTGGATGTGCACGGGACCCGAGGCAACCGAGTACACCGGCTGCCCGCCTTTCGCCGGGATGTCGATCCCGTTGTGGAAGTTGAAGGCGCCGGGGCCGTTCATTCCGTGATCGTCGAGCTCGTTGAGGAAAGCGGTCCGAGGGTCGCCGAAGTTCGCTCGGATCGGATGCTGCCGCTTGAACGGTTTGAGCGGCCAGTTGTAGGCCCAGGCCCCGCCCGTGTGAACAAGGGCGGCGACGGCCAGAAGTAGCACGGTTCGTCGCATAATCCGCAGCGAGCTCCTCGGAGTAGTGATGGTAAGACGAGGGGAAGACGAGGGAAGTTGAAGGGTACTACGAGGTTTCGCTGTCGAGCTCGTTCGCTTTCGCCGCGAGGGCGGCGAATCCCGCCTGGAGAAAAACGTTTGCAGCGGCGGCGCCGAGCGACCAGGTGAGCAGGCGCCCGACGCGCGGGGCGAGGATCTGCGTCGACTTGCCGGCGACGCCGACGGTGGGATGGCCGAGTTCAAAACCTCCGATGCCTACCAGCCGACCGGCGACCAGCCGCGGGCGATCGCCACCCTCTCGGAAGCGCTGAGCGCGGGCGAGCGCTACCAGACGCTGCTGGGCGCGACGGGGACAGGGAAGACGGCGACGATGGCGTGGATCATCGAGAAGGTCGGCAAACCGTCGCTTCTGATCGCTCACAACAAGACGCTTGCGGCCCAGCTCTGCAACGAGCTGCGGGAGTTCTTTCCGAACAATGCCGTCGAGTACTTCGTCTCCTACTACGACTACTACCAGCCCGAGGCCTATGTGCCTCAGGCCGACCTCTACATCGAGAAGGACTCCTCCCGAAACGACGACATCGACCGGCTGCGCCACGCCGCCACCTCGAACCTCCTCTCGCGACGCGACGTCGTCATCGTCGCCTCGGTCTCGTGCATCTACGGCCTCGGCTCGCCGGAGGAGTACGAGAAGCGCGTCGTCCTGCTGAACGTCGGCGAGGAGCACGATCGGGACCTGATGCTGCGCAAGCTCGTCGACATCCAGTACTCGCGCAACGACACCGCGCTCGGGCGCGGCCGCTTCCGGGTCAAGGGAGACGTCGTCGAGGTGCAGCCGGCCCACATGGAGTCGGCCTACCGAATCTCCTTCTTCGGCGACGAGGTCGAGCAGATCACGCACTTCGACCCGCTCACGGGCGAGATCTTCGCGCGCCTCGACAACCTGAACATCTTCCCGGCGACGCAGTACGTGACCTCGAAGCCAACCGTCGAGCGCGCGTCCGAGGCGATCCGGCACGAGCTCGAGGAGCAGGTGAAGCTGTTCGAGTCGCAGGGACAGATGCTCGAGGCGCACCGGATCCGCCAGCGCACCGAGTACGACCTCGAGATGATGAAGGAGCTCGGCTTCTGCTCGGGGATCGAGAACTACTCGCGCCACCTCGACGGCCGCCCGGTCGGGTCACCGCCGCACACGCTGCTCGACTACTTCCCCTCCGACTTCGCGGTCTTCGTGGACGAGTCCCACCAGACGGTGCCGCAGCTCGGAGGCATGTACGAGGGAGACCGCTCGCGCAAGCAGACGCTCGTCGACCACGGCTTCCGGCTCCCGTCGGCACTCGACAACCGGCCGCTTCGCTTCGACGAGTTCCTGGCGCGCGTGCCGCAGCTCGTGTTCGTCTCGGCGACGCCGGGACCCTACGAGCTCCGCCACTCGACGCGCATCGCGGAGCAGCTGGTCCGCCCGACCGGGATCGTCGACCCGGAAGTCGAGCTGCGCGCGACGAAGAACCAGATCGACGACCTGCTGAACGAGGTGCGGCGGCGCGAGGAGGCCGGCGAGCGCGTGCTCGTGACGACTCTGACGAAGAAGATGGCCGAGGACCTGACCGACTACCTGCTGGAGTCAGGTGTGAAGGCGCGTTATCTCCACTCCGAGATCGACACGCTGGAGCGGATCCAGATCATTCGCGAGCTACGCCTGGGCGAGTACGACGTACTCGTCGGAGTCAACCTGCTCCGCGAGGGGCTCGACCTGCCGGAAGTGTCTCTTGTGGCCGTGCTCGACGCGGACAAGGAGGGCTTCCTGCGCGGCAAGACGGCGCTGATCCAGACGATCGGGCGTGCCGCGCGGAACGTGAACGGCAAGGTGCTCCTGTACGCGGACAAGATGACGGAGGCGATCCAGGGCGCGCTCGAAGAGACCGACCGGCGCCGCGCCAAGCAACTCGCCTACAACGAGGAGCACGGGATCACGCCGGAGTCGATCCAGAAGGGCGTCTCGGACATCGCGGAGTTCCTCTCGCTCGAGTCGCCCACCGTGCCCGGCAAGCGGCGACGGGGCCGAGCCGAGGTCGAGGGCATGTCGCCGGCCGAGCTCGAGCGTCTGGTCGTCACGCTCGAAGAGGAGATGTTCACCGCCGCGGAGGAGCTCCGGTTCGAGTACGCAGCGAAGCTCCGCGACGAGATCAAGGACCTGCGGCGCGAGCTTCTCGCGGTCGCACAGACCTAGGAGGTCGCATGCTGATTTTCATCATCTCGCTGCTCCTGGGAGGCCTGATCATCGGTGCGCTCGCGCGTCTTGCTGTGCCAGGCCCCGACCCTATGTCGATCTGGATGACGATCGCTCTCGGGCTGGCCGGCTCGTTTGTCGGCGGGCTCGTCGGGAAGGTCCTCACCGGGTACTGGGGCGGCGCTCTCTTCGCTTTCGCGGGTGCGGTCTCACTGCTGATCGCGCATCGCCATTTCGTTCAGCACCGTCCGATCACCGGGCCGCGGGCGCACGAGCCGCCGCGCTAAAAGGGTTTGACGGAATGCCGCTCGTCCGAACGGCACAGACTGTATTTCGCCACACCGTCTTAAAAGGTTTCACGGCAGGCCCGCCGGGGAGGTCGCGGGCATGTGGATAATCGGACTCATCATCGCCGGCCTCGTCGTCGGCGCGCTGGGCAGGCTGTTCCATCCGGGCCGCGATCCGATGGGGCTCTTGATGACGATCGGGATCGGGATCGCCGCGGTAATCATCACCGGGCTCCTGATCGGACGGCATCACGGCTTCTGGACGTTCGTGATCGCGGTGGTGGTCGGCGTCGTGCTCGTCGCGCTCGTCGGCAGGCTGATGTCCGGACGCGCGCGAGCGGTCTAGGAAATCGCAAGGGGTCTACGGCCGCGCGGGAATCGCCGCGTGGCCGTGAGTCCCCAGTCGTCGTCGCGCCAGACATAGGTCTCGACCGACAACGACTCGTCCGAGACCTCGTAGACGTGAAGGCCCCGCGCCTCGCCGCGCCGGTCGGGGCGCGGCTGGCCGAGACCGGGTGCGATTGACACCGTGACTCCGCGCAGGCCGCCCGTATCGACCTCGAACTCGTGCCGCTCGCTGACGGCGGCCTGATGAATGTGCCCGGCGAGGATCAGCTCCGCGCCGGCGTCCACCAGCGAGGCAAGCACGTGGCTCCGCCGGGCGACCGGTTTCTTGCGCGAGCGCCACGGAGCGCCGATCAGGTGGTGGTGCAGGACGACGACGCGTAGGGCTTCGGGCGGCGCCTCCGCGAGCAGCTGCGCGGCGCGCCCGAGCTGGGTCTCGCGCACGCCCCCGGACTGGTGCCGCCACGGCCGCACGGAGTTGAGGCCAAGTGCGAACAGCGTCTCCGAGCGATGCACGGGCTCGGTCGTCTCCCAGTGCCGTTCGAACTCCGCGAACGGGCGCGTGAACCGCGCCGGGAAGGCGTACGGGATGTCGTGGTTTCCCGGGACGACGAGCAGCGGTCGCTCGAGCTGCTTGAGAAACGCGGCGGCGCTGTCGTGCTGCCCGGGCGTGCCCCGGTGCGTGAGGTCGCCGCTCGCCACGAGGAGCTCCGGTTCGACCCGCGCGACAAGGCCCGCGAGGGACTGGGCGACCGCAAGCTCCTCCCGGCTTCCGACGTGCAAATCCGAGATGTGGAGAAGCCGGACTGGCACCGCCGACGCAGGCTATACACTGAGTTTCGTGGCAGACGAGTCGACTGAGATCTTCGACGACCTCTACCTTGGCCTCCGAGCCGGCGGCGCGATGCGCAAGCGCCGCCGCGGCGAGCCGCTTACCAGCGAGGAGCAGGAAGCCCTCGGTCGCTGGCAACGGCTTTCGGGCTGGCGCAAGTCGCTGGCAGTCGGAGGCTTCGCGGTCGGAACCTTCGGACTCGGCTTTACCCTCGGCGGCCTGGTATTCGGCCGCTGGAGAAAAGCCTAAATAGCTTTGTAGCGTGCAGGCCTCGGCCGAAGGCCGAGGGTCTGCGCGGGTTCCATTAGTCCGCAGGAGACCCGCTGGCGCCGAAGAACCTTCCTGGTCCATGCTCGGACGCCGAGAGGATTGGGTTTGCCTGGATTCCCGACGACACGGCGTCGTGCTTGCGCGGCCGCTTGCGCAAGCGTTCGCGCTGGCGGGTGTGGGGTTGTTTCTCGGCATCTCCGCATGGCCGCTGCCTGTGGCCGGAGCGCTCTTCGTCACCGCGGGCGCGCTGCTCTTGCTGCGGGCGGTGTGGCGCTGGGAGCGGACGCGCGTGGTCTTGACGACGGAGAAGCTGTACGTCGTCAGCGGAACGCTCAGGCGCCACGCGTCGGCAGTGCGCCTCGAACGGGTGGGCGCGGTCGAGATCGAGCAGAGCTTGCTCGGGCGGGTGTTGGGCTACGGGACGCTCGTGGCCGGCCCGTTGGAGATCGAGTACGTCCCGCAGGCAAGACGGGTCTACCACCTCGTCGAGAGCCTCTGCGGGTGAGGAGTCGTAGCGTGACCCGCAGGGTCTGACCCTCGCGGCCCGCCGCTACGGCCGCGTCCTTTGCAACAAAAGCGTGGCGATCTGTCCACGGACCACGCCTAGAGCGTCACTTGCGTCTAGCGTCATCCCGATGGCTCGGTTGCTCCGCACCGACCTCCCCGACGGGTACTTCCACGTGACTACGAGGGGTGTCGACGGCTGCCCGATCTTCGGAGACGACACCGATCGGCTCCGCTTCCTCGGCCTTCTCCGCGAGGCCGTCGCCCGCTATGCCTGGGAAGTGTTCGCCTTCTGCCTGATGACGAACCACTACCACCTAGTGGTCGCGACCATTCGCGCGAACCTCTCTGACGGCCTCCATAGGCTCAACGGCGTCTATGCGCAGCGGTTCAACTGCCGACACAAGCGCACGGGCCATCTTTTCGGTGACCGGTTCGCCTCTCACGTGATCGACAGCGAGCACCACCTCGCCGCCGCCTGCGAGTACGTCGTCCAGAACCCCGTCCGCGCCGGGCTCTGCGAGCACACGGAAGACTGGCCGTGGAGCGCGATGCGCGCCGCCCGGTGACGGCGGCGTGCATTGCCCTCCGAACTCTAGGCGCGAGCGTCAGCTCCAGCGGCGACTCATCCTCGACGACGATGTTGCCGCCGTCGAGCGGGTCGACGCGGCGGATTTTTTCAGCGCCGAACCCAAAATAAGGGGTAAAACGAACACTTGTTCGATCCGATTCGGCTCGCTAGACTGGGTTGGTTATGGCCCAGGAAGAGCTCGTCGTTCACGGTGCGCGCGAACACAATCTGAAGGACATCACCGTCCGCCTGCCGCGGTACGGCCTCATCTGCGTGACCGGCCTTTCCGGCTCGGGAAAGAGCTCGCTGGCCTTCGACACGATCTACGCGGAGGGACAGCGGCGCTACGTCGAGTCGCTCTCGGCCTACGCGCGCCAGTTCCTGCAGATGATGGAAAAACCGGACGTCGACTCGATCGACGGGTTGTCGCCGGCGATCTCGATCGACCAGAAGACGACCTCGCGGAACCCGCGCTCGACGGTCGGCACGGTGACCGAGATCTACGACTACCTGCGCCTCCTCTACGCGCGGGTCGGCAAGCCGCATTGCCCGATCTGCGGCCGCCCGATCGCCGGGCAGAGCATCGACTCGATCGTCGACCAGGTGCTGCGCCTCGAGGAGGGGACGAAGTTCACCGTCAACGCGCCCGTCGTGCGCGACCGGAAGGGCGAATACAAGGACGTCTTCGAGGAGCTCCGGGCCGATGGTTTCACGCGCGTGAAGGTAGACGGGGAGCAGCGGCTCCTCGAGGAGCCGATCGAGCTCGACAAGAAGTTCAAGCACACGATCGAGGTCGTCGTCGACCGGCTCGTGATGAAGCCCGACCTGCGGACACGGCTGACCCAGTCGATCGAGACCGCGGCCGCGCTCGCCGACGGCCTCGTCGTGATCGACGTCCTCGACGGCGAGCCGATGGTCTTCTCGGAGCGCTTCGCCTGCCCCGAGCACGGCGTCTCGCTGCCGGAATTGCAGCCGCGCATCTTCTCCTTCAACTCACCGCACGGCGCGTGCCCCCGCTGCACCGGGCTCGGGTCCCAGCAGGAGATCGACCCCGACCTGCTCGTTCCAGACCCGACGCTCTCGGTCGGCGACGGCGCGCTCGTGCCGTGGGCTGTGGGGAACTCGGGCTTCTACGAGTCGGTGATCACGGCCATCGCCGACCGGTACGAGATCGACCTCGACACGCCCTGGCAGGACCTGACCGAGGAGGAGCAGAGCCGCTTCCTGTACGGAACCGACGGCGACCGCGTCTACATCTCGTACCGGAACCGCATGGGCCGCCGCCGCGCCTATACCCTCGCGTTCGACGGCATGGTGGCGAGTCTCGAGCGCCGCTACCGCGAGACGGACTCCTCCCAGGTGCGCGAGCGGATCGAGGAGTACATGAGCTTCCGGCCGTGCCCGGTCTGCAACGGGGCCCGGCTGAAGCCCGAGGTACTCGCCGTGACCATCGGCGACAGGAACATCCACGAGTTCACGCGCATGTCGGTGATGCGCTCGATCGAGTTCCTCGACTCGCTGGAGTTGACCGAGACCGAAGAGCTGATCGGCGCCCGGATCATCAAGGAGATCCGCGAGCGCCTGACCTTCCTCGACAACGTCGGCGTCGGTTACCTGCAGCTCGACCGCGCGGCGGCGACGCTCTCGGGCGGCGAGGCGCAGCGGCTCCGGCTCGCGACGCAGATCGGCTCGCAGCTCGTCGGCGTGCTCTACATCCTCGACGAGCCGTCGATCGGCTTGCACCAGCGCGACAACGGCAAGCTGATCACGACGCTCGAGAGGCTGCGCGACCTCGGTAACACCGTGCTCGTGGTCGAGCACGACGAGCAGATGATCCGCTCGGCCGACCACCTCGTCGACATGGGCCCGGGCGCCGGCGAGCACGGCGGCTACGTGGTCGCAGAAGGCACCGCTGCGAAGATCGAGCGCAACAAGGCCTCGATCACGGGCAAGTTCCTCTCCGGCGAGCGGCAGATTGCCGTTCCTGAGCGGCGGACCGAGGACAGCGGCTCCTTCTGGGTGCGCGGCGCTTCCATGCACAACCTCAAGTCGATCGACGTCGAGTTCCCGATCGGAAAATTCGTCTGCGTGACCGGGGTTTCGGGCTCCGGCAAATCGACGCTCGTGAACGAGATCGTCTACAAGGCGCTCGCGAACCGCCTCCATCGGATGCGCGTGAAACCCGGCGACCACGCCGCCTGCGAGGGGATCGACTGCTACGACAAGGTGATCGACATCGACCAGTCGCCGATCGGGCGCACGCCCCGGTCGAACCCGGCTACATACGCCGACCTCTTCACGCCGATCCGCGAGCTCTACTCGCTCACGCCGGAGGCGAAGGTGCGCGGCTACAAGCCGGGTCGGTTCTCGTTCAACGTCCGCGGCGGGCGGTGCGAGACCTGTAAGGGCGACGGGACGATCAAGATCGAGATGCACTTCCTGCCCGACGTCTACGTTCCGTGCGAGACCTGCCACGGTCGGCGCTACAACCGCGAGACGCTCGAGGTGCGCTTCAAGGGCAAGTCGATCGCCGACGTGCTCGAGATGTCGGTCGAGGAGTCGCTCCTGTTCTTCGCCAAGATCCCAAAGATCCGGCGCAAGCTCCAGACCCTCCACGACGTAGGGCTCGACTACATCAAGCTGGGCCAGCCTGCGACGACGCTC
>WNGJ01002393.1_pt1 | contig 18926 bp, 17 predicted proteins | sample 5400611 | NCBI WGS metagenome assembly WNGJ01 (sample SAMN13153375, study PRJNA577476) | soil metagenome | isolation source: 40 cm soil or saprolite under Garry oak tree replicate 1 | place: USA:California | collected 2016-06-15 | reverse complement strand
TGCCTCTCGGCCCCGGCTGTGCAGATAGATGGGGTTTGACCTTTTATACTTAACGGCTGCCGCGGTCCGCGATGTTGATGAGTGCCGCGACGATTGCAGGCGCGACCGCCCGCGGCGGTGGCTCGCGACATGAAGCGGCCGGCTGTCACGTCCGCGTGAGCGCCGTCCCGTACCGCAGACTCGTTCTCCGCGCTGGCTGCGCCGGACGCTGCCTTGAGGCCATGGAAACCTGCCTATCCGCCCAGGGCGACGACCTTGTCTGCCTGGAGGATCACGGCGGGGTCGTGCGTCGCGCAGATCACGGTCTGGCCCTCCTCGTGCGCGGCGGCCGCCAGCAGGGCCGCGACGGCTCGGGCGCTGTTCTCGTCCTGCCTGGAGGTCGGCTCGTCGACGATCAGCATTCCGCGCGCGCTGGCGAGCGCCCGGGCCAGCGCCAGGCGCTGGGCTTCCCCGGCCGAAAGCCGGTGCACGCGCTGGCGGGCCCGGTCGGCGAGCCCGGCTCGGGCCAGCGCCTCGGCCGCGCGCTCGGCGGCGGCGCCGGTGTCCCAGCCGCGCATCCGCAAAACGAGCACGACATTCTCCTCGGCGCTCAGGAACCCGATCGGCGCGGGCTCCTGCGAGAGATACCCGATCCGCTGCCGGCGCAGGCTCGCGAGCTGCTCACCGTTGCGGTCGCCGAGCGGGTGCCCGTCGAGCACGACCTGGCCCGAGCTCGGGCGGTCGAGCCCCGCCACGAGCTTCAGCAGCGTCGTCTTCCCCGCCCCAGAACGACCCGTGACGGCGGTCATCCGGCCGGGCACGAAGTCGTGTGTGAGCCCGCCGAGCACGTGGCGCCGGGCTGGCCCGTGCCCGTAGGTGCGCGCCACGGAGCGAAGCTCGACCCGGACGGGCGCCCAGCGCGCTGGCGGCCGCAGCACGGCTCCGGCCGCGGCCGGGTCCGCCGACGCCGCAGGGCCCGCCGGGTCCTCCGGCGTGGCAGGCGCCGCAGGGCCCGCAGGCGCCGCAGGGGCGGAATCGCTTACCGCCCGCGTCACGATCACCCCGCCCGGGGCTGGCCGCACGCGGGCGCGGCGCCCTATACCGGCCTGGGTGAGCAGCTCGGAGGGAAGCCGCAGCCAGCCACCGTTGATCACGAGCGCGTCCTCCCCGTCACGGCGGTCGCCGACGATCCGCCCGTCCCGGATCCGGAGTGTGCGGTCTGCGATCTCGGCGGTCGCCGGATCGTGGGTGACAAGGATGACGCTCGTGCCGTCGCTGCTGGCGAGTTCGGAGATCAGCGCGCGGGTGGCGTGGGCGCTGGCGTCGTCGAGCTCCCCGGTCGGCTCGTCGGCGAGCAGCAGCGCCGGCCGGTGGGCGAGCGCCGCGCACAGCGCAAACCGCTGGCGCTCGCCCCCGGACAGCTCCCCGGGCAATGCGTCGGCCCGGTCGGCCAGCGCCGCGGCCCGGAGCAGCTCATCGACTCGGGCGCGGCGCTCCCGCCTCGGCGCTCCCCGCAGCGCGAGCGGCAGCCCGACAGCGTCACGCATGCGAAGATCCGGGCTCAGCGCCGTCTCGGTGTGCTGCCCGAGGAACCCCACCAGCTTGTGCCGGAGCCGCGACCGGGAGTGCGCTGGCATCCGGCCGATGTCGCGGCCAAGCACGCGGACGGCCCCGGCCGACGGCTGCTGGATCCCGGCGACCACGCGCAGCAGCGTGCTCTTCCCTGCACCGCTCGGCCCGAGCACGCACAGCACCTCGCCGCGGGCCAGCTCGAGGTTCGTGCCCTGGAGCGCCGCCGCGTCCCCCTGGTTCGTGCGGTGAACGCAGAACACGTCACGCAGCTCCACCACCGCCTCGCTCATCGCACGACGCTCCCCCGGGGCGCCCCGCCGCCTTCGGTGATGGGCGCCCGCGCCGGCCGGCCCGCCCGCCCGCTTGCGATCAGTGCCCGCGCCGCCAGCCAGCCCGCGAGCGCGAGCACCGCGAACGCGCCGGCACCCCAGGCCGCGAGCGCCGCCCACGGGATGACCGTCACCAGCGGCGGGCGCGGATCGGCGACAGCACCGGCGGCGCGAACGCTCGCGACAGCCAGCCGCGTCAGCGCCGCCGCGATCCCAAGGCCGACGGCGACGCCCGCCGCGCTCGCGAGCGCAAGCCGCACTCGCAGCTCGGCCCGCAGTCCGCGCGGGCCGACGCCCTGCTCCCGCAGGTCTGACTCGACCCGCTCGTCGCGGGCGCCGCCGAGCAGTGCGGCCAGCAACCCGACTACCGCCAGCACCACGGACAGCGCGCTCGCGGCGATCAGCGTCCCGAGTACCCCGCGGGCAACCGGTGCGTCCCGCAGCCGGTGATCGAGATCGACGCGGAACGAGGAGTCGAGCCGCGCGAGCGCACCGCTCCGCAGCGCGGCGCGCAGCCGCGCAAGGTGCCCGCTCGCGATCCACAGCTCGTCGGGCCGGCCCTGACCGGGCTGCTGCGCGTCCAGCGCCGCCGCGAGCGCCGCCTCGTCGGCGACGAGGAAGCCGGCCGCGCCGGAGGGAAGCGTGGGGAAGCGGCTGAGCACCCCGGCCACGCGCGCGGTCACCGGGAGGCCGTCGGCCGTCAGGGCGATGCGCCCGCCGGGCCCCGCGGAGGCGGCGGTCCGCGGATCGGCGAGCACCGCGACCGGGCGCGTGTCGGCCGGTTGCGCCGGCCGGAGCACGCCGGGCGTTCCGCTCGCGGCGAAGCCGACCGTCGCGACGGCACCGCCCCCCGTGGGCGAGGCCGTAGCCGCCGCGCCCACCCCGCGCCAGGCGCCGAGCGGCACCCGCAGCAGCGATCCCCCGCGGGCTTGCAGCGCGAGCAGCGGCCCGAGCGCGACGCGGGCGCGAAACTGAGTCGCGGCGGCCGGGTTCTCGGAGTTCTGATGGCCGTTCGTGATGGCCAGGCCGGTGGGTTCGCCGAGCTCCAGCGCCTCTAGCTCCCACCGTCCGCGAGGCACCGGGGCACGCAGGGATGCGGCGCCGGCGCCGGCCGTTCCGAACGCGACCTGCCGGCTCGCTCCCTGGGGATCGCGCAGGTCCGCGGTCACCTCGACCGCGAGCTGCGGCGAGGAAGCCGTCAGCGACAGCCACCGCGCGGCTGCCGGGAGCATCGGCCCGGGCACCCGGACCGGGCCTGCCGGCTCGAGGCGCCGTGCGAGCGCTGCCAGTGGTGCCGAGCCGTCGCGCTCCCGCCAGCCGTGGATCCGGATCAGTCCGTCCGCGGGAACGCCGAGCGCGGGCACCGTCACGGTCCCGCCGCCGCTCGTGTAGTTCGCGTCCGTCCGGCGGATGGGCAGCACGGCGCCGGCCGCGAGCGCCTGCCAGCGCTGAAGCGGAGCCAGCGCGAGCGGGGTGCTGAAATCCGGCCCCGGGGAGACGAGTGCGTCGAGCGGGACGCCGTCCGCCGCCTGATCTGCCGCGCCGCGGATCAGCGTCGACCGGTAGGCGAGGGCGAAACCGCCGAGGCCAATGGCGACGGCGATGAACGCGATTGCCAGCGCCGGCACCCCGGGCGAGCGCGCGAGGTTGACCAGTGCGAGCCGCGCGAGCGCCGGGCCGCCCCGTGCCACGCGCTCGGCTCCCCGCAACACCACCCCCGCGGCCCGAAACGTCAGCACGCCGACGGCCACACAGCAAAGCGGCGCGAGCAGCAACGCCAGCCCGTGATCGCTGCCCGTGCCCTCGGCCAGCGCCGCCACCAGGGCCGACGCCGCCGCGACCGCCAGCACATCGGTCAGCCTCGCGCTGCGCACAGCCACCAGCGCGCCGAGCAGCACGGTCGCCGCAAGCCATCCGGTCCCCAGCGCGATCACCCCCGCTGGGGTGATCAGGCTGTGCATCAGGATCGCGCCAGCCGGTTCCCCCGCGCCACTCGCCAGCAGCGCCGCGGCCCCGATCCCCCCGGCCGCGCCGACGCTCAGCGCGGCTGCGCACAGCCACCCGGATTCCGCAGCGGCGAACAGCACGCAGTGGCCCGTGCGGGCGCCCGCGTTGCGGAGCCGGTCAAGCTCGGCCCGCTGGTCGCGGCGAAGCCCGCCGCCGGCGAGGACGATGAACAGCGCCAGCGCCGCGATCGCACCTCCGCCCGCGAGCAGCAGCCGCTGCGGCGCCACGCCCGCCTGGGCACGCGCTTCGTCCAAGGCGGTGAACGGCGCGCTCAGACTGAACTGGCTCCCGCTCAGCAGCAGGCGGGCCTGCGCGCGGGCCAGCCGGTCCTCGGCACCGGCAAGCTGCCACCCCCGCAGCCGCGTGACCGCGAGCGGCGCCAGCCAGCTATGGGTGCGATAAACGCCGCTGAGTCCGGGCAGCGCCTCCAGTCCAGCGACGTCCCAGGTCAAGAGCACCGGCGCGGCATCCGCGCTGGACGGCACGAACCCGAGGGGGGCCGCCGAGCGCAGCGGCGCCAAGCCGGCGACCTGGATCCGGACGCCGATCGCGGTCAGGGCCGGGGGGACCCGGCCGCCGCCGGCGAGCAGCATCGGGCAGCGCTCCGGGCGGCAGGGCCCCAGCCGGCCAAGCGGAGCGCCGGACAGCCACCGGCCCAGTGGGGCGATCGCGGCAGGACGCACGACCACTCCGGCCAGCCGCACCGGGTTCATCAGCACGACCTCGCTCTGCGACCCCAGGTCAAGCCCGCGCAGCAGCGCCCGCGCCCGGGCCGCCACGCCGGGGCTGACTGTCCCCTGCCAGGTGACGCGGACCGCGCGGTCTGGCGGTGATGTCGCGTCGAGCACCGACCGGGCGCCCTTGTCGCCCGCGATCTGCGCCTGCGCCGCCACGCCCGCCGCGAACGCCGCCGCGAGCGCAATGCCCAGCGCGGGCAGCAACCACCGGGCCGGGCGCCGCCGGCCCCGCGCGGCGGCGAGCATCAGCGGCGCGAACAGGCCCCGCACGCTACGGAGGGGGGGCGGACAGCGCTGGATGGGGAGCGGCATGGCTGGTGGGTTGTGTTATGGGGTGGCGCGGCGGGAGAGTCCTCGGATTCCGGCGGCTGCGGGGATGACGGCGGCGGCCATCGCGCGGCGGGAGGCGTGGCGCGCCAGGTGCGGGAGCCTGGCCGTCAGCACGGCGCGGAGCGCTTCGGCCGGCTCCTCATTCCGGCCGGCGACGGGATATCGCACGACCGCATTGTCGCACGCACTCCGGCGACAAGAACCGGTGTGAGCAACGGCGCCCGGCTCCGAACGCGCAGACCTCGCTGCGGGTCAGCGGCCTTTCGCGGTTCTGTCCGCCGACCCCGATCGGGACAGGGTCCGCGCTCCGGAGGAAAGCGCATCACCGCCGTGACACCCCGCGGCAGCCGTTCGGGATCATGATCATTAACGGCTGCCCGCGGTGGCACCACCGCGGCGCAGCCCTGCGGGCCGCAGGTCGTTGCCAGCTATGCCGTTGACCGTTTCGTGACCTGCGCGGTTGGTGTCCGCGAGAGACTGGAATCTGGCAGGCTCTTGGCATATTGGGGCGTGTCCCGCAGATCTTGGTCCGCGCCGCCAAAGATCTGCGGGACACGCCCCAAGACGCCGGATCTGACGAGCTTATTGCGGAACGACTGCGATCGGCGGCGACGATCCCTAATGTCGGCGCCTATGAGTGGTGTCGGTGGAGTGGTGCGAAAGGCCGTCCGGGGTGCCCGCGGCGACGTTCGCCCGGCCCCGGGATCGGCGCCGGGGCGGTCCGGCCGCCCGCGAAGGACGTGGTCAAACCGTTCATCCCCCGGTTGCCCCGCGGCTGCGGCCCACAGCGGGTGGGTCAGTGTGCTCCGTGGCAGCCGGGCAACTCAAATCAACGAGAGGAAGATAATGAGACGAACCTCTGCGATCGCCGCCCTCGCGGTGATCGCCCTCACATCTGCCGGCTGCAGTAGCGGCACCAGCGGCAGTTCACCCAGCAGCAGCTCGTCCGTCGGCGGCGGCGGCAAGACGATCGACATTTACTCGAGCCTGCCGTTGCAAGGAGCCTCGACCGCGCAGACCAACCCGATGGTCAACGGAATGAAGCTCGCGCTCGACGAGGCCGGCGGCAAGGCCGGGCAGTGGACGGTGAACTACCAGTCGCTCGACGACTCGACCGCAGCGGCCGGAAAGTGGGACCCGGGCCAGACGGCGGCCAACGCGCGCAAGGCGGCCACGGACCCGAAGGCCGTCTACTACATCGGCGAGTTCAATTCTGGCGCCAGCGAGGTGTCGATCCCGATCCTCAACCAGGGGGGGATCCCGCAGGTGAGCCCGGCGAACACGTACGTCGGCCTGACGACGAACCTGCCTGGCAGCGCCCCCGGCGAGCCGCAGAAATACTATCCGACCGGGACCCGTACCTACCTGCGGATCGTGCCGATCGACTCGATCCAGGCCGCCTCCGACCTGATCGCGATGAAGAAAGCCGGCTGCACGAAGGTCGCCGTCGCCAACGACAAGGAAGCGTACGGCAGCGGTCTGGCGACACTGCTCGAGCTGGAGAAGGGCTTTTACGGGGTCACGATCACGAGCAACACCGGGATCGACCCGACCGCGCCCAACTTCCGCTCCTACGCGTCGACGATCCAGGGTCAGGGCGCCGACTGCTTCTTCTTCGCCGGCATCGTCTCCAACGGCGCCGTCCAGATCACCAAGGACGTCAACTCGGCGATTCCCAAGGCCAAGATCTTCGGCGGCGACGGGGTCTGCACGGACTCCTACACCAGCGCGACGAAGGGCGGCGTCCCAGCCTCGCTCTACCCGCTGCTCCAGTGCACGGTCGCGACACAGGACCTGGCCGCGTATCCGGGTGGCAAGACGTTCCTCGCCGCGTACCAGGCCAAGTACGGCACGTCGAATCCCGACCCGTACGCGATCTACGGCTATGAGGTGATGAAGCTCGGCCTCGACACGATCAAGGGCCTCGGGGCGCAGGGCAACAGCAAGTCGGCCGTGCTGAAGGCGCTGTTCTCGACCACCGCGCGTCAGTCGGTGCTCGGTGTCTACGGGTTCGACAAGAACGGCGACACGACGCTGAAGTCCTACGGCCTGTACAAGGTCGGATCCAACGGCGAGCCCGTCTTCTACAAGACGCTCACACCGACGAAGACCGTCTCCTAGGTAAAGGGTGGAGGGGGCCGCAGTGCGGCCCCCTCCACGTCTACTAAGCTGCATCAACACTTCGCTCATACTGCACACGGAACCCGTGGAAACCACAACGATTTCGCCAAGACTGCCTGCGGCTCCGGTACGCCCGCTGGCGCTGATCCGCCGCTACGTCGGTCGCTGGGGCCTGATCGCGGCGCTCGCGGCGCTGCCGGTCTACTACGGCGTCAGCGATCTGGCACACGGCTACCAGGCCGGCGTCGTGGCAGGTCATGCGGTGATCCATCACGATCTCTCGAAGCTGGGCTTCAACTTCGCCGAAGGCCTCTCCAACGGTGCGATCTGGGCGCTGATCGCGATCGGGTACACGCTCGTCTACGGGATCATCGAGCTGATCAACTTCGCCCACGGTGACGTGTTCATGATCGGCTCCTTCACCGCCGTGGGCCTGTGGGGGACGCTCGGGCTCGGGCTCACGACCGGTGCCCTGGGGGTGGTCGGCGGCCTGCTGGTGACACTGGTCATCACGATGATCGTGACCGGGTCACTGAACGTCCTGATCGAGCGGGTCGCCTACCGGCCGCTGCGAGGCGCGCCCAAGCTCGCGCCGCTGATCACAGCGGTCGGCTTCTCGTTCATTCTCCAGAACGTGGGCCTGCTCTGGCGCGGGGGCTCGCCGCAGAGCGTGCCCGACCTGATCCGCGGGCAGCGACCGCTGTTCACGATCGCCGGCGTACCGATCCTGCGCGCCTACCTCCTCGCGTTCGCGGTGATGATCCCGCTCGTGTTCGCGCTGACCTGGTTCATCAACCAGACCCGGGCCGGCCGGGCGATGCGCGCCACCGCCCAGGACCCGGAGGCGGCACGCCTGATGGGCATCAACGTCAACGCCACGATCTCGCTCACCTTCCTGCTCGGCGGCATGCTCGCCGGCGCCGCCGGGCTCGTGTACGCGCTCTACGAGACGAACGTCTGGTACTTCCAGGGCTTCAAGGCCGGGCTGATCGCGTTCACGGCGGCGGTCATGGGTGGCATCGGCAACGTCCGCGGTGCGGTGCTCGGCGGACTGATCATCGGCGTCATCCAGTCGCTGGCCGATTCGCGGATGGGCCCGCAGTGGACCGAGGCGGTCGTGTTCGGCTACCTGATCGCGATCATGGTCCTGCGCCCGCGCGGGCTGCTCGGTGAGGAGACGAGGGAGGCGGGATGAACGACCCGGCTCGCCCGCGGGTGCGGCCCCCGGAACCCCCCGGATGGCGCGGGCGGTTGCGTGCGTGGCACGCGGCTGTGGCGAAGCGGCTCCCGCCGTGGTGGAGCCGGGCGCTGGCGGGATCGCTCATCGCGATCGGGGCCGTTCTGCCGTTCGGGTTCTCGTCGTCCAGCGGGTTCATGAACGCAACGATCATCGCGGTTACGTACGCGGTGATGTCGCTGGGCCTGAACGTCGTCGTGGGCTTCGCCGGCCTGCTCGATCTCGGGTACGTCGCCTTCTACGCGCTCGGCGCGTACTCGCTCGGGTGGTTCGGCTCGGGGTTTTTCTTCAAGGGTCATGTCCACGTGCTGGTCTCGCCGGTCGCGAGCACGCTGCCGGGAGTTCACCTCAACTTCATCCTGATCCTGGTCGGCGCCGCGATCATCTGCGCCGCGGCGGGAGCGCTGATCGGCCTGCCGACGCTGCGCCTGCGCGGCGACTACATCGCGATCGTCACGCTCGCGTTCGGCGAGATCATCGGCGTGGTGGCGGTCAACGGCCAGAGCGTCCACGTCGGCGGCGGCATGACGCTGACCGCCGGCAACCTCGGCATCAGCGCGGTCGACGCGCCCTACTTCCCGGGGATCGGGTCGTTCAACCTGCTGGACCTGCGGCCGTGGTACTGGCTGATCTTCGGCATCCTGCTCCTCGTCCTGTTCGTCAACCTTCGCCTGCGCGACTCACGGCTCGGCCGTGCTTGGGTCGCGCTGCGCGAGGACGAGGTCGCGGCCGTGTCGATGGGCATTCCGCTGGTGAAGACGAAGCTGCTCGCGTATGCGATCGGCGCCGCGTTCGGCGGCATGTCGGGTGCGTTCTTCGGTACCTACTACACCGAGGTCAACGCCGGCCAGTTCCAGTTCGGGTTCTCGATCTTCATCCTCGCGATGGTGATCATCGGCGGGCTGGGGTCGATCTGGGGAGCGGTCGTCGGGGGGCTGGCGCTCGGCTACATCAACAATTACCTGATCCCTGACGTGCTGAACGGCCTCCCCGCCAGGCTGGGGTTCAACTTCCAGCTGACCCAGGTGGAGTTCGGGATCTTCGGGTTCCTGCTGGTGATCATGATGGTGCTCCGGCCGCAGGGCCTGATCCCGGAGCGGCGGCGCCGGCTCGAGCTCACGGCCGAGATCGCAGCGGGGGACGCCCAGCTCGTGGAGGCTCCTGGCACCGCGGGGGGCGCGCCGTGAGCCCGGTCGAGACCCCCGCGCCGCCCGCGGTGGCAGTGCTGCGCGCGGAGCACGTCACGAAGAAGTTCGGGGGGCTGGTTGCCGTCAACGACGTCTCGGTCGACGTTCCGCAGTACTCGATCGTGTCGCTGATCGGGCCGAACGGCGCCGGGAAGACGACCCTGTTCAACATGCTGACCGGGCTGTACCGGCCGACCGAGGGGAGGATCCTCCTCGGCGGGCGAGACATCACGCACGGGCGGCCGGACGTGATCACCAGGTACGGTGTCGCGCGGACCTTCCAGAACATCCGCCTGTTCGGGGCGATGACGGCCGTCGAGAACGTGATGATCGGGCACCACACACGGATGCGGGCGGGGCTGTTCGGGTCGATCTTCCGCCCGCCCTGGGTCCGCCGCGAGGAACGGGAAACGCGCGGGCGTGCCCGCGAGCTGCTGGCGTACGTCGGCCTGCGTGAGCCCGTCTTCGACCAGCTCGCCTCGCAGCTGCCGTACGGAGACCAGCGGCGCGTGGAGATCGCCCGCGCGCTGGCGTCCGAGCCGAGACTGCTGCTGCTCGACGAGCCGACCGCAGGCATGAACCCGCACGAGTCCCAGGCGCTGACGGAGTTCATGCGCAAGCTGCGTGACGACCTGAAGCTGACGATTCTGCTGATAGAGCACGACATGAAGGTCGTGATGGGCGTCTCCGAGCGAGTCACGGTGCTCGACTACGGCAAGAAGATCGCCGAGGGTGCGCCCGCCGAGGTTCGCGGCGACCCCGCGGTGATCGAGGCCTATCTCGGAAGGCAGGAGTGATGGCCCTGCTCGAGGTCTCGGATATCCACACCCACTACGGCGCGATCGAGGCGCTGAAAGGCGTCTCGCTGACCGTCGATGCGGGCGAGGTGGTGACGCTGATCGGCTCGAACGGCGCGGGAAAGTCCACCACCCTGCGTTCTGTCTCTGGCCTCACGCCGGCCAGCGCAGGGACGATCACGTTCGCCGGAGAGGACATCACGCGGGTGCCAGCGCACGAGGTGGTCACCCGCGGAATCGCGCTCGCGCCCGAGGGCCGCCACTGCTTCCCCCGGATGACCGTGCGCGAGAACCTGGACCTGGGCGCACACCGGCGGCGTGGCCCCGAGATCGCCGAAGACCTTGGTCGCGTCTATGACCTGTTCCCCCGGCTCAAGGAGCGTGACCGCCAGAAGGCGGGCACGATGTCCGGCGGCGAGCAGCAGATGCTCGCGATCGGGCGTGCGCTGATGGCCCGGCCGAAGCTGCTGCTGCTCGACGAGCCGTCGCTCGGGATCGCCCCGATCCTGGTGCAGCGGATCTACGAGACCATCGGCGAGATCAACCGCTCCGGGGTTGCGATCCTCCTGGTCGAGCAGAACGCCAACCGCGCGCTCGACGCCGCCAGCCGCGGCTATGTGCTTGAGACGGGGCGCGTGGCCCTGGCCAGCGATTCGGCGAGCCTCCACGACGACCCCGGGGTGCAGAAAGCGTACCTTGGGGCATGACTGGTTACGGAGCCGCCCGATGAGCGGCGCGATCGGTGCCAACGCGCTGTACCTGCTGTTCGTGTGGCTGATCTCGGCGGCCACCGCGTCGTGGATGTCGGAGCGCAAGGGCTACGGCGAACGGGTCGGGCTGACGTTCGGCCTGCTGCTGTCGGCCGTGGGGCTGCTGATCGTCGCGCTGCTGCCCGGGCGCCCCGGCTCGAAGTGGCGGGTCGACGGCTGGCTGCCGCGGTGGCGGCGCCCGCTTTGAGCCCAATCCGCCCAGCGGGCAAGGGTCCGGAGGTAAGGGAGCAGAGCAGATGGCGGGAAAACTTCACATTGACGGGTCGGGCCGGTTACGGGGCCCGGCCTCGATAACGCACAACGACGCCGCCGGGCATGGCTGGCCCTGCCCGAACGGGAACTCGGGCATGATGGAGGTCCCGAGCGGTATCAACGGCGTCGTCATGCACACCATGGTCGCCGACCTGCCCAGTGTGATCAACAGTTTCAACGACCCGAACTTCCAGGCCAGCGCGCATTTCGGCATCGCCCAGAGCGGGCACATCCACCAGTTCGGCCCGGTGAACGGCTGGATGGCATGGGCGCAGAAAGACGGCAACACCAACTGGTACTCCATCGAGCACGCCGATCACAGCGATCCCAACAACCGGCTGACCGACGCGCAGCTCACCGCCTCGGCCCAGATCGTGGAGGCGCTGTCGGCGTACGGCAAATTCCCCCTCCAGGAGGCCAACAACCCCGCCGAGGAGGGATACGGCGTCCACTCCATGGGCGGTCGCGGATGGGGCGGTCATCCCTGCCCGGACATTAGCCACGACCATCACGTGCGGTCATTGCAGCGCCCGGAGATCCTGCACCGGGCGAAGCTCATCCGCGCTGGTGGTCTCCCCCCGCCGCCGGTCGACTGGAAGTGGACCAGCGACGGGAGCGACAGCCTGGCCGATCTCGGGCAGTCCCATGGCGTCGCCGTTTCCACGCTGCTGCGCCTGACCGCCGATCACGAGGGCGGGTACGACCCGCATCTGGCCGGGTACATCAACGACCAGGTCAACTGGCATGTCGCCGTCCCACCGGGCGCCAGCGTCTGGACCTGCCCGCATCACGACCACACCGCCGCGCCGGTGCAGTGGACCTCCGATGGCGAGTACAGCATGGCCACCATCGCGAGCTCGCACGGCATGCTCGTGTCGGATGTCTTAGCCATGACCGTCCAGCACAACAGCGGCGGGGCATTCGATCCGGCCATGGCAGGTTACCTGAACAACCAGATCGGCTTCAGCGCGAAAATACCGGCCGGCGCGACCGTCTGGGTGCCGGCGGGTCACTGATCATCAGCACAGATTTCAGGCCCGTCCTCGAGCCCCGGCGGCAGCGATCCCGTGCCGATCTTGATCGACCAGAGCCGGCTTTCTCGCTGATGGAATGACACGTATTGATTGAGGTGGTCGGTAGCGCCGCTCAGATGCTGGACGAAGGCAGGAACGTCGATGCTCTGCCAGCCGGCGTCAAAGCCTGGATCCCGGTAAGCGTGCGTAAAAGCGGATTCACTACGGGGTCAGCCTCGATTGCGGCAGCGATCGACTGCGGGTCCTGCTCCGGGTGCATGGCATCCTCCTCGTGCTGTGGTGCCTGTCTGAAAACTGGAGACGCGCACCTCGGCGGCACGGATGGCCAGCCCCCGTGCCGAAACGCCATTGTGGCCACTCGGAAAGATAGGACTTACCGCGAGGTGACCCTGCCGTGGTCGGCGCGGCGGCATACTGCCGGGGCCTCGCCATTTGCCGGGCGCTGGAAGACCGGCGATCTCACCGCCGCGGCGCCGGCGGCGGCACATGACCTTCCGTCCCGAACGGCTGCGCGGCACGCGGCCGGGCGGGGTGCATCTTGTAACGCACGATGTGCTGGAGGAGTATGTCCGTTAACGACCTAGTAGGACAGATGCCGCCGATCATCTCCCGAGGTTTCGGGCGCCGTCACCGCGTCGACGCACCGCCTGGCCGCGTGCCGCCGGGCCAGTACGTGACCAAAGACTTTCCTGTCCTGTCAGCGGGTCCGACCCCGCATACGCCGCTCGACCGGTGGGACTTCACGATCGTCGGCGAGGTGGACGAGCCCCGCCGCTGGACGTGGGAGGAGTTCGGCGCGCTTCCCAGCGAGGAGATCACCGCCGACATCCACTGCGTGACGAAGTGGTCGAAGCTGGACACCGTGTGGCAGGGCGTTCGGGTCGACACGCTGCTCGACGGAATCGAGACCTCGGCCCGGTTCACGGTCGCGTTCAGCAACGGGGGCTATACGGCGAACGTCCCGCTCGCGGACCTCACCGGAGGGAAGGCGTGGGTGGCGTTCCGCTACGGCGGTGAGCCACTCGCCCCGCAACACGGCGGCCCGGCGCGGCTGCTGGTCCCCCACCTCTACTTCTGGAAGAGCGCGAAGTGGGTGCGGGGACTGCGGCTCACGGCGACGGACGAGCCCGGTTTCTGGGAGACGAACGGGTACCACAACTACGGAGATCCGTGGCGGGAACAACGGTACTGGGGTGACTGAGCCGGCGGGTCGCGCCGCGCCGAACCGCAAGCGATCTAGACCGAGCGCTTTGGACCGACGGGAAGCTGAGATGGACGCACTGATGCTCGACGGCAACGCGGTCGCGGGTCTGCTCCGTGAGATATTCGCGGTCGAGATGACAACCGCCGTCGGGACGTGCGGCAACTGCGCCGCGAAAGAGGCGGTCGGGGCGATTCACGTCTTCCGGGGCGCCGGAACCGTCCTGCGCTGCCCGCACTGTGACAACGCCCTCGTGAAGATCGTCAAAGACGGCACGCGCCTGTGGGTCGACTTCCGCGGCCTCCAAACGCTGGAAATCGCCCTCTAGCCCCCGCCGCCCGGCCCGGCAGCGGCCACCCGCAGGCGGGCGCGGCCGTCTTCGGGCCGCTGCACGACGGGCGACTCGCGGGTAAATACTAGCTTTCCGGCCTGTGGGTGGCGTTTGGCGGGCGTTGGCTGGATGATGCTGTGGCCGAGCATAGCCGGTCGGTGCTGTCTGCCCAGCGAGGGCGCCTGGCCGGGCCGGCGGTTGTGCTACCGGCATCGGAGGCGACCCGTGCGAGTTCCACCCCTCGCGTCCCTAGCCCATGTCAGCCGTTTATTCCAGCGTTCGCGGTTAGCGGCGGCATCGCGCCGGCGGGTCATTGCCCAGCGTCGAGCAATGAAGGAGACACGAATGTTATTGACGGTGCGGTGCACAAGGCGCCTCAGGCGCTCCCGGCCCCGGGCAGCGGTCACGGTGGCCGCTGGGATGGCCATCATGGCGGGCTTCCTCACGGCGGGAGCGGCGGGAGCCGCCGCCCACTCCGCCGCTCCCGCGGACAACGTCTTCCCGACAGCGCAATGGCCCGTCGCGGGCCAGAACCTCAACGACACTCACTTCCAGGTGGACGAGGACACGATCTCGCCTGCCAACGTGAGCACGCTGACGCCGAAGTGGACGCTCACCACGACCGGGAACGTGACCGCCACCCCGACGGTCTTCGCGGGCGTGGTCTACGTATCTGACATGGGCGGCACGCTATGGGCGGTCAAGGCAAGCAACGGCCAGGTGCTGTGGTCGCACACCATCGCCAGCTACACGGGCGTCCCTGGTGACCTCTCACGGACGAGCCCGGCCGTCTTCGGCGACGAGATCATCACCGGCGACGGCTGGGTCGTGGGCCCCAACACCGGCGGCGCCCACGTGTTCGCCGTGAACAGGCTGACCGGCAAGCTGCTGTGGTCGACAAAGGTGGACAGCTTCGTCGCATCCCTCATCACCAGTTCGCCCGTCGTGGTCGACGGCGTCGCCTACCTCGGCATCTCCTCCAACGAGGAGCTCCTGACCACCCAGCCCGGGTACCAGTGCTGCGTTTTCCGCGGCGCGGTCGTCGCGCTGAACGCCGTGACCGGCCAGATCCTCTGGAAGAGCTACACGGTGCCGTCGAACAACAACGGCAGCGACACCAACCTCCCCGGCTACTACAGCGGCAATGCGGTGTGGGGCTCCTCGCCGGTGGTCGACCTGGCACGCGGGCTCCTCTATGTTGGCACGGGCAACAACTACTCGGTCCCCTCCGGCGTCTGCATGGCGCCCGGCCAGACTGGCTGCACCGCGGCGGCCGCCAACGATTACGTCGACTCCATCCTCGCGCTGAACCTCTACACCGGCGCGGTCGCCTGGGCGGACCGCACGCTCAGCGGCGACCAATTTACGGTCGCCGCTCCCTTCGGGCCGGACTTCGACTTCGGCACGGCACCGAACCTGTTCACCACCACCAACCCGGTCACCGGGCTGCCCGAACAACTGCTGGGTATCGGCCAGAAGAGCGGCTTCTACTGGGCCGTCGAGCCCAGCACCGGCAAGGTCGTCTGGAGCACCCAGGTTGGCCCGGGCAGCTTCGTCGGCGGCATGGAGTGGGGTTCGGCGTCCGACGGGCATCGCATCTACGTGGCCGAGGCCGACGGCGCCCACGCTGCCTACACGCTGGGCGGCTCGGGACCCTTCGCGGGCCAGACCGCCACCGGCGGCTCGTGGGCCGCGCTCGACTCCGCCACTGGCAAGATCATTTGGCAGACCCCCGACCCGCAGACAGCCGTGGACCTGGGATTTGTCAGCACTGCCAATGGCGTTGTGTACGCCGGGTCGAACGCCGGGACCGGGAACAACATGTACGCCCTGGACGCCGCAACCGGGAAGATCCTCTGGTCATTCGCCAGCGGCGGCGCAGTCATATCCGGCGCGGCCGTAGTGAACGGCACCGTTTACTGGGGTTCCGGGTACTACAACAACACCTGCCCAGCCGGAGTGCCCTTCTGCGGATTCAACGACAAACTCTACGCATTCGCCCCCCACTGAGAGCCGTGACGCCCCTGCGGCAGCCGCCAAGACCGCGCTGCCGCGGGGGCGACCCCCCGGGACCCGCGCACCAGTGCCCGCAGGCCGGGTGGGGTGCATCGCTGTGGGTCCTGCCGAACGGCTACCGGCATGTCCCGGTGATCACGGTCCCTCACCCGCGTATGGCGCGGGTGAGGGACCGTGATCATGAAGATCCCAGAATATGGAAAGATCGATCTCGTATTCTGGGACATATATCGGCCGGGACGTGGGCAGCCGACGCACTCATCGACGCCATCTATCAATCGTGCTGCGCCCGCGGACCGCGCCCCCGGTGGCCAGCCTGGCCGACCCGGGCAGCGAGAGCTTGCCGGACTGCGCCGCGCTGATGCGGTAGACGGCCCCAGGAAGCATGCGAATGAGGCCCAAATCTCGCAAATCGGCGCCCTAAAGCCGCAGGGCAACGACCTGCTTCTTGATCGAAACAGGGTTATTCAGTGCCGCCCTAGCGGCTGACCCAGAAGTCGCGATGTTCGAGGACGAGCCCGCTGGGGTCGAAGCGCAGGAGCGACACGCCGGCAAGGTCTTCAGTGCCGCCATCGACGAGCCTGGTCTGCGCTGTCCAGGGAACCGCGGCCTGATCGCCGTCGACGATCGGCCTGCCGAACTGGCATTCGGCCGACTCTTCCTCCTCGAACACCCGGGTGAGGTAGCCCGGTTCCGGCTCGCGGAACGGATGCTGCTGCCAGCACGCGCCATCGGCGTAAAGTGCGGCGATGGCGCCCACGTCGTGCTCACGCCAGCCGCGCTCCCACACGTCTGCCCACCGCTGCGCGGCCTTGCGCGTATCCACGTGGGAAGTCTAAAGAACCAGATGCGCGTCCCACGATTGCCGGACCCCGACCGAACGGTCGCCGTGGGGCCGGGGACGGTGGCAGCGGAACGGAGTTGGTGATGATGACAGGGTCCGGGGGGATAGGGGCCGGGGGGCGCCCGGTGCTCGAGGGCCGCCGCGTGACGGTTCGGCCAGGTCACCCGGGTGATGCTCCGCGGCTACACGCGATCTTGGCTGAGCCGTCGGTGTCGCGGTGGTGGGGCGAGCCGGATCCGGTGCCGGTGATCGAGGATGGCCTGCGGGGCGACGGTTCATCGGTGCTTTTGGTGGTGGAGATCGATGGGCAGGTCGCCGGTGGCATCGGCTACCACGAGGAGAACGACCCGATGTACCGGCATGCCGGGATCGACATCTACCTTGGCGCCCGGTTCCAGGGGCGCGGCGCCGGGCGCGAAGTGGTCGGGCTGCTCGCCAGGTTTCTGTTCGAGCAGCGCGGTCATCACCGGATCACGATCGACCCGGCGGCCGCCAACGGCCGGGCGATCGCCAGCTATGCGAAGGTGGGTTTTCGCGCCGTTGGCGTGATGCGTCAGTACGAGCGCGGCGGCGACGGCCGCTTCCACGACGGGCTGCTGATGGATCTGCTCCGCGGCGAACTGGCCGACGGCCCGTAAGAGTCGTTCGCAGGCGCGGACATCGCTCATAGGACTGATGGTCGTCCCGGCGGCGCCGACCACAGGTTTCCTGGCGGTTTTCTGGCGGCGCCGACACAGTTTGCTTGATTTTGGGTGCCGTCGGGGCGAGCAACTCAGGCAGCCCGAGCGGCACCGCCACGGTGTACTACACCGACGGCTCCACGCAGACGTTCAAGCTCCGGTTCGACGACTTCTGGTTCACGCCGGGACCGGAGAACGGCATCGTGGCGGCCATGCCGTACGTCAAAAGCCCCACCGGAAAGTACGGCCACACCGTCTACATCTTCAACGCGCACGTCCCGATCGATTCTGGCAAACAGGTGATGGCGGTCGGGCTGCCCGCCATCAGCGCCAGTTCGGCGGGCCATGTCACGGCCATGCACATCTTCGCCGCCGGCGTCGGCTGATCCGCCGGCGCGGGCCGGTCCGTGGTGCCGCCCTCGCTACGGCCGGATGCCGGTGGGGGCGGCAGGGTCGAGGGCGGCCTCGACGGTCACCGCCTCCAGGCCCCGCAGGATCGCCTGGATGTCGGCCGGCGGCACATAGCGAGTGTCGGCCAGCAGTTCGTACTGGATGATGCCGGGCACGTCGTTGATGTGGAGATAGCACCTCTCACCCGGGTCGTCGGTCCTGTCTCCCCAGGTCAGCGCGGATTTCGGCAGAGCAGCGCGCACGTCCGCCGGATCCTGGGGCTGGCCGCCGGGCTCCTGCCGGCTCTGCATCCGGCGATCGTTGAGGAAACACTGGAGGTCGATCTCCTGGCCCCGTTCCCGGCCGATCCTCCTGACCAGGTCGGCCCGCATGACCGGGTTGCAGTACCCGTGCTTGTAGGCGTGCACCGCGCTTCGCCACGCCCGCGCGACCGCCTCATCGCAGGTGATGTCCGCGACGTCGATCACGCACAGGCCGAAGTTGCACAGGTGGCTGACCATCCTGGCGAAGCCCCGGCGGAACCGGTTGTTCACCACGACCTGGATGACCGCCGGATTGCTGCCGGTGACCCGGGCAAGCGCGACCGCGTAGGCGGCCAGCAGCACAGCCGAGGTGCTCACCCGGGTGCGGGCGGCGACGGCCCGTACGGCCAGGTGCGAGGCGGGCGAGTCGTAGTAGGTGCCAGTACCGCGGCTCGCTTTCGCCGGTGGAGCGGGCGAACCTGCGGGCCGGGATCGTCCGGAGCAGCCGCTGCCAATGCCGCAGCGCCGCGTCGCTCTGCCGTAACGCGGCCGGGGTGCGCTGCAGGCGGGCCAGTTCCAGCGGCTGCATCGCGGGGGCAGGCCCCTGCGCAAGGCCCGTCGCCGGATCCCTGCTCGCCAGGTCGTCCAGCATCGCCATCACCCCCATCCCGTCGGCAGCGAAATGAGAGATCAGCGACACCAGATGGGTGGCGGCGCCCCGGCTGACGATCACAGCCCAGCGGATCGGCCACTCGCCGGCGAGGTCGAAGGCTTTTCGATCGTAACGACGGTGCAGCGCCGCCCCGGTATCGGCCGGATCGGACTCGCCCGCGTCGACGACCTCCAGCA
>WNGJ01002392.1_pt1 | contig 18928 bp, 20 predicted proteins | sample 5400611 | NCBI WGS metagenome assembly WNGJ01 (sample SAMN13153375, study PRJNA577476) | soil metagenome | isolation source: 40 cm soil or saprolite under Garry oak tree replicate 1 | place: USA:California | collected 2016-06-15 | reverse complement strand
GGACTACTGCACGCTCGGCTTGACCTGCTCGCTCAGGACGGTGAGCTGGGTGTTGGGGACGTAATGGTTCCAATCGTGCGACAGGCCCACATCGCTCAGCTCAGCGCGCCAGCGGACCACCGCACCTGCGCTGTCGCGACTGAACCAGCGGAACGTGGTTCGCTCGACCCAGACCCCCACCTCGTACCCGAGACGGAAATTGAGCGCCCGTGCCTTGTTCTTGCCGCGCCTCCAAGTCTTGCACGTCGCCGGGGGGGAGGGGGGGGGCTGGCCTCCCGCTGCCGCGCCCGAATCAGCACACTCGTCCTCGAACGAATAGAACTCGAGGTGATAACTGATCCGCGACGTCTCACCGGGGCGCTGCAGCGCGCTGTCCGGCGTGATGTCGCGGCGCGCGTCGAGCGCCTGGATGTAATAGCGGACCAGAGGTTCGATGGGAGACGCCCACCGATACACCCGGATCGAGCGGGCCCCCCCTTCCTCGGACCCGCCCGCCTGCTGCTCCAGCAGGGGCTGGCGGCGGGCGCCGCTCGCGAGGGGGACCGCCGCCTGCGTCGCGGGCGCTTGGGCGCCGAGTGCCACCGCGCCGGCCAGGGAAGCGGCGGCGACGATCGCGAACGCGACTCCGAGCCTACGCACGCCGCGTCGCCGCCATGCCGGCGAAGCGCTCGGCACCAAAGCCCACCAGCGCGCCGACCGCCAGGGCCACCCCGGCGCGGATCGCTTCGTTCACGGTGTTCACCCCGAGACCGAGCGCCACGCCCGCCCCGGCGTACGCCGCGACGGTGAAGGAGAGGAGCGGGACGCGCGACTGGAGGGCAATGGCGCACGCCGTCGCGCCCAGGATGATGGCCGCCACCACTGCGTGGCCGCCGATCGCGACCCGCACCGCGTGCGCGAGCAGCACCCAGACCACGCCCGACAGCGCGGCCACGACCGTCTTCTGCAGACCCGAGATACCGCCGCCCGCGGCGAAGAAGCAGCCGAGCGCGATGACGCCCGCCCACATCGACACGTGCAGCCGGGCGGCGTCCGCCAACCACGCCCACACGGCGATCAAGACGCCCACCAAGAGTGCCCGCGCGGTCATCGTGTTCATGGGCCTAGCCTCCGTGAGTCGTGACTGCCGCCGCTACCGGGTGGTGCCCGCCGCGGCGGCGACGTCCTGCCGCAATTGTTCCTGCTTCAGCACGAGCGCCATGGCTTTGACGAGATAGTAGGTGAGCACGAGCTGCGTTACGGCGAGCGGGTTCGAGCGCCGCTCGCCCTTGCCGTCGAAGAAGATCCCCACCCGGCCCGCGCCGCCGTCGCGCGCCGTCGGGATGTGGCTCCAGATGCGCCGCTCGATCGACTGCGTCGCCGCGTCGCTGATGGCGCCGCTGATTTCCAGGCTATCCGTCCCCTCGGCGCCACGCTGCAGTCGCAGGTAGGGCCCCCCGTTCTCATCGTCGGCCGCCGTCAGCGCGGTCTCGAGGTCCGGCAGCGGGATCGGGTGCCGCAGCGTGATGCGGACGTTCAAACGCGTTCGGTCCTGCGTGGCCTCGTACTGCGGGCTGGGATAGAACGAGATGACGATGTCGGCCTTCTCGCGCTGCGGCATCACGTAGGTGTCGGCGTCGTGCCGCCGGTGCTCGAGCTGCTCCAGCACCTCGTCCTGGGTGTAGCCGCGCTTGGTCGTGTCGCGCGTGATCTTCCAATCCACGCGCAAGCGCGGGTCCGGGTCGAGGAACACCGACACGTCCCACAATTGCCGCAGCCCCGCGGTGTAGAGCGCATGGAGTCCGTGGACCAGCACGATGTCCCGCGGCGGCGCGAACTCCGGGCGCGCGAAAGTGCCGTTCGAATGGTCGTACACCGGCTTGAAGACGCGCTGGCCCTCCCGCAGCAGCCGCATGTGCTGGCACACGAGCTCGAGGTGGTTGCAGTCGGGGTGGAGCGCCGTGACGCGGCGCTCACGCCGCCCCGCGCGGTCGAGCGAGAGATAGTCGTCGAGATCGATGTTCGTCACCCGGTCGGGCCCGAGGATCTCGACGCAGCCGTTCGTCACCGTCGACCTCCCCGCCCCCGAATCGCCCACCAGGCAGAGCAGGATCGGACGGCCCGCCCGGAACGGCAGCGGCGCGGCGCTACTCATCGCCGGCCTCATCGGTCTCCGGGTCGAAGACGCGGCTCGCGCGGACGTCTGCCGCGTCGATGCGGGCGAGATCGTCGCGGGAGACGGTCCCCCCGTGCGCGATGAGGCGGTTCGCCTGGCGCAGCTTGATGCGGTCGAGCGCGTTGCGCACGCTGCGCGCATTGGCGAAGTGCGGCTGGCGCATCCGCAGCACCAGATACTCGCGGAACGCGGCCCGCGCCGCCTCGTCGAACTCGTAATGCTGCTTGCGCACCATCAGGTCCGCGATCGCCATCAGCTCGTCCAGGCTGTAGTCCGGGAAGTCGAGGTGGTGACCGACGCGCGAATGGAACCCGGGGTTCGACTGGAAGAACGTGTTCATCCGCTCCTTGTAACCCGCCAGGATCACGACGAGATCGTCGCGCTGATTCTCCATCGCCTGGAGCAGCATCTCGATCGCTTCCTGGCCGTAGTCGCGCTCGTTCTCGGGACGGTACAGGTAATACGCTTCGTCGATGAACAGCACGCCTCCCATCGCCCGCTTGACCACCTCTTTTGTCTTGGGTGCCGTGTGCCCGACGTACTGGCCGACGAGGTCGTCGCGGGTGGCGACGACGAGGTGCCCCTTCCGCACGTAGCCGAGCTGCTGGAGGATCTTCGCCATCTCGAGGGCGACCGTGGTCTTCCCGGTCCCGGGCCGCCCCGTGAACGACATGTGCAGGGTCGGCTTCTCGGTCGTGAGCCCCTGCTCTTCGCGCAGGCGCGCGATCAGGAGGAGGGCCGCGATCTCGCGGATGCGCCGCTTGACGGGGGCGAGCCCGACGAGCTCGCCCTCGAGCTCCTCGAGCACCCGCTCGATGTTCGAGCCGCGGTACGCGGCGCCGAGATCGACAGCCGAGGGAGGCGCCGCGGGCGTCGCGCCCACCGCGTGCACGTCACTCATTTACCGTCGCCGTAGCGCTGACCCGCCGGCTGCTCGGTGGCGTAGGGGTGGAGCGTGTACTTGATCTGCCGGTCGGCGACCTCCTGGCGGTCGAGCCGGAAGCCGGGCTCTTCGGGTGGCCGGTTGACGAGAAAGCTCAACGCCGTCGTTTGCCGACCGTAGCGAGAGTCGTAGCCGCTCACCTTGATGTAGTGTCTGGGGAACGTCTTCCGGCACTCGTTGATCTCGTGCATGATGGCCGCCGAGTCCTTGAGGTCGAACATCGGCAGCCCGAACATGTCCCAGTACACGTTGCGCGGGTGGGGATCGTCGGTGTGCTCGAGCGAGATCGCCCAGCCGTGGTCCAGACAGTACTGCACCTGCGCCTTGATCTGCTCGTCGGTGAAGTCCGGCAGATAGGAGAAGGTGCCCTGAGTGATGCGCATGGGTGATCTCCTCCCTCAGACGGTGAGCGTCGCGACCGCGTCCGGCACGTCGGTCGACTCGAAGTTGAACGTGATGTCCTTCCACACCTCGAGCGCCTTGTACAAGGAGGGCGACCACCGAGCCGCCTTGGCCAGGATCTCCGGCCCTTCGTTGAGATAATCACGGCCCTCGTTGCGCGCCTGGATCATCGCCTCGACCGCCACGCGGTTGGCCGTGGCGCCCTCGGCGATGCCGTCCGGGTGACCGATCGTCCCGCCGCCGAACTGCAGCACGACGTCCTCACCCAGGTAGTGCAGCAGCTGGTGCATCTGGCCGGCGTGGATGCCCCCGGAGGCGACCGGCATGGTGCCGGGCATCGAGGCCCAGTCCTGCTCGAAGTAGAGGCCCAGCTGGGGATCGGGCTTCAACTTGTCCGCGAGCAGGGTCTGATAGTAGCCCCGGATCGCGTGGGGATCCCCTTCCAGCTTGCCGACGACCGTGCCGGCGTGGATGTGGTCCACGCCCGCGAGCCGCATCCACTTGGCGATCACTCGGAAGTTGACGCCGTGCGTCTTCTGGCGCGTGTAGGTGCCGTGCCCCGCGCGATGTAGGTGGAGGATCAAGCCGTTCCTGCGCGCCCACTTCGACATCGACTGGATGGCCGTATAGCCGATGGTGAGGTCGATCATGCAGATGACGCTGCCGATCTGCTTGGCGAACTCGGCGCGCTCGTACATCTCTTCCATCGTGGCCGCGGTGACGTTCATGTAGTGACCCTTGACCTCACCGCTCTCGGCCACCGCCCGGCTCACGCCCTCCATGCTGAACAGGAAGCGGTCGCGCCACCGCATGAACGGCTGGCTGTTGATGTTCTCGTCGTCCTTGGTGAAGTCGAGCCCGCCGCGCAGCGCTTCGTACACGACGCGCCCATAGTTCCGGGGCGACAGGCCCAGCTTGGGCTTCACCGTCGCGCCCAGCAGCGGCCGGCCGTACTTGTTCAGGTACTCGCGTTCCATCACCACCCCGTGGGGTGGCCCCTGGAACGTCTTCACGTAATGCGGCGGGATGCGCATGTCCTCGAGCCGGAGCGACTTCAGCGCCTTGAACCCGAACACGTTGCCGATGATCGAGGACGTGAGGTTGGCAATCGAGCCTTCCTCGAACAGGTCGAGGTTGTAGGCGATGTACGCGATGTGCTGATCGGTGCCGGGGACGGGGTCCACCCGGTAGCACTTCGCCTGGTAGTTCTCGTAGGCGGTGAGCCGATCGGTCCACACGACGGTCCAGGTAGCGGTGGAGGATTCACCCGCCACGGCGGCGCTCGCCTCGTCCGGCTCGACGCCCTCCTGCGGCACGAGGCGAAACGCGCAGAGGATGTCCGAGTCCTTCGGCTCGTAGTCGGGCCGGTAGTAACCCATCTCTTTGTAGGGGGTTACGCCCGCCGCCCAGCGGCTCTTGCTCTTGCCCTTACTGTTGCCGGAGACCGGCATAGCAGCCCTCCGAGTATGTGAATTCTTTCACAAGCACTGCACAGGATACCGCCGCCGCAGCCTGTGGCGCAACCCACGTTCGGGTGGCGCCCCACCCCCCTCGATGGAATGGCCGCGCAACCGCGCACCGCGCACCGGTGCCACCGATCGGGAGCTCGGACGGCATGTGCGGTAAATAACCACTAAGGTTCACCCGCCGGAAGAGCCGATCACACAGGCTTGCCGCCGGACGAGCGGCGGCCCAGGTTAGTGCTGCGCCCTTACCCAATGGGACTAGCCCAAATGCCCGTAGCGGGCGCCGGTGTCCGAGGCGATCATGTTTGTGAATTATTTCACGAAGTCGCGCTCGAACTGAACGGAGGTGCGCGATGCCATTCCGGGCGGGGCGTCCCATCATGCTGTGCCTCGTCGGCGACTCGGGCGCCGGCAAGTCGACGCTCTCCAACGGCTGCGTCGAGCTGCTCGGCCCCGAGCGCGTCACCGACATCTGCCTCGACGACTACCACTCGCTCGATCGCGTGGGACGGGCGCAGCATAAGATCACCGCGCTCCATCCCGATTGCAACCACCTCGATCTCGTGGCGCAGCACGTCGCCCTGCTGCGCCGGGGCGAGACCATCTTCAAGCCGGTCTACGACCACTCGGACGGCACCTTCGGCCCACCCGAGTTCGTGACCCCCAAGCCGATCGTCCTGATGCATGGCCTGCACGGGCTGTACACGCCGGAGCTCGAGCGCCTGTGGGACGTTTCGGTGTTCCTCGATCCCGACCCCCGCCTGCGCATCGCCTGGAAGATCAAGCGCGACATGTCCAAGCGCGGCTACAAGGAGGCTGAGGTCCTGAAACAGCTCGAGGAGCGGCGCCACGACTCCGAGGCGTACGTGATGCCGCAGCGCCAGAAGGCCGACATCGTGATCTCGTTCTTTCCGCCGCCCGACTACGCGACCACGCAAGACAACACGCGGCTGAACGTGCGGATCACGTTGCGCCACCCGATCCCCGTCCCCGATCTCAAAGCGGCGCTCGCGGCCGCCGAGGGCGCGAACGGCAAGTCGGCCCTCAAGCTCGAGCGCGGCAGCGAGGGCACCGACGTCCTCGAGATCGACGGCCTCATCTCCGACGAGGCGACCCAGGCGATCGACACCCGCATGTGGGAGCACATGGCCACGGCGCGCCACCTCCGCTCGGATCGCGTCGGGGTGTTCCAGGACGGCGCCGTGCAACGGCGCTCCAACCCCCTCGCGGTGACCCAGCTCATCCTCACATACTACCTAGTGAAGGCGAGCGCGCTGGTGCTCAAGCAGGAAGGCCTGCGCTCGGAAGCCTTCGACACACGGGAAACGCTGCTCACGGGGAGGTCGTAATGACGGTCAAACCGCTGGTTCGGCTCGGCGAGCTGGGGCAGAGCCCCTGGTTCGATTATATCACGCGCGACCTGCTCCAGACCGGGGAGCTGCAGCGCTTGATCGCCCAGGACGGGCTGCGCGGCATGACCACCAACCCGACCATCTTCGAGAAAGCCGTGGCAGGGAGCGATCGCTACGACGCCGACATCCGCTCGCTCGCCGACTCGGAGCTCAAGCCGGGCGACATCTTCGAGACCCTGGCCGTCGCCGACGTCCGGCAGGCGTGCGACATGTTCCTTCCCACCTACGACGCGACTGAAGGGCGTGATGGCTTCGTATCCATCGAAGTGTCACCCGAGCTCGCCCGGGACGCTGAGGCCACCGTCCGCGAGGCGCGCCGGCTGTGGGAAGCCGTGGACCGCCCCAACGTCATGATCAAGATCCCCGGCACTAAGGAGGGGCTACCCGCGATCACCCGCTGCCTCGCCCGGGGCCTCAACGTGAACGTCACGCTGCTCTTCTCCGTGGAGCGCCATCGCCAGGTGATGGAAGCCTTCCTCGTCGCCCTGGAGCAGCGGCGGGGCCGCCGCGACCCGATCAACCGGATCGCCTCCGTCGCGAGCTTCTTCGTGAGCCGCGTGGACACAAAGCTCGACCCGATGCTCGAGCAGGCGGGCAGCCCCGCGGCAGGGGAGCTGCGCGGCAAGATCGCGATCGCGAACGCCCTGGTCGCCTACGAGGCGTTCCAGCAGACGTTCAGTGGCGCCCGCTGGGAAGCGCTGGCGCGGGAGGGCGCCCGAGTGCAGCGGCCGCTCTGGGCGTCGACCAGCACCAAAGACCCCGCGTATCCCGACGTGTACTACGTCGAAGCGCTGATCGCACCCGATACCGTGAATACCCTGCCGCCCGAGACGTTCGCCGCCTACGGCGACCACGGCCGGCCCCAGGTGCGCATCACCGAGCAGACGATCGCCGAAGCCAAGCAGCGGCTGAGCGCGCTCGCCGGGCTCGGCTTCAACCTCCAAGACGTGACCCAGGCGCTCGAGACCGAAGGTGTGCAGAAGTTCTCCGCGTCCTTCACGACCCTGCTCGCAGGCGTGGGGCAGAAAGCGATGGCGCTCTCCGGCGCGCACTAGCTCCGCCGGAGCCATCCTGCTGGCGGCGGGCGCGTTGCTGGGCGCCTGCCGCGCTGCGCCGCCCCCTCCCCCTCCCCCTCCCCTGCGGCTCGGCACCACCACCACGGTCGAGCAGTCGGGCGCGCTGGCGCTGCTCGACTCGCTGTGGCGCGGCACTCCACTCCGCACGGTGATCGCCCCTTCGGGACAGATCCTTCGCTCCGCCGCTGCCGGAGACTTGGACGTCGTGATCACCCACGCGCCCGCCCTCGAAGCCAAATGGCTGGGCGGCGACCAAGCCGCGCTGCGCTGCCCCCTCATGGCGAGCCGCTTCGCCATCGTCGGGCCCGCGTCCGACCCCGCCGGGGTGCGCGGCGCGACGAGCGCCGCCGACGCCTTCCGGCGCATCGCCCATAGTGGGGCGACGTTCGTGTCACGCGCCGACTCCTCCGGCACACACATGAAAGAGCTGGCGTTGTGGCGGGCGGCGGGCGTGCACCCGCGGCCCAGCGGGGCTTATCTCGAGTCGGGCGCCGGCCAGGCCGCCGCCCTCCAGATCGCCGATGAGCGCGGCAGCTATGCGCTCGCTGACCTCCCCACGTTCGCGCACCTGCACGCGGTCGCCCTGCACGTCCTGTTTGCGGCGGACACTGGTCTGACCAACCCCTACACGTTGTACGTCGTCCGCCACACGCCTGAGCACCCCGCGGCTCGCGGGTTCGCGACCTGGGCCATGCAGGCGTGGCGCGAGCGGGTCACGGCGCTCCGTCTCCCCGACGGCGCCCCGGAGTTCACGCCCCGCCCAGGTGCGTGTACGGAGTGATCGGGGGGACCGACTACCGCGACAGTCGGAGCGAATACCCGGCAAGGGGGCGCAGCTGGTACGCGGGCGTCGCTACCTGCTGGATCGTCGCGGAGTAGGCGGACACGCGGCCAGCGTCCAGGACGCCGACAATGAGGATCGTTCCAGTCGAGAGCGGGCCGACCAGCACGAAGCGGTTCGTCGCTCCGAGCGGCGGCGGTAGTGAAAACAGCCGGAGCCCCGTGCCGGGGGAAACGCTCATGAGCGTGGCGGGACTGGAAACGGTGAGGAGGATCGCGCGGTCGCCTCCGCTGTTCGGCGTGGCGAGGTTGACCTTCAACAGTCCCGCAGCCGAACCGTTGAAGTCGAGGCAGGCGAGCAACGTGCCGAGCGCGCACGCGAGCACCAGGCGTCTCATCGGCCCACCACCGTCCGCAGTGCCGCCGTGGGCGGTGCACCAGTCGCATCCACCCAGGCGAGAAAGTCACCCACGTCGAACTGACCGTTATGGTTGCCCGCGGCGTCCAGGTAGTCGGTCTCGACAGGGGTGAGCCCGGTCCCATTCAGGAGCTGGGAGACAACAGTGGATGTGGCGAGCGTGAGCGCGCCGAACTGCAGGCGGAACGTCATGGTGCCCGGGCTGCTCGTCACCACCTGTCGGATCGAATCCATCGTGAACCCCGCGAACGTTCCGTCCTGGTTTTTCACGGGCGCGAACGCCGGATTGCCGGTCGAGCCGGGGTAGGGATCGCCCGCGTCGCCGCGGTTCCTGCCGGCGTCCAAGTCGCCGCCTCCGTCGGCTTGCTCCAGCTCGAGGCCGTGGATCGGTCCTGCGTTCACCGCGTTGTCCGCCGCCAAGCCGTGATTCACCATTTGAACGGAGTCGACGTGCCAGATCAACAGGCCCCCGCCGCCGTGCCTGGCGATCATCGCGCTATCCGCCTCGAGGCCCTGGCGGTTCTCGAGTAGGAAATACTCACCCCTCGGGTTCGACCCGGTGACCCGTACGTAAAAGGTCGTGTCCGACAGCGGCGCCCCGCCGAAGCTCGAGTCGCCGTCGCTCGCGAGCGGCACGACGGTCACCCAGCCGAGCTGGCTGAGTGACCAGGCGTCCAAGCGTGCCGGGCTGTAGGGGGACGCGCTCAGGCCGTATCCCATGAGACTGTACTCGCCCACGCCCACCGACGCCTCGGCGGGATCGGTGTCGTACAGATCGGGGAGGTCGAACGCGTGCCCCGTCTCGTGCGCCACGGTGCCCACCGGCATGATGGTCATGGTGTCACAGGCGGTCTCGCCGCCGACGCCGCTCTCGATGATGTAGTCAACGACCTTGAGCCCGTCGTGGGTCAGATAAATCGGATTGAGCTGCGAGCGGTGCGCCCAGAGGTGATTGTTCGCCGCATGGTCGGTGCCGGGATAGCCACCGCAGGCGCCGTCCTCGGCCGGCTGCACGAACACCACGAGGTCGAGGGTGTCGCCGTGATGGGTGAACTGCGTCCAGTCCACACTGGCGTCGATTTTGGCAAGCGCCTCACGCAGCCCGTTCTGCATGCGGGTGAACGCGGGGAAGCTGAACAGGCCGTTACAGTTTGTCGTCCCGTACGGGTTGCTGCTGCACGTTCCTGGGACGCCGGTGTAGGTGACCTCATTGGAATCGAGCGCTACGAACCCGAAGCTCTTTCCGGTGATGGTCATGAGGGGCGGGTTGGCTTGGATGGTGCTGAGCTGCTCGTAATAAGTGCGAACGGTGTAGGGACGACCGTTGGGGGGCGTGGCCGCGTAGAGCACGCTGTCGTAGGCGAGCGTGTCTCCGAGAATTGCCGCGGGCGCCGTATCCTTGAACTTGAAGAGCACCACGGGCTCCCCGATCGTGCCGGACACGACCGTCGCGGGGGATACGGCGGCCGCGGCCAGCGGCGCGTTCAGCGCCCCGAACTGCCGGGCGGCGAGGAGGCGCGCGCGGTTGGCTCGCACCGCTCGGGCGCGGCCTCGCCACACGCCGTTGCGGCTGAAGCCGAGCCAAGGGAGCCAGGACGCCTCCCACCGGGGGTGGAACCCGAACCGGGGCGCTCGCGGCGCCGGCGCGCTCAGTGGAACGGCGCCAACCACAAGGCCCAACAGAATCAGCGCCCGTCGTGCCACTACGCGAGCCCGCTCCGCCGATGGGGATTCAGATCAGAACGTCGCCAGCGATCGGCAATCTACGTCAGGCCCCGGGCGCGCTGGAAGCAGTGCGCGACCGCACACCGCGGGCGGTGAGTGCCACGCCGATGGCCAGAAAGACCAGCGTCCCGCCGATCACTTTGACCTCGAACACGAGCGGGTGACTCACCGCCGGGGGCACGAGCGAGAGCGCAATCGAGAGCACCACGGCGGCGAAGCCGACCCACCCTACGACGCGCGAGCCGAGGGTGCGACGGCGCCGCAAGCGGAGATAGGCGCCGAACAGATACAGGTAAGGAATGAAGAACAGGACGATCGTCGTGCTCGTGAGCGCGACGTAGGCGTCTCGCACCGTGGCGCCCGCGAGGCCCGCGATCACGAACACCGTGGCGAGGACGCCCTGCACGAGGAGCCCGACGTACGGCGTTTGCCACCGCGGGTGGACGCGCGCAAAGGCGGCGGGGAGCAGCTGGTCCACGCCGGCCGCGAACGGCAGTCGAGCGGAGCCCGCGAGCCACGCGCCGACGCCCCCCACATTTCCCACGACGAGCAAAATCGCCAGCACGCCGGCGAGAGGCGCGAGCGCGGGATGGTCGAGCGCGGCGACGAGGGCGGCCGCCGCCTGTGGAATCCCGTTCGTGATATTGACCTGCTGGGGGGGCAGCGCCACGAGCGTCGCCGCGGTGCCGAGGACGTACATGGCGACGATCGCGATGCCTGAGACGACCGCGCCCCGCCGGACCGTGGCAGCCGCGTCGTGGATTTCGTCACCTAGCGACGGCGCCAGCTCCAGTCCCGCGAAGGCGAAGGTCATCGTCGCAAAGAAGTTGATCAGCTGGAAATCGAACTTCGCCGGAAGCAGGTGGCTGGTCGAGAAGGCCGTCGCGCTGCCGTGCGTCACCAGCGACCATGCCGCGAGCAGCACGAAGATCAGGGCAGGGAGCCAGGTGCCGTAGCCGCCCAGGTTCTGCAGCCATTTCCCCACCCGCAGCCCAACCAGGTTGAGCGTCACCGCGAGCCACAGCGCGGCCAGCGACACGCCTCCCACGAAACGCCGATCGTCCTGCCAGTGCACCGCTCCGGGACCGCCCACGTAGGCCGCCATCGCCGCGGTCGCGACCAGTAGCGAGGGGAAGTACAGCAGGTTGTTCACCCAGTATCCCCAGCCGGCGAGCACCGCGTGCCACGGGCCGAAGGCGCGATTCACCCAGCGGTAGATGCCTCCCGCGCCGGGATCGATGTCGGTCAGCTCGCGGACGGCCGCCCCGGACGGGAGGAAGAAGATCACCATGGCGAGGACCCAGAGGGCGAGGCTCGCGGGCCCGAACTGCGCCGCCGTCGTGAGCCAGCGTAGCCCCACGATCGCCGTGATGTTGAACAGCACGACGTCGCGCAGGCCCATGACGCGGGGCAGGCCCCCGGGCGGGGGGGGAGGGGCGTTCATCACCGCGTCATCGGATGGATGGTGGGAACGAGCCAGCCGATCCCGATACCGAGCGCCGCGCCGGCGGCCACGTCCGAGGGAAAGTGCTGGGCGGCCGCCACGCGCAGCGCGCCCACGGCCACGGCGCCCGCGTACAGGAGCAGCGTGTTACGCGTGCGGTGCGGCAGGTGCTCGCGCCGCGAGATGACCAGATACGTGGTGGCGGCCGCGAAGGCGAGCGCCGTGTGTCCGGACGGCAGGGATTCCTGACTCTCGCGATCGGCCGCCGCCAGGGCGGCGTCGCTCGTGTACAGCACCGGGCGCTTGCGGCGCACCAGCACCTTGAGCCACTCCGTCGACGCCGCCGTCCAGCTGGTGGCCTCGGCGAAGGTCGCGAAGTTGCGGCGCCATTCGTCGGCCGGCAGCCCGCGCAGGCCCGCGAGCACCGTCCAGCCGGCCACGCCGACGAGCACGACGCTGCTGGCGGCGTCGGCCGCGTGGGACACCGGTCCCACCGCCCAGCGATCGATACCGGGGAGCGTCGCCGGATCGCACGGGGCGCACGACGGGGCACCCTTGGGCAGACCGAGCGCGCTCGGCAAGAGGTAGAGCGCGCCAGCCGCCGCAACCGCGGCCGCGTCTCCCCACGTGGCGCTCGGTCGCGTCTGCGCGACGCCCGAGCGACCGGGCAGCCACATCACGAGTACTGCCGCGAGCGCACGGCGCGTTGGGAACTCCCGCGAAACGAGACGCGTTCAACTTACGTTCTCGTTGCTCCTTGCCAAGCGGGTGCAGCGCGGCTAAGCTCTACCAGCTTTTCCACCCCGGATGCGAGGGCCCCCTGGGAACCGAGACCCTTCAGAACATCGTCTTGTTCGATAAGTGCCGTGGCTTCACGCGCGCGCGTGAAATCCAGGCCGCGGGCCTCTACCCGTATTTCAAGCCGATCTCGCACTCCGAAGACACCGTCGTCGTCATCGAGGGCAAGCCCCGCATCATGATGGGCTCCAACAACTATCTGGGGCTCACGCACCATCCCGAGGTGCTGGCGGCGGCGAAGGCGGCACTGGAGCGGTATGGCTCGGGCTGCACCGGCAGCCGCTTCCTCAACGGCACGCTCGACCTGCACGAGCAGCTCGAGGCGGAGTTGGCCGAGTTCTTCCACAAAGAGGCGGGTCTGGTGTTCTCCACCGGCTATCAGGCCAATCTGGGCGTGATCTCGGGGCTGGTGGGGCGCGGCGACGTCGTGTTCCTCGACAAGCTGGACCACGCCTCGATCGTGGACGGCGCCACGATGTCGCACGGCGAAACCGTGCGGTTCACGCACGGGGATCTCGCCGACCTCGAGCGCCGCATGCAGCGTGTGGCCCCGAGCACCGGCATGATGATCGTCGTGGACGGCGTCTATTCCATGGAGGGCGACATCGCCGACGTGCCCGGCCTGCTCAAGGTCGCGCAGAAGTACGGGGCCGCCCTGGCGCTGGACGACGCGCACGCCGTGGGCGTGCTCGGCCCCGAGGGCGACGGCACCGCGGCGCACTACGACCTGGTGGACGAAGTCGACCTCGTGGTCGGCACCTTCTCCAAGTCGCTCGCCTCGATCGGCGGGTTTGTCGCCGGCTCCGAGACGGTCATCCATTACCTGAAGCACCACGCGCGGCCGCTCATCTTCACCGCCGCGCTGCCGCCGTCCAACACGGCGGGCGTGCTCGAGGCGCTGCACATCATGCAGCGCGAGCCGGGGCGACGGGAGCAGCTGTGGGCCAACACGCGGCTGCTGCAGGAGGGGCTGCGGTCGCTCGGGTTCGACATCGGGCCCACGCAGACGCCGATCGTGCCCGTGCTCGTCGGGCCACTCGAAAGGACGTTCGTGTTCTGGCGCAAGCTGTTCGACGCGGGCGTGTTCACGAATCCCGTCGTGCCGCCGGCGGTGGCGCCGTCGCAATGCCGCTTGCGGACCAGCCTGATGGCGACGCACACGTCTCAACAGATCGACCAGGCTCTCGAGACGTTCGCCCGGCTCGGCAAAGAGCTGGGGGTCATCTGAGCTCAGTAGAGATCGCGCCCGTCGCTGACGGGCGCGATCTCGAGCGCTTCATCGCCTTTCCCTACCAGCACTACCGCGGCGACCCGCTGTGGGTCCCGCAGCTGCGGATGGACGTCCGCACGCTCCTGTCCCCCAAAAAGAACCCCTTCTTCCAGCATGCCGAAGTGCAGTGCTTCGTCGCGCGGGCGGACGGTCGGACGGTGGGACGGATCGCGGCGATCAAGAACGATGCGCACAATCGGGAGCACGGCGACCGCGTCGGCTTCTACGGATTCTTCGAGTGCGTGAACGATCGGGCGACAGCGAACGCGCTGTTCGACGCCGCCGCGGGCTGGCTCCGCGGCAAGGCGTTCGACACGATGCGCGGGCCGATGAACCCCTCCGTCAACGACGACTGCGGCCTCCTGGTGCAGGGCTTCGAGACGCCGCCCGCCCTGATGATGCCGCACAACCCCGAGTTCTACGCCGCCCTGCACGACGGCTACGGGTTTCGCAAGGCCAAGGACCTGATCGCGCTCGAGTCCACGAACATCGCGCTCCCCGAGCGCTTGACCCGTGCCGCCCGCCTCCTGGCCGAGCGCCAGGGCATCACGCTGCGCGGGCTCGACATGAAGCGATTCGCCGCCGAGGTCGAGCTCGTGAAAGCCATCTACAACCAGGCGTGGGAGAAGAACTGGGGGTTCGTACCGCTCACTGACGCGGAGATCGACCACCTCGCCAAACAGCTCAAGCCGGTCGTGGTCCCGGACCTCGTCTGCTTCGCGGAGCGCGGCGGGAACGTGATCGGCTTCGGCGTAGCGCTCCCGGACCTGAACGTCGCGCTCAAGCACAATCCCTCGGGGCGGCTGTTGCCCGGGATCGTGAAGGTCCTGTGGCACGCGCGGCACATCACGCGGGCCCGCGTTCTGCTGCTGGGGGTGCTGCAGCAGTACCGCGGCGCCGGGGTGGACGCGCTGATGTACCACCGGATCTGGGAACGGGGGACGGCGAAAGGCTACCGCTGGGCCGAGGCCGGCTGGATCCTGGAAGACAACGTGCCGATGCTCAATGCCGCCCGGCGGCTCGGCTTCCGTCCGTACAAGACCTACCGGATCTACGACAAGGCCCTGTGAAGGCCTTCGTCACGGGCGGGACGGGCTTCATCGGTACCCACCTCGTGAATGCGCTGCTCGCCCGTGGGGACGACGTGACCTGTCTGGTGCGGACGCCCGCGAAGGCGGGGGCACTCGCGCGGCGGGCGCGCATCGTCCCCGGTGATCTCGACGATGCGGCCGCCTTGCAGGCGGGCTGCGCCGCAGCGGACGTCGTGTTTCACCTCGCGGGTCGGGTCGCGGGCCGTGGCCTCGGCGAGTTCATGCGCGCCAACCGGGACGGCACCGCCAACCTGCTGGACGCCGCAGGCGAGTGGCCGCTGCGTCGCTTCGTCTACGTGTCGTCGATCGCGGCCGCCGGCCCCACGGAGCCCGGGCGGCCGATCGACGAGACGCGGGCCCCCCGTCCCGTCACCCCATACGGCCGCAGCAAGCTCGCGGGCGAGGTGCTCGTGCGGGCGACGCCCCTCCCCTGGAGCGTCGTCCGGCCGCCGATCGTGTACGGCGAAGGCGACCGCGCGACGCTCGACATCTTCCGGCTCGCGAATCGCGGTCTCGTGCCGCTGTTCGGCGACGGGTCGCAGGAGCTGTCCCTGGTCTACGTGGGGGACGTGATCGCGGCCCTCCTCGCGGTCGTCGCAACGGACCGCACGGTGGGGCGCGTATATTTCGCGGCGCACCCCGAGATTACCACGGCGCGGGACCTTGCCTTGGCGGTCGGCCGCGCGCTGGGCAAGCGGCCCCGCACGCTCGGCGTGCCGCTGCCGGTTGCCCGTGCCGTGCTATGGACCGTGGGCGCGCTGGCGCGCATCACCGGCCGGGCGGCAGTGCTCTCCCCGGAGCGGGCCGAGGAATTTCTCGCGCCCGCCTGGACCTGCCGCGCGGACGCCCTGCGGGCGGACGCGGGATGGCAAGCCGGCACCGACCTCGCGACGGGGCTCAGTCGCACGGCCGCTTGGTATCGCCAGGAAGGATGGCTCGCGTGAGGGAGGGGGACGGCAAGGGTCTGGCCCTGGTCGATGTGGCCACCCTCATCTACATCGGGGTGGCCACCGCCGCCGTCATCATCTTCACCGGCGGCGACCGCACGGCCACCATCTCCTTCATGGGCGCGCACCTGCTCGCGGTCGGGCTCGTCCTGCTCGCGCCCCAGGCGCGCGCCGCGGGCCCGGTGGGCAGCTTCATCGGGGAGTGGTACCCGATGGTGCTGCTGGGCGCGCTCTACGCCGAGGTCGGCGTGCTGAACTTCGACGTCGGCTTTCACCACGACCTCGCCATCCAGCGGCTCGAGCAGTGGGTATTCGGCTCGCAGGTGTCGTACCGCTGGATCCGGGAGATGCCGCGGCCGGCGCTGTCCGTGCTGTTGCACAGCTGCTACCTCGCCTACTACGCGATTCTCCTCGCCTCGCCGCTCGGCCTCTGGGTGACGGGCCGGCGCGATGCGGCGCGCTTCACGATCTTTGCCGTCGCCGCCACCTTCTATCTGTGCTACATGGTGTTTCTGTTCTTTCCGGTCGCGGGCCCGCGCTATGCGTTCATCCTCGCGGACAACCCCGCGACGCGCGTGTGGCCGGCGCGGGTGGCCCAGTGGGTGCTCGATCAAGGGGACTCGTGGGGGGCGGCGTTCCCGTCGTCTCACGTCGCCGGCGCGGTGGTGGCGACCGTCTGCGCGCTGCGCTTCTGGCGACCCTTCGGTCTGGCGCTCGTGCTGCCGACGCTCGGCATGGTGTTCGCCGTGGTGTACGGCCAGTTCCATTACGCGGTGGACGCGCTCGCCGGTCTGGTCGTGGCGGCCGCCGTGATGAGCTCGCTCAGTCCCGGCGCCGCGCGGGTGGGGGCGGCGGCGCTACAGCCCGCCGCCGAGCCCGCGGCCGACGCCGGCGCCTGACTCCAGCGCCGCCGCGCGCGATGCGACCGTGTCGAGATCGCCCCCGAGTGCGTCCATCTTGAGCTGGAAGCGGCAGTCGCTCACGAGCAACCCCACGACGTACCCCGCCAGGTTCACCAGGAAGATGATCTTGAACAGCAGTGGATAGGGAAGCCAGATCCCCAGGTAGAGCGCGAAGCGCTTCACTCCCGGATCGAACGAGGAGCGATGCGCCACGCTCGTGAGCAGCAGGATGGCGACCAGCGCGAGCAGCACGAGTCCGAGCGGCACCAGGCGCGCGTAGGCGAACGCGAGAAAGATGACCGCCTCCGACGCCCGGTCGAGGGCGTCGTCCAGGCGCCTCCCGGCTGCCGAGCCGAGGCCGAACGTGCGCGCGATGCCGCCGTCCACGCCGTCCAGCACCTGCCCCAGCGCCATGAGCGCGAGCCCGGCGTCGAGCCGGCGGCTGGCTACGGCCGCGGCCGCGGCGACGCTCGCCCCGAACGCCGCCCACGTGACCTGTCGGGGGGTCGCCCCGAGCTTCAAGTGCAGGAACCTGATCAGCGGCCCGAGTGCCCGATCCGACAGGGCCCCAAGCGCCGGGGCGAAGTCATACATGGTGTCGCGTCCAGAAGACGGCCACGTTCGACGCCAGGAGGACGGTGAACAGCACGCCCTCCTTTACCTTGTCGGGGACGGCCACGAGCCAGCCGCGCGTGACGTAGCTCGAGTAGGGATAGAACGGCATCTTCTCGAAGCGCACGCTGTAGTCCATGGCGACGTGGATCGCAAAGAAGAGGATCGGCAGCATCGTCCCGAGGAACATGCTGAGGGGGATGATCCAGAGGAGCGCGACGGGCTCTTGCAAGGAAGACCGCCAGTAGTAGCCCCGCTTGTTGCGCAGGCCTACGGCCCGTAGGTAGAACGGCGCCTTGACGGCGTGGTCCACATCGACGCCCATACCGAACGCGTAGGCGAGGACCTTGTCCTGCCCCTCGAGTCCCAGGGCCTGGACGCCGAGCGTGGTCGCGAGAAAGTGGGTGACGATCGTCACGACACGGACTCGACGGCACGCGCTCGCCCCGCACTCCAGACGAGCAGCAGGCCGGCGCCGATCCAGACGAGGTCGCGCAGCCGCGACACGATCGCGGTATACACGCCGAGCCGCGGATCGAGGCCGAGCATCTGAAAGAGCAGGTAGAGCGAGCCCTCCTTCGTTCCCACCTCGAAGGGCACGATGAACAGCACATTCTGGATCAGGGACACGAGTCCGCCGATCAGGTACGCCTCGAGGTAGCCGATGGGCAGGCCAATGGACAGGGCGATGAGGTAGTACTCCGCCATATAGAGGCAGCGGCTCAGGTACTCGAGCGCGAGGGCGCGGGCGAAGCGACCGGGATAGCGGTGGGAGAACTGGGCGAGCTGCTCATCCATCTGGACGAGCAGCTCGCGCCGCGGCTCGAGCGCCCGTGCCAGGCGCCCGCACAGGGGTACGCGGTGCAGGCCGTTGAGCAGCTTCTCGAGCGCCCCTCGGCGGTGCACGATGAACAGCGCGACCGCTGCGCCTGAGAGCGCCAGCGTGGCGAGCCCCAGGGTCACGCGGAGGGCGACGTCGTGACGCAGCATGGAGAAACCGAGCAGCAGGGCGGTAAGCCAGCTCAGGAGGAAGCTGAGGCTGCGCAGCACGTTGTGGATGATCACGGAGCCGGCGGCGCGGCGTGTCGAGAGCCAGGGGGCGACCGCCGCGATCTTGAACGGCTCGCCGCCCACATTCACCATCGGCGTGACGAAGTTGAGGGCGAATCCCGAGACGGTCACGACGTACAGGCGCCAGAACGATGGGCGTCGCGGCTCGTCGGCGACGATCAGCCTCCAGGCCGCTGCATTGCAGGCGTACACCAGGCCGTACAACAGGAGGATCGGGATGAACATCCACCCCGTCGCCGCGGCGTCGGCAATGAGGGCCGGGATACCGATGCGGGAGATGAGGTACGCGAACAGCGCCGAGCCGCCCGCGAACAGGAGCAGCCGGGCGCGGCCGCTCATGCGCGCGTCGCTGCCTCCCCCGCTTGCGTGAGCGGGCGGGACGCGTCGTAGGCTCGCTCCAGCAGGGCGGCGACCTG
>WNGJ01002389.1_pt1 | contig 18936 bp, 17 predicted proteins | sample 5400611 | NCBI WGS metagenome assembly WNGJ01 (sample SAMN13153375, study PRJNA577476) | soil metagenome | isolation source: 40 cm soil or saprolite under Garry oak tree replicate 1 | place: USA:California | collected 2016-06-15 | reverse complement strand
TCTTCGGCCCGCAGCAGATTGTTCTTTCGAGCTCCTCCATCAAAAATGTTCCAATCAACGCGCACGCCCGCTGTGAACGGCAGGCCGGTTCTGTGAGCCGCCGGAAACTGCTGCTGCCATCCAAATTGATACTGGCCACCGACGGCACTCTCGAACTTGAGCGAAGGGTAGTAAGCCGCGCGCGCTTCTCGGATTCTGGTCTCGGCCGCATTGACTTCGGCCAACTGTTGCAAGAGGTCGGGGCGTAGTTCCAATGCTCGATCCATTAACTCGTCGATTGACTCCAAGTCGATCTCGGGAGCCGGCAATTCGTCGAGTGACTGGACGCCGATGCTAATGGTTGGCGCAATCCCCAGCACTGTCGCTAAGTGCGGGCGCACAAATAAAGTGAACAACTTTAATCCGAATCAGGAGTGACAGTATAATTCCACTCGCCGTGGAACGTGGCAGGCTTAATTCGCACTCGCGCCAGTTCGGAATCCGTAACCTTGACTCCGATCGGGTAGGTTTTGCTATTGAGTTTCGCCCTGATTTTCAATCCGGTCGCCGTTCGAGTACTGCCGATCGAATTCACAATCGTTTCGTGGCTGATTAAGGGACGGCCGCGCCAGTTCTGCGTGATGAACGAAAACATCCGATGCTCAATCTTATTCCACTTGCTGGTTCCTGGCGGAAAATGACAGACCGTGATCCGTAGGTTCGTCAAGTTGGCCAACCGCTGCAATCCCATCTTCCACAGGCGCGAGCGGCTGCCATTGCTACCACCTGCGTCGGCCATGATCAGCAGTTCTCCGGCACCTGGATATGTTTTGCGTCCCATCTGCTTCCACCAAGACAAAATGCTATCGATGGCGAAATCGGCCGTGTCGTGATCGATTCCGACGCTAACCCATCCGCTGTTGTCGTGGACGTCATAGATTCCATACGGAATTGCTTTGCCCAATTTCTTATCTTTGAAATCATGGACGGCGGTCTTCTCGGGTTCCGCCTGCGGGCGCCATTCCCGGCCTGCATTCTTGAAATTGCCGACCAATTCCTTCTTTTTTGTGTCGATGGAAATTACCGGCTGACCGCGACGCTGAAAGGCTTTCGTCTGCCGGTTTATGTGTTCAAATTGCGCGTTTCTGTCGGGATGCTGCTTGCCTTCCAGCGTTTTCTGATTCGCCTGCAGGCTGTACCGCATTTCATGCAGGAGATCGGCAACCTTGCGGTCTCCTATCTGATAGCCGCGATGCTGCAACTCTGCCGCCAACAGCCGTGTGCTCTTGCACGTCCATCTCAGCGGCGATTCCGGATCTCCTCGCGTGCCCGGTTCCACCAACCTATCCAATTCCTTCACAATTGTCGGTTCATGATGTGTGATCGGTTTGCGGCCCCCTCCAGATCGTCGCTTCCGTCCGGCCCCGACCGGCAGCATGGTTGATGTTTCTAACTCCTTCACACCTCCGTGGATTGTCGTGCGCGATAAGCCAGTCGCTTTCGAAACCGCCGATACCCCTCCATACGGAAGTGCCGCCGCTTCCGCTGCCGCCCACAGTCGGCGACTTCGCTCGTCGAGGATCTTCTCCAACATCTGGTATTTCTCGCGGATCACTCCTACTAGATCTTGGTCCACGATCCAAGGATATGCGCGACTGATTAGTTGTTCAAGTTATTTGTGCGCGAGCCCTAAGTCGCCATAAGCGATTTCTTCCGCCCCGCGAGCCGATTGCAGATCATATTCCGCCTGAGCCGTGGCGCTTTTTGCCTCGAGGACGTCTGGAAGCGTGGCAAGTCCATGCGTCAACCGCGCTTCCGCTGCTTCCTGGACGGTCTTCGCGTTCAACAGGCTGGCTTGGGCGGCGTCCACCTGCCCGATGGCGTTCTGTAGCCGGTAATAAGTGTCTGCAACCTGGAAGACGATCTTTCGATGAGTGTCGTTGAAAGCAAAGTTCGCTGCTGAAAGTTCTGCACGCGCCGTAGCAATGCGGCTTGCGCGCCCTCCGAAGTCAAACATCGTGTACCGCAACTGCAAGAACGGCTCAAACGTTGCGATCGTCTGACGCACAAAACTGTCATCGAACAACAGGTCGTCGCGATCCACTTGCGAAAACGCAATGCCGGCCAACGCCGGATACAATTCGCTCTGAGCGATGCGCAATGCGGCTGCCCTTGCCTTAGCGCTTTCCCATGCCACCTGTGTTTCCGGGTTGTTGCGCTCGGCAAAATCCACCAGTTCAGCGAGCGAATACAACTTCGTAGCATCGAACGGCAGACGCGAACCTCTCAATGCTTTGGCCTGCTCCCGAATTTCGCGTGCGGCTGCGAAGGGCCAGGAACGGTCCGGCGACGGAGGCGCATTCTGCGGAGATGCGATTTTGGAATTCGCTGCGGTTACTAACAGAAGGACAAGCCATCGCCACGTTGGGTTCTTCACCACTCTTTCTCATTTCGAAGTCAGGCTTAGCAGTATGTGTCGCCCTCAATTGATCCTCATCAAACTATCTTGCGGTGTTTGCAGGGACACAAGTCGGAAAAGTACGGAGGCAGAACTGCGAACAATGCAGGTTTCGAGCAGCTCTGATCTATTTCTGGCGCCGCGGAAATCTGCGGCGAGAGCAGGTGTGTGCTGAGAATCGCTCCAGCCACGAGATAGACAATCGTGACGCAGGTCCACATTAACGCCCCCGCGCACTGCTGATCTGCGAGAACGGAAAGGCCGGACTGCCGCGATGTGGAGAGGTAGACGGGGTACGCGACACGCTCGGAGAACACAAGGAATCCGGAAAGGATGTCGCACGGCAACGTGGCGAGAAAGAGGTACAAGATCATCGACCAGCCCGACCACCTCGCGACACTCGGCCAGGGTTGAACAACGGGCCACCAGAAGAGAAGCCCCGTTCCAAGGAAGGATGCATACTCGACGACATGCCACGCTTCCGATTGCATTCCGAGCGCGAACGCGGCCGGAACATGCCATACCACCAACGCTGCAACGGCGGCAAGCCAGCATAACGCGGGTTGCGCGAAGCCCCTTCCGAGTTGCTGTACCTGTACCGGTCGCCAGCGAAACAGGGGACCAATGATCGATCGGACGAATCCCCGCGGTAGACCGTGCAACAACAGCATCACGGGCTCACCGAGCAAGATCAAGGGAGGAGCGAACGTCATAAGCAAGAGATGTTGAATCATGTGGCCTGTCAGCAATGCCTCGTCCCATACAGCAATGGGTGAGGCCAATGCTGCCCAAATCGAGAAGAGTCCGAGGACAAAACTGCCGGCGCGCCAGGCCTCAATGACCTTTAAGGAAGTCGAACGAAGATGAAGCCATCCGCGCAAGTACGCCAGCGCCGTGAAAATGACTAGGAAGAGCGAAACTGGAAACGATCCCAATGCGCCATGATGAAGGTGTGGCATGGAGCGTCTCCTATCGTCGAGCGCCAGGGCCTTTGCCCGTCAGTTTCTCTGGTCCCTCCTCGAGCACTACCTCGCGCGAAGCATCTCGCGCGGGAGCTTGTCCCGGCAGGTGCAACGTTTGGAGAAATGCGACGAGTGCGGTCGTCTCCGGTGGACTCAAGTTTTTCCCATACGTAGGCATGTTGCCGCCTCCTTGAATCACTTGCCGGATGAGCTGGTCTTGCGTGAGCCGCACCGCAACGCTGTCCAAGGCAGGGCCTCTTTCCCCGCCGGTCCCTCCAAGGGCATGGCAGTTGCGGCATTGTTTGACTTGAAAAACGAGAGCGCCTTGCCGCTCAAGCGCAGTTGTGCCTTGGAGCATCCGCTCCGGCACGGGATCACCGCTCCAAGCGTTCATGTGCGGGCTCCAAGGTGCGAACTCCGCGAGATGGGTAAAGGTCCCGAGCGCGATCGCGATCAACAGCACAGACAAAACCGCAATAGGCCTCCGCCGCCAGCTCTTTTCTCCTTCGCCGGAGAGAAACGGAAGAAGGAGCAACCCGATGATCACCACAACCGGACCAATGAGAACTGCGGGAGTTTCGAGCGACGGGGGGAGCAGCGCAAGTAAGGCATAGATCCACAGGAAAAAGTAATCCGGCTTCGGCACGGTTTCTATAATCGTCGGATCCGGCCTGCCGGTCGGACCAAATGGACCGAAATAGACCGCGCAAGCGGCGACTGCCAGGAGGATGAACGCCGCGAAGAACATATCTTTCCACACGGCATCGGGGACGAAGGGTATGCCATCCTTTTTCGTCAATTCGTGGTATTCGGCTTCATAGGTCGCTCGTTTCACAAGGCGGCCCGGCATCGGCCATTCGTTGATTCCCAGCTTCAGCACCATCAAGAGATGAAGGCACACGAAAGCGATCAGGGATCCAGGAATCACGAACACATGCAGTGCGAAGAATCGCGATAGAGTCGCACCGGCGATGATCGGCCCACCCAGCATCAACTTCACGATCGCCGGACCAGCGATGGGGACGCGGCTGGCGATCGACGCTCCAATTCCGAGTCCCCAATAGGCGTCTTGATCGAAGCGCAGCACTTGTCCGGTGAATGCCATGCCGAGTGTCATCAGCAAAAGGAATACACCGACGATCCAGGTGAACTCTCGCGGAAACTTGTAAGCGCCGAATAGGAAGACCTGCATCATGTGGATGAGAACAATCGCCACCATGAAATTCGAGCCCCATCCGTGCAGCGCGCGGATAAACCAGCCGAGAGTCACATCATGGTTCAGATCCTGAAGACTGTTCCACGCTTCAGCCGCCGAAGGCACGTAAATCAGCGCGAGGAGAATTCCGGTAGCCAGTTGCAGAAGGAAGACGGTGAGTGCGGCGCTGCCAAACACGTAGAACCAGCTTGCCGAGTTTCGCGGCACGGGATGTTCGGCGGCTTCCCGAATGGGAGCCGCCAGCTGCAGGCGGCGGTCGAACCATTCCCCGATCCTTGCGATCATGCGCATGGCGGTGTCCTTCTGTCGAGAGCGGCAGTCGGCGCTCCCGGTGTGGGCAGCTCACCGGCCTGAATGATGATCTGGCCCTTCTCAACTTTCCACGGATATTCGACAAGCCCGCGCTCCGGCGGTCCCGAGGCGCGCGAGCCGTCGCGGTAGTACACTCCGCCGTGGCACGGACACATGAACAAACCAGATTGAGGGAACCATCGAACTGGACAGCCCAGGTGCATGCAGTTGATGGCAAAAACCTGGAATTGATCGCCTTCGATACGCCGCACCCAGCAAGCCGTGTCCGCCGTCTTGCCGTCGGTCGGCGTTACATATGGATTCCGAAAGGTGGCCAGCCGCGTTTCGCCTTCCGGAAATTCGCTGACGCGCCCCAGTGGCACCCAGGCGAGATAGGCGTTCGCGCGCCCGCGCGTAATCGCGGAGAGAAGAAATTGCACGATCGGCACTGCCAATGCGATCCCCACCAATCCGTTGAACAGAATGGACAACTTCGTGAACAGCCCGCGGCGGGTAAGCATAGTGTCATTCGACATCATCAGACTCCTAGTGTGGCTCGTAATTCGAAACGAAGTAAGGCGGCTTGGGATTTTGAACCCGGCGCGAGGCGAGCCAGGTAACGACATCGGTGACTTCCTGATCCGACATTGGCTTGCCGGGCAGGTTTCCGCGCCAGTCGGGCGCACCCAATTCCGGACGGCCCACGATGACGATCGTGCGCAGCTCCTGATCGCTGACGAGCGCCAGAAAGGATTTATTCGTGATAGCGCTGCCTTTTGGTCCGCCTTCGCCTTCTGGACCGTGACAAGATTCGCAGTAGGTCTCGTACGCGGCTTCGCCTCGCTGGACGTCGCCCATGGATTTCGGAGCATAGGAAGGCGGATTGGCGCCGTCGAGGATTCCCTGCCGGCTCCAGCGCGATCGGATCCCGCTGCTAATCACATCGATCTGCTTGTCCGTCAGCATTCCGCCGGCGCTTTGAGCAAATGCCGGCATGGAGGTTCCACGTACGCCGTTGGTGATAACCTTCCGCATCGTCGTTTCATTTACGATGCTCAGATAAACAGGATCGGCAAGCGCGATGGCAGCTCCGCCTCGTCCTTCCGCGCCGTGGCAACCCGAGCAGTTTTGAGCGTACAGACTGCTAAATTCCACAACCTCATTCGGCGCCGGAGTCTCCGAACCTCTACGCGGCTTACCGTGCGGAGAGCCGCACCCCCAGAGCAGTGTCATGGTGAGCGTCATGCCCAACGCCGGATTTACATATAGATATCGAAATGGATTCACGGGCGCCGCTCTCCTCTCTCTCTCGGTGGAATGATTCCTGGAGCTTCAATTCCTGCGCGCAGCGCGAACGATAAATTCTCGCGCGTCGGCATACGCGACTGCCGTTCGACGACGATGCCTGCCACAATGCCGAACGCGACCTGCGAAGCAATGAACCAGGCCCAATTGATGCGGCTCTCCAGCAAGGGATTCAGAAGGCCCAACATCAAGTACAACAGGCCCGACCACAATACCGGCGCGATCAGTCCTCCGAGTACGGTCGGACGCGGCGCGAACATGGGAAGCATGGCGCCATAGAGCACCCCCACGAGTGTGGACACGAGGCCATGCAGGCCCAACGCAATCGCGAAGCTGTCGGCGTGAAACGAATTCAGTTGCGCCGGATCGAGTCTGAGTGATTCGGCGTAGACCACAGCCGCAAGAAGATTGATGGGATACCAGATGCTTCCAGCCTTGAGGAGCCCATAGCCACAGGCCAACACGGCCATCGCGACGCCTCCGGCCAATCCGCCTTTCACGCCGGCCGATACCGGATACGTGTGGACAGGAAGCCATGCGCGTAACTGATCTGCCGCGACCGGAAGCCGTTCGACGATGCGGCGGCGAGTCGTTACGCGAAAATCCTCCGAAACGACGGTTACAGCTTCTTCATGTTGTTGAGGGAATACTTCGCGAAACCAGCCTGCGCAAGCCGCCACCGAAAGCACGGCGCCGAGAACGGTCACTGACACGCTCGTCAGGAGTCCCGCGAACAACAAGGTAAATCCAAACGCCAAAACAAGCGGCCACGCTGTCGATGCGGGCACGTCGATCTCGCGTGGAGCCTCGGAGTTTTCGCCCGTTTGTTCCGCGTGTAGCTCGGTTGCCATTTCTTCTCCTGCTTCTCGTCTTCTCAGCGCCCGACAATGTAGACCACGGTGAAGACGACGACCCAAATGCTATCGACAAAATGCCAATACAACGAAAGCACGCCGACGCGAGCAGACTGATCACGGCCGAGACGGCCTGCCAACCCGAACATGAGCACGATGCAGAGCATGACCAGGCCTGCGGTGACATGAAAAGCGTGCAGACCAACCAGTGAGTAATAAGTCGTTCCAAAGAGGTTCGTGGAGATCGTCAGCCCGTGTTCGTAGATCAGACGGTGCCATTCGTGACCAGTGCCGTAAAGAAAGAGGGCGCCTAGAACGATGGTAAGCATCCACAAGCCCAGGAATCCGCCTATCCTATCGAGTGCGAGGAACTTTCCCGCGAAGTGGATTGTGAGACTGCTGGACAACAGACAGATCGTATAGAAGATGGGGGTCTCGAGCACGTCGCGCGGAGTCGGTCCTGTGAGACTCTTCCCCAGGTAAAAGAGATAGGCAACGACGAAAATTGTGAAGATGGCCGATTCGGCGATGATGAGGGCGGCCATCCCGACCGTTCCACGATACGGAAGACTCCATGCTTCAGGGGTGTCAAGGGCCGGCGTCGTGATTGCATTCGTTGCGCTCATCGCTCTCTCCCGTTCACTCGTAGCGGCTGTCCGGGTCTTCCGGATGCTTCCGATCCCACAACGGCCGGCGGCTGGCGACTGTCGGGATGGAAGCAAAGTTGTATGCAGGCGGCGGGGAGCTTACGGACCATTCGAGAGTCCATGCGTCCCAGGGATCATTCCCTGCAATATCTCCCTTCCAATAAGAAATGACGAGGTTCGCTACAAACACCAGAACGGCGATGCCTTGAATGAATGCGCCGATTGAGACGATCAGGTTCATCGTGTCCCAACCGCGGCCCGGCTCGTAGGTGTAGATGCGGCGCGGCATGCCGAGCAGTCCAGGAATGTGCATTACGTCGAACGTCATGTGAAAGCCGAGCACGAAAAGCCAGAAATGGATTTTGCCCAGCCTTTCGCTCAGCATTCTTCCAGTGATTTTCGGATACCAGTAATAGAATGCAGCGAAGAGCGCGAACAGAATTCCGCCCACGATCACGTAGTGAAAATGCGCCACAACAAAGTACGAGAGACCCAGTTGCCAATCAAAAGGGGCTGACGCGAGCATGATTCCGGTGAGGCCGGCGATCAAAAACTGAAATAGAAATGCGATGCAGAACAGCATCGGTGTCTTAAATTGGATCTTCCCGCCCCACATCGTGCCAAGCCAGTTGAAGATCTTGATTCCCGTCGGAACACCTACCACCATCGAAGTGACGGTGAAAAAGCTGTTGGCGTAGGAGTTCATCCCGATGGTAAACATGTGGTGTGCCCACACGCTCATGCTCACGAAGCCGATACAGACCGTGGCTGCGACCATGACCGGGTATCCGAAAATCGGCTTCCGGGAAAATACCGGAACAATCTCCGACATAAAAGCGAAGCAAGGAATAATCAGGACGTACACCTCGGGATGTCCGAATATCCAAAAGAAGTGCATCCAGAGTGTGGCTGACCCACCCGCTTGCGTATCGAAGAAGTGGCCCCCCAGATACCGATCCAGGAGCAACATGATCTGCGCTGCCGACAACGGCGTGACCACGATGAGAACCATTCCGGACATTACCAAGTTGAGCCACGCCAGCAGGGGCATGCGGCTCAGGCGCATCCCGGGGCATCGCAGGCAAAGGATGGTGGCGATGAGATTGATCGCCGCACCGATGGTCCCAAATCCCGCAACCAACACCGCAATCGTCCAGTAGTCCGAGCCGAGGCCTGGTGAAAACGCCCGCGAGGCCAAAGGAGCGTACGCCCACCATCCAATGTCCGGTGCGTTGCCGGCGCCATATAGTCCGTTTCCACCCAGAAAACTGAAGTACAGCAGAAATCCACCCAGTGCGGTCAGCCAGAAGCTGAACGCATTCAGCCGTGGAAACGCCATGTCCCGCGCGCCGATCATCAGCGGGACGAGGTAGTTCGCAAACCCGAACAGAACGGGAATGGCCACGAAGAAAATCATGGTGGTCCCATGCATCGTGAACATGCGGTTGAAGACCTGCGGCGAAACAAAGTGGTTGTGCGGATACATCAGTTGGATGCGAATGATGACGGCTTCGGCTCCAGCGATGACAAGAAAGGTCAGGGCGTAAAGGATGTAAAGAATGCCGAGCCGTTTGTGATCAACCGTGGTCACCCACTCGTGGAGCGCCTCGACCCATGGCCGGCCGCCAACCTGCACGTTCCGAATGGCCATCGCATCCGATGACATAGCTGGTCTCCTGAATTCTGCGACTAGCGGAGTGTCTCCATATAACGCACGAGTGCGTCCAGGTCCGCGTCGCTTAGATTCATGGCCGGCATCAATGACCCCGGCTTAATCGCGTCTGGGTCCTGAATCCATAGGCGTAGGTTTTCTTTTGTATTCTGGGCGGCACCGGATGCGATAGTGACACGGCTCATCAAGTGTGTCAGATCGGGACCGAAGCGTCCGTTTGCGGCGGTACCGCTGATCGTGTGACAGTTAATGCATGCGGTCGTTTCGAAAACGCGCCTGCCGGCGCTCGCCTTTTCGTCCTGAATCGGGGGCTGCAGCTGTGCGCGAACCCACGCGTCGAAATCTTCAGCACTGTCCACCGACACGCGCAGAAGCATCTTGGCGTGTTGCGTGCCGCAATATTGCGCGCACTGGCCGAGAAAGATGCCAGGGCGATACGGATCCATCCACATTTCGTTTATCCGATTCGGAATCAGGTCGGTTTTACCGGCAAGTTGAGGAATCCAGAAGCTGTGGTCAGTGTCGGCGGAAAGCAACTTCAGGAATGTGGGCTTAGGACGTGCAGGATCGCTCACGGGAATGTGCAGCTCGTTTGCCGTAACAATCCCGAGCCTTGGATACCGAAACTCCCACCAGAACTGGTGCCCAATGGCGGTGACCTCGATAGCTGTCGCAGGCTTTGGAGCATCCTGGACCGCATGGATCACTCGTGCCGTAGCCAGAAACAACACGACCACGATCAGGATCGGAATGATCGTCCAGGCCAGCTCAATCTGATTACTCCCGTACACCTGTGCCGGCTCACGGTCGGCGTCCGCCGTCCTGCCACGGAACTTCACGACGGCGTATACAAGCAAAGTAAAGACGGCGACGAATATGATTCCCGTGATGGCAAGCACAAACATCGAAAAATGAAAAATCCACTGGGCCGGTGTGGACTCGGGCGCGAAGATATTCGTGCGACCCGTTGATGACGCTGCGGGCTGGGCCGCGCCAGCCGTGGACCAGAACAAGAACGCGAATATCTGAAACGCGCTCAGTGTGATCGAATTTTTTATGCGCCGCATTGGCGTCTCATTACCTGGTGTGGCGTTTGGAAATTGCGGTGACGTATTTCCCTCCTCGCAGAGGAGGGGTGGCGCGACAGCTTAATAGAAGCTGGCGCGCCGGGGCGGTCAGTTCGGCGAAATCGGAGGCGTGCCGGTCTGACCACCCCGTCTGCGCCGCTTCGGTGGCTTCGCGTCATCTTCCTAATGGCGCATCCTCCCCTCCTCTGCGAGGAGGGGAATGCGCCTCTGCCGAAACATAAGTCACCGAAATTGCGAAACGCCACACGAGCATGCATCGTTTCTGGTTCCCGTGGAGCAACAGATATCTCGTGAGACTAATGACCGCCTATCCAGGAAACAATTGGGAAAATTACGGAGAGATGCGCGAAATATCAATGAGAACTCTGATCAGCCCGCCTGCACTTCGTGCTGCGGAACATACCTGATGTGAGGTGTTGGAACGATCAACCCGAAAAAAACCACACGATGATAAGAATTCATACGGATTAAGGCCAGTATGCGCTACTGCTAGTCTGGCAGGATGCTGGGACACAGCGAAAAGCGGCCGTGAGCGAACAAACTCCTTCCCGAGACAAAGACGCGAGGGCCTCCGCTGTGAAGATCCCTCTGGGGAGGCGCTTGCGCGCCTGGCTGACGCCCGCAATTATTCTGCTGATGGCCGCGGCGATCGTGATTCTGATCACCGGAAACTGGAACCGGTGGGCGAGCGAGCGCGTCTCGCAGAAAACCGACGACGCCTACCTGAGGGCAGACCTGACGCCCCTCAGCACAAAGGTAGCGGGACTGGTGGAAGCCGTAGCGGTTTCCGACTACCAGGCCGTAAGAGCGGGAGATTTGCTCGTTCAGTTGCGAGATGACGATTTTCGAGCGCAGGTCCAGCAGGCGGAGGCCGCGGTGCTTTCCGCTAGAGACTCGCTTATCCAGAATCAGCGCCAGAGGGAACTACAGGACTCACGGATTGTTCAGGCGGAAGAGGGGATCCACTCGGCAGAGGCGGAGATCGCGGCAGCACAGGCCGGAATCGACGCGGCGAAATCGGCAATCGGCAATGCGCAGAGCGGCATCGACGCAGCGAAGGCGGACGCGGAGCGCACGCAATTGGAACGGCGGCGGCAGGAAGCGCTTGTCGCGACCGAGTCTGCAACGCATCAGACACTGGAGCAGGTGGTGGCAGATGAGCAGCGTTATCGCGCGCAGGTCGCTAGCCGCGAGGATGACCTGAAGACAGCGGCAGCACAACTGGCCAGCCGGCACGCTGACTTGGTCCGTGCGCGCGCTAGACTAGGGAGCTCAAGTGCCGAACTTCAAGCGCAGAAGCGCCAGCGTGCCGTGTTGGAGTCGCAGGAGCTTGTGCTTCACGACGATCTGAAGGCGAAGGAAGCGGCGCTCACACTGGCTCGCATCAATCTGGGGTACACGCGAATTAGAGCGCCGGCAAACGGCGTCGTGAGCGAACGCAAGGTGCGTCCCGGACAACTGGTCAGTCCAGGCACTCAAGTGATTTCGTTGATCCAAAGCGATGTGTGGGTGCAGGCCAACTACCAAGAAACACAGCTCCGACATATGCATCCCGGCGATCCTGCCGAGATCCGCGTGGATGCTTTTCCCGGAGTGATTTTAAGAGGAAAGGTCGACCAATTGGCGCCAGCGAGCGGCTCGCAGTTTGCATTGTTGCCGCCGGACAATGCGACCGGCAATTTCACAAAGATCGTGCAGCGCGTACCGGTGAAGATCGTGCTGGATCCGGATCAATCAACGGCAGCGCAGTTGCGCCCCGGCTTATCTGTGATCGCAACCGTTCGCACCAACAAGCGCGGCGATTGATGGAGACGCCTGCGTGGATGCTTCCGAGTCCAGGGCCACACCACAACTCATTACCAACCCATACATAGGAATTGCGGGAGTATTCCTGGGCGCTGGTCTTGCCACGCTGAACGCGCGTTTGCTCAGCATCGGCCTGGCAGACCTCCGTGGTGCCCTCGGTCTGGGTTTCGACGAGGCCTCCTGGATTCCAACTACGCTGAACATGACGATGATGTTCAGTGGCGTCTTCGTTGTCTTCCTGAACGTTCTCTACGGCACGCGCAGGATTCTGCTTCCCGCGGCCGCAATTTTCGCGCTCACGTCCGCACTGCTGCCCTTTGCCCGAAACTTTTGGCTCATGCTGGGGATGATCGTGATCGCCGGCCTGGCATCAGGCACCTTTTACTCTCTTACTCTGACCTTCGTTCTGACCGCTCTTCCGAAGCGGCTGATTATTTTCGGGATTGCAGCATATGCGGCAGACATCGTTTTCCTCAGTAATGTTGCGTCGCTTGTCGAGGGCTGGTACATGGAGCATCTGTCCTGGCACTGGATCTTCTGGAATGCGGCGATCTTCGCGCCGTTGATGATGCTCTGCGTCTACTTTGGAATTCCGCAGCGGCCTTTGGCGGATGTTCGCCCGAACTGGCGCGGATTGGTTTATTTCAGCCTTGGCGTCAGCCTTCTCTATGGCGCGATGGATCAAGGAGAGCGCCTGGACTGGCTGAACTCCGGGGTAATCGTCGCGATGCTTAGCGCCGGTATCTTCCTGCTCGCGGCAGCATTGGTGAGACGGATCTTCTATCCGAATCCTACGTTAAGTCTTTCCTTCCTCAACAGCCGGAACATCATTGTCCTCGGCCTCTCTATCTTTGTGTTTAAGTTCGTTCACCTGGCCACTATCGTGCTCGTCCCCGGCTTTCTGGGCAATATCCAGGAATATCGGGCGCTTCAAACCGGCCACGCGCTTGCGTGGGTGGCTGTGCCGATGTTCGCGGTCGTGTGGCTGGTTGCCTGGCTCGTGATCTATAGCAACTCGCGGTTGATTCTAACGTTCGGGCTGACGATCGTCGCAGCGGCCTGCTGGTTCTGCGCCCACCTGGATAGTTCCTGGGCGGGAACCAGCTTCAACATAGTGGAGCTGGTCCTGGCCGCGGGGTTGGCGTGCACGTACATCGGCCTTGTAGCCAGCATCGTTTTGGAGGCGCTCGAAGCGGGAGCCTTAACCAGCGCGTCGAAAGCTGCCACATTCTCCGGATTCATGCACTTCATCCGCCTCTTCGGCGGGCAGGTCGGCGCGGCTGCGATGACGCGGCTTCTGTCATTGAGGCAGAAGTTTCATTCCAACATGCTCGGACTCCATGTGGAAACGGGCAGTTGGATTACCGACGAGCGGATTCGGATGCTGAGTGGAGGAGTGCTGCCGGCGTCCACGGGGCCGGAGGAAGCGCTATCCCGCGCGGTCAGACTTCTCGATCAACAGGTGCGGGCGCAGGCCTACACGATGGCAATCGCGGATGGATTCATCCTGATCGGGTGGATGGTGGTCACTTATCTACTGCTGATGCTATTGCTGCGGCCGGCAAAGATCAGTTTCAAGGACGTCAGGAGGATGCAATGAAGCGAAAGAATTTGTTTCACCTATCGCAGGGACGACCGCGATCATCCTTCCTTTCTTGACCCAACCATCTAGTTGCGCGAAGCCCGGAAGAAAACTTCGCCTCGTAGGAACTTTTGCGGATGCTGGCCCGATCTTCCTCTTTGTTACCTTTGATGAGCTCGCAAGCGCTGTCAGTAATCAATCCTGTCATTCCGTAGTAAGGAGGGGTTCATGTCCGGTGTGCTCGACAAACACGAGTTCGATGTGCTTCCCAAGCTGGATCTGCAGACTATGGACGCCTATTGGCGTGCGGCGAACTACCTGTCCGTTGGACAGATTTACTTGTACGACAATCCGCTCTTAAAGAAACCACTCAGCAAGGAGCACGTGAAGCCGCGGCTTCTGGGCCACTGGGGAACGACACCGGGTCTGAACTTCTTGTACGTTCACTTGAACCGCCTTATCCGGAAACACGACCTCAATATGATTTACATCACGGGGCCGGGGCACGGCGGACCGGCGTTAGTTGCGAATGCTTACCTGGAGGGGACCTACAGCGAGGTTTATCCAAACATCTCAGCGGATGAGGAAGGCATGAAGCGCTTGTTCAAGCAATTCTCCTTTCCGGGCGGCATCCCCAGTCACGTGGCACCGGAGACTCCGGGCTCCATCCACGAAGGCGGCGAGCTGGGTTATGCTCTTTCCCACGCTTACGGCGCCGCCTTTGACAACCCGAACTTGATCGTCGCAGTCGTGGTTGGCGATGGAGAAGCCGAAACGGGACCGCTAGCCACTTCCTGGCACTCCAACAAATTTCTCAATCCCGTGCGCGATGGCGTGGTTCTGCCGATCCTTCATCTGAACGGCTATAAGATCGCTAACCCCACTGTGCTGGCTCGCATCACTCATGAAGAGTTGGAAGAGTTATTCCGTGGCTATGGCTATACACCTTACTTTGTCGAGGGATATGAGCCGGACAAAATGCACCAGCTCATGGCTGCCACCCTCGAAAGCATCATGGCCGACATCCAGCACACCCGGGCCGATGCGCGGCAAAATGGCTCCAGGCAACGTCCGCGTTGGCCCATGATCGTGCTGCGCACCCCTAAGGGATGGACGTGTCCGAAGGAGATCGATGGCAAGCGGACGGAAGACTACTGGCGATCTCACCAGGTCCCGATGGGCGAGATGCACGAGAACCCGGAACACATCAAAATCCTCGAAGAGTGGATGAAGAGCTATCGGCCGCAGGAGCTCTTTGACGACCGAGGCTCTTTGAAGCCCGAATTGGCCGCCCTGGCTCCTAAGGGCGAACGCCGTATGAGCGCTAACCCCCATGCGAACGGAGGCCTTCTACTCAAGGACCTTCGACTGCCCGACTTCTGTGAGTATGCCGTTAAGGTACCGAGCCCCGGCGCCGTTCAGGCCGAGGCCACACGGATCATGGGTAGGTTTCTTCGCGATGTGATGCAGCTCAATATGGAGTCCAATAATTTTCGGGTCTTCAGTCCGGACGAAAACAACTCTAACCGCTGGCAGGATGTGTTGGAGGTCACTAACCGCGCCTGGATGGCGGACATCTACCCGTATGACGATCATTTGGCGCCCGATGGTCGTGTGATGGAAATGTTGAGTGAACACCAATGCCAGGGCTGGCTGGAAGGTTATCTGCTGACTGGGCGGCATGGGTTCTTCTCCTGCTACGAGGCGTTCATCCACATCATCGATTCAATGTTCAATCAGCATGCGAAGTGGTTGAAAGTGTGCAATGACATTCCTTGGCGGCGCTCCATCGGATCGTTGAATTACCTGTTGTCATCGCACGTCTGGCGACAGGACCATAACGGCTTTTCCCATCAGGATCCCGGGTTTATCGATCATGTCGCTAATAAGAAGGCAGAGGTCGTGCGGGTCTATCTGCCGCCGGACGCCAACTGTCTGCTGTATGTCACCGACATGTGTCTTCGAAGCCGTAACCTCGTCAACCTCGTCGTTGCGGGCAAGCAACCGGCGCCGCAGTGGCTCACCATGGATCAGGCGATCAAGCATTGCACGGCTGGGATTGGCATTTGGGGCTGGGCCAGCAGTGATCGCGGTGGTGAGCCCGATGTTGTGATGGCATGCTGCGGCGACGTTCCCACTCTCGAGACCCTCGCAGCCGTCGATCTCTTGCGCGAGTATTGTCCCGAAGTAAAGACTCGAGTTATCAACGTCGTCGATCTGATGACGCTACAACCGGAAACTGAGCACCCACACGGCCTAAGTGATAAGGATTTCGACACGCTCTTCACAAAGGACAAACCGGTCATCTTCGCGTTTCATGGCTATCCCTGGCTCATTCACCGGCTGACTTACAGGCGGACGAACCACAACAATATTCACGTGCGTGGCTACAAGGAAGAAGGCACAACGACAACACCGTTTGACATGTGTGTACTGAACGATCTGGATCGTTTCCATCTGGTGCACGATGTCATCGATCGCGTGCCGCAGTTGGGCGCCCGGGCCGCGTACGCTAAACAGGCAATCCGCGACAAACTCATCGAACATAAGCAGTACATCGCCGAGCATGGTGAGGACATGCCTGAAATCAATGGCTGGATGTGGGGCCAAAATCAACCATCAGCCGGACGCGGCGGCTCGACCGAAGCCGATAACGTTTGAGAACGTTAAGCAGGACGATATGTCGCCGGCAGAACATGTCATTCTGTGTGTCAACAGTGGCTCCTCTTCTTTGAAGTTTGCCCTCTATTGCCTGGGGGAGTTGGAAGAGACAAGGATCGCTCAGGGCGCGGTGGAGGGCATCGGCTTGCCTGCCGGTCAGCTTTGGATGCGGGACAAGGCCAATGATGTTTTGGTCGACATCCGTCGTGACTTCGCCGAGCACGCCGCGGCCGCCCAAGCCGTATCCGAAGCGGCCAAGAATTTTGGCTTTCCGCGCCCCGCCGCTGCCGGCCATCGAGTGGTCCACGGCGGACCGCACCATTCAGCCGCAGAAGGAATCAATGCATCTCTCCTGCGAGAACTCCGTGAGCTCATTCCGTTTGCTCCTCTTCACTTGCCGAGTGCCATCCAGGGCATCGACGCAGTGGCAGCTCGTTTTCCAGGACTGCCGCAGGTCGCGTGTTTCGACACCGCATTTCACCGCCGTATGCCTGAAGTGGCTCAGCGGCTTCCGCTTTCTCATGATCTGTGGGACGAAGGGGTTCGGCGATATGGCTTTCATGGTCTGTCGTATGAGTACATCGTGTCTACGCTTGGTGATCGGGCCCAGGGCCGTATCGTGATCGCCCATTTAGGTAACGGGGCGAGCCTGGCTGCGGTGTTAAATGGCCGCCCCCTAGACACCACGATGGGCTTCACCCCGACCGGCGGCCTCATGATGGGGACCCGCAGCGGCGACCTTGATCCCGGTGTGCTTCTTCATCTGATGCGAGAAAAGAGCTTTGACCACGACCGGTTGGATCATGCGGTGAACGAACAGGCCGGATTGTCAGGCGTATCCGGTATCAGTCCGGACATGAAGATCCTGCTGGAGCAGAAGGAACGCGAACCTCGCGCCGCCCAGGCAGTGGAATTGTTTTGTTACCAACTCCGAAAACACATTGGAGCGATGACGGCGGTGCTTGGCGGCCTCGACACATTGGTATTCACCGGCGGCATCGGCGAGCACGCCGCCACCGTGCGATGGGACGTCTGCTGTGAGTTGGCGTATCTGGGAATCCGCCTCGACGCGGAACGCAACGCCGCGCACGCAGAAATTATCTCTGCGCCGGGGAGCACCTGCACGGTTCGCATAATTCCCACGAACGAGGACCTGATGATAGCCCGCCAAACGCGCGCACTTCTGTTTTCGATGCCGGCGCCGGCATTGGTGAACGAACCACGATGATGCAGGGGGAAACATAATGCCAGCCCAAAGCGTCTGCCTGATCCGGCATGGTGAAACAGAGTGGAGCTTAAACGGACGGCACACCGGTACGACGGACATTCCACTCACCGAGAACGGCCGCAATGTTGCCAGACTATGGAAGCCAGTGGCAAGCCAGCAAACTTTCGCGCTCGTTATGACTAGTCCTTTGCAAAGAGCTCGCGAGACGTGCGAGTTGACCGGTCTCGGGCAGCGAGCTGAGGTCGATAACGACCTTCGGGAATGGAACTACGGTGAGTACGAGGGATTGACCGCTAAACAGATCGTGGAGCAAAGACCATCATGGATGATTTTTACAGATGGTTGCCCCAGTGGGGAAAGCCCCGATGAGGTTCAGGCTCGGATCGATCGTGTCATAAAAAAGGTGCGTGCGGTGGAGGGCGACGTGGCGCTGTTCGCTCATGGACACTTTCTCAGGTCCTTTGGTGCGCGGTGGCTTGGACTTCGAGCCGAGGAAGGTCGTTTTTTCCTCCTCGATCCGGCAACGGTGAGCGTCGTGAGTTACTATCGGGGTATCCCTGCCGTGAAGCGCTGGAACGCTCCGCTCATCTTTAAGTAGTCGTAATGGTCATCTATGACGGCCCGTGATCTCGCAACATATCTCGGCGGTGAATAGACCCGCCACTGCAGTTTAGAAACTGAATGCCTGCCAAAAAACGTTCCGTGAGGTATCACCCATGCCAATCGCCGATCTTGAGATAATCGCGAAAGCTCATGAGAACCTTCACGCGGGCCAGTCGGCGTTTGGTCATCGCGCAAGGTGCGTCAGAGCCGCCGCGCTGGCTAAGTACACGAAAGCGATGGAAAGCGGGTTGGCCGTTGAAGCGTGACAGGCTAACAAAGATGTCCGGTAGTGACTCGCAGCAAACCGTCACCGACTTTCCACGTCCTGTGGACACTATAGGAGTCAACATCGATCAGCTGTGCATCAACACGATCCGGACCCTGGCGATGGATGCCGTGCAACAAGCCCTGTCCGGCCATCCCGGAACGCCGATGGCGCTGGCGCCGGTGGTTTATTGTCTGTGGCAGCGCTTCCTGCGTTTCGATCCGGACCACCCGATCTGGCCCAACCGCGATCGCTTCGTACTATCCGCCGGCCACGCTTCCATGCTGCTCTATGCGATGCTGCACCTCACCGGTGTCAA
>WNGJ01002387.1_pt1 | contig 18941 bp, 13 predicted proteins | sample 5400611 | NCBI WGS metagenome assembly WNGJ01 (sample SAMN13153375, study PRJNA577476) | soil metagenome | isolation source: 40 cm soil or saprolite under Garry oak tree replicate 1 | place: USA:California | collected 2016-06-15 | reverse complement strand
AGGTGCCAAACCTAAGCGTCGATGTGAACTCTTGGCTTAGATCAGCCTGTTATCCCCGGCGTACCTTTTATCCGTTGAGCGATGGCCCTTCCACGCGGGACCACCGGATCACTAGACCCAGCTTTCGCTCCTGCTCGACGTGTGTGTCTCGCAGTTAACCCGGCTTATGCTCTTGCACTCCACAGCGGGTTTCCAATCCGCCTGAGCCGAGCTTTGGGCGCCTCCGTTACATTTTGGGAGGCGACCGCCCCAGTCAAACTACCCGTCTGGCCATGTCCTCCGACCCGTCAAGGGCCGTAAGTTAGACCGACAGAAGAATCAGGGTGGTATTTCACCGGCGCCTCCCCCCGGCCCGAAAGCCGAGGTTCATAGGCTCCCACCTATGCTACGCAGATCCTCCCGTTAATCATGACCAGAGTGCAGTAAAGGTGCACGGGGTCTTTCCGTCTAGATGCGGGCATCCGGCGTCTTCACCGGAACCACAAATTCGCCGAGTCACTCGCCAAGACAGTCGCTCTATCGTTACGCCATTCGTGCAGGTCGGAACTTACCCGACAAGGAATTTCGCTACCTTAGGACCGTTATAGTTACGGCCGCCGTTCACCGGGGCTTCAGTTCAGGCCTTCGCTGCCTTGCGGCAGCTAAGCCCTCGCTTTAACCTTCCGGCACCGGGCAGGCGTCACCCCCTATACGTCGTATTCGACTTTGCAGAGAGCTGTGTTTTTGTTAAACAGTCGCAGAGCGCGTTTCACTGCGGCCGCTTCGGGCTATAAACCCTAGTGCGGCACCCCTTCTCCCGAAGTTACGGGGCTAATGTGCCTAGTTCCTGAGCGAGTGTTCTCTCGAGCGCCTGTGGAGATTATCCTCGTCTACCTGTGTCGGTTTGTGGTACGGGCACCTTGCGGACTCCTTAGAGGTTTTTCCTGGCAGCGTGAAATCAAGGACTTTGTGGCCGTGTGGCCTGGGGACCTGTCTGACCGTTGAATGACCGCGTGGATTTTCCGGCGCGATCCGGCTTACACAGGGCCATCGGGAAATCCATCTCCCGACTCCTCTATCCTTCTGCGTCACCCCATCGTAATAACGCCCGCTAGGTGGGGCAGGAATGTTGACCTGCTATCCATCAGCTACGCCTCTCGGCCTGGCCTTAGGACCCGCCTAACCCTGAGCGGATTAACCTTCCTCAGGAAACCGTAGACTTTCGGCGACACGAGTTCTCATCGTGTTTATCGCTACTTATGCCGGCAGGGTCTCTTCCGTGGCGTTGAGCAGTCCTCTCGGTCTGCCTTCAGACTCCACAGAATGCTCCCCTACCAAATGTGCGGCTTGCGCCACACAATTCCGCAGCTTCGGTCGCAGGCTTAAGCCCCGTTGGATTGTCGGTGCATGATCGCTTGACCAGTGAGCTGTTACGCTTTCTTTAAAGGATGGCTGCTTCTAAGCCAACCTCCTGGCTGTCTGAGCGATCACACTTCCTTTCCCACTTAGCCTGCAGTTGGGGACCTTAGCTGGCGGTCTGGGTTCTTTCCCTCTCGACCACGAAGCTTATCCCTCGTAGTCTCACTCCCATGTTGCTGTCCGCGGCATTCGCAGTTTGATTGGATTCGGTAACCTTGGTTGGTCCCTAGTCCATTCAGTGCTCTACCGCCGCGGCAGATCACATGAGGCTGCCCCTAAAGGCATTTCGGGGAGAACGAGCTATCACGGAATTTGATTAGCCTTTCACCCCTACCCTCAGCTCATCGGAGCTATTTTCAACTAACACCCGTTCGGCCCTCCAGCAGCGGTTAAGCCGCCTTCAGCCTGGCCAAGGGTAGATCATCCCGCTTCGCGTCTATTCCCACAGACTATGCGCCCTATTCGGACTCGCTTTCGCTACGGCTCGCTTACGCTTAACCTCGCCTGTGAGAGTAACTAGCCGGCTCATTAAGCAAGAGGCACGCCGTCAGGCGGCTCCGACCCGAAGGCCGGAGATCACCCTCCGACTGCTTGTAGGCATATGGTTTCAGGTTCTATTTCACTCCCCTCGCAGGGGTGCTTTTCGCCTTTCCCTCACGGTACTGGTTCACTATCGGTCGCCAGAGAGTATTTAGCCTTGGAGAGTGGTCTCCCCGGGTTCCCACGGGATTTCACGTGTCCCGTGGTACTTAGGATACCGCTTCGAGTCCGGTAAGCTTTCGGTTACGTGGCTATCACACTCTGTGGCCCCGCTTTCCAGCAGGTTCACCTAGCCTCCGGATTGGTAACTCTACTCACGCGGTCCTGCAACCCCGCCGTGCAAGCACGACGGTTTAGGCTGTTCCGATTTCGCTCGCCGCTACTTTCGGAATCTCTGTTGATTTATTTTCCTCCAGGTACTGAGATGGTTCACTTCCCTGGGTTAGCTCGCACCCGCCTATATATTCAGCGGGCCGTATGCCGGTTTTACCGGCACGGGTTTCCCCATTCGGAAATCCCCGGATCAAAGCCTGCTTGCGGCTCCCCGAGGCTTATCGCAGCTAGCCACGTCCTTCATCGCCTTCTGGCGCCAAGGCATCCACCATACGCCCTTAGTAGCTTGACCATAAAACTTACCCGGCACGTCGCCGCCGCGAAATTGCTTTCGCGAAGTTCCGTGCGGATAATTCGCCTTTCCACAATTCGCTCTCTCGAGCAGAACTTGCGGACTACACGCGTCACAATTCTCCCCGATTGAAATCGGGGCGAATTGCTCCGCGTTTTGCCAGCTTCTTCAGTTGTCAAAGAGCTTCGGCCCTGGGCACCGCCCAGAGCGTTCCGCGCCCGGCGGAACGTCCGAAAACTTTTCGAACCGAAAATAAAAAACCCGGCGTCGAGCGCCGGGCCAATCCGCCTGCACATCAGAGCGCAAGCGGCTTCGCGCGATGCTCGACTGAATATTATCCGGTATTCGTAACTAGCCTCACTTCGAGCCCCGAGAGGGCTCGACAAAATGCATCGTCCCCTGATTCTCGTATTAGCCGGACGGGGTGAAGTATAGCAGTTTCTCTGATTGCGTCAAGCGCCCTTTTGCAGTTTCGCTGAACTATACTCTGTGAAAATCCCGGGCTCTGTGGAAAATAGTAGCCCGACGTCTGCGATAAGGAACTTACCGGCGGAGGAGCGCAAACCTCCCGGGTAGATGTGGAAGGCTGGCGTCGGATTCAAGAAGTTAATTTCAAAACGCTGGCCGAGCCGAATCGCGCGGCCGTAGTTCGGATCATTATCCGTAGACGCTTTTATTTCGTATCGACGCCAGGCACGACAGGATCGCTCGGACCTGCATTGGATTCCGTCGCAAGCGCCGGCACGTCTTGCGTGGGACGGGACTGCTCGCCGCGGGTCAGGTAAATAACGAACGGCGTAACCTCGAAGGGCATCTTTTCCCGTTCTGCGACGATGCTGACGGGTTTGGCCTTCAGCATGGTCAACTCGTCGCTCCAGGGATCCATTTTGATGCGTCCGCCAAGCGGCAACGCCGCCAGAACCTTATTGTTACTGCCGGTTGCTGCGGAATTTGACAAACCGGTTTGAGGGAGCGCTGCTTCCGCGCTGGAGCTGCGCGTCCCGTTTGCCGGCGAGGAGACGGCCCAGTAGTTAGGAATGCGGTCGCCCAGATGCGGGCTGATCAGATTGGGAACATCCTTTGTGCGATCCTGCAGCGCCTGGATGAAGAGTTTTGCGGTTGCAAGTTGATCTTTGTACGGCGAGTTCTGCAGCAGTTCCGCGCCTTTCTGAGCAGCGGCCTGTTCTTCTTCCGGCGTTCTGCGGAAGCCGAAGTGGCGAAACGTATCTTTCTCATCGAACAACATGCGGTCGAAGAACGCATACTGCGTGTCAATGCGATGAGCGAGCACAACGTGACCGAGCTCACGCGCCAGGAGGGTGGCCAGGCTGGCCTCATCCGGAAGCACGTCAATCAACCCACGGCTGACCACGATGGTATGGCTGATGGTGAACGATTCGAGCGTTGACGTGGTCAGGACGCGGCAGCGGACCTCCGGCTCGATATTCAAATTGTTCGTGACTTCTATATTGTTCACCACCGTTTCCAGAACTTTGTCGACTTCGCCGCGCGGCGCGAGCAGGCCGAGCCTTTCCATGCGATCCACTACGTTATCCTCGGCCTGCAGGTCCCAGTTGCGCTGCGCCTGCAGCGGTGAATAGTCATTGGCCCCCTCCGCCTGGTCCTTCACCGGCAGCGCAGCTTCCACCATAATCTTGTTTAGCTCCTGCTCCTGTTTGGTGCGGCCGACGTTATAGCCCCACAGGCGAGTCTGCGATTTGAACGTGAGTCTCCGCGTCATCGCGTACTTGACTTCTCCCTCTTCGCTGTAGACATAGGCGGGCAGCCACTCCTGCGGCCCGGCCAGAACCCGCCAGCTATCAAAATGGAAGTAGAAGTTTGTGCGCGACGACCCGTTATAAGCGCCGTTGAACCGAACGATATGGAATGCCTGATCCTCCACCCAGATCCGCCCCATGAACCGGCCCTTTCCGGCGCTGGAATTGGGAGTGACATCAAATACGAGACAACGAACATCTCCCAGAAATTCCCGGCGAACGTAATCAAACCGGTAGTTCTGCTGGTCGAATCCGTTCGTATCCAGGTAGATCATCTGTAGAAAGCCGCGCGGCAGAAACTCGACGCTAAAAACTGTGCCGATTCCGCTCAATTTGTGACGGACGCCGCCTTCGTCGCCCGCAAAAGGTTCGAGGTCGACCCCATTAGCGAGTTGCGCTTTGCCGATAAAATATTTGTCGCCGGCGGGCACAGGCCCAAGCTTGGCATCGGGCCGCAACATCTGAATATAAGTTTCCACTAATGGCGAATACTGGCGGAGCATCTGCATTTCCGCCTTTTCCTGAACCACAATTCGATCCACCACTTGGTCCACGCTGGAAGTTTGCGCAGTTGCGCGCAGCGGCATAACGCTCAGGATCAGCACCGCCCCCACAATTTGCCAGACCCGCATACGCCCCCCTCAGAAAGCCAGTTGAAATACGATGTGTGCGATGGCAGGAAAATCCACCGCCTGCCCCTCTTGCAACGCGGGCTTGAAGCGAATCTGCTCCGCGGCATGCAGAGCGGCTTCGTCCAATCCGTGTCCCAATCCTTTCACCACGCGAACCGCCTGTACCTGCCCCGAGGCCCGGAAGATCACTTCGACCAGCACTTCGCCTTCGATTCTCAGCTTGCGCGCTTCATCGGTATAGGCCGGACTTGGCTTGGACAAGATCACCACCGGTTGGATCGCCGGGGCCTTTTCGGTTTGCTTCGGTGCGGATTTCCCCGGAGGCGCCATCTCCACGCTGCCAAAGCCGCCCGACTGCACTGTGCCGTGGGTCCCGCTCTTGGCCACGGGTGCGGCAACGCCGCTGCCGAACCCGGCGCTGGCCACAGCGCCGCGCGCTCCATTCGCGCCTCCGGAGCCATTTCCGTAGCCTGGACCGGAGGCAAGTTCAAACGAACCGAGGCGCGCGACGTTGCCGTGCTTTGCATCAGACGTGCCGCCGGCAAATCCGTTGGGATCGCCGAAGCCGCCCGTCTGAACTTTTTCACTAGCGGCCCTGAGTGTGGGTTGTGCTGCGCTGTCTATGCTTAGCACACCGGTCCGAACCGGCTCACGCGGGCGTTCCGGCCCGGGTGTGGAGGTGTCCAATTTCGTAGTTGCCAGGACCGGCTCCAACTTTGGGATATCCGAATTCTGCCGCTCCGGAACCCTGGGTTTTGGCGCGATCAGTGGTTGTGGAGCGAAAAGTTTCGCGACATGCGTCGGTTCGACGGGCTGAGCGGGTATCGGCTGATTTTTAGCGACGGGGAGTTCGGCGTGTGTGGGAACTTCGGTTAAGGGAGCCGCAAGCGGCGTAACCTGGTACATGATTCGCATCGGAAGGCTTTCGGGGAAAAACAGGGGCAGCGAAACCATAGCTGACGCAATCGTCAGCTGCACGGCTAAGCTCATCGCGAACGCGCTCGGGCGGATTTTATTTTCCGGCAAGATATCGAGCCGAGCTTCCACCGGCCTGTCACCGACAAGTTTTTCCCAGGCTCGTGGGTTGCCCGAGGCATTTTGCCCCTGCGCGATAAGAAGGCCGCTATTTCTCAGCTTTATCAACCCTAAGCTCCTGTCAGACCCTTGCAATCCAGACGTTTGCATTGCCGCCAACGCTTCGACGGTGGTTTGAAGCGCGATAGCTGTCCCAGTGCTTTGGCCGATTTTCAGGGGCAGAATTTCTGGACCGTTTCGCTCAGGCGCCCTAAAGCGAGCGTAATGGGGCGATCAGGCCATCCGTATAGGAAATTCGTACTACTGTGCTTAATGACCAATACATATCGATAGGTGGAAACCGGCTTTAATTAATTTGGAGAATGCTCACCGTACCTGAGGATGTACACGTCCACCGGAGGGCGCTTCTCGCAAGAGCCGGTGTGCGGCGGATACACAGAAGAATAGATAGAACAGATGTTTAAAAACGGGAATTTGGTGTGCGAAACGAACACACGCCCCTTTCCGTTTGCAGGACTTGACAAAGCAGTTCGCTTGCACGATTGTGATGGCGGGCATTCGCCCTCGAACGATAAGGACCCTCGCTTCATCATCGCCATAGGAGGCTGACCTGTGGAAAGCAGCCGGCGAGACTTCCTGAAGGTCGCTACGTTAGGAGGCGCGGCAGCAACCGTTTTCGGATTTGATCTGACACCTGCCTACGCGCAGCTCCGTGAACTAAAAATCGCCCGTGCCACCGAAACACGCTCGACTTGTCCCTATTGCTCGGTAAGCTGCGGTGTGATCATTTATACGCTGGGCGACAAAGCCAAGAATGTCACTCCTCAAGTGATTCACGTCGAAGGCGACGCTGACCATCCCATCAATCGCGGGACCCTCTGCCCGAAAGGCGCTTCGCTCGAGCAGGATATCCTCAATGACCGCCGCCTGCTGAAGCCGCAAGTGCGCCGCCCCGGGACGAGCGGCTGGCAGGACATCTCTTGGGACGACGCGCTGAATGAGATTGCCCGCTGGGTGAAAAAGTCACGCGACGATACATTTGTCGAAAAAGATCCGCAGGGCCGTACCGTTAATCGTTGCGAAGGCATCGCTTGGACCGGCGGCTGCACGGATACGAACGAGTTCAATTATCTGGTCGTCAAAACCATGCGCAGCCTGGGGGTCTGCTACCTGGAAAACCAGGCCCGTGTTTGACACGGCCCCACGGTCTCAAGTTTGGGACCTACATTCGGGCGCGGGGCGATGACCAATGGCTGGATCGACATCAAGAATACCGACATGATGTTGATCATGGGCGGGAATCCAGCCGAGAACCACCCGTGCGGATTCAAGTGGGCGATTGAAGCAAAGCGCAATCGCAATGCCAAAATGATCGTGGTGGACCCGCGCTATACGCGCACGGCGTCCACTGCCGATCTCTTCCTGCAGATTCGTGCCGGCACAGACATCGCTTTTCTGGGAGGATTGATCCGCTACGCGATCGAGAACAATCGCATCGCGAAGGATTATCTCCTCAACTACACCAATGCCGCCTTCGTGGTGAAGGAAGGCTTCAAGCTGCCGGAAGACGGTCTGTTTTCCGGGTTTGATCCCAGCACCAAGGCATATGACAAAGCTACCTGGAACTATGAAGAGGGTAGCGATCTGTCGAAAAGCGCGGCTGCTGATCCGCCAGCGCAGAAGGCCGCTGCCCCCGCGGCAGCGCCGCCGGCGCTTCCGGCAAACACCGCCTATGACCTTGCACTCCAGCATCCTCGCTGCGTCTTCCAGCTTTTGAAGAAGCAATACTCCCGCTACACGCCCGAGATGGTTGAGCGCATCACCGGTATTCCGCGGGACCAGTTTCTGAAGGCGGCGGACCTTTTCACTTCGATTCGCAAGAACGGGGACACGACCAAGGCGGCGACGATCATCTACGCCGTCGGCTGGACCCAACACACCTATGGCACGCAAATCATCCGCACCGCGGCCATGCTCCAGTTATTGCTTGGGAACGTCGGCCGCGCCGGAGGCGGCGTGAATGCTCTGCGCGGCCATTCCAATATTCAGGGCGCAACGGATATGGCGGGTATCTTCGATAACCTGCCCGGTTATCTGAAGGTGCCCAACCCTACAGATACCGATTTGACGGCTTTTCTGAAGCGCACCACGCCGACGGCTTCGAAACCCGGCCCTTGGCAATCGTTCAACTATTGGTCCAATACACCGAAGTTCATGGTCTCACTTCTGGTGGCCATGTACGGCGACGCCGCACGCAAGCAAAACGATTTCGCATTCCACTATCTGCCCAAGGTGGATCGCAATTACTCCTGGACCGAGATCTGGGACAACATGTATCGCGGCTCGGTGAAAGGCATGTTCGCGTTTGGGATGAACGGCGTGATGATCGGCCCGGATCAGCAAAAAAATATCGATGCGCTCAAAAAGGCGGATTGGCTGGTCGTTGGCGAAATCTATCCGGATGAGACGAGCGAATTCTGGCGCGCTCCGGGTACTACTGCTGACGAGATGAAAAAGATCAACACGACCGTGTACCGCCTGCCCTGCGCGGGTTTTGCCGAGAAGGACGGCAGCATGACGAACTCGGCGCGCTGGCTGCAATGGAAGAATGCCGCTCTGCCCCCGCCCGGCGACGCTCGTCTCGATCAGGATATTGTGGCGCAGATTTTTCTTCGCGTGCGAGACCTCTATCGCAAGGAAGGCGGGAAATTTCCTGACCCCATCCTGAATCTGACTTGGCCGTACACCGATCCCGAACATCCCGCGCTCGCCGATCTCGCGATGGAAATTAATGGCAAGACGCTTGCCGATCTCACCGACCCGGCCACGCAGCAGTCTCTCAAAGCCGGCCAGCAACTGCCCGGTTTCGCCTGGTTACGCGACGACGGAACGACTTCGTGCGGGAATTGGATCTACTCCGGCTCTTGGACCGAAGCCGGGCCGCAACTTGCGCGCCGCGGCACGGACGATCCATCAGGTTTGGGAATCTACCCCAACTGGGCATGGTCGTGGCCGGCAAATCGGCGGGTCATGTATAACCGCGCGTCATGCGACCCCTCGGGAAAGCCGTGGGATCCCGAGCGGCGGCAAATTTGGTGGAATGAAGAAGCGCAAAGGTGGGTGGGCAACGACATTCCCGACTTCAAGCCCGATTCGCATCCCAAGGATCACATGGGGCCATTCATCATGAATCCCGAGGGTGTCGGGCGAATCTTTGTGCCCCTTGCAGGGCTCGCGGATGGGCCTTTCCCGGAGCACTATGAGCCGGTCGAGAGCCCGGTGCAAAATGCGCTACACCCGAACCAATCCAGCAGTCCGGTGGTCAAGAAATTCACCACTCCGGCGGATAAATTTGGGAGCCCCGAACAGGGCTTCAACGTGGTCTGCACAACCTATCGCTTGACGGAGCATTACCACTATTGGACGAAGAACAATCCGGTCAATGTCCAGTTAATTCCCGAGCCGTTTATCGAAATTCCCGTGGAGTTGGCGGATGAAATCGGTATTCGTGGCGGCGAAAAAATCAAAGTAAGCAGCGCGCGCGGCACCTACGTCGCCAAGGCATTTGTCACACGCCGCATCAAGCCAATGACGATTGATGGGAAGAAGGTCTATCAGATCGGCTTGCCCATCCACCAGGGTTTTCGCGGCATCCAGGAAGACGCCGAGAGAAATGCGCGCACGCCGGCGAATGTGCTCACTCCGACGGTATATGACGCTAATGCATTCACTCCTGAATTCAAGGCGTTTCTGGTCAAGGTCGAAAAGGCCTAACGGGGACAGGCGATGAGCCAGGCAACTCTGGAAATCCGTGCCATTTCAGGACACGCTGGTTCCGTCCCTGGTGCCGGCGTCAGGCGCGAGTTTGAAGTTTGCAAGCTGATTGACACCACCACCTGTATCGGCTGCAAAGCCTGCGAGGTTGCCTGCCTGGAGTGGAACGGCCTCTCCTTCAGCGAGACCACCTTCAACAATTCCTACCAGACCATGCCGGAAACGCAGTGGAATTATTGGAACCTGATCAAGTTCAACGAGCACGAGCGCGAAGACGGCACTCTACAGCTTCTGATGCGCAAGGATCAGTGCATGCACTGCGAGGAGCCGGGATGCCTGATCGCGTGTCCCGCGGATGGCGCCATCGTGCAATACGTCAATGGCATCGTCGATTTCCAGCAGGAGCATTGCATCGGCTGCGGCTATTGCGTCACGGGCTGCCCATTTAACATCCCTAAATTCAGCCCTACGGCGCGCAAGGTCTTCAAGTGCACACTCTGTGTGGACCGCGTCACCCAGGGGCTGGAACCCGCTTGTATCAAAGCTTGTCCGACCGGCTGCCTGCATTTTGGCACGAAGCCTGAGATGAAAGCACTCGGCGAAACGCGTGCCAAGCAGCTTCGGGAAAATTCTGGCTTCGAGAACGCCGGAGTCTATGATCCACCCGGAGTTAGAGGGACTCACGTTATCTACGTTCTGCACGATGCCAGCAACCCCGAACTCTACGGCGGCCTGCCGAAGGACCCGCACGTTCCCTGGATGGTCAGCTTTTGGAAAGGGCCGCTGAAGTGGATCGGGAATATTGCCATGATCGGAGGTCTGCTCGGCGTCTTCGCCCACTATTTGCGGTTCGGACCGAAGGTTGTGCCGGCAGACGACGAAACACCGCGGCCGGGAGGCGCCGCGTCGCGTCCGGCCACACGTGAGCCAGGAAACAAGCCATGAGTTCAACGCCACTCCTCGCGAATGGGCGAGTCCTTCGCTATTCGTTTCACGAAAGGCTGGTGCACTGGCTTGCAGGGTTTTCGTACGTTTATCTCCTGTTGACCGGACTGGCATTCTGGTCCCCTTGGCTGTTCTGGATCGCAGTCGTGCTCGGCGGCCCTACGGTTTCGCGCGAGTTGCATCCGTGGATCGGACTGATCTTCGTATTCGCCACAGTCCTCATGTACGGTATGTGGGGCGGGCAAATGCACGAGACCGGGCCGGACAAGGAATTCTGGCGCGCTCTCGGGCATTACGTTCGCAACGAAGACGAGTCGGTTCCTTCCGCCGGTCGCTTCAACGCCGGACAGAAGCTGCTGTTTTGGGGATTTTTCTGGTGTGGAATACTCCTGCTGCTATCTGGCCTGATTCTGTGGTTTCCCCATCTGATTCCGTGGAGCCTTCGCTACCTGCGTTACTTCGCGGTGATCGTCCATGCGATTTGCGCCTTGCTCACAGTTGGCTTGTTCATCATTCACGTCTATATGGGCACCGCCATGGAGCGCGGCGCCTTTGGCTCAGTCATTCGCGGCGATGTCTCGGTCGGCTGGGCGAAACGATATCACCGTGTCTGGTATGAGCACTTGCCGCGAGATGCTGCAGCCAGAAAATGAGAACGGGCAAGTGGGATGCCCGCATCCAGCGCGCAAACGACTTGGCTTCCACTCACCCATTCGCCTCTCAAGCTCTCCGCTTCTATGAACGCCTGGCTCGATTTCAGCAGTCGCTCTACGCAGAAATCGAAGCTGAATGCGGAATAGGTAACGAGAAGCGGCTCTCCGGCACGCTGCGGGGCGAGTGTGATTTGTTCGTTCTCTTACCGCGATTTGCGCCCTTCGTTTCCGTGCTCGAAGAGATCGCTCCGCCTCCGCTTGCACGAGCGGCGCATGCGTTGCGCTTGCAGGATGCCAGCCGCTGGCGGCAAATTCTGCTGGAATTCTGGGAGCAGTGCCCGGCCGCTGCGAATCTGCAACCCGCGGAAGAATTGGTTTCCTGGTTCTTCCTGCAGCCTTACGCCGAATACCTCGCGGATCATAGCGAATGGAATCCTCGAAACGAAATGGCATCGACGTGCCCGCTATGTGGCAGTAAACCGCAGGTTGGCGCCCTCCGTCCGGAAGGCGACGGCGGGAAGCGCTCCTTGATCTGCTCGCTATGCGCCATGGAGTGGGATTACGGGCGCATCGCCTGCGCCGCGTGTGGCGAAGAGGATCCGCAGAAACTGGCGCTATACATCGCCAACGAGTTCAGCTATGTCCGTGTGGAAGCCTGTGAGAGTTGCCACTGCTATATCAAGACGGTCGATCTGACAAAAAATGGACACGCCGTCCCCGTTGTCGACGAATTGGCCATCATCCCCCTCGACCTCTGGGCCACTGAGCGCGGTTATCAGAAGATCCGTCCCAACCTGCTGGGAATCTGATTGCCATCGAACCGCCAGCACGTTGCCGTGACGTCTACGCCGACAGACTCGGCGCGCGGCATCAGGAAGCTGCGCCAGGCGATGGCCGACCGCGGCTTCCGCGCCCTGCCGCCGAGCGCCCCCGTCGCACCGATCGGAACCGACCGCTCGTTCGTCTGCCGGTGCTGAGGTACTCTCTTCGAGCCATTTTAGGACATCCTAGCAGTGGCTCCGGTCGCCACGTTCTTGAACTCGCTCTGCAAATTTCGTGTAACTCCTTGGGAATGGCTGGAATAGAATTCGTCTTATTGCTCCAACTTATTGCTTCAAATTGATGTGGGATACAAAGCTCCGCGGCCTTAGCGCGCTCGTGCGGGGATATTCTCAAACACCTTTTGCGCATCCTTGCGGGTGATGACTGTGTCGTACAGCCCAATTTCCTCTTCTTCGTGCTTGTTAATGCCGGTGTAACTGAGGCTGGCATCCTCATAACGCTTGAATTTGTAGACCGCGTCGTTCATCAGAGCGCTGTTGAACAGTCCCAGGCTGACAAGCAACTCGAAATCCTTTGCGGTCAGGCCCGTGACCTTCTTGAACAGGCCAGGTTCCAATTGCGTAATCACATCCTTCAGCGACCGCTCTCGATAGTCGGTCAGATACATGAAAATCGGGACACGTGTGGCGAACTTAATGAGCTTTTCCTGAATCTGCTTCCGCAAGCTCTTGTATTCCTTCTCCTGTTCAGTTAGCTCTTTCTTTTCCTTCTCGGATAACTCTTCGTCGTTGGCCTCCTTGCGGGCCTTCTTCACGGCTTCCGACTTGTTGATAATGGTCTCGATTTCCTGATTGAGATTGCGGAAGGCCTCGATGCTCATAAGGGCATCCAACGCCTTCTTGTTGTCCATCAGGCGGCGCAAGGTGTCGTTATCCACGTTGACCAGTAGCGCGCTTTCCCAGCGCCGCGCCAGAAGTGTTGCGGTTGTGCCGCTCATCGCCATGTCGAGAACGCCTGCTGCGTCAATCTGTTTCATGGAACTGCCGTCGTAGGCGAGGACAGGCAGGAAGCTGATGAACTCCTCTACTTTCTTTTCCGCGTTTGTCTCGTCGAGGTTCAACCTACAACTGTAATCGGCGATCTGCCGCAACGCCCGGTCCGGAGCAAAATCGAAGACGTAACACTCTTTCTTAATGATCTGTTCTGTGTTTGGCGAGTCGCCGTCCGGGTTCCGCACGCTCCACGGCGATTGGACACGGAATGCCGCCTGAAAGTATGTTTCTGGGCTGGATGAGTTACGGAGAATGAAAATGCCAGTCCATGGTTTCACGGTCACGCCTGTTGTGAGTTTGCCGCAGGAGAGGGTGATAGTCCTCGACCTCAGTGGCTCGTCCATAGCGTCCAACACCGGCGGCAGAGCCAGGACGCCGATGCCGGCGGCGTTCCCTGCAGCGACGACAATTTTGTAATCGTGGTAGAAGCGGTTCTGCTTTTTCGCCAGCAGGTTGCTCATTGCGCGCGATCCTTACGTGCGTGGGTTCGACTCCCCCACGCTTCCGCCATATCTGCCTGGTTCCATGGAAGTTGGAAAGAGAACGAGGCGGCAAAGGGCGGCAATAAGACAACCGGAAATGAATTACTTTCTTTCGGCGGCGCGAGTGCTTTGCTTTGAGAGCAATCCGCCGCTCCCGATCCACGACGACGACCGAATCAGCCGGCAATAAAAAAAACCGAAGGGCGCAACGATTTGGCGAACTACAGGGGCTAGATTCAGGCGTTGATGTGACGTTCGCGGAATCTGTCGGCAGCAGTCCGCCGCCCTCGGTGGTGATGGCCCCGCCGTCGAACTGGGCCCGAATTTCTCGATGGTTTAGGGTATGAAATCCGAAGATAAACTGGTTACACTCTGTGCTCATAAGGCTGTTCTCCTTCTTGGCACGATTTCTTTCTGGACAAAAGAGTTATGCCACGAAGCGACAGCCTTTTTCTATTTATTATGAGAAATTCGGGTTAGCGTCTTGTTGGAATATGTACTCGCACGTTCTCTGATTTCGCAACAACTACTCCGACCGGTTTCAGGTCGATTTCCACCCCAGCCGCTCTCATTAATTTGTCCGCGACGACAGCGTCTGCGATTGAAATTGCGACGTCGATTACGTCTCCATCATGTGGGGGATACTCACGATTACCGATTTGGATTTTGCCGTCCCATGAATTCCCTGATTGATTAAAAACGCCGTTGGGACCGCGCTGCAAATACCACCCTGCTGACTCGGAGCGTGGTTTGACAGGTCGCACCCACAGAAGCAACATCTGCGTTTGTAACACGCCCGTCGCTGCTCCGGCAACTAAACATCGAAAGATGGCTCCGGCGTTGGGTGCACATACCAGCTCTCCCTCCTTCCTAGGCTGCGACAGGGAGACCGCCGCCCCGATCTCCTGCTTTTGAGGCAGTTGAGCGATTGCCAATTCAAACGTAACTGAAAGCAGCGCAAGACCCAGTGCAACAGCATGAATCGTTTTTTTCACTCTTAGCGTCCTCCATGATTATTTTAATGTCCGCCAATAAGCCTGATAGAGCGCTCCGCGGTATATAGCAGCCAACTCCTTAATCTTCCGCCAACCTATTTTTGAGCTTTTAGTAGGCTCGAGATGTTCCCAGCAAAGTAAGGGACCGCGGTCACCCAAGGCGCTGACCGTTGAAGCCGGCCGGATCGAATATCGAACTGCTGAGCCCCAGAATGATCGCTCCCGAGGGTCATGATGTTGTCTTTTCGTTTTGCGGGGACGACGAGCGCCACAACTGAGATCCCGGATGGCGGTGCCGCTATTTTCGGAAACTCTCCTTTATAGTGAGTATCGGCAAAGTCCGAGACCACGATAAAAAGCGCGAGAGGCTTCCCAGCATGAGAGATATGCTCGAGCAGACCGACGATGTCCGAGCCCTTCGCTTCCTGTCCCTCTTCCGGTAGCACTCTCAGCGACTCAAGCGGCCTCAGAGCGTCTCGGAGTTGGCTTCGGTGCTTATCTAGGGCCCCGCTGTGGCGTTTATCATCGTCGTCTTTTAATGCATCTTTGACATTTCCAAAGTCCTTCCACTCGGCTTCGCCGACCGTTTCCCGATGCGGATCCGTCATGCCGAATCTAGGGAGTTCAGTTTCCCACAACGTTGTTAGAGACCACCCATCGCCCTCGAATGCAGAAACCGTCAAATGAGTGACTTGGTGGTCCTCGATAGTCTTGGGCACTTCTCGCTTGAGACGCGCCCATGTTTCCTTGACAGCCTGATCTATTGGGCTACCTGTGCAATCAAGAACAAGGTCGAGCTCAACTTCAGTACTGTCCTCCGAAGCGGCCAGACGCGCCGATCCGAAGTCGCTAGTTTCCGCGTGCGAAGGAGCAGGAGAGCACCCCACGGCCAAGGAGAGGCTCAAAGCCAGTAACAGGATGATAGTGGGTGGCGGCACATTTTTGCCTCTCAGAGTAGGCCTCGGGCCCTCGGGGGAATCACCGGGGGAAACAGGCGGCGGCTCCATCGGCGCCGCTGGAGGTTGGCCGCCGTCCAGTTCTTTCATAAACGCCTCCGTCAAACGAACCTCTTGGTCGAGGCTGTCGAATTTCTTCGTTTCCTGCAGACTCCAACTGAGCAGATATGCGTTGGCGAACAGCGCGGCAGAGAAAACCATAAGGGTGATTGTTCCCATCCACAACGCCAGACCAAACACGGGCAACAAGACGAGGACCGCCCAACCGTAGACATACCGGGCCAGCACGGCCAAAACGATTGCCAGCAAAAGAAGCATGAACCCTGGAAACGCTGCGTAGCGCTTGACCATGAACTGGGTGTGTTTTGGTCGATCCGGGTCTTCCGCCAGCAAATGAAGTCCGGCGCCGATGATCCCGGCGATCAGGAACGCCGCCGAGGATCCGTACCACCAGACGACTTCGAGCCGTTGGAAAACCCAGCCTGCTAAAGACATTTCGGCAGCGAGTGCGAAGCAGGCGCCTGCAAAATACAAATACGCGCTATGGAGCTGGTCCCTGAGGACGAACGGGGTGATGTCCCCGCGCACGGTCTCGGTCCGCCACCTTCCAAGGTGTCGCCGGAATTCGGACGCAACCGCTTCCAGGCGTCTCCGTAACACGGCCAAACTGTTTTCAGATTCCACGGCAAACTTTGCTCGAAGCTGATCTCGGTCCGCCGGGGTGCCTGCGTGCCTTAGCTCTTCCCGGCGCTTTTGGATCTGCCTAGAATTCATAGGTTTTCGCTCCTCCTGTCTAATCGGCCTGCTGGGATAAGACCAATATCGGCACACCCGCAGCCGGAGCATGAACATGAATATCCCGATTGAGGGGTTCCGTTTTTTATTTTCGGAGGGACAAAAACAGGCCTGCCTCCGTTTACTCGAACTAAACGCGGGGCCTCTAACCCCGAAGGAATTTCACAATCCCCCTCGCACGCATCTCTTCGAGCGTTTTCTGGGAACAGCTTCGGTTTTCATCGCACGGAACAAGACTTCTTGGAATCATCGATAATTTGCTCATTCGGCATTCTCCGGCTTCGTGAATTGGGAAACGCATCTTTCGCCCGGCGGCATCTTAGATGCTCCGCGCGTATATCGTCAAGCTATATCTTCCTGACATATATGTGATGGAAATATCGGACGCGCGGCTAACCCAGCATCATTTCAACCTGCAAAAACAAAACAGGACCAATTGCCACGCCGACTTCGGCCAGTTCCCGAAAGGTCGGCATCCTCTACACCGGCCAAATCGTCGATATTCCGGTGACGTATGTATATATATGTCAGACATACTATGTCGATATATATTTACATATAGTGCACATCCAAAAGCCGTCAGGGCGCATCGAAAAAATGGATAAACGGTCTCTGTAAATGTAACTTTTTTCCACAGGCGCAGGTCTTCAGGACCAGAAACTGGGATCAACGTGCACCCCGAATCATCTACTGATCCATCTAAGGTGACTTTCGGTATCTACCGGATAGCCGGCAGGACTTCGCAGGATGCATTATTTGGCCCTGAAACTGCTCGTTAATTTGACCTGGGGCAAAGCAACGACTGGGGCTTTCCGAGGAATATTTGCAGTCTAGTAGTCGAAGATAGTTGACAAGTACCATAAGAGGTATATATATGCGTAGTACCAAAGGTTCCGAGCGGCTGGTGCGGAGGCGACGACGGTTGAGTCCAGCAAGGACAACCAAAAAGCTTTCGCTAAAAGCAAGCAAGAAGGCTTCAACAGGTACAACCAAAGCGGTTCCAACAGGAACCAAAAAGGTGATAGTGCAGTTCCCCGAAGCACTACTCGACGAAATCGAGAAACTCTCTTCTAATCGCAGCGAACTAATTAGGACGGCCGTAGGGTCTTACGTAGCGAAACAAAAGAAAGCGAAACTTGAACAAGAGCTTGCAGAAGACTATCAGACATATGCTGGCTCAGATGGGGAGCTCCTCTAATGCCCGGCAATGTCGAACGCGGCATGGTGTTCGGTACCAAGATTGGTCCCGAGAACCGGCGTTTTGTTGTGATCCAGAACGACATTGGAAATAGGTATTCGCACCTTTACATTGTGGCGGCCCTCAAGAGCGAACGTAGTATCCAAACGCCTCCGCGTTTTTGGGTTCATGTTCCGAGGGGCCAAAGCGGCTGGGAGGGAGAGGGCGGCCTGAAAAATGAAGATAGCTACGTGCAATGTAACCGAATTGGGACGGTCGATGAACGTCGTCTAGCCGAATTCGTTGGTAAGCTGAGCACACCGATTATGCAGGAAGTCAATATGGTACTTAGAATCAGCTTGGCGCTTGATTGAGTTCAAGCCTGCTCGTATTGGACCTGTTAGCTAATTGATCTCGGTTTCGATCAGTGGGCTTCACACCATATATCTAGCTGAAATGATTCACCTCCCTATTTTGTTATTGATTTTGTGTCTTTCTTTACAAATTTGTAGGGAAGGATTCGTCGTCGGCTTCCTCGTTTCGCAACTTCGCAGCGTTGGTGGACGTACGCCCCTTTCGCTTTCGGGCTGAAATTTCGGCACTTGCTCGAGATTTCTCCGCAGCGGCAGCACCCTAGCTAGGTATCGGTAGAATCCAGTCCGACTTACTGCGGCCAACTGGCACATTCGCTCGACACTCAAGCCGCCCTGCAAGCGCATCTTTGCCCTTATCTCTTCGTAGATGCGTTGTCGCCAGAACTGGCTTCTAGTGACGTCGAGCGCCTACTCTTTGCAAGGCATGTCTGAAAAAATCCACTTCCAGAGTCTTGTTCGCTAGCAGTCGCTTCAACTTGAGGATTTGTTTGCGCAATATCAGTTCGCGCGTTCGAGTAGGAGGAACGTTGCTCTCGTCCAATCGATCACGCCAGTTGTAAAGAACTCTGCGACATACGCCGAGCTCTCGCGCGAGCCGGACGATGTTGTCGCATCCACGCATTCGTTCGACAGCCTGCCGCCTAAACTCGCTGCTATACCGCTGTCCTTTCCTTCGTTCCACTTTGCGGCTCCTTTCCCGCAAAGTGTGCACGAGGAAACGGCCTCGCTCCAAAGGTTCATTCCAAATCGAGACAAGAGAACTGACGCTCAGGAGGAAAGTCCAAGTGGCTACTTCCGGTTAGGCCGTCTCGGGACCTATCAAAGCCGATGGGCGGGAATCGGTTTTACCGATACGCATCCGAGTACCCCGCACATGCGTCTGGCATTGCGCGGCTGATACGATTGTAATCCACAGGCGGAAGTGGCCGCCTCGGCTGGGTCGTTTC
>WNGJ01002383.1_pt1 | contig 18947 bp, 28 predicted proteins | sample 5400611 | NCBI WGS metagenome assembly WNGJ01 (sample SAMN13153375, study PRJNA577476) | soil metagenome | isolation source: 40 cm soil or saprolite under Garry oak tree replicate 1 | place: USA:California | collected 2016-06-15 | reverse complement strand
TGCCATCGCGTTTGACGGCTACCCGCTATGAGGAAGCTCAATCCCGAGGGGTCTCTTCGGAGTTACCGGGCGTCGAAGCGCGTAAGCCCCTCCGGCTCCTCCTCGAAGACCTCGACGCGATCGACTTTCGCGCCGCGCGGGCCCTTCTGGGAGAAGCGAACGAGCGACTCCACCGCCTCCGGGTCGCCCTCGAACACGGCCTCGAGCGTCCCGTCGGGCCGGTTGCTCGCCCAGCCGGCGACGCCGCGGGTCCACGCCGCCTGGGCGAGGGAGTACCGGAACCCGACGCCCTGAACGCGGCCGTGCACGACGACGCGCCGACGCACCATCGCCGCGGAGGCTACGAAACTTCGTTCAGGAGCGAGGCGCCGCCGGTCCGCGGCGGCGCCTCGAACCAAACCCGGCTCAGGCAGCCGTCCCCGCGGCGCCCTTCTCCGCTTGCCATTGCTCGACGGCTTCCTGGGGGATTTCCAGGTGGAGCGACTCGCCGGTCTCGAGCAGCGACTTGAGGCTGGACAGGATCTGCGGCCAACCGCCCCAGATCTCGCCACTCATGTCCTCGGTCAGTCCGCCGTGCGTCACGCGCAGGCAGCAGATGTCGCCTCTCGGCTGAATCTCGTACGTGATCGTCGTCGCCGGATAGCTCTCGACCTCCGGGCTCCAGTGAGCCTTCATTGTCTGGACGAGCCGTCTCGGCGGATCGACCTCGACGTCCTCGCCAGTCGCAAACGACTCGGCGTCCATCCCGGGCGGCGGGTTGAACGTGTACTGCTTCCGGATCTCGTCGTCCGAGATCGCCTCCCAGAGGCGCTCCGGCGTCGTGCGGATCCAGACCTCGAACACCTTTTCCATCGTCTCCTCCTCGATCGTCTTCTTGAGCCCGCTCAGCGCTGCGGCCCAGGGCTCCGCGTACTTGCTCACCCACCGGTCGTGGACGAGCCTGATCGGGACGGGGTTCAGGAAGTGGAGCTTCTCGCGGCCCCGCCGTTTCGTGACCACGAGCCCCGCGTTCTCGAGTACCCGCAGGTGCTTCATGACGCCGAAGCGCGTCATCGGCAAGCGATGCTCGAGTGCGGTCAGGCTCTGGCCGTCCGCTTTGAAGAGCTCGTCGAGCAGGCTCCGTCGGGTGGGATCGGCCAACGCCCTGAAAACCTCGTCCATGGCGAGAGAATATGTGACCTTTTAGTCACCTGTCAACCGCGATCGCGGATCAGATCGCAGGCACCGCGAGCTGCGACCAAACCGTTCCGTCCTCGGCAGGTGCGGGACATGCCGGCTCCCGCGTCGACGTACTCGCGACCACGCAGACGTCGGCAAACGCGTGACCGACGACGACCGCCAGCCTGCGGTCGAACTCGCCCTCCGCGTTGGGCGCGAGTGACCAAACGGCGAGCTCGCGGCGGACGTGGTCGGTCGTGATCCCGTAGGCGCGGAGCGTCATCGACTTGGCGGGACGCTGAGGCAGGTTCTTCGCCGTCAAGCGGATCAGAAGCCGCGGCGCTCTGACAAACGTCTCCCACGAGACCGCCAGCTGTGGACGCTCCTGCGGCCGCGGCACATGCACGCGGACGCATCCGGTGGTGTTGCCGCCGGCGTAGCACGCCTTCGGCTCCTCGCCGACCCAGGCTCGCGCCCCCAGATCGTCGTAGTCGCCAGCTGGGAGCGGGATGTCGACCGTGTAGGCGATCTTGCCGTCCCCATCGGGTCCGAGCGACGCGCCGTAGAGCGGCTCGCCGGCCCTCCAGGTCAGCCGCCCGGCGTCGTTCGGCGCCCGCACGAGCTGCTCGACCTCGACGACGATGTGGTCGCTCGAGCGAAGACCTACGGCACGGACGGTGACAGCGACCGTGTGACCGGCTTTCGGCGTCAGCGTGATGCTCGGTTGAGCTCGATCGCCCCAGGTCTGGACGCCCGCGTACACGCCGAACAGCAGGCTCGCGACGACAAGCCCGAGCCCCGCATAGATCGCAACCTGCTCCTCGGCCGAGCCCTCGCGGAAGGCAAAGGTGGCGACGGCGCCGGCGAAGATCGCGAGGACTGCAAGCCCAAAGGCGCCGTAGCTTGCGAGCGGGTGGTCGCGCGCCATGTGACCGACCAGGCCTCCGGTGATGGCAAGCCCGGTCAGGACGGCACCGAGCGCCGGGATCGCGGCGAGCAGGAAGCCTGCGGCTCCCTTCACACCCTTTCCAACAGGCAGGAACCTCGACATGACGGCGGCCCTCCCAGCTTTCCGACGGCTTTAGGGGGCGGAAACTACGCCCCAGTTGTCAGCTAGCCGAGAGCTTGTTGCAAAAGTTCCGTAAAGGCCGATTTTTGCCCGGGGATCGGCCTTCTGAGCGGAAATGCCGGGGCCCCTCTGGTCGTTCTATAAGTAGGACGCGAGCGGCCGTTCTGCGCCTCTCCCCCTCGGCGAAGAAGCCGCTCCGTCCATCCCGACGAACGAAAGGAAGCACCATCAGCACCACGTTGCAAACCCCTGAACTCCAGACCTTGCTCGAGGCCTCCGAAGAGGAGCTCGAGGCGTCTGAGAACGGCACGTTCGAGGCGGATGCCCTCCCAGCGTCCGCTGACTCGCTCGAGCTGTTCATGAACGAGATCGGCCGCTACCCGCTGCTGACCGCGGCGGAGGAAGTCGCGCTGGCGAAGCGCGTCGAGCGCGGCGACCGCGCGGCCAAGGAGCGGATGATCAACTCGAACCTCCGCCTGGTCGTCCACGTCGCCAAGCGGTATCGCGGGCACGGCGTTCCGTTCGGCGACCTGATCCAGGACGGCGTCATCGGGCTCAACCGGGCGGTCGAGAAGTTCGACTGGCGGAAGGGCTTCAAGTTCTCGACCTATGCCACCTGGTGGATCCGCCAGGCGGTACAGCGATCCGTCGCCGGACAGGCGCGGACGATCCGCGTGCCGACGCACGTGCACGAGCGCCGGCAGACGCTGAACAGGCACACGCGGAAGCTCGAGACGGAGCTCGGCCGGCCACCGACGCACAAGGAGCTGGCGAAGGCGAGCGGCCTGAAGCTGCAGCACGTCGCCGAAGCGCTCTCGGTCCCCGAGGCGCGAGCCTCGCTCAACTCGCCGGTCGGAGACGATGACGGAAGCGAGTTCGGCGATCTCTTCGCCGACGAGACTGCCCAGAGCCCGGAGGAGCTGGCCGAGGACGCCCTGCGCGCCCGCGCGGTGCGCGAGGCACTCGCCGACCTTCCGGAGCGTGAGCGTCGGATCCTCGAGCTCCGCTTCGGCATCGACGTCGATCCGCACTCGCTGGAGGCGATCGGCGCCGAGCTCGAGCTGACCCGTGAGCGGGTTCGCCAGCTCGAGGCGCAGGCTCTCGCCAGGCTCACCGACACACTCGGCGAGCTCGAGCCGGCAGAAGACGAGGACGACGACGAGCTACCGCTCGCCGCCTAAAGCATCTCATCTGCTTCAGAAGGTCTACCCGCGCCGCTTGGACGAGCCGGGATTGGACGGACGCCCCGGCAAAGCCGGGGCGTCCTCCATGTCGGCGTCGCAAGCGAACGCCTTAGGAAAGGAAACGATGAAAACCGGAATCCATCCCCAGCTGACGGGAACGACCGTCAGCTGCACCAACTGCGGCACGACGTTCGAGACGCACACGACGCGGCCCTCGATTCAGGTCGAGGTCTGCTCGCAGTGCCATCCCGCCTATACCGGCGTGGAGCGAACCGTCAGCCGCGGCAGCCGCATCGAGCGCTTCGAGCGCCGGCGCGCTCGGGCTGCAGCCTAAGCCGAGAAAGCGATCGAAGGCCCGCACGCGCGGGCCTTCGATGCACCGCGGACGAATAGCATCCGCCGCGTGACCGAGAAGCGATTTCTCTCCCCGGACACATTGCCGGCGCCGTTCGGCTACAGCCACGTCGTCGATTCGCCAGCGGATCGGATCGTCTACATCTCCGGGCAAGTTCCGCTCGACACCGACGGTCGTCTCGTCGGCGAGGGGGACTTCGAGACCCAGACGCGGCAGGTATTCGAGAACCTGAGCCGCGCGCTCGAAGCCGCGGGGGCCGCCTGGAGCGACGTCGTCAAGCTCACCTACTTCCTGCGAGATGTCGGCGAGATCACAACCGTCCGCGCGATCCGCGACGAGCACGTCGACCTGGAGCAGCCGCCGGCGAGCACGCTCGTCGAGGTGAGCGGGCTCTTCCGCGACGACGTTCTGATCGAGATTGAGGCAGTCGCGATCAGGGAATGAGCCCGGCAGTCCGGAGAATCCGCCCCGCCCGAGCTCAGGCTCTTTTGACCGCGCGAGAAGACATAGCGAGCGTTGCAGCGCAGCTGGCGGATCTCACACGGACAGTGGTTGAGATGGAAGCGCAGTTGAAAGCGCTGCGCCTTGGAGCCGAGACTCAGCAAGAGCGGGCGGATACCCAGCAAGAGCGCATCGACGCCGCAGCGAAGGAGCTCGGGGAGGTCAGCGAGCGGCTGCAAGCTGCAGCCAGAGCCCTCCGGCAGTCAGTGTGATCCCGCCGCCAGGCCCAATTGGGACCCGGAAAACGCCTGCAAACAAGGAGGGCTGCTACCCTGAGTGAACCACAGAGCGAGTAACTGGTCGGCAAACGCGCCTCCCATCTACCGTTCACGAAAGGTAGAAGGAGGTGTTTTTTTATGGCGACTGGAACAGTTAAGTGGTTCAACGACTCCAAGGGGTACGGGTTCATCTCCCCGGAGGACGAGGGCAAGGATTTGTTTGTCCACCACACGTCGATCGCAGGTGACGGCTTCAAGTCACTCAGCGAGGGCGCGAAAGTCGAGTTCGACGCCGCCGAGGGCGAAAAGGGCCCCGAGGCGAAGAACGTCGTTCAGCTGAACGCGTAAGAGAGATCGGGCGCGCGCCGGACACCGGCGCGCGCCGTCTCACGGCGAAAGGACCGCCTATGCGCGGGAAGATGCTCTGGTTCAACGAAGTCAAGGACCTCGGATTCATCCTCACGGACGAAGGAGAACGGCTCTCGGTCCTTGGCGACGGCTTTGCCGAGGGCAAACGTCCGCAAGGCCGCTGCGCCCATCTCGAGGTCAGCTTCGAGATCGCCGAGACCGAAGGCGACCGGCAGGCGCAGAACGTCGCTCTCGTCGACGAGGCTGCCCCGCGCCGGGCCCGACTCCGGGGTCGAGGTGGTGTCCGACGATGAGCTCCACGAAGCGCCAGCAGACGATGGCGAAGCGGAACCGCGAGCGAGCGGTCGAGGAAAAACGGACGCTGAAGCGCCTGAAGAAGCAAGCGGCAAAAGCGGAGAAGGCGGCCGGGGGGCCATTCGCCGACGAGCCATTGGCCGGCGAGCCAGTGGCCGAGGAGCCTAGCGAGGCCGAGCCCGATGTCGAATAGCCGTCCCGAGCGGAAGAACTACGCCGAGATCGAACGGCTCGAGTCCCTGCTTGAAACGCTGCGCGAGAATCCGTCCACGGCTCGCGAGCGAGAGGCGATCCGGGAGATCGGCCTCGAAATCGCCCTGGCGGTGCGCGAAGTCGGCGCGATGCTGATCAACGTCGGCTGGGAACAGTCGTACGCCGCGAACCGCGACTCGCAGCAGACCAGCTAGACCGTCGCGAACCGCTCGGCGGCGCGCGCCCTGCGGCGCTCCGCTTCGACTTCGCGGTCCTTCGGCGGCGCCGTCGTCACGAGGCTGTCGACCAGCCTCCGCGTCGCGTCGGTGATCTCGTCGACGGCGCGGGCGAAAGCTTCCTCGTTCGCCTGAGAGGGCTTCGTGAAGCCGCTGATCTTGCGGACGTACTGGAGCGATGCATCGCGAACCTCTTCCTCGGTCGCGGGGGGCTCGAAGTTGAAGAGCGTGTGGATGTTTCGGCACATGCCCGAAGCCTACGTGCGCGACTCGGCCACCCGCACGCGTTGAGCTAAGGCCTCGAGCAGGGCCCACGCCATCTCGGGATGGCTCTCGACCAGTGGCCGGAAGCTCCAGACCGGCAGCTGGTAGCCGTGAACCTCGGTATCGGCCGTCACAGTCGCCGTACGCGCGGACTTGTCGATCAGGGCCATCTCTCCGAACGCGTCGCCGGGCCCGAGCTTGCCGACCTCTTGGCCGTGAACCGTCACGGTCACGTCACCGCTCTCGATCACGACGAACGTCCGGCCGGCCTCGCCCTCCTCGGTGATCGTCTCGCCGGGCGCATAGGTCCGCTCGATGAACTCGTCGGCCAGCCGCTGGAGGAAGGCGTCATCAGCGTCTGCGAAGAGCGGTACGCCGCGGATCAGTTGGGTGCTCGGGCCGGGCACGGCGCGGATCCTACAACTCGCCCGCCTTCGCGTAGCGATAGAGGAAGGGCCCGAGCTCCGCCCGGATCGCCATCATCAGGCCGAGGTGGTCTTCGAGGGCGCGCGCGTTCTCGAGCCCGCCGGCCGAGACGGGGTCGAAGCCGGCGTCCCGGATCAACTGCTCCGTCACCTCGCGGGCACCGTCCTCGACCGCGTAGAGGTTGCTCGGACGTACACGCTGCTCGTCGATGTATTCGTACTGGTTGGCGTAGTTCGCGTTGAACGACTTGGCGACGGGACCGCCGACGATCGACTTGACCTCGTGCGCGTTCGACGCGAACTCCTCGTTGCGGTCACCGAAGACGTTGGTCGCGTCGATCGCGATCTTGCCCTCGAGCCCGCTGACCTTTCCGAGCGCGTCGGCAATCGCGGCCGACGGAACGGCGACGAGGACGGCGTCGGCGTCAGCTGCATCGCCGCCGTCGTGGCCGAGTCTCGTAACCGTGTGGCCCGCCTTCTCCCACCTGTCGGCGAGCCCGCCGCCGATGTTGCCCCTGCCGATGACTGTGATCTTCACGTCCTGCTCCTCTCTACGGGGAACGCGTAGAGCTATTGGACTGCCAAACGAACGCGGAAAGGGAAGATTCCCCTGCCGAAACCTCCTGCGACGGCGCCGGGTCGGCCCAAGCCGGGAAGGAATGCTCGCAGCGCGGTGGAACCGGGTCACGCTCATGCGTCGTCGCGCCTGCATCTTCGCGCTGCTGGCCGCCGCCTCACTTGCCGCCGCCTCGCCGGCGCGGTCTGCTTCGCCCAGGGTGGCCGCGCTGCAGCTCGCGCTCTTTCAGCGCGGTTACTACCGAGGACCTTTCGACGGGATCGCGGGCCCGCCGACGCGGCGCGCGACGAAGCACTTTCAGCGCCGCCACCACTTGGCTGCCGACGGTGTCGCCGGTCCCAGAACTCGGCGGAAGCTCGGAAGCTGGGCCCGACACGAGCTTGGCGACCGTCTGCTCCGGCGCGGCCGCCGCGGCTGGGACGTCGCCGAACTGCAATTTCTCCTCCGCCGAAGCGGCATCTTCGTCTCGATCGACGGCAACTTCGGACCGGTCACCGAGGCGGCGGTCGTGGGGACACAGAAAGGCACGGGGCTAAAGGCAGACGGTGTCGTCGGCCCTCAGACGATCGCCGTCTTAGGCCGCACGCGCGGCCGGCTCTTCCGTTTGCGCATTCAGGCAGGAGTGCGTGGACAGATCGACCGCTGGTCTCGCCATTACGGCATCGACGCGCGGCTCGCGTGTGCGCTTGCCTGGATGGAGTCCGGTCACCAGCCGGGCGTAGTCTCCAGCACCGGCGCTTGGGGCGTGTTCCAAATTCAGCCGGCGACGTGGGACTACGTCGAGCAGGTTCTCGCCGATCGCCGCTATCCCCGCAACGTCGAGGGGCAGGTACGGGTCGGCTTGCTCTACCTCCGGCATCTCCTGCAGACCTTCGACAACACGCGCAAAGCGCTCGCAGCCTGGTACACGGGCCCGGCGCGCGTACGCAGGTATGGCATCGGCCGCCGTGGTCGCTGGTTCGCGGCCGACGTCCTCGCGATTCGCGTGCGCTGCTGACCCTAGAACTCGTTGGCCGCCCAGACGCGCTCATGCAGCCGGCTCGCGAGCGGGTTGAACGCCGCGACGAACATTCGCTTCGTTCTCGTCGCCGCCTTGTCGGCGGTTCGCGCGGCCTTGAGCTCCGGGCTGCGGTCGGGCGGACCGCAGCGTTTGCGGCCGGCCAGCCAGTCGCTGTAGTGCCCGTCCGCCGTGAACGAGGCGTGCACCGACTTGTAGAGCAGATCCGACGCGTTGAGCGCGTCCTGCGTGTTCGGGACTGACAGCGCGGCGGCCTGCTGCAGGAGGCTTTGCCGGTTGCGCTGCACCCGGTCGAGGCGTGCGAGCGCCGCCTGCGGCGTCAGCTTGCAGTTGAAGGCGCCGCCGACCGCCGCCGCTACCGCGACGCGGCCGTCGTGGGACTGGCCGAGGAAACTCTCGAGCTTGTCGACGAAGGAGCGGAGCTCGCCGCTTCCGGACGTACTCGTCCCTGACGAGCCGCCCGCTGTCAGCGCCACCGCGGCGATCACGGCGGCGACCGCGGCCAGCACGAGCGCAACGAGCACGAGGAACTGAGGGCGACGGGCGAGCGGGACCGGTGCGCCGTCGTCGGCCTCCCTTGCGGGCACCCGTCCTCGCTCGAGGGTCGGGTCATGCTGGAGCATCCGTCGCTCGAGCTCCTGTAGCTCGAGGCTCGGCTCGATCCCGAGCTCGTCGCTGAGCGTCTCTCGCGTGCGGCGGTAAAGCTCCAGCGCGTCGGCCTGGCGGCCCGAGCGGTAGAGCGCGAGCATCAGCTGCCCACGCGGCCGCTCGAGCAGCGGCTCACGGGCGACGAGCTCCTCCAGCTCCGGGACGAGGCGCGCGTGCCGGCCGAGCGCCAGATCGGCCTCGATCCGGTCCTCGAGCGCGGCGAGCCGGGCGTCTTCGAGCCTCGCTCCCGCGTCCCGGGCAAAGGGCTCGGACTCGAACTCGGCGAAAGGCGTGCCGCGCCAGAGCTCGAGCGCCTCGGCCAGGCGCTTCGCTGCGGCCTTCGAGTCGTCGGCGCCCAGGAGCTCGCGCCCCTCTCGGACGAGCCGCTCGAAGCGATCGAGGTCGAGCTCGCCCTCTTCGACGCGCAGCGAGTAGCCCGGCGGCTTCGTCAGCAGCCGATCCGCCCCGAGCGCCTTTCGCAGCTGGGAGACGTAACCCTGGAGCGCCTTCGTCGCCGTTTCCGGCGGCTCATCGCCCCATAGGTCTTCGACCAACCGTCCGACCGAAACAACGCGGTTTCGATCGAGCAACAGGATGGCTAGAAGCGCGCGCGGCTTCGCTGCCGGCAGTGCGACCGGCCGTCCGTCGATGACCGCTTCGACCGGCCCAAGCAGGCGAAATTCCAGCAACCCAAGCCATGATCTCACGTCTTTTACTCGCGGTTGGATGCCGCTTTACCGTCGCAGTCGATCCTCGGGGCAATCAAGACGAAAGGAGTCGTCATGAATGCACGAGCAGCAGCTTTGACGGTCGCGGGCCTGGCCATCCTCCTGACCGCGATCACGTTTGGGACGGCCGCGGCCTCGCCGATCAAGTGGGTGGCTGTGCCGCTCGGCACACATCAGTTCGGTCACCTGCGGGCGCCGGATGCAATCGTCGCCAAGGCCGGGCCTAACGAGGTCGGCTTCAAGATGAACGGACGCGGCTGCGGGTGCACCGATGGACCGGCCGGACCGGTGTCGTTCGACGTGGCGCGGAACGGCTCGATTTGGGTGTTCGACGTCCTCAACCATCGGCTGCTCGTCTGGCAGCCCGGACATCCCGCACACCCGCGCAGCATTAGTTTGAAGGGTCTGGACGTTCGAGACTTCGCGCTCGGACGAGACGGCACCATCTACCTAAACGCCGTCTACGCCGAGCCGCCGGCCAGCGACAGCGGAGCCAACCTCTGGGCACTAACGCCGCGCGGGAAGGTGCTCTGGCGAGCACAAGCGCTGATGGGCAACGCTCTCAGGATCGGCCCGAACGGGGCCTTGTACTCGGTCGGCTTCAACAACCACGAGGCCTGGACTCCTCTGACCACGCCGAGCGGCCGGCCGCTGTCCCTGGCGGCGCAGCGTCGGCAGACCGTTCGGTTCCAACCGCTCGCCGGCGGCATGCACCTGATCGCCACCCAGCTCGGGGTGCACGAGGTGCACTTCGCTCTCGCGGACAATGCCGGCAAGATCGTCCGGGCTTGGCGGGTTACCAGTCGCACCCAGATGGCGCTTGCACTAAGCGTGCTGACGCCTTCGGTTGTCGGCGGCGAGCTAGTCGTCCAGCTCAACGTCTCTCGGCAGACGGGGCGTCTCTCCGAACACATGATCCTGAGGCTCGGGCAGTCAGGCGCAACCGGCAAGCGGTTCTCACTCGATGCCAACGCCGTGTGCTGTTACGACGGAACCGGAGCGAGTACGCCGCTGCGGATTGCCTCCGACGGCCAGCTCTACCAGCTTCGAACGGACCAGAAAACCGGAGCGAGCGTCGCACGCTATTCGCTCCGTTAGCTCTACACCTGAGGGCGGCCTGCTAGCAGTCTTCGAGCGGCGGGCCGCCCTCGGCGCGCTCGAACTCGATCATCATCCGGCGCAGCAGCGCGTTGAGCTGTTTCTTCTCGGAGACGGTCAATGCGGAGGCGACGAGTGCTTCCTTGCGTCCCTGGACGCCGATCGCCTCCTCCCAGACGCGCTTGCCGTCCGCGGTCAGCTCGACCAGGATCCCGCGCCGGTCGTCCGGATCCGGCGACCGCCGCAGGAAACCTGCCTCCTCGAGGCGGTCGAGCCTGTTCGTCATCGCGCCGCTCGAAAGCTCCATGATCCGGCCGAGCCTGCCGGGCGAGCTGCGGTAGACCTCCCCTTCTCTGGAGAGCAGACCGAGGAGCTTGTACTCGACCCAGTCGAGCTCGAACTCGGCGAGGGTCTCGTCCATCGCCCGCCGGAAGCGCCGGTGGAGACCCTGGATGCGGTCGACAATGCCCTCGACCTCTGGGTCGAGCATCGGCAGCCGCTCCCGGATCGACTCGAGGAACCTGTCGATGTGGTCGCGTTCCTGTGTCTGAGCTTTTGTCACCATGTCTCTATTCTTGATGTAAAACTTCTTGACGTCAAGCTATCTGTCGGCTAGAGTCTCGACATCAAGTAGTTCGACCTAAAGATACATGAGGGAGGGTGGAATGCTGCTCTACGACGTCGAGACTCGAAACATCATCGCTCAGGAGCATGCAGAGCTCCTTCGGGCGCAGGCAAAGGGGAACTCTGGCGAGCAGCGTGCCCGCCGTTGGCTTTCCGAGCATCTGATCGCCGCCGGGGTGCGGCTGGCGCCGGAGTCCGCCGCGCGCGGCCGGCCGGCTCGGGCCGTCTAGCTTCGGCCCACAACGTCGCCATTGCCCGGGCCTAGCGGGCAGACGATCGGGTTGACTTTTTCGCCGTCCGGTGGGCGGAATCGGCAGATGGGACGCCCCTGGCAAGCGGTGTCCGTGCTCGCGGCCCTCGCGCGCAACGGGAATCTCCGGCGGGTGGAGCTCGCCTGGGGCGCCTCGATCGCGGCGGAGTGGACGCACTTCGTCGCACTCGGCGTCTTCGCCTACACCGCCGGCGGCGCTTCGGCGGTCGGCATCGCCGGGCTCGTCCGGATGCTCCCGGCGGCGCTCGTCGCCCCTTTCGCGGCGACGCTGGGGGACCGCTTCCGTCGAGAGCGATTCCTGATTGTCGTCTCGCTCGCCGGCTCGGCCGCGCTCGGCGGCTCGGCGGCCGCTTTCTTCCTCAGCCGCAGCGAGCTGATCGTGTTCGCGCTCGCCGCCGTCGTGGGCGTCACGTCGACGATCTTCAGGCCCGCTCTTCAGGCGACCCTGCCCTCGCTTGCCCGGACCCCGGAAGAGCTGATCGCCGCCAATAGCGCGACCTCGACGTTCGAGAGTCTCGGCACGCTCCTCGGTCCGCTCGTGGCAGGCATTCTCGTTTCCGTTGCCGACGCCGGGGTCGTCTTCCTCGTCGCCTCGGGAGCGCTGCTGGTCGCGGCGGGCCTGCTCCAGCGGGTGCAGGTCGAAGGCCGCATCCAGGCGAGCGCCGCGCCGGCGCCTCGACCGCGCGAGCTCCTTGCCGGCGGCTTCCGAGCGGTCGTGTCCGCGCCGAAAACCCGGCTGCTGGTCTTTTTGACCACGGCCCAATCGTTCATCCGCGGCTGCCTGAACGTGCTGATCGTCGTCGGCGCCTTCCGGCTGCTCGGGGCGGGCGCCGGTGCCGTCGGCTACCTGACCGCCGCGGTCGGCGTCGGCGGCCTGGTCGGGGCCTTCGGCGCGCTCTCGCTGAAGGGAAGGCGGCTCGCGGTGCCGTTCGGGGTCTCGCTCGTCTTCTGGGGCCTACCGATCGCCCTCGTTCCGGCCTGGCCGCACGTTGCGGTGGCGTTCCTCCTGCTCGCCGTCGTGGGCGCAGCCAACAGCTTCGAGGACGTGGCCGTGTTCACGTTGCTTCAGCGAGTCATCCCCGACGACGTCCTGACCCGTGTGCTCGGCATCGTCTGGGGCTTGGCGATGGGAGCGATCGCGATCGGGTCGATCGCCGCGACCGGGATCGTCGCGCTCGCCGGCTCGCGCGCCGCCTTCGTGGTCGTCGGCGCGATCCTGCCGCTGACGACACTGCTCGTCTGGCGGCAGCTCGTCCGCATCGATCGCGAGATGCTCCCACCTGCGGACGAGCTCGCGATCGTTGAAGGAGTGCCGATGTTCGCACCGCTGTCGATCGCAGCAAAGGAGCACATGGCGGCCCGCCTCGTCGAGGTTCCCGTGACCGCAGGCCAGGTCGTGATCCGCACCGGCGAAACCGGCGACCGCTTCTACATGGTCGCCGACGGGGCGCTCGAGGTGACCAACGGCGTCAGCGTCAAAGCGCGCCGCGGCGACTTCTTCGGTGAGCTCGCGCTGCTCCGCGACATCCCTCGAACGGCGACGGTGATCGCAACGACGCGATCACGTCTCTACGCACTCGAGCGGGAAGATTTCCTCGCGGCCGTGACGGGGCATTCCGGCGTCCGTGCCGCCGGGGACGCGGTCGTCGAGCAGCGTCTGCGCCCCGCCTGAACTCAGAGCAGCGCGCGGACTGCCTCGACGGTGCGAGGCCATTCGCGGGCCTGAGGATCGATCGGCTCGAAGTGGCCGGCGCCCTCGAGCGGGGCAAGCTCGGCTTCGTCTCCCGCGGCCTCGGCGTAGCGCTCGCTCATCGCGTAAGGGACGCTGGAGTCCTCGGTGCCGTGGACGAGGATCTGACGGACCCCGAGCGGAAGCAGCTCGAGGGGCGAGGCTTCGGCATAGAGATTGGGAACCTCGTCGGGCATCCCGCCCATGAACATGGCAACCGCGCCGTCGGGGCCGACCCGCTCGGCCGATTCACGCAGGTCCGACACCGCCCCCAGCGCAACAACCGGGAGCTGTGCACGTTTGGCGGCCCAGAGCGCGAGCTGGCCTCCCGCCGAGTGGCCGACGAGAACAACGCGCTCTCGATCGAGCGGGTAGCGCTCGACGAGCTCGCCGACGAACCGCACCGCCGCCGACACGTCGACCCCGGCACCGGGCCAGGTGCCTTCGACGTCGCCGCGGCTTCGGTACTCGACATTCCAGGTCGCGATCCCGGCTTTGCCAAGCGCGACGCACATGTGACCTGTGTGGATCAGGTTGTAGGTCGCCTCCCACCCGCCGCCGTGAACGACGACCGCAAGCGGCCAGAGGCGGTCGACGCCGGGCAGGCGCAGGTCCCCGAACTGCTTCGGCTCTGGCCCGTAGGTGAGCCGCGCGTCGGCGGCGGGCGGAGGCGAGTCGAAGGCGATGTCTGCGCTGTTCCGCCCCATCGCTACCAGAGGCCGGGGACCAGGCGCGCCGTGGTGCGCGCATAGTCACGGTAGGAGTCCCCAAGTGCGCGGGTCAGCTCCGCCTCCTCGACGCGGATCCGCGGGACGTAGCCCGCAGCCACGATCGCCACCCAGGCGAGCGCGCCGACCCAGCTGCCGATTGCGAGCCCGAAACCGAGGTAGGAGATCAGCGTGCCGGCGTAAGCCGGATGGCGGAGCAGGCGGTACGGACCTCCGCGCCAGACGACGTGGTCCTTCTGGATCATCACGTCGCGCTGGAAGAAGCGGCCGAGGCTCCAGACGGCCCAGATGCGCAGCAGCACCCCGAGCCACGCGATCGCGATCCCGAGGACGAGCGTCGTCCACGTGTTCGCGCCGAAGCGAAGCGACGGGACGTTGATCGCGATCACGATGCAGGCCGTAAGGCCGATCACAGCGCTCCAGACGAGAAGGCGCTTCGTCCCGCGGTCGGCCGACTCACCGCCACGGCTTCGCCCCGCCGTCGTCGCCAACACGCTCGCTCCGAGGACGCTTAGGCGGCTCCGACCCGCCTCGGCCCGCCCTTGGCCGAGGTAGGTGGCCACGATCTCGGCGACAACCGCGCCGATCGCGGTTCCGTAGAGAAGCCAGCGCGCCGTGGTGTCGTCGGAGATCAGCAGCGGCACCCGGCGATCATAGGATGACCGCGTGATTGACCCGCTCGAGCGCTGGCGCCGGTACGGAGAGAAGCCCGACTACGCGGGCCTGCTCACGTTCGGCTCCCTTCCCTACACGCAGGACCCGGCCGAGCTCGAGGGCATCGACGTCGCGATCGTCGGCGCGCCGACGGACGACCTCGTCTCCGACCGGCCGGGCGCACGCTTTGGCCCGCGCGCGATTCGCGCCGCCAGCTGCCCGCCGGGGCCGCACCTCGAGGCAAAGGTCGACGCGATGGCCGAGCTGAGGCTGGTCGACTACGGCGACGCGCCGGTTGTCCCCGCCGACGCCGCTCGGACGCACGAGGCGATCGAGCGGACGGTCGGAGAGGTCGTCGCTGCGGGTGCGATTCCGATCGTCCTCGGCGGCGACCACTCGATCGCCGAGCCGGACATCCGCGCCTGCGCCGCCCGGCACGGCCGGCTCGGCCTCGTCCACTTCGACACCCACACCGACACGGGCACGGAGGTCTTCGGCGTGGAGGTCTCGCACGGGACGCCGATGTACCGGCTCGTCGAGCAGGGGCACATCGACCCGAGCCGCTACGTCCAGATCGGCCTGCGCGGCTACTGGCCGGGGCCGAAGGAGTTCGCGTGGCAGGAACAGCGCGGCAATCACCAGCTTCTTCATGCACGACGTGCGCGAGCTCGGGATCGCGGCGGTTGTGGAGCGCACGCTCGCGGTCGTGGCCGCCGGGCCTGCGTACGTCACCGTCGACGTCGACGTCTTGGACCCTGCGTTCGCACCCGGGACCGGAACGCCGGAGCCGGGTGGGATGACGAGCGGCGACCTTCTCTGGGCCTGCCGCACCGTTGCCGAGCGGCTCGATCTCGTCGGCGCCGAGGTCGTGGAGGTGATCCCGACGGCGGTGGGCTCCGCCGACATCACGGCGCTGTTGGCCGATCGGATCGTGCGCGAGCTCCTGACCGGGATCGCCCTGCGCCGCCGCGGCTAGGCCGTCCCGCGCGGGCGTGTCCCGGTGCCTGGCACCAGATTTCGCGTCGGGCATGCCCAGCGTTAGCGAGAAAAGAGCGTTTTTGCAGGCGTTCTGGCGGTTGGGACGTGTCTTCATGCCTGGCACCGGGTCATGGCCGGCGGGGACACTCCGCGTTCATTTCGTCAACGGAACAGATCGCGGTCGGGCGGCATCACGAGCTCGCTCGCCGCTCCCTCACCGCGGGCTTCGAAGCCCCGCACGATCGCGGCCGGGATCCGGTCGAGCTTGCCGCGGACGAGCTCGGCGGCGCCGGCAAGCTCGTCGGCGACCGCAATTACCGTCGCGTGCAGCTCGTAGCCGGCGTCGTCACGCTTGCCGTGCAGGTCGACGAGCGGCCGCAGGCCGGCGCAACCGATCGCGACGTCGGTCGTCCCCTGGCGCCAGGCGCGGCCGAAGGAGTCGCTGACGATCACGGCGACGTCGGCGCCGCTGAGCTCGCGCAAACGGTCGCGCAGCCGGGCGGCGGAGGCGTCGGGATCCTCGGGCAGCAAGACGACCGTGTCCGGTTCGGGCGCGTTCGAGGCATCAACCCCGGCCGAGGCGCAGACGAAGCCGTGCCGCGTCTCCGCGATCACGAGCGGCGGTCGCGTCCGGACGACGCGCGCGCTCTCGCGCAGGATCACTTCGAGCCGCCGCGGATCCTCGTCCGCGGCAAGGTCGCGGGCCTGTGCGGAAGGCTCGACCTCAGCAAGCCGGACGACGCGGCCCTCGGCCTTGGAGACGACCTTGTGCGCGACGACGACCACGTCGCCGTCCTCGAGCTCCGCGGCAGCCGCGACCAGCGCGGCGACGTCATCTCCCTCGCGCACCTCGGGCAGGCCCTTGACCGGGATCACGCGCACCTCGCCGCCGGGACTTAGCAACAGACTGTTACTTGTCGGGAATGCCGGTGAGCCTGAGCCCGGCGTGAGCCCGGTAGTGCTTGTTGACAGTGAGGATCACCGCGGTCATCGCCTCGAGGGCCCTCGAGTTCGCGAGCGGGCCGGCGTCGAGAGCACGGCCGCCGATGAGTTTGCCCGCCAGCTCGAGCGCCGGCTCCTTCGCGCGAGGGTCGTCGCCGCAGATCAGCGCGTCCTGGTCCGGCAACTCGTTCGCGGCGAGATCGACCGCCGAGATGGACTGCAGGCCGGACGCGACCGGCGCCTCGATCGTCTCGGCGAGCTCCTCGGCCAGCGACCGCTCGTCACGCGCCGGCAGGATGCCGCGCTCGGTGAAGAGGACGTCGCTCGCGACGCACAACACGGGCGTGGTCCCGATCGCCTCCCTCAGCTCACGGGCCGTATCGATCGTGGCGTTCGACTTGACGGCGAGGACGACGAGGTCCGCGCCCTCGAGGATCTCCTCGTTGCTGCCGCCGCGCACGCCGAGCTCGACTCCCCGCTCCCAGCCGCGCTGGTGCTGGCGCGAGCCGACCCCGACGTCGAAGTCGAGGTCGCGGAGCCGGGCGGCAAGCGCACGCCCGAAGGCGCCGGTGCCGCCGAGGATCGCAACATTCACGCTGCGGGGACGAGACCGAGGACGGTTTCGACGAGCTCGGCCCTCGCGTCCGGCTCGGACATGAGCGTGCGGGTGACGAGCGGTCGCACACCGCGTTCGGCGACCGCCGCAGCATCGTCCGCATCGGCCTCGTCCAGGACGAGCGCGCCGATCAGGCCCTTGTAACAGTCTGTTACTTGGCCCACGCCCGTCCCGCCGGCCAGGCTCTCGAACATCGCCGCCGCCGGCCCCTTGACGGCGCGGCCTCCGATCAGCGGGCTGACCGCGACGACCCGCTCGCGCCGGCGCTCGACCGCGGCCCTGATCTCGTCGACCGCGAGAATCGGCCCGATGCTGACGAACGGGTTGCTCGGCGCGATCGCGATCAACTCTGCCGCCTCGAGCGCGTCGAGCACGCCCGGCGCAGGCTTTGCCTCGGCGGCGCCGTCGTAGAGGACCCCGTCGACGCGATCCCCGTGGCCCCGCGCCACGAACCATTCCTGGAACTCGAACTCGCCCGCGGGTGTTCGGATCCGCGTGCGCAGCCGGTCGTCGGTGGCAGGCAGCAAGGCCAGCTCGAGCCCGACTACGCGGGCGAGCCTCTCGGTCACCGCCGACAGCGCGTCGCCGAGGCGCAGCGCCTCCGTGCGGATGAGATGGAGTCCGAGGTCGCGGTCGCCGAGCTGGAACCAGGTCTCGCCGCCGAGCCGCTCGATCGTGTCGCGAGCGTTCCAGGTCTCGGCCGCGCGGCCCCAACCGCGCTCCTCGTCGCCGAGGCCGGCGAGCGTGTAGAGCAACGTGTCGAGGTCGGGCGAAACGTGAAGTCCGTGCACCTCCAGGTCGTCGCCGACGTTGGCGATCACCGTCACGTCGGTCGGCCGCACAACCTCCGTCAGCGCCTGCACGAAACGTGCGCCGCCGACGCCGCCTGCCAGGACGGCGATCCTCATCGCGCGGCGAAGCGGAGGCTCTCGAGCGCGGCTCGAGTTCTGGCGCCGAGGCGCCCTTCGAGCCGCTCGAGGTGACTCAGCGCATCGACGTCGTCCGCGAGGTTCGGGATCTCGACGAGCCGCGACGGCGCCAGCGCGAGAAATCGCTCCGCGCTGCCGGGGCCGTAGACCGACTCGAAGAGCCCTGGCGCGGCCAAGCCGAGCGCGTTCGTCGTGCCGTCAGGTGCCGCCGCGACGGCGATTCCGTCCGGCGGGATCGAGCCGAGCAGCGCCAGCAGGTCGCGCGGCGTAACGGCTGGGAGATCCGCGTTGACCACGAGCACGGGCGTTTCCTGCACCTCCGACAGAGCCGTCTCGACGGCAGCTCCCTGGCCGCGGCCCTCCGCGACAATCGTCCGCCCGATCTCCTCGGCGGCCGCCATCACGTCCGCAAGCATCGCCCGAGCGAGCCCGGCCCGCGCCTCTTCCGGAAGACGCTGCTTCGCGTCCTCGCCGCGGAACGGAATCACGATCGTCGGCATGGCCAAGGACACTATCGAGGTGGCTGCACCTGGCAACGCGGCACTGGCCGACAGGCTCGAGTCCTTCGCGGCGCTGCTCGAGCTCGCAGACGCCCAGTCCCACGCGGTGCGGGCCTATCGGCGCGCCGCCGAGGTGATCCGCTCGACGCCGGCGCCGGTGACGGAGCTCGTCCGCGCCGGGCGGGCCCAGGAGTTGCGCGGCATCGGACCGGGAATCGACCGGCGGCTGCGCGAGCTCGTCGAGACCGGCGACATCCAAGAGCTCGCCGAGCTTGAGCGCGAGCTCGCCCCGGAGCTGATCGCACTCGGGCGCCTGCTCGGGATCGGCGCCAGGCGGGGAGTGGAGATCGGCCGCGCGCTCGGGATCTCGACGCTGGAGGAGTTCCGCGAGGCGGCAGAGGAGGGACGGCTGCAGGAGGTGCCCGGGATCGGGCCGCAGACCGAGCGGAAGCTGGTCGAGGCGGTGCGCGCCGCAGGGCGGCCTACGCCCCCTCGCGGCCTGCTGCTCAACCGCGCCTGGACGCTCTCGCAGGCAATCGCCGACCCTTTTGGCGCCGAGGTGGCCGGCGACCCTCGGCGGTTCAAGGACTCCTCGGAGCGCCTCGCCGTCGTCGCCTGCGCGGACGCGCCGAAGCCGCTGCT
>WNGJ01002381.1_pt1 | contig 18956 bp, 17 predicted proteins | sample 5400611 | NCBI WGS metagenome assembly WNGJ01 (sample SAMN13153375, study PRJNA577476) | soil metagenome | isolation source: 40 cm soil or saprolite under Garry oak tree replicate 1 | place: USA:California | collected 2016-06-15 | reverse complement strand
TCGAGCGACCCAGAGTCCGCAATGGGCGCTCGGTTGCCAATCTCAATACCCTCATGTATGTGATTGTCAATGTACGAGTATTAGCAAAGGCCAAATCCATCAATCAACGACTTCTACAAATACATTAGTTGCGGCTCTCATAATGGGAGTCACTACTCATTGATGAGTAACTGAAAGGAGTTTTGTGAGAACGATGACCACCTACTGGTTTACTCCGCGACCCCCAGAAGTCGAACATCAGCACCCCTACCTCGTCTTTGATAGCCAGGATCGTCTCCATCTTCCCTTAACGATCTTTGGGAAGGAGATCAGTCAACGTCTTGCTCCGAAAACCGTTCAGACGTATTTGTACGCCATTCTTCCCTGGTTCAGCTATCTTGAGAACGACATATGGCAATGTCGTGCAGGCAATACCTGGGATGCTCCGCCACGGCAGATCAGACTGGCAGTGGAGGACTACCTGGTCAGCAAGCTTCGGTGTAAAGTGCAACCCCATCAATATGGTTGGCGGTTCGTTGCCATGACGACTGGAACCCAGAACAGCCTGCGGGTTTTTCTGCTCTGTTAGTATGAGTACATAAGTTTGAAGAGAACAAAAAAATCTCCAGCGGCTCCTCAAGGTCATTTGTATATTCCTCTCTCCAAAAATTACACATCTGTATAGTGTAGTTGTTCAAACTGGTGCTCTATGAGTACTACGGTCATAGACAAATTACCGTAAATCCATTACTATGCATCTATCTCGGACACGTAGAAAGGGCATAGCATGCGGGCAAAAGGGCGTAAGCACGGACGTTTCATCGCACTCAGTGGCCTTAAAAAAGTTTCTGGTTCTCCAACAAGCAGGTTTCCACTCATGATCATCGATGCCACTGGTCTTCCTGTGTTTTTTCTTTCTGAGTGGTATCGACGCAAGAGGGAGTTTGATTCTGGAAGAACGCCAGAAACCTACTTAGACATGATGCTTCCGTGGGCTGCTTTCCTGCTTCAGAAAGGACATGCCTGGAATGATCCGCCTGAACGTGTACGTGCCTACCTCGTTGAGTTCTTGCGTGCAGAGGTTGGGTGTCAGGTTGCTCCAGGCCAAGAAGACGGCTATCTCGTCGAGACAACAGGTGCCTCTCCGCTTTCAAAAAGTTCTCTAGGGGTCTTGTTAGCTGCGCTTACAAGCCTGTATGATACCCTCTCCGAAGCCGGTTACTATCCACATGCCAATCCCATGCGTTCGGAGCGCCTCATTGCTCTCAAGCGCGAACACCTCCTTCAGGTGAAGCATGCTGGTGCACCTGACCATGCTGGCATTAGGAGTGAGACTCACCAGGAAACACACCAAGCGTATCCCACCACGTTTTTTCGGCAAAAACGTGGCAAGGTCTGGGAGCCGAATGTTGTCATGGAGCCCGATGAGGTACAAGAACGTATGCGTAGAACCATCGACTACATGATCCAGCATACAACCTTTCTGCGCGATCAAGTGATACTGCTCCTGCTCCGGCAGACCGGCGCACGACTTTCAGAGATTGTTGAATTAACGGTGGGTGGCTACAGACATGCCCATCACGCAGGTCGCGCCCTTGTCAAAAACAAAGGCAGTCGTGGGCGTGAGGAAAAGCTCATTTACTTCACGAATGTGATTGAGGAGCGTCTGCTTGCCTATGTTCGGACGGAACGATCGGCGCATGACCTACAGGGGCACAAACAGCTAGAGCAGCTTGACGACGCAGATCCACTGTTCTTGACCGAAGATGGCCGACCGTACAATCGCTCAGCCTTTTACTACCATTGGCGCAAGCTCTTCGAGCCAGCACAACAGCACTTCAAAAAACAAGAAAGGGTCGAGTTTTCACCCCATGATCTTAGACATTTACGTGTTAGTAGAGCAGTGACCAAGATTAGGCAGAACACTCAGGGGGACGGAGCTGCTGAAGCAGAACTCATGGATGGTTTTCGTCTCCTTATGGGGTGGCGTAGCTCTCGGACGATAGACACCTACATTCACACACTGAACAAACGAAAAGCCCTCCTTGAAGTGGTCCTTGAGGAAGATGAGACAAAAAATTGGGCTGGGCAAAAGCATGAGAAGCCACTTTCCCTCAAGGATCTGCAGCCAGAGAAAGATATGCAGACAACTACTGAGTCAATAGCCTCATGCAGTGATGATGATTTTAGCTGGTATGAGGAGTGAGGCAAACTATGCAGCAAGTGACGACCCCGCACGAGAGCGAAGAAGACTCATTGAACCTCTCCGCAACACACAGAGATCATGATAATGTCCAAAAGCCACGGAATCATCCCCTTCGTTTCTTCGACTGGGATCAAGAATCCCAACTTCAAGCGTTTTTTGCCTGGCTTCCTCAAGAACTTCACGATGCTCCAGGCATTAATTGGACAGAGATTCCAAGTAGGACGATGGGCTACTGTATACGTACCGTTGGCAATAGTCCAGATGCGCCAGTGTTAGCTATGGCAGCCGCAGTTACATATGGAGCCATGACCAATCCTTCGCTTCAGAATCTGATCGTTTCTCTCAAACATCTCTTTCAAGTACTTCGCGATGAATGCGGTATGGAGCACATTGCTGATCTCCAGCACGAACACGTATGGCACAGTTTTTTAGCTCACACGCAGCGAACTGAGGGCAGAAAGAAACAAGTGAAAACATATCTGTCTGTAGCGAGGAAGCACTTTCCGGGTTATCTCCAACGGCTTGAACCAGTTAATCGACAACGCATGCAAGCATACACGTTTCCTCTTTTACCGCATAACTTTCTGCAAACACACTATCCTGAAAGCAGTCACAGAGCAGTACAGCAAGCGAAGCGAAAAGCGAGTAGTGACGTACTCGTTCCTCTCTATCCAGTCTTGCGCCAACTTGTGCACTTCCGCAAGCAACTAGCGGAACGTACCTTTGCAACCATTCGTGAAGCATGCCACAAAGTAGAAGCAGGTGAAGCAGAACTTCCTTTTCACTTCGAGCATACTGATACCATTCCCGAAGTGAATCGCGACGCACAAAACATTTCAGATGTCAAGGCCGGTGCAATCACGAGCCGATTGAGAAGTGGCCGCCCGGATAAAACGAACTCCAAAGAACAACAATCCATAACGCCGGCGAACCAACGCCGACTACCCTGCGCCAGGATCACCTGACCCCAACGCCGACTGGCCAAACGCCGTTTACCGAACGCCGGTAGGCTGCATGCCAGTGGCCCTGGGAGCCACTTCAGGTGAGACGGCTTCGCCCACACGATCCACCTGACGCTCCTTCATGCGGTAACTGCGACCGTTGATGGAGATCACCTCAGCATGATGAAGCAGCCTGTCGAGGAGTGCCGTGGCAAGAACCTCGTCGCCGCCGAGCAGATGTCCCCATCCAGCAAAGCTGGTATTGGAGGTCAGGATGATCGAGCCATGCTCATAGCGGGCGGCGACTAACTCGAAGAAGTGATGCGCCTGCTCCTGCGAGAGCCTGGTATAGCCCACTTCATCGATCACCAGCACATTGGGCGCGATATAACGTCGCAGGCGCTGACGCATCAGGCCGGGATGCGAGGCGCTCTCCAGGGCTTGGGCAAGGTCAGCCAACGTCGTAAACAGCACGGAATAGCCCTCCGTGAGCGCCCGGTCGGCCAACGCCAGGCTCAAATGGGTTTTCCCCGTTCCGGGAGGACCAAGGAACACGATATTGGTGCAGGTTCGCACAAACGACAGATCGGCCAGTTCGCGCAGTCGGCGCTCGGAGAGCGCGGGTTGAAACGAGAAATCGAACCCATCGAGCGTCTTTTTGCCAGGGATGCGTGCAGCCTTGAGACGCCGGGCAATGGCCTTCTGTTCGCGCCCATCCAGTTCGGTCGCAAGAGCCCGCTCCAGGAAGGTTTCATACGTCCACTGCTCAGTTCTCGCACGCTCCAGAACAGCTGGCAGCGCCGCTTCCAGGTGGGCCAGATTCAGTTGTTTGTAGACTCCCTTCTTCATGTGAGCGCCTCCTGTACGGGTGCAATCCCACAGTACTGATCGTACACCTCTAAGGGACGGCTTTCGACCTGCGGGGTTGGCTGTAAGTGGCCTAAGGGCGTTGGAGCCCGGCGCACCGCCGAGACCGAAGCCACGGTCTTCCACTGCTCCGCATGGGGCACGCTGTCCTGAGAACGAGGGCGCTTCGCGATCTCACACACCTGATGGCCCGCTGACCAGACCGTCACCACTCCCTTGCGCTCACGCACCTGGACCTGTTTGCCAGCCAGTTGAAAGGAACCAGGCAGTCCATAGAGCACGCCGTCGTAGGAGACGTAGCCATCCCAGGTCACTTTGCGTTCCTCGGTGGCGAAGCGTTCCCAGGCAAAGGCTTCGGGCAAGGGCAGCAGCTGCTCCTGGGCCAGACGGTCCACAGGTCGTGCATGGGTGGTACGATGCACTCGGCAATTGATGCGCTCGCACCAGCCATGCGCCTGGCGATTGAGATCATCGAGGTCGGTGAACCTGATTCCTGCCCAGAAGCTCTTCTTGACATGGCTCACCGTGCGCTCCACTTTTCCCTTCGTTTGGGGTGTGTACGCCTTGCACACGCGCGCGGCCACCCCAATGGAGACCATGAAATCGGCAAAATGCGGGTTCCACCGGGGCTTGTTCTCCTCCATTTCTAGCAACACGCTCTTCATCCGATCCGTGAGCGCGGTCTTGGTCAGGCCCCCAAAGTACTCAAATGCCTCCATCAAACACCGAATCAGCGTGGGCGTATCGCAGCGTTTGACAAAGGTGACAAACCGCATGCGCGAATAGCCGAGAATCGCCGTAAACCCGTAGAATTTGCGCATCTGGCCTTCGTGTTCGTACACAAATTCGCCCCAGTCAAATTGGACCTGCTCTCCCGGTTTGGTCTCATAGCGCTGCACCGGCGCGTGACCGGCCACCGCAGGCCGCAAGGGGTGGACGTATTCCTTGAGGATGCTGATCCCTCCCGTGTAACCCAGTTGCCGTAAGCGCAGGAAGAGCACTTCGCAATTGGTGCAATGGTCTTCTGTTACCCACTTCTTGATCTGCTCTTGGTACGCATCGAGCTTGGAGGGCCGCGGTGGGCGTGGTTTGCGGATGACTGCCTCCGGATGCTTGAGATATTTGCGCACGGTCGTGCGTGAGATGCTCAATTCCTGAGCAATTTCCTGCACGGTCTTCCCCTCGATCTGAAGATTGTGTAGTGTTAGCACTGTCTGACTCCTAAGCATGGCTGTTCTCCTGAGGATCTGATTTTGATATTCCTCAGCTTACAGCCTTCTTGGGGGTCGGTCAATTCTCCCCCGGCTCGAGTATACACCGTCTTTAATACAGATGTACAGATTCAGGGGCGAGAAGTCACCATGCGATTCGTCTTGTGGGATAAACAGACATGGGTTCTTCATCACAAGGACAGTTATTCTCACTGGATCGTCGAGGACGCCAAAATGGGGCGGGCTTCCTATGCACCGGAACTGAATACCTATTTTGTTGAATATGAAGGAGCCCCTTCTGACTGCTTGTGGTTCGGAGACCTCGTCGAACATCATCTGCTTCAACAATTCAAAAAGCTGGATATTTTCCCAGAGGGATATTTAGAGCGTTGGCAGCTCGCACGAAGTCTGGGATTTACCAATGGATGTCATTGTTCGCGCCCAGGACTGCTGAACTTAGGAGATCATTGGTTTGCAGAACCCGTCCATCGAGGCGGAATGCTTTTTGAGCCAGAGAGCATGTGGAGAGGGATACTCTTTGGTACCGCACTGACCATGATCTCTCTTTCTAATGGCAGTCGTATGAGCGAACTGCTTCAGGTAAGCTGGAACAAGGAGCGGCGCGTGACGCGAACAGAAACTGTCGTGGTTCTGGGAGACAATGGGCAGCCACTTCTTGGAGACGATGGGAAGCCACTCACGAAGCAGGTCAAAATCTATCTTCAGCATTTGCTTCCCAAGGGGGCAAAGACTGAGGAAGAACGCCAATTGTTTCCGCTTAGCAAAGAATGTATGAGATTACTTGGAGAGATCAAACATCTCTTAGAAGAAGCTCATGGCAGCATCCCCGTCGTCCGACCATCTCTCACCAGCGTCAAGTATGAGCACTTGAAGCCAGAGCAGTATCTTTTTCAATGGGGAGCCTCATCTGATGGAAAGCATGGGATCATCAGCATGCCTGAAGTGCAAGTGCTTATTCGTCTCGTTTTACATGGCCTGGATCTCTACACTGCTCAGGGAGATCCCATACGGGTCTCAACCCATCTGCTTAGACACGTGATGGCAACTCACGCAAGACAATACCGCAACGTTCCGCCAGAAGCCATTGCTCACTTCTTTTTGCACCATCGCATCCTCGCCTTGAGCGGTCGAACTCCCTCCCTCTCAGAGGTCTCTAGTTACTATTTTCAGATGACTGAGGAGCAGCGATTTGCTATCATTCGTGCAGATCTGGACGAGCAAGAAGAACTGGACCGCACTCTCATGCAGGCTGCTCCCACGCCTCGTGATCTGGAGCAGAAGAATGATGTGCTGCGTAGCATCTACGAGCGATGGCAGACCTTGCATCCTACGGCGTTTGGCAACTGTGGTTGTTCGGGTCTCTGTCCACGTGGTACTGACCGCGCGCTCTGTCTAGGATGTCCACATCATGTGGAGGATGCTGCGAAACTGAATGCAGCCCTTGCCTGGCGAGATTCGTATGCGAAACAGGCGGCGATGCTAGAGGTTCAGGGCAACTTCATCGATGCGAGACAAGCACGCATCAAAGTACAATATCTCGATGATATGATCAACGTCATGCATCTCCAGTTGCAGGCTGAAGCAGACGGTTCCTACGTTCCCCTGCACAAAATGCTGCATCTGTTACAGCGCAAGAGGGAAGAAGGCGATGAAGGAGAAAACTAAAGCGAGAAAACGCCCCGCTCCTCGCACCTACACAGATGCGCAACTGACCGGGCTCAAAGTCTCAACTGATGCTCGTAGACAAACAACGGTTTTGCGGTTGCGGAATGCGGTTGATGCTCTCAACGCAAAAAAGCAAGCCATTACAGTTCAAAGCATTTACGAAGAGTGCGGGTTGCGCTATGCGGCTATCTATCGCAACCCTGAAGCACTGGCGCTTTTCAGGGCCAACAGTACCCATCTTACAGCGAAAAAGAAACGTACCAAGCACAAGTACAACAACAGTCACGAAGGAACACTATCTCCTCGTGATCCCCTCCTGAACTACAAAAAACCACAACTTGTAATTCGTTTGAGAGAAGCACAACAACAGATCCAGGATCTCGAACGACAACTGGCGACCCTTGCAGATACATACTTGCAACGAGACGCACAGATGGCAGTGCTAGAGGCGAAGTTGGCGGAATTGGAGCCTTATCGGAATTTTGTCGAGCAGGTTCGTCAGCGCATGCGGCAAGAAGAGCATGAGGGCGAATGATGAATCGACAGCCGCCACGACGGTCAGTGTTCCATATGCTTCTTTCTATCCTGACACGAAAAGCTCCTCAACAGACAAAGCAACCCATACAACCACCACAACATCCTGCTCCTGGTGATCGCGATGCTTGGCATGCCCACTGGAAAGCACAAGGGCAATCTTGGCGAACAGAGCCAGAGATCGATCTGCAGCGCCAAGCAGAACTTGCGCAAACCCGTGCCATTGTTCCTGATATTGAACGGGGTATCTATCCGTTCAAAGGAGTGAAGCTGAGCCGTGCTGATGTGGAGTGGCTCCTGGCAATACATGACAATAGACGTGGCCCTGTAGACTGGAATGATACACATCAGCGAGAACGTCAAGGTTTAGACCTACGTGGAGCCGATTTGAGCAATGAAGATCTAAGAGGATTGCCGCTTGCGAAGTTGCTTGCTGGGCTTGTTTTTTATGGCAAGTGGAGCTTCGAAACGGCAGAGCAGCGCAACATTGCGGGCACGCATCTTGAGGGAGCGGATCTTCATGAAGCACATCTTGAAGGGGCTAACCTGCGCGGAGCACACTTAGAGCGGACCAATCTTTTTAGAGCTTATCTAGAGCGGGCAGATCTTAGCAGAGCGAATCTGAAAGAGGCCAACGTACGAGAAGTTCAATTGCCGGAAGCCAGCCTTGTGAGAGCACATCTTGAAGGCGCTGATCTTCGTAGATCACATTTGGAGGGGTCTGATCTTCGTGAAACGCACTTTGAAGGTACTGATCTTCGTGAGGCTCACCTAGAGGATGCAAACCTGCGGCGTGCCTTTTTTACTAGTGCGAGCAACCTGGATGGTATTATTCTAGGCAACACAAAGCATGAGAATGTTCAGTTGGCTGGCACCCATTTTGGTGATGCTGATCTCACAATGGTGAATTGGAGCCAGATAAAAATGCTCGGTGATGAATGCAGAGCACGCCAGCCAGGGCAAAGCGATGAGAAGGGAAAAGATGCAATCACTCGGCTTCACGAATATCAGAAGGCAGTCCAGGCAAACCGTCAGCTTGCTGTCGTGCTTCAAGCACAAGGACTTAACGAGCAAGCAGCACGCTTTGCCTACCGTGCCCAAGTACTTCAAAGGCGCGTCTTCTGGTTTGAGGTGACCCAGCAGAACGTGAAACTGAGGCAACGAGGACGATCACTGGGGGCCTGGCTCTTTTCCTGGTTCCTGTTTCTCCTGGCAGGCTATGGCTACAAACCAGAACGCAGTTTTCTCGCTTATCTGCTAGTGATTAGTACGTTTATGATACTCTATCTCCATCTTAATCCGCATCTCGCATGGTACGAAGCCATAGTCGTGAGTATGACAGCTTTCCACGGACGCGGGTTCTCACCCAGTACCTTCTCACCAGGTGATCCATTGTCTATTGTCTCTGCTGTTGAAGCCTTTGTGGGCCTGATTATCGAAGTCACCTTTATTGCCACACTGACACGGCGATTCTTCGGACAATGAGTTGGCCGTCTTTGTTGTCAGGGTCAAAGACGACATATGTGCAACACAGATATTGTTTTTGGAGGCTCAAACCTCTGCTTGAGAGCATTCCAGCGAATACAAAAAACAACTCCACCAAATCTCTGCTCTCAAATTGTTCTATCAAGTCATGATAGCCCGTGGCTCCTACCTTTTTCTCAACCCGATGGTCGAGCCGATCTCTGCAACAGTTGCCACGATTGAGGCTCGCTTAGGACAGGAAGAAGGTATCCCACGAATGCCGGATCTGAGCGGCGTCGAGTCGCCACAAAAGAAACCGGCGCACCGGCTGACCGATAATTACTTTCGCTTGCAACATGAGGAATGGACTCCTCAGATTCTCGATGATGCGAGGCTCCCTGCCTTAATCCTGGAGGGAGGAAAACACCTCCCGCTCAAACACACTCGCCAGCGTGATGAAGTCGTGACCTGGCTGCTTTTCGAGACGGGTGGACGCATTTCAGAAGTGGTAGGACTCATGTTGGGCGATTGGGCAACCCAGGGGACGCACACCAAAGCGAGGGCGTTTAACAAGGGAAGCTTGGGAAGGCGTACTAAAACGCTGAGCTTCCATGAAGATACTGTGGTGCTGCTCCGGCGCTATTTCGATGAGGAGCGTATTCGCTTCGACCCTCATGGATATTCCCTTGATCTCTACCTCGAATTGGCTGCCCGCAAGCAGGTAGATCTCTCGACCATCCCTTTGTTTTTAACGACACAAGGCACACAACTGACCCCAAAAGCATATCGCGAGCACTATTGGAACCCAGCGTGTGCTCACGCCGGTATTGAAGCTGATGTCCACCAAGCTCGCCATTGGCTAGTTACACGTTCGGTCCGGGACATTTACGAGACCTCCAGGGACAAAGAGGAGATCGAACGACGGCTGCGGGGATTTGTTGAATACATGAAATGGAGAAGTGAGGAAACACTGGCTGCCTATCAACACTACTTTGATGAACAGCTTGATGCCGACACTCGCGAGGCTTTTCACCAGCGGATGCATGAAGAGATCCAGCAGTATCAGCGAGAAAGAAAGCAAGGGAAACGCAAAGGTCCTACCCTCAGTGCAAACAAGCAGGAGGGAACATCAACCTCGCAGTCTGCTGCGAGCCAGATGAACGACGAACCTGACTTGGCATTTCTCTACAGTCTAGCAGGGGAGGCGTAACATGGCACAACGAAACAAAGAGGTGCAACACGTTTCCTGGCTCGATCTCGAAGGCAAGGTTGCTTTCGAGGTGCTTCACGCCCCGAAAACGGGCGGCGATCCCCATGGCGCGTGGGCTCCCGTACATGAGCGCGTGGTCCAGTACTTGCTTCGCAATGTCGTTGGAACACCCTGGATCAATCACCTCGCCTTGATCGCCGCCGTCCTTTCCGCGCACAACAGAGATCTCCAAACCGTACGGATGACGGTCATGGTCTTGCATGCCCGCTTTTCTGCTCTATTCCCCGCTCTTGGGCTTACCAGGGTTGATGAGTGGAGGAACGAGATCTATCTTCCTCTGTACCTTGAGGCGAAAGTGATTGCTGATGATACACTCTACATGCGCCACCAGTTTTTCAGAAGATATTCGAGTGGTACCAAGCATGTCCAGGGGTGGCTTGATGTCCTGCCAGACGCGGAAAGACAGCAGTATCAATGCTTCGCGCTGCCTCCTGTTCCGGCTTTCCTCCATGATGCAATGAGCCAGGAGCGAGAGATCACCCAACAACAGCAGGCCCATCGTAAGGCAGAAACAGAAGCAGTCATTCCTCAGTTTGCCACGTTGCGGGCGGAGGCGCACTTCAGATTTAACCGCTTAGCAAGGCTTCGTCAAGCATACCAGCAGGCGGTTTCGCAGGTCCTACCAGATCGTTCCAATCTTCCTCTCGAGTTCCGTTACGAGGAAGGCGAACCACCTGCGGAACGTTTACTTTTCAAGCTGTGGGACCGCAGGAGTTTTCTGCTCGCACCAGAACATGAAACATTCTATGCAGCAAGCACGCGAAAATTGGCACAGCGTGGCCAACTTCAGTTTTCAGATGAGCGCAACGAACTCTTTCTGGAATTTGTGCAAGCAGAGCAGTTAGAAGGAGAAATGGCACCAGAAGGATGGTGGTTTATCGATCTGCTCAAGCTGAGGGTTCTTGGCTCAAAAGCCTGCAAGGGAGAGGAGCAGGTCGTCGCGGCAAAGCAAGCGTGGCTCCGTCAGTGGGGATATGGCGATGAGCACCTTGGGGAGCGAACTGCCCCCTTTTCCACAGAGGTTCCTGGCTTACTGGCGTGGCCGAACGGAAGCACCAGGGGAGGCGAGGGAAGCACAGGCCGTTTCATTGGCCTGGCCCAACAGAAAACAGGCAAAGTGTTTATCCCCGTGGAGTCCCTCTATGCTGCTGCGACCTTTGGTCTCCTTGCTCTGGATCTGCTAACTACGACCGGGATGAGGAGCAACGAAATGTACCAGGTAAATGTTTTGCCGGAATGTATCATTCGCTTAGTCGATGAGCCGCCACCTGGCGCGAAAGATCGGTCACCGCGCATTCGGTATGTGCTTCGTCTCTTGCCCAAGGGCGAGCGCACAGAGGAACGACACAATTACGGAATCGGCAAAGAGACGGTGAGACTGCTTGAGAAGACGGCGCAGATGTTATGTGAGCACTACCAACTCCAACCAGGAGAACCACTCCCTCGCGTCACGTTTCATTACACCCACAATCGAAGCCATCGCTTTGAAGGGACACCTGTTCCCTACATTTTTCAATACAACCACATGCACTTAGGTCGCCAGGCTCTGCTGGCATGCATCCGTTTTCTTCTGCACGGAATGGTCTTTCAGACAAGCGCAGGGGTGCCTGTGGTGATCAAACCCCATCTGCTCCGGCACGCTTTTGCGACGTACGCTGTCAACATTGAGGGGTTGCCCCTTGACCTGGTCGCGAAGTGGTTGCAGCAGAAAAATTTGGAGGTGACCGGCTACTACAGTGAGATGCCAGAGTATATGCAGGTAGAGCAACACGCTTCTTTTGTTGCGCGGCTTGCGACTCAGATCAATATCCGTGAGGCCATTCTTCGTTCTCCTGAAGAGATTCAGAAGCAAGCGGAAACAGCTCGCAAGCGTGTTGGAATGCTCGTTCCTGTCGCTGGAGGAGAGTGTACTCTGGATGTCTACTGCCCCAATCAATTCGACTGTATTCACTGCCCAGCAAAGGCCCCTGATCCAGAAAAACGCTATCAGGTGGAAGAGAAGCAACGCTGGGCACAAGAGCGATTAGCCTACTACGAGCGAGAGGGATTAGTGTTAGAGGCAGAAAAAATGCGACAATTGATCCGCGCGTGCGATTTAGAGCTTCGCGAGATGGAACAAATTGTCGCCTATCGCAAGGACGAAACGCGTGTTATCCAGATTCAACCCAGACCCAAACGACCATCATGAGCCGCATCCCTGGCTGGAGGAGAAAGTGTACGCCAGGCTTCGCCAGCGGACCGTTGACTTAGTGAAGCAGAGCGTCGATGCGCTCCGTGAAGACAAGCAGCGCATTTCACTGGCAACGGTCGCCACCAAGTCGAAGGAGCTAGATGTCGAGGGCAACGGCAAAGGGATCTCCGAAAGCGCGATCCTCGACAACCAGGAAGCCAGAGCCTACTACGAGCAGTACCGGAGCTGGCGAGGTTCATCGAGAAAGCGAGCCAAACCGCTGGTCGTAGGATCGCCGGCTTCGCCAGGAGTGGTCAAGCCTGGCCGGGATGAGCAGCGGGTGCGCCAGCGCTATCTGCGTATGAGTAAGGAAACGCTAGTGGAGCGTCTGCTCACTGCAGAGCGAACCTTGGCTGAGCAACGAGAGCGCTGGCTTTTGCAGCAGGATGAAGTGCTCAGCTTTCGACTTCGCGCTGAGCAGGCGGAAAAGCGACTCCAGGGGCTTCATCAGCACAAAACGTAGATCTCCTCATCGATGGAAGCAGGGGTGAGTACCAACAAGGTTTCCTGCGCGATCGTACAACTCTACCTGGACAGGCACCTGGATCTTCTGGTCGGTAATGAACAGAACCAGGCCATCCTGAACCAGGTCTTCCAGTACCTTCCCATTTTTGGAGATCAGACGCACACGTACGACATCCAGGCCGTTGTCCAGCACACGACCACCGGCCCAAAACCGATCTTCCCATCCCCCTCCCGCAAGGTTGGCCCAGGGATGATCGCGTCCCGGAGCGTGTTTGGCATCTGAAACGTTTGCGCCTCCTCCCATACGCCAGCCGCCCTGTTGGTCTTGAACCACAAAGCAGAGCCAGTGCTCATGTTGCCCAGCTTCGTCCTCAAAGGTAATCTCGTGAAGTTGGCGGTCAGGAAGACGCCGCTCTTGAAAAAAGCGAATCGTCCCGTCTCGTGCGCCCAGCCCTCCGCCACGCCGCAACTCGCCTTGGAATCTTTGTCCTTGAGCAGGCGCGTGAAGCGGCGGATTGGGTTGCACAATGCCCAGCGGCAGACCCACATACTCAGTGATGGCTTGTCTCGGATCATGCTCTACCATGGTGTAGCCCCTTCTTTCGGTTCTTAACACGCTGATCTCGTTATACCTGCTTGTATTTCGGTTGCCTTCTCTCACATCTTAACATACGGCTTCACGTCCATTTTCGTTCCATTGGTCCTTAGATGCGCTATGAACTACCATTTTGTATCGCTCTGTGGTCTGGGAAGCCGAGCGATCCCCACTGAACGTACAATGGTTAAAATGGTACGTGAGTCAGTCTCTCATCGAGATCCATGAACAAGCCAGAAAGGGCACAATGACGGTTGAGCGCGGCGAGGAAGAACTGATTGCCTACATGCACTGGCGATCAGGCGAGAAAGTGCTGGCCGCCTACAACCACTACTATCAGCCTGCAGGTCATGCGACGGTGCAAAACAACGTCTTTAAGAAGCTGCGTGGCTCAGCCACGAGAAAGCGCACGATCCAGCCGCGTAAGGCCAAACAGGGATCTGTGCAGTCTGCTCAATCGAAACAACACACACCGGCGCAGCTGAAAGAAGAGCAACCGCAGAGTGGTGCGGCATATTATGCTTTTCTCATTGGCACAGGAGGATACACTGATGACCTCGTCGCCGCAGACTGATCCGTGGCAGAAGCTCGCTGAGCACTGTGCCTCCGAGGTGCTCTGTGCTCCCAAGACCTGGGGTGATCCATTGCGGTCTCCCGTCATGGACATGCCGCAGTATCTGGAGGGGCTGGTGAGCTATATGCTGAGGAATATTGTTGGTTCCCCGTGGTGTGATCATCTGACGCTCCTTGCTACTGTTCTGTACAGCCAGAATGTCCAGTACCGAACCGTCCAGATTAGTTTGGGTGCTCTTCACCCGGGCTTCACTGCTCTCTTCCCTGCTCTCAACTTACAGTCAATGGCAGACTGGGACGTGGATAAACACCTCTCCTTGTATCTGAGCGGGCAGATACTCGACACCCATACGCTCACGCAAAGAGTCTCATTCTGGAAGCAATATCAGACGGGAAGTCGCCATCTCAAACGATGGCTGACCGGTTTACCACCTGAGCAGCGGACGCTGTACCGTCCCTATGTCTTGCCCTATCCTCGTGACCCCTCTGAACTGACACAGCTCAGCGGAAGTGCCCAGGTTCGCCTGGAACAACAAGAGAAACGCAAGGCGGATACGGATGCGTTAATGCCCGTGTACACAGATGTACGTACACAGGCGCATCTGCGCTACAATTTGCTGCTACGTGTCCGCAAGGCCTATCACAAAGCCATCCAAGCAGTGGAATGTGGGCAAGCGGTACTCCCGTTCGAGTTTGAGATGCGCGAAGGAGGTAATGCGCAGCTACCCCATACGGAGCGCTTGGTCTTCCGACTCTGGGATCGCCGGACATTTGTGTTAAAACATGCCAAAGAGAACCCCGAGCTCTTTTCTCGTAAAACAAAACAGGATGCGCACAATGGGAGGAGAACCTTCGCCCGCGAAAGAAACTCCTACCTCCTAGAGCTTGTGCGAACGGAGTCTCTTGATGGGAAGAGTCCTGCGGTGGGTCTCTGGTTCATGGAGTTGCTGGAACACCAGGTCGTGGGATCGACGGTCTTCGAAGGCTCCCAAGAGGAGCTTGAAGCCAAGCAAACCTGGTTGAGAGCGCAAGGCTATGGGGAAGATGAAGAAGAGACCACAGCGCCGTTTAAGGCTGAGATTTCGGGCATCCTCGTTCCACCCAAAACGTCGGGAGATACCGAATTCATGAAGAGTGCGAGAGACCATACACGAGTCATTTTTATCCCTGTTGAGCCATTGTATGTGGCGGCGACCTTTGGCATGGTCGCCCTTCACATCATCACTGCCAACGGCATGAGGATCGGGGAATTGCAACAGCTCCGGGCCAATGCTGAGTGCATTGTTCCCATGGTTATCCCTCCAGCCCCTGATGCCGAGGATCAAACGCCAACGGTGCACTGGGCGGCGCGAGCTGTGCCCAAAGGGCATCGGACGCCAAAGACCTACTACTTTGACGATGAACATCTTCGCCTCCTATCCCTGGTCAAGCTCATGCTCTGTGAACACTATCATCTTGATCCACAGATCGGCGGAGATCTCCCAATGGTTGCCCTGCGTGGAAAAAACAAACACCGCTTTCCACCCGACCAGTATCTCTTTCAATACAACGGCAAGGGTTTATCTGATAAAGATCTTGGGGTGTGCATGCGCTTTCTCGTCCATGGACTCGTGTTTGAGACGCTTGATGGTCGTCGCGTGACCGTGCGCTCTCATTTATTGCGGCATGGCTTTGCGACCTGGGCGCTCAACGTCGCCAAAGAACCCATTGATATCGTGGCAGCCATTCTCAATCAGAAGAACATTGCGATTACCAAGTATTACGGTCGCCCCAATCAGCGTCTCATTGCTGAGCGTAGTCATGGCCTCATGATACAGATTAGCAGCTATATCGATGTGGATGACTTGATCCTGCGCAGTCCAGAAGAATTGCGAGAACTGCTCAAAAAGGCGCAAAAGACGCATGGCACGCTTGCTCGTACCCGTGGAGGACGGTGTCTCCTCTCAGGTGAATGCCCCATTTTGTTTGCATGCATTGGATGCTCCGCGAAAGCACCAGATCCAGCACAACGCGGGGAGGTCGAGGAAGTCAGGCAGGTGACCCTTATCCAAATCGATCGAGCGAAGAAAAAGGGACTCACCCTGGAGGTGATTCAACACCAGAAGAAACTCAAACAGTGCGACGCTGAATTACGCGAGATGGACATGATCGAAGCGTGCCGTGCAGACGAAAACCGAGAACCAGAGGTGGACTTTGAGATCGACAAGTAAGACGTCTCTACGCCAGGCTCCCACCTGGCTCAACGAAGCCGTGTACGAGCCGAAGCGACAGCGTACATTTGAACTCGTGAAACAGGCCGTTGATACCTTAATGGAACAGCGGAAACGAGATGGCACCACGCGCGTCTCGCTCACTACCATCATGGCGACCGCTCGCCAACTCGATCCGGTGGGCAAAGGCGTGGCTCATACCGCCATCCTGGAGAATGAAGAGGCATATGCCTACTACAAGCAGTATCGTACCGCAAGCAAGCCGACGAGACGGCAAGCAACCCCCAGGAATGGTGATGCAAGGCCAGTGATCAAAGCTGATCGCGATCAGGCCCGTGTCCGGCAGCGTTACATGAAGTTGAACCGAGAAGAACTCGTGGATCAATTGCTCTCAGCCGAACAGCGGTATGCCCAGATCCACGAGCATTACCTTGCGATGAATGACAAGCTCTTAGAGTGGCAACTACGAGCCGAGCGAGCCGAGGCGCAACTGAAGGCACAGCAGGAGCGGTCCGGGAAAGAACAGCCACAGGGACCCCGGTCATCATCGCCAAAGCAGCATCATCGCCCGAGAACAGAGCGCACCACAGGGCCACTCCCTAAGCACCTTGTCTCATTGCTAGCTTTTGCTGGGCATCACAACGTCGCTGAAACCAGGGTACAGACTCACGTGGACATCGGACTCCTACCGGCCAAACGTGGGGAGTGGACGGATACCGACGGCACAGCTGTCACGCTAGCCTTGGATTCACCAGGGAGAGCAGCATTCTATCAACTGTATCAAGGAGTTCCTCCCTTTCTCGAATGTCCGCAGTGTCCCCACCAGGAGACGTAGCCACCTGTTGACCAGACGAAACAACGATGAGTGTGCTCCAAGTGCTCTCCGTGGCATACTGGAACAGCCGCACGGGAGGCAGCATTACCCACTCGAAAGCATCGCTTTGCGTGCCCAAGCAGACACCACATCTGGTCCTCGCACCACCGCCCGTTGGCTGAGCGCTTCAGCACGCAATCGCTCAGCTAAGGTATCAATGGCGACTTCCTCCGCTGTGGCAATCCCAAACTTTAAGATGAGTGGGAGCAGACTGCGCACGGTCTCGGCAGCATTGTCATACCACAACCAGTCTGGTCCTGCGCCTATCGTGCCCTCGCACCCCATCTGTGGTGCGGGGAATCCGGCATCCAGAAAGGCGGTATACATGTCCAAGCCCATGCGCAGAGGCACCCCTGCACGACGGCCAGCTTCCAGGATCCAATGGGATGCCTGCTCGGTCAGTTGGCAGGGGGGATGAGCAGGCAGCGTTTCGAGACGTGCCAGGTCATATTCCTGGAAAGCCATAATCCCGCCTGGACGTAGATGATGTGCCAGCTTGTGCAGGACCACAGCCGGGGAGCGCAGATACATCAAGACGAGCCGGCCAACAATGGCATCAAACTCGGCATCAAGCTGCATGCTTTCGATGTCCCCTACCAGGAAAGTCACATTCGACAGTCCTGCCTCATCAACTTGCGCTCGTGCGGTGTCGAGAATCGTTGGATTGCTCTCCACTCCGACCACCGTCCCACTTGGGCCAATCATGTCGGCCAGGAGCAGAGCGACGTCACCAGCTCCACTGCCCACATCAAGCACCTTCATCCCTGCCATGATCCCGGCCTGCTCAAAGAGTCTGCGCGTGAAAGGATTCAGCACCTGGGCCTGCAGCCGTAATCGTCGTGTTTCCTCCTGCGTACGTCCCATCGTGTAGGTATCGGCAGATGTGTTCTTCTCATTCATATCCTTCTGTCCTCCGTTTGCAAGTGAGTGGTGCCTCTTGGTTTGGCTGCTGCGATAGACATGCTGTTCCAGAAGCGAGAGCAGCGTTAGCCGACTTCTGGCTCGCTTTCTTGGGCTTCCTGCTGCCCTTGTTGGAGACAATGGCGGAAGCGATAGGACGCGACCACAAATTCAATACAAAAACGACAGCAGGTGAGTACGTATTTCTGCCTGCTCCACAGGAGAGATTACAACAAAATCACCAGAAAGGCAACAAAGGAACCGCCTTTCTCTCGCGGGCTGTTCGATTGCTGATCTTCCTGCTGACTTGCGGAGAGACGTGATAACACAAAGGGGTAGAGCGAAGCTACAAGCTTGCGGGGAAGCAATCTGCTTGCCTCTGGTTGTTATGAACCTGTATCAAAAACAAAGACTACTAGTGCATATGCTCACAAAGCATTCTTGCGCTTGGGAAGGGGTCAAGCGGATGCTCGAAAAACAAATGAAGGAAAGACAGGAGTGGGTGAGCGCTTCGCGCCGAGAGCGACCTGGTTCTGCATTGATGCACGCACCCGCAGGCAGGTCGCTCTCGCTCTACGAGTCTACCCACTCCTGTCAAGGGTCGATTCTCTCGGCATCGCTTGCTCCGCGCTCCTGGTATGAGCAGGCGTTTCAACACCCCGACCGAGCCTCAAGCTCCCAGGGATGCTTGATGAGCCTGTCGGCTCTCTTCCCCTCCACCTGGAGAAGCCGCTTCCTCAGCCCATTGCACGTCATCTCCAGGAAAGGCAAAAAGAGAGGGAAGCTCTCATTTTTTGCTCCCTCTTGACAGGGGTGGTAGTATCCCTCAAAGTTTGCTCACCCGCTGAGCGTAAGTCTTGCTTAGTGGACAACAATTGAGGTCTTTTTTTTGACCTGAAAGTGTGCGTGAATTTACATTGTCTGCTTGCTGATAATCTCCTTCGGAGAAAT
>WNGJ01006592.1_pt1 | contig 18958 bp, 20 predicted proteins | sample 5400611 | NCBI WGS metagenome assembly WNGJ01 (sample SAMN13153375, study PRJNA577476) | soil metagenome | isolation source: 40 cm soil or saprolite under Garry oak tree replicate 1 | place: USA:California | collected 2016-06-15 | reverse complement strand
ATGATCAACGACTACCGGTTCACCGTCTCGGTCGGCGCCTCGCTGGAGGATAGCGCCATCGTGCTCCACCTGATCGCCCGGCGGGTCCCGGAGCGCTACCCGAACATCAAGTACGTCGTCCCCCACCTGGGCGGGATCATCCCGATGCTGCTCCAGCGGCTCGACAACCAGGCCCCGCGCCAGTACCCGGATCTGCCGGAGCCCCCGAGCGTGACCGCCCGCCGCTTCTACTACGACACCGTGGGCCACGGCTCGCAGGCGGCCCTGCTCTGCGCCTGGAAGGCGTTCGGCGCGGACCACCTCGTGGCGGGGAGCGACTACCCGGTCCTGCTCGCCTTCGAGACGTATCGGCAGACGTTCCACTACATCCGCGAGTGCGGCCTGCCCGCCGAGGACGTCGACAAGATCCTCAACCACAACGCCCAGATCGTCCTGGGCCTGCCGCACTGAGACGCTACTTCCACATCACCGGGAGGTCGGGCCATGGACCTGGGGCTTCGAGGCAAGCATGCGATCGTGACCGGGGGGAGTCTGGGCATCGGCAAGGCCATTGCGCGGGAGCTGGCTCGCGAAGGAGTGGATGTCGCGATCGTGGCCCGCACGAAGGCGCAGCTCGAAGCGGCGGCGCGGGAGCTCGCCGGCGAGACCGGCCAGCGCATCATTCCGCTGGCTGCCGACGTCACCAGCAAAGAGCAGGTGGACGAGATGGTGGCCCAGGCGGTCAGGCAGCTGGGCGGGCTGCACATACTGGTCAATAGCGGGTCGCCGCCGGGAGGCTCGGCCACGGCCACCGGCCCCATCGAGACCATCGTCGACGAGGACCTGCTCCACGATTTCAACGTGAAGTACGTGGGGGCATTGCGCTGCGCCCGCGCCGCCATCCCCCACCTGAAGGCGCAGAAGTGGGGCCGCATCATCAACATCAGCGGGACCAACGCGCGCAACGCCGGCAATCTGAGCGGCGGCGCCCGCAACACCTCTCTGGTGCACTTCACCAAGACCCTGGCCGTCCAGCTGGGCCGCTTCGGGATCACGGTCAACTGCATCCACCCCGGCATCACGCGCACGGAGCGCACCCCGCGCCTGCTCGCCGCCCGGGCCGCCGAGCTGCACATCGCCCCCGAAGAAGTCGAGCGGCGCGACTATGCCGACGATTCTCCCCGGGGCAACGCCATCGGCCGCATGGTGGACGCGGCGGAGGTCGCCGATGTGGCGGTCTTCCTGGCCTCGGACAGAGCCTGGGCCGTCACGGGCGAGCTCGTCGTGGCCACCGGGGGCGCCGGCAAGGCGGTCTACTACTGAGGGGTCAGGATCGGCCCGCTCTCCCGCGGCGCGCTCAGCTGATCAGGCCGTAAAACTTCCCCGCGTTCTCGCAGGTCATCTTCCGCGTGACCTCGGCGGGCAGGTGCGCGAACTGCTCGGTGATGTATTTCTCCGACTCCGGCCACACGCCATCCGGATGCGGGTAGTCCGAGCCCCACATCAGCGTCTCGACGCCCATCTCGTCGATGAGCTTGGTGCCCACGCGGTCGTACTGGAACGTCGCCTTGCACTGCCGGCGCCAGTACTCGCTGGGCTTCAGTTTGAGGGGGAGATCCTTGTACTGGTCCTCGTACTCGAAATCCATGCGGTCGATCACGTAGGGAATCCAGCCGATGCCGCTCTCGCCGAAGGCGATGCGCATGTTCGGATAGCGCTCGAAGACGGCCCGGCCCATCAGCGCGGTCAGGATGTTCCCCAGCGTCATCTGGAAGAGGCAGAGGCTGCTGTAGGACAGCGCCCGCAGGGTGAGCCCGGTGTACTGCTCGCGCAGCTTCGGTGACACCGACGGGAAGGTGTGGAAGTGCAGGGGGATGCCGACTTCGTTGATCGCCTCCCACAGCGGCTCCCAGAGCGGATGCCACATCGGCTCCATGTCCCAGGAGCACGACAGCTCGATGCCCTTGAAGCCCAGCTTGGCCACCCGATGGACCTCGGCCACGGCAGCCTCGATGTCGCCGTAGGGGAGGCAGGCGAGGCCGATGTGGCGGTCGGGATAGTGGCTGCAGAAGTCGTTCAGCCAGGTGTTGTAGATCCGCAGCATCTCGTTGGAGGCCTCGCGGTCGTTCAGCTTGGCCGCCGCCGCGAGAATTCCGTAGATGACCTCGGCGTCGACGCCGTCGCGATCCATCTCCTTGACGCGCAGATGGGGGTCGCCCGGCCGGCGAATGCCTTTCTTGCCGTCCTCGTACAGCCCGGTCGCCGCCATCACGTCGACCCGGAGCTGCTTGCCCGGCTCGTGCTTCGTGCCCGAGGCGCCCACGCCGCCCGCCAGGCCGAAGGTCGCCCCGTTGTTGGCGACCCACCGCGGGCCGTCCGGCCCCTCCGCGACATACGGCATGCGGTCTTTCAGGGCCGCGGGCGCCTCGGACACGAACAGGTCCGGGGGCAGCCAGATCAGATCGAGGTGACAGTCCGCCGAGATCCGGTTGTAGTGCATGCCCTCTCCTTCCCGCCTGCCTGCGTTCGAAGCTCGTGAACAGAGCCGGTCACGTGGGTCCGACGGTAGCGCCCTCGCCTCTGAACGTCAAGCGGAGGGCGTCGCGTGCAGGCAAGCGCATCACCTCGCGGGGGCGCGTGATTTTGCGGTAGGATCACCACGCTGTTCCATCGATGGCAAGGGAGGAGACGACATGACACCGACAGGTACCGAGCGGACCACGGTCGAGGCCGACGTCCTGCGCGCCGACGACCAGCGATTCGACGCGATGCGACGTGGTGACTGGACGGCGCTGGATGCCGCGCTGGCCGACGATCTGACCTACGTGCACTCCACCGCCCGGCTCGAGTCCAAGGCCGAGCACATCGCGAACCTCCGCGCCGGGAAGCCGCACTACCGCGGCATCGCGCCTCGGGAGCGGAGCGCGCGGGTGCACGGCGGCATCGGCATCGTCAATGGCGTGTCCGAGATGCACGTGGAGAACGCCGGGAAGGAGCAGCGCTTCACCGTCCGCTACCTCGCGGTGTACGCGAAGATCGCCGAGCGCTGGCGCATGATCGCCTGGCAATCGACCCGCCAGCCCGACGCCTAGCCTGGTCGCCTGCATTTTTGAGTCCCGGATGTTGCCGACGGTAGTGTCCGCGCTGGCGCGGCCGTGAGTGTCGAGCGCATCGACGCCGCCGGCGACCCTCCCGTCCGCGGCGTCCTGCACCTGGCCGGTTCTACCAAGGGCGATGGCCTCGTGCTCACCCACGGCGCCGGCGGCAACGCCGACGCGCCGCTCCTGGTGGCGGTGGCCGGAGCTTTCGCCGAGCGCGGCGTCATCGTCCTGCGCTGCGACCTGCCGTATCGCCAGGCCCGGCCGCGCGGTGGGCCTTCGCCGGGCGGCGCCGCGCGCGATCGCGAAGGGCTCCGCGCCGCGCTCCGCGTGCTTCGCGAGCGCGTCAGGGACCGTCTTTTCCTCGGCGGCCATTCCTACGGCGGCCGCCAGGCCTCCATGCTCCTCGCCGCCGAGCCCGCGCTGGCCAGCGCCCTGCTCCTCCAGTCCTACCCGCTGCATCCGCCCGGCCGGCCCCAAAATCTCCGCACCGCCCATCTTCCAGACCTGCGCCTGCCCACCCTCTTCGTCCACGGGACCACCGATACGTTCGGCTCGCTCGCCGAGGTGGACAAGGCACGAGCGCTCATTCCTGGACGGACGGCGCTCCTGCCGGTGAGCGGCGGGCACGATCTCGGCTGGAGCCGAAAACGCGGGGACGCCACGCTTCCCGAGCGCATCGCAGAGGCGTTCCTGGCGCTTGCGGGCCCGAGCGAGCGGTGACCGCCCTCCGCAGCAGCCCCTGCGCATCCGACAGGTTCGAGCGGAGGACACTTTGTTGTCAACGCCGTGGAAAGTGCGCTAACGTTCTTTCCGGGCTCGTGCTCGGGAGGGTCGAATGAGCTACGTCATCGTGCGATTCGTGGAGCCGCGTGAGGTGTACATCGACGATCAGGCTCAGGGGAGCAACCTGGCCGCGAGCGGCAAGCCCCGCGCGCTGTTCGTGGGCGCCGGGGTTCACACCTTCCGGCTCGGCGGAGCCGCGGACGTGGACCCGCCGACCCAAAAGCTCGACGTGCCCGAGCGCCCGATCCTCGACCCCTTCAGCGTCGCCTTCCATAAATGCTGATCGTCCTCATCCGCGGTCTCGCCATGGCCGCACTCGTGGCGACGCTGACGGGATGCGCGGCGGGGCCCGTCAACCCCCGCCTGGACGCCTACGGGCCCGACGGCTATCGCTACGCGAAAGTCCGTGGCGAGGGCGCCGAGCAGGAGCTGTTCGTCATCCTCGCCTTCTCCGGCGGCGGGACCCGAGCGGCCGCGTTCTCCTACGGGCTCCTCGAAGGTCTGCAGTCGATTACGTACCGGCCGCCCCCCGACGCCGAGCGCACGCTGCTCGCGGACGTCGACGTGATCTCCTCGGTGTCGGGCGGAAGCTTCACGGCCGCGCACTACGCCCTCTTCGGTGTCGAGGGGTTCAAGCGGTTCGAGGAGGACTTTCTCTACCGCGACATCCAGGGTGAACTGATCGCCCGCGCGTTGGCGCCCTGGAACTGGGTGCGTCTCCTCCGCTCCGACTACAGCCGGATCGATCTCGCCGCCGACCTCTACGACGAAGTGGTATTCAAACGCGCCACGTTCGCCACGCTCCTGCAACAGTCGCGTGGTCGTCCCTACGTGCTGCTCAACGCCACCGACATGACGCTCGGCGCGCGCTTCGAGTTCACGCAGGACCAGTTCGATCTCCTCTGCTCCGACCTCTCGCAGGTCCCGGTGGCTCGCGCGGTCGCCGCGTCGTCGGCCTTCCCGATCCTTCTGAGCCCGCTCACCCTTCACAACTACGGGGCCGATCACTGCGATCCGGATCGATTCCTCCCTCCGACATGGCTGAAGAGTGCCTCCGAGCCCTCCAATCCCCCGCGACGTCAGGCTCTCGCGCGCAACCTGATGTCCTATCGGCAGGATCTGAAGGACCGGCCGTTCGTGCACCTCCTCGACGGCGGCCTCGCCGACAACATCGGCCTGCGCGGCCCCTATATCGCCCTGAGCGGACAGGACAGCGCGTGGAGCGTCTACAGCAAGATCAATAACCGTCAGATTCGACGCGTGCTCGTCATCACGGCCAACGCCAAGACGGGCCGGGATCCGGGCTGGGACAGGCGAGAATCGCCGCCGGGCATCTCGGGCGTGCTCGGCCTCGTGACCACGGGGCCGATGGGCAACTACTCGTTCGAGACGGTGCAGCTCATCGCCGAGCACTTCGGCAGGCTCAACGCGGATATCGAAACCTATGGCGCGTGCGAACGGATAGCCAAGGCGCAGTGCCCCGCGTTCAGCATGCCCTTCGAGCTCCCCGCCCCCGTGAGCTTCCACGCGGTCGAGCTGTCATTCGACAAGGTGACGGACAACCGTGACCTGCAACTGTGTCTGGAGGGACTCGCGACTTCGTTCGCCCTGCCGCGCGCGCAAGTGACGCTGGTACGTCAGGTGGCCCAGCGCCTGCTCATGACCTCGCCCGAGTTCCTTGACGCCATGCGCGCGATCGCCCCCGGATGGCAGCCGCGCGAAGTGACGATCGACCCCGCGCTCATCGCGGAGGCATGTTCGAAGGACTGATCCTGGTCGCCTACCCCTCGGGTGACCCCCCGCCCCCGGCGAGGCGCTCCGCGCGCAGCGCCGTCCGACGCACCTTTCCATCGTCCCCGCGCAGAGGCGCCGTCACGAACTCGTAGGTGCGGGGCCGCTTGTACGTCGCCAGTCGCGAACGCAGGAACTCGTCGAGCGCCGGGCCCGTGACCGGCTCGACGGCCTGCACGATCGCGTGCACCGCGTTGCCATAGTCGTCGTCGGGCAGCCCGATCACGCACGAGGACGTCACCTTGGGGTGCTCGTCGAGGGCGGCCTCGACTTCGGCGGGATACACATTCGCGCCGCCGACCAGGATCATGTCGGTGTCGCGGTCGCTGAGATAGATGTAGCCGTCCTCGTCCATCCGGCCCATGTCGCCGAGCGACTCCCAGCCCCCCGGACGCGACTTCGCAGTGGCCCCGACGTACCGGTAGGGCGGCGGCGCGCTCTCGCCGCGGCGCATCCAGATCTCACCGATCTGGCCCGGCGGCAGCTCGTTCCCGTCGGCGTCGAGCACCCGCATCTCGCCGAGGACGGGGCGCCCGACCGAGCCCCGGCGCTCGAGCCATTCGCTGCCCGTGATGACGGTGAAGGACTGCGCCTCCGTTCCTCCGTAGAGCTCGAGGATGCGCTCGGCGCCCAGCCAGTCGATCCAGGCTTCCTTGAGCCAGATGGGGCACGGGGCGGCCATGTGAAACACCACGCGAAGGCTCGCAAGGTCGTGTCGCGTGCGCTCGGCCTCGGGGAGCCGCCAGATGCGGTGCATCATCGTCGGCACCGCGTACATCCAGTCGACCTGGTGCTGCTCGATGAGAGCGAGGGCGACCGGAGGGTCGAATCGCGGCATGACCACGAGATGGTTGCCGCTCAGCAGCGCGAGCACGGAGGTCATGAAAGGGCCATTGTGGTAAAGGGGCCCGGTCACCAGGTGCGCGCCGTCCTGCGGCATCCGCAGCACGGTCGCGAACCCCACGACTCCCTCCCACGTGGCCGGCTGTGTGGCGACCGCCCCGTGCTTCCCCCGGAGGTCGGCGCCTTGAATGACGCGCCGATCACCTCGGGCAGCGAATCCGACGGCAGCGAGGAGTCTGGCTCGAACCCCGCGGGGACGGTGGTCCGGCCGGGTGCCTCCGACGGGTCGACGCCGACGACGAGGGAGGGGTTGGCAAGATCGATGATCGCGCTTCGTTCCGCGGCGGGCAGTCGGGACGAGATCGGCTGCGGCGTCGCGCCAAGCTTCCAGGCGGCGATCGTCGCCTCGAAGAAGCCGATCCCGTTGGGCAGGCCTATGGTGACGAACGAGTCGCGGATCACGCCGAGATCGCGGTAGGCGCGGGCCAGACGGTTCGTCCGCGATTCGAGCTCGGCTCGCGAGACCGACTCCCCCGCGCACGAGATGGCCGGCCGAGTTGGGTCCGCCTGCGCGAGCCGTCCCACCAGGACACCGAGCGGCGTCTCGTCGCCCTTGGGCCCAGGGAGGCGCTCGGAGCCGTTCAGTTCGGTCTTCGCCATGGCGGGGACAGTAGCACGCACGTTGCCCATGCGGCAGCGGGTCGCCGCGCGGCGGATCGTCCCCGCCCTGCGCGCGCTGGCTGGTGAGCGGCGCTCGAGCCCGCGAACCTCGCGCAGGCTTGTGCTTTGTCGCCGGCCCCGCTACCCTACGGCCATATGGCGTAGGACATGACCCCGCATCACCTGGAGACAACCATGAGCCAGGAAGCACCCCTCCTCCTCGAGAAGGACGGACCGATCGGCTGGATCATCTTCAACCGGCCGGAGAAGCGAAACGCCGTGGGCTTCGAGACGTGGCAGCTCATGCCCGACTACGTCAAGGAACTGGTCGCCGACGACGCCATCCGCGTGGTCATCCTGCGCGGGGCCGGCGATCAGGCCTTCGTGGCGGGCGCCGACATCTCGCAGTTCAAGGACCGGCGAAAGAACATGGACGACGAGGAGGAATACCGGAAGATCAACGCGCGCGGGCAGGACGCGCTCGCGACCCTGTCCAAGCCCCTTCTGGCCATGATTCACGGCTACTGCGTGGGCGGCGGGGTCGGCATCACGCTGAACTGCGACATGCGGATTGCTTCCGATGAGGCGCGCTTCGGGATTCCCGCGGCGCGGCTAGGCCTCGGCTACCACTACCACGGCATGGAAAAGCTGATGAGCCTGATCGGGCCGTCGTACACGAAGGAGATCTTCTTCACCGCGCGCACCGACTGGAGCGCCCAGGACGCCCTCCGCATGGGGCTGGTGAACCACGTGGTGCCCAAGGCGGAGCTGGAGGCCTTCACGCGGGACTATGCCGTCAAGATCTCGCGCAACGCGCCCCTGACCATCCGCTCCGCCAAGGCCACCGTGGACCAGCTCGTCAAGCCGGCGCCCCAGCGCGATCTGGCCCTGCTCGACAAGCTGATCGCCGACTGCTTCAACAGCCAGGACTACCAGGAGGGCGTCAAGGCCTTCGCCGAGAAGCGCCGCCCTCAGTTCCAGGGGCGCTGAGGCTCACATGGCGATGGCCGCGCGCGAGATCTTCTCGTGCGGCGCGCCCTGGCGCTGCATCCAGTCCGCCTGCTGGAAGCCTTCGGAGATGCGCTCGAGGGGAAACACGTGGGAGATGAGCCGCTCGAAGGGAAATCGCGTGAGGTTGCGCCGAAGGAAAGCGAGCGACTGCTCGAGGGCCCACGGGGAGTAGTTGGAGGTGGCCACGAGCCGCGAGTTGCCGCGGACGAGGGCGGTGGCGTCGTAGCTGAAGATGTTGCCGGGCGCGATGCTGCCCACCTCGAGATAGCAGCCGCCCCCCCGCAGCATCCGTAGCCCTTCCGGAATGACCTCGGGATAGCCGACCAGGTCGGCGACCACGTCCGCGCCGAACCCCCCCGTCAGCTCCTTGACCGCCTCCACGCGCCGGTCCGCCGTGGGGAGCTCGGTGGCGCTCAGCGTGTGGTCGGCGCCGAAGGCGCGGGCCAGCTCCAGCCGCTCGGGCAGCCGGTCGATCACGATGATCTTGTCCGCGCCCATGTCGCGCGCCACTGCCACCGCGTTGATGCCGAGCCCGCCCGCGCCCTGGATCACCACCGCGTGCCCCGCGCGGAGCCCCGCGCGCCGCAGACCGTAGAGCACCTGGGAGAGCGCGCAGTTGGTGGGCGTGGCGATGTCGTCCGAGATCTCGTCGGGGATCTTGAAGACGAAGTGGCCGGGCCGCAGGTAGTAGTACTCGCCGTACGCGTTGTTGAAGTAGGGCGGCGTGCCCGCCACCCGGTTGGGGCGGGCCTTGCGCGGGCAGCTCCCCATCTCGTCGTGCAGGCACACGGGGCAGCGCCCGCACGGGAAGAAGTAGAGATACGTCACGCGATCGCCCTCGCGGAGGGGCTGGCCCATGGAGTCCGTGGTCACCCCCGCGCCCAGCTTGTCGACGCGCCCGCACATCTCGTGTCCGAAGGTGAGATCCTGCGGGCTCGCCCCGTAGATCTCCTTCATCTCGCCTCGCCAGATGTGCAGGTCGGAGCCGCACACGCCCGCGCGCGAGAGCCGCACGAGAATGGCGCCCGCCTCGACCTCCGGCACCGGATACTCGCGCAGCTCGAACTCGCCACCGTACGCCTTGAGTACCGCCACGCGTCCGTTCATAGCTCCTCCCCACCGGGTCCGGGGGGGAGCGCAGCTGTCGCTCCTCCCCCGGGCCCCCCCACCAGCTTGCGTGACATCAGGCCAGGAAGTCCCGGCACAGGGCCTCCCACATCATGGTGGAGAGCTTGAGGCTCTCCGTGTCGACGCGCTCGTTGTGGCCGTGGAACATGACCGGATACTCCGTGTGCGGGATGCGCAGCGAGTGCAAGCCGAAGCCGTAGGCGGGAATGTTCCGCCAGCGGAAGAACTTGCCGTCGGTGCCGCCCGTGGTCAGCCGCGGAACCACGCGGCTTCCGGGCAGGAGCTTTTCCGCGATTCGCTTCACGGAGTCGAAGAGCGGCGTATCCGGCGAGCTGAGCGATCCCGGCTCGGCGCGCCCATGCGTGATCGTCACGCGGGGCGCCAGTTCTCCGAGGGCCTCCGCGAGCATCGCATCGACTTCCTCCGGCGTCACGCCCGGCAAGGCGCGGATATCCACGTCGATCTCGACACGGTCGGGGATGACGTTGGTCTTCACGCCGCCGCGAATGACGTTGGGCGAGAAGGTGGTATGGGTGCAGGCGTGCGCCTCCCGCGCCAGGGACAGGTTGTCCAGCTCGCGCGCCGACTCGAGGACACGGTCGGCATCGGTGAGGTCGCGCGTGAGCTCGGGGCCGAGCTCGAGGGCTTCCACGTAGCGGCGCCACACGTCGAAGATCCGCGCCTTGGGTTGATAGCTGCCGATCCGGCGCACCACTTCCGCCGCCGTCATCAGCGCGTTGTCGGTGCGGAAGGGGCGCGAGCCATGGCCGGGAGTGCCGGCCACGGTGAGGCGCCGCCAGTTCGCGCCCTTCTCGCCCACCCCCAGGGTCAGGACGTGGCCGGTGCTCGTGGGGATGGGCACGCCGCCGTTCTCGGTGATGACGTAATCGGTCTTGACCGCGTCGGGCTCGCGCTCCACCAGGTGGCCGGCGCCGTGGGTGCCCCCTGCCTCCTCGTCGGCCACGGCCAGATAGATGAGCGTGCCCCGCGGGCGAAAGTCGCTCCGGGCGAGCCGGCGCGTGGCCACGGCCATGGTCGCGGTGAGGTTGAGCATGTCGATGGCCCCGCGTCCCCACACGATGCCGTCCTCGAGCTCGCCCCCGAAGGGATCGCGCCGCCAGCCATCCGGGCTCACGGGGACGACATCGGTGTGGCCCATGAGGAGGAGCCGCGGGGCCGACGGATCGGAGCCCTCGAGGCGGACGATGAGGCTCTCACGTCCCGGCTTCGACGTGTACTTCTCGCACGACACGCCCGAGCCGGCGAAGTAGTCCTCGAGGGCGGCCACGTTTCGCGTCTCCTGGCCCGATCCGACTGTGCCGTCGTTGACGCACTTGTTCCGGATGAGCGTCCGCAGGAGCTCGGTGGCTTCCGTCTCGATGGCGCGTCCATCACTCATGAGAGTCTCTCCTCGTGTGCATGCCCGGCCCTGTCCTACTCGATGCTCGGTCCCGTGCCTGCACGAGCCCGCGAATCGAGATAGAGGGTCAGTGTTTCGCCGTGATCGAAGGCCAGCGAGTCCATGGGCGGCAAGTCCTGGATGGGAATCCATTCGACGGCCGTCGACTCGGCGTCGGGCTCGCCTACCTTGTGATGCGGTGTGATGATGAAGTCGAAGGCAACGTTCTGACGATCTTCATGCGGGCGATCCGGTCTCGAGTTGACTCGCAGGAGGCTGGCCACCGCTCCCTCCCACCCGGTCTCTTCTCGCAGCTCGCGCAGGACACCCTGACTCAGCGTCTCGTCCCGGTCCAGAAAGCCTCCCGGCAGTCCCCACTTGCCGCCTTCCATCAGATGCGCCGCGCGTCGCACCAGGAGGAGGGCGCCGTTCTTCTCCACCACGGCATGGACGACCACGTGACGGAGCAAGGCGCGCGTGCCACTCTCGAAGAAGCAGTGGATCATCTGAGGCGGGCCGGGGGCCGGGGGCGAGAGCTCAGCCGGCGGCCTGGCCTCTGGGCGGTCAGGTCACTTCGAGGCAAAGACTTCCTTGAGCAGTGCCGTCGTGCGGGCCGCCGGATTCGTCCGGATCTGCCGCTCCTGCTCGCCCACGACGTGGAAGAGGCCGTCCAGCGCCTTGCCGACCACGTAGTCGTCGACGTCGAAGGTCTGGCTCTGCGCGAAGGGAATGGCCTCGAAGCGCCCCATCAGCTCCTTGTACTTGCGGACGACTCCGACTTCCCCCATGGTGCGATCCACGACGGGCTTGAAGGCCGCCGTGAGCTTGTCCGTCGTCGTGCGCTTGAAGAAGTCCGTGGCCGCGGTGTCTCCGCCGCCCAGGATCTTCTGGGCGTCGTCGAAGGTCATGGCGCCGATGGCATCCCAGAAGATCTTCTTGGCCGCGGGCGCGGCCTTCTCCGCCGCTCGATTCATGCTCAGCACGAACTCATCGACCTTGGTGCCGTAGCCCACGACGCGCAACCCCTGCTCCACCGTCTTGAGCTTTTCGGGCATGAGGATCTTGATCGCCTCGTTGCTGAAGTAGCCGTTCGTCCGGCCCGTGAGGCTCACGGATTTCTCCGTGGCGACCTGGAGCGCCTCCTTCAATCCCGCTCCGACCTTGACGTCGGACAGACCGCTGCCTTGCTGGCCGATGCCCAGACCCTTGAGGAGCTGATCGACCTGAGCCCAAGCGGGCGTGGCGAAGAGAGCGAGGACGACGGCCACGGCCAGCCTGAGCGCGATCATGAGCGTCTCGACGCGGTTAGTTGCGGTACGACGAATCGCTGCGGTCGAGTCGACGCAGAAGGCCGGGCCACACCAGGGCGCCCCGATTCCCGACCCGTCCGGCCCCCGCCATCTGCGGATAGGAGCTCTCGATGATTTCCTTGGGGACCGAGATCAGCTCTCCCCCGCCCGACTGGGCGCGCACCTGAATGGCGCAGGAGGTCTCCAGGTAGTACATCGAGACGAACGCGTCAGCCACCGTCTCGCCAACAGTCAGCAGCCCGTGATTTCGCAGGATGAGCGAGTTCTTGTCCCCGAGATCCGCCACCAGCCGGGGCTTCTCGTCGTCCCGGAGGGCGGGGCCTTCGAAGTCGTGGTAGCTCAGGCTTCCGAGGACCGACATCGAATGCTGGGAGATCGGGAGCAATCCCGCGCGCTGGGTGGAGACGGCCACGCCGCTCGGGGTATGCGTGTGCAGCACGCACTTGGCGTCGTGGCGCGCGCCGTGAATGGCGCTGTGAATGACGAAGCCGGCGGCGTTGACGGGAAACGGCGAGTCCTCCGCCTTGTTTCCCTGCTGGTCGATCTTGACCAGGCTCGAGGCCGTGATCTCGTCGAAGAACAGCCCGTACGGATTGATGAGGAAGTGGTCCTGGGTGCCCGGAACCCGGGCGCTGATGTGCGTGAAGACGAGATCCTCCCAGCCGTACCGCGACACGAGCCGATAGCAGGCCGCGAGATCCACACGCACCGCCCATTCCTCTGGCGAGACCTTGTCCTTGAGCGATCGTATGGTCAGGGCTGACTCGGTCATGGTCGACTCCTTCCTCTGGATGGTTACGGACCGTGACGGCAGGTCCGTCGGTCGGTACTGTACCATGAAAGATCGAGCGCATCCCGCTGTCGTCGGGCGTTCGCGGAACCACGACGCGAGTCACGAGGTTCTTGGATCGCAGGAGGTGCCACGAGACATGTCCCTCGCCCCGATCATCAAGCGATCGGCACTTGCTGGCTGCCTTGTCATGGCCGCCGGCTGCGCCCCCCACGCCCTGCTCCGCTCCCACGTCGTGGAACAGGTGCCCCCTGGTGAGTACAACGTGAGCGTCTCGGAAGATCCTACCGGGAGTCGACAGGTCAGCGCCGTGCTCTTCGAGACGACGCGCGCCATGGTGACGCTCGACCTTCCCGGAGTGAGACACGCGGGCCCCGCGAGGCCAGGTGACTTCGGCTATCTCCTCAGGGCCGGCTTCGTGGTCCACGAAGTGCGAGGCGCCGACGGCGCCGTGACCGGCTATGTGATGGCGCCGGGTCGAGCCCACGTGATGGTCTGGGAGCGCGAGCCACGGGGCGGTGTCGTGGTGACGGTGACCGGGCTGTCGAACGTGCCCGAGTCAGGCGGGGGCGGGGGCGGCGGTGGTGGTGGAGGCGCCATGTAAGTGCAGTGACGGGTGGAGGCGATGGCTACGAGGACACCTGAGACGATCCAGGGTGCCAGCGGTATTCCACGTCGGGCTCGGACTCCGGTGGCGGGCTGACCCCGAGCCTCGCCGCCACGAACCCCTGGCCCTCGTAGAAGGCGCGGCCAGCATGATTGATCTGGAAAGTGAAGAGGCGAAGCCCGGACGGTGAGAGCCTGCGGGCATGCGCGATCAAGGTGCGCCCAAGGCCCTTCCGCTGATGATCGGGGTCGACGTAGAGCTGGTCGATGAAATCACCCGCGATGGCCAGAAATCCCGCGACACGCCCGTCGAGCTCCACCACCCAGACATCATGGCGGACGAGCACAACGTCGCGGAAGTACTCGCGATCCTCCTCCGCCGTGTGGCCCTTCCGCGCCTGGAGATCAGGAAAGGCCCGGAGGCGGGAGCGCCGCCAGAGATCGTTCACCGCGTCGAAGTCCGGGGGCTCGTATCGACGAATTTCGGGCTCGCGGGCCATTCGGGAAATCTACATCGGGTACGAACGGGAGCGGTCCACGATTTTTGCCTATCCGCGCGGCTTGCTCGTGGCCACTGCATCATCGGTCGCGCTCCTGGCTCCATCTTCGGGTGGGAGGGCGCCGCAATGCCCGGGACCCGGCGCATCTCGGCCGAGGCTGCGCGCGCCGTACCAGATCGACCAGCTCAGGAGCGCGGCCGACACGGGAAGTCCCGAGAGAACGTTCACGACCACATACAGGTCCACGCTTCCCAGTCGAAGCACGAGGAGGCGCACCGTGCTTGCCAGAAAGAGATAGCCTGCCCACGCGAGCGAGATGCGCGAGCAGGTCCGGCGAAATGTCGCCGAGGCTCGTACCTGCGGCGGGAAGTCGTACGATTCGGTGGCCAAGAGTCCCGCCAGCGGGTGTCCGACGAAGATGGAGACGAGGAAGGCGCATCCGTAGGCTACGTTCAGGATCAAGGGCGGAGTGAAGTACGCGACGGTGTTCGTCGAGGCAAGGCCTGCCGCGGCCTGCACCACCGCGACACCGAGCCCGATGGCGGCGGACAGCCCTGACCGGCCCTGGCCGCGTTCCCAGGCATATCCGACGATCGCCAGGACGGTGGCGGCGGCGATCCCGGCGTCGAAGCCCAGGAGCCTCCAGCCGAGATAGAAGGCGAGCATCGGACAGAAGGCGTCTCGGACAAAGCGCGGCCCGCCCGCCAGCAAGAGCGCCCGCACCGGGTGGTGAGGGCGCTCCGACGGGCGAGCGGGCGGAGAAACCGTCGCCTCGACGCTCATGCCAGGATCGGCGGCGTAGGCCTACTGTTCCTCGTCCGCCTCGGCCGGCGCTTCCATCCCGCCGGAGCCCTGGCGCATCCGCTGCCACCGCGCGGCCCAGAGCCCCTTGAGCTTCTCTTTCTGATCTGCGGTGAGCTGGGCCTTGGCCTGCTCGGTCGTGCGGATGGCCGCGATGCGCCCGTCGGCCCGCATGCGCTCGATTTCCCGCACCTTGGCCTCGACCTTGCCCATGTCCACGGGATCGCTGAGGCGCAGCTCCATCAGGTCGAGCTGTGCCAGCTGCGTATCAGCCGTGCGCCGGATGGCGGCCCGCCGAGAGTCCATGCCGAGCTTCCGGAGCGAATCCACCTGGTGCTGGCTCAATCCCAGCTCCTGCCGATGGCGGAGGACCATGCCGATGAACGAGCGGCCCCGCCGCATCTGCCCCGGCCCAGCGCGCTGCTGCCATCCACCGAAGCCGCGCCCTCCCTGCATCGAGGGACCACCCATGGCCCGCCCCGCCGCGTCGTCCCCGTGGACCGCCAGCGCCACGTCCGACGTCTGGGCCGTCACCGGCACGGTGAGCCCAAGGACGAGGAGCAGCCCTCCCAGCACCGCGTTCGCTCGCATACGTTCCTCCCGTGGTTGGCTCGCATCGCAGGCATCGCGCCCTGCTCGTGTCGCACCATGAGAGAGGCGCGTGAAGGGGATATGTGGAGGATGTAAAGGAGTATGAAGGGCGTACTGGGCCAATTTGCCTCGCCAGCTCTACTCAGCTCTTGCCTCGCGGCGGGGCCGCTCAGCTCGAAATGCCACGTTCTCGGTCGCCAGCAACGCTCAACGTACACCCACGTACGCCTCGCGTTGCTGGCTCTCTCGGGCGTGATAGTTCGAGGCGAGTACCGAGTTGATGTGGCTCGCAACTTGGCCCAGTACGCAGCGCGAGGCCGGATTGGGGTATGCTGGCGGGCATCGTGACTCAAGCCTCCGCCGAGGTCGTGATCTGTGGCGCCGGGATCGCCGGGATCGCCACGGCCTACCACCTCGCCGTGGGCCGCGGAGTCCGCGGTGTCCTCCTCGTGGACGAGCGGCCGCCCCTCTCGCTGACCAGCGACAAGTCCGCAGAGTGCTACCGTAACTGGTGGCCCGGACCCGGCGACGACATGGTCGCCGTCATGAACCGGAGCATCGACCTGCTCGAAGAGCTGGCCCGCGAGAGCGGCAACGTCTTCCGCCTCAACCGGCGAGGCTATCTCTTCGCTACCGCGGACCCGGCACGCGTCCCACGCTTCGTGGAGACGGCACGCGAGGCGGCCACGCTCGGCTCAGGTCCGGTGCGCCTGCACGCGACGGCGGCGAGCGACTACGAGCCGGCGGCCGCGGAGGGATTCGACTCGCCGCTGACCGGCTCGGACGTGATCACCGAGCCGGCCCTCATCCGGCGCCACTTCCCTTTCCTCACCCCGGATACCCTGGCCTTGGTCCACGCCCGGCGCTGTGGATGGTTCAGCGGTCAGCAGCTCGGCATGTACCTGCTCGAGCGCGCGCGCGAGCATGGTGTCCGCCTCCTGGAAGGTCGGGTGGAGCGCATCGACACGGCGGGCGGCCGCGTGGGCGGCGTCGACATACGCGCGGCGGGCGGCCTCCAGACCATCGGGACCTCACGCGTGGTGCTGGCGGCCGGACCGCTTACCGAGGCGGCGGCCCGGATGCTCGGGATCAAGCTCCCGCTCTTCTGCGAGCTACACGCCAAGATTGCCTTCAACGACCCGCTCGGCGCCATGCCGCGCTCGGCGCCGCTGACTATCTGGACCGATCCCCAGACCATCGCGTGGTCGGAGGACGAGCGAGAGGAGCTCGCGAGCTCCCCGCGCCACCGGCGTCTCGTGGGCGAGCTGCCGGGAGGCGCGCACGGGCGGCCCGAGGGCGCCGGGGAGAGCACCTCCGTGCTCGGCATCTGGACCTATGACGCCGAGCCCGTCGAGCCTGTCTTTCCCCAGGAATTCCATCCCGCCTACGCGGAGGTCGTCCTGCATGGGATGGCGCGCATGATCCCGCATCTCTCGCCCTACCTCACGCGCCTGCCCCGCTGCTTCGTGGACGGCGGCTACTACACGAAGACGCGGGAGAACCGGTTCCTCGCGGGGCCGCTGCCCGTGGCGGGCGCCTACATGATCGGCGCGCTCTCCGGCTACGGCATGATGGCCTCGAATGGCGCGGCAGATCTCCTCGCCGACTACATCGCCGAGCGTCCGCTCCCGCGCTATGCTCCGGCCTTCCGCCTCGACCGCTACGAGAATCCCGAGTACATCAAGCTCCTCGACGCGTGGGGCGATTCCGGCCAGCTGTAGGCTAGGCGCCCTCGAAAACTTCACGCCGCGCCATCGACCGCTGGAAGGCGAGATAGCCCGCCCGAGTCATGGGGGGCTTCGCCTTGGAGACCACCTCGCGCGCACCCGCGGCGCCGTCGGCGAGAAGATCCACGACCATGGCCGCCAGGGCCTTCGCGGGCAGGACATAGCCGAGCTGCTTGTCCACGATCGCGAAGGTCGCGGCGTGTCCCGGGCCCTGGGCCCCGCCCATGTACGGGTGGAGGACGGGAATGACCTGACTGACGTCGCCCATGTCCGTCGATCCCGAGCGGTGCGGGATGTCGCGGTAGTGCTCCTGGCCCACCAGTCCCTTCGCCGCTCGCTCGAAGAGGCTGGCCATGGTCCGATCGCACAGGAGGGGCATGGGCCCCGGCAGCGTCTCGATCTCCACCTGGGCGCCCAGGGCCAGGGCGCCGGCCCGGAGCGCGCGATCCACTTTCCCGCTCGCGTCCATCACGCCGTCCGCGTTCTTGCCCCTCACGTACATCTCGAGGCGCCCTTCGGCGGGGATCACGTTCACTTGCGAGCCGCCGTGGGTGAGAATGGGATGGACACGGATGGAGTCCTCGTCGCGGAAAGTCTCCCGGATGGCATTGATTCCCGCGAGCGCGATCTGCGCGGCATAGAGCGCGTTGACGCCCATGTGCGGCGCTCCGCCGGCATGTGACGCGCGCCCCACGAATCGCGCCGTCTTCCCCACGCGGCCGTTGTTGGACGCGGGGACGCCGGCCTTGCCGTCCTCGGCACGCCAGTTGGTGTGGATCATCATGGCGAGGTCCACGTCGTCGAAGCAGCCCAGCTTCATCAGCTCCTGCTTGCCGCAGGGAAACTCGAGCTTGCCCGCGCGGATCTGCGCCTGACGCCACTCGATGTCGCCGCCCTCCTCGGCGGGGACCGCGAAGAGGGCCACCCGGCCGGCGAGATGATCGAAGGCCTTGGCGTCGACGAGACCCATGGCCGCCCCCAGCATCCCGGCGACCTGCGCGTTGTGGCCACACGCATGGGCGGCGCCCGTCGCGGGATCAGCCTGTGGATGGCCCGTGACGCGGAGGCCGTCCAGCTCGCCGAGCAGCGCGAAGGTCGGGCCCTCGCCCGCGCGCCCGCGGACATCCGCCCGCACGCCGGTCATGGCGAGCCCGGCGCGCGACTCCAGGCCGAGACGCTGGAAGGTCTCGTGAACCAGGGCCGCCGTCTTGACTTCCTTGAAGCCCATCTCCGGATTCTTGAGGATGCGCTCGCCGATACCGATGATCTCGTCTGCTCGGCTGTCGATCGCCTCGAAGATGCGCCGCTTCAGCTCGTCCTTCGTCATCGGTCGCTCCTCTTCCTCTCGTAACTTTCTGACCGCCCCCGCACTCTAGCTCATCGCCTCGGGCAAGGCGAGCACGGCGCGCTCGACGAGCCCCTGATCCTCGACCGGCGCAAAGGCGGCGGCCGTGCACGGCGGCTCGAGATCGGCGAAACGGTAGGCCGCCGCCGTGCTGCCCGGCCCCTGGCCCGTGTGGCCGCTGCACCTGCCTCGAGGAGAGGCGACGTCCACCATGAGGCCGAGCCCGTAGCCCGTCGTGCGCCAGGGCCGGTCCGGAACGGGACCACCGAGAGGATGCGGCCTCTCCATGGCGTCTCGCAGATCGGACGGAAGCAGAGGGCCGGAGAGCAGGCGATCGAGGAACAGCGCGGCCTCGGCCGGAGTGCCGATCAGGAGCCCGTGATAGACCCAGCCGGGCTGATAGCGGGCCACGTTGCCCCACGCGGTGACGGTGAGATCGCTCGCGGAACAGGCAAGCCGCACACCTGGCACGCCGAGGGGGCCGAAGACGAGTCGTCGGAGCGCCGCGTCCATTTCCTCGCCTGTCGCCTCTTCGATCAGGCGGCGGACGAAGAAGTATCCGACATTCGAGTAAGCCCACCCGTGCCCGGGCG
>WNGJ01002733.1_pt1 | contig 18963 bp, 16 predicted proteins | sample 5400611 | NCBI WGS metagenome assembly WNGJ01 (sample SAMN13153375, study PRJNA577476) | soil metagenome | isolation source: 40 cm soil or saprolite under Garry oak tree replicate 1 | place: USA:California | collected 2016-06-15 | reverse complement strand
CGCCGGCGGTGAGGCTGTAGGACCAGCCGTAGGTCAGGTCGTTGTCGCCGTGGCGCAGGGTAAGGTAGAGGATGGCGGCTGTGGAAAGCGCGGCGAGGGCGACGGGGATGCGGCGTTTCACGGGCACGAAAGCTACTTGATGGAATCGTCGTATGACGTTTGGAGCGGGGTCGGTGGCCTAAGAGGGGTCTGCGAGGGTAAATCACTGTGATGTACGGTCTAGCCAAGGGTTTCGGGGGGCAACATATTGGCGTTCCCTTGGTCGTTCACTGAGCCCCAGGAGTGAGTCTTAGCGCCCTTTTTGTCGGGAGTGTAGCGGTCTTTGGAAGCTGAACCTTTCCACATCACAAATCCGCCGCATGTGGATAACGCGCCGCGGGAAGTGCCGACCCCGTCACGCAGGTTTCCGCGCGCGCCGGTGCGGCTCGGGTTGCAGCGGCGGGCGCAGTCGAATTTCCGGCGTCATTTCCTGCGGGGTCTCCGCCGTTTCGTCATTCTCCTCACCGGCGATCTTGCTTCCTTCTATGTGATGCGGGAGCTGTTTCGCGCCGTCCGGGACCACGCCGTCCTGGGTGTGACGGTCTCTGGTACGTTGGAGCGCTGGCTGCCGGCCGGGATCCTGAACGGATGGCAGTATGCGGCGGCGCTATTTGTCGGTCTCCTGGTACTGGGCAACTACGGTCCGGGTGATCAGCGACGTGATGCGAAGCGGCTGTTCCTGGCGTGCGCGCTCGCGACAGCGCTGCCGCTGTGGATGACGATTTGGTCCCGTGGCGTCGAAGTGGCGGCGGTGCAGTATGTCCTTACCTCCGTGCTGGTGTGGCTCGGCATTCTGGCGGAGCGGCAGCTGCTCGACTCCGTGGTCGGTCGCGTCCAGCCTGTCCCGCATGACACCCTGAGCACGTTGTTCGTGGGTCCGTCCGAGGCGTGTCGGGAGACGGCTGAAAGTCGCGCGTTTGGTACCGACTCTGAGTACCGGGCCATAGGCTTCGTCGACACGCACATTCCGCCTGCTTCCACAGCACTCGGCCACATCGTTGATTTCGCCTCGGTGCTGCACGACACGAGTGCCGAGGCGATTGTCGTGTGCGGGTATCTGAGCGATTCGCGCTTTCACGACATCGTGGATGCAGCGCTGACGTCTGGTTGCAAGGTGTTGGCGGTGCCGCGCAGCATCGAGATCGCGGGAGTGGAGCCGAAGCTCGTGTGGCGCCACGACCAGCCGCTGGTCGAGCTGACGACGCCGACGCTGCGGGGCGGGCAACTAATCATCAAGCGCTTCGTGGATGTGATTGGGGCGAGCATCGCTCTGATGCTTGCATCGCCAGTCATGCTCCTCGTCGCGGCATTGGTAAAGATCGACTCGAAGGGGCCCGTCTTCTTTCGACAGAACCGGGTGGGGCGAGGCGGCCGTCTGTTCAAGATCTTTAAGTTCCGGACAATGGTGGCTGGTGCGGAGGAGCGTCGGGCAGAACTGCTGGAGCAGAGCATCTATCCCGACCGTCGTCTGTTCAAAATCATCAGTGATCCGCGACTGACTCGCCTAGGGGGATGGCTACGGCGTACGAGCCTCGACGAATTGCCGCAGCTCTTCAACGTGCTGAAGGGCGATATGTCGCTTGTGGGCCCGCGGCCACCTATTCCGTCGGAAGTCGATGAGTACGAAGCGCATCACTACGGGCGCTTCGATGTGAAGCCGGGGATGACGGGGCCGTGGCAGGTGGCTGGTCGGAACCAGGTCACCGACTTCGAGAAGATTGTGGCTCTCGAGTCGGAATACATTCGACAATGGTCACTGGCGCGTGATTTGGCGATCCTCTTTCGTACGCTGCCCGCGGTGCTGAACATGCGCGGTGCCCATTGATCGTAGTTGCCATACCTAGAGGAAGTCTCTATCTCCTAGCTGCGATTTCGGTTTGCATAGTCATCATCACCACCGCTTGCACTGAGAATTCCGCCGGACCTGTAGGGGCGCCTACAATTGCCTCCATCAGGGTTGCTCCGAATCCCTTCAATGCTCTCTCATTCATCGTTTCGGTTAAGGCGAGTGGCGTTGAGTCTGCTCGAGTGGTATTCCGAGAACCATTGGGGGCCGTCGACACGACCCCATTCTATCAGGTTCAAGGGGACTCGTTCAGCATCGCTGTACTCGGGCTACGTCAGTTCAGGCGGTACGCCGCCGTTGTGGAGGGCCGTCGTGGACTCGAGGCCGAAATCTCGGACTCGGTTGATTACGTAACGGATAGCCTTCCGGTACGACTGCGTCCCGTACACCTGGACACGCAGGTTGGTGCACCTTCGCCAGGTTACATCCTGCTTGCTCTGTCGCTGGCGCCAGATACAACCAGTGTCGCAGTGGCTTTTGACGAGTCAGGTAACATTCGTTGGTACCGGGAGTTCCGGGGTGCTGATCCGGGAGAAACAAAGCAGCAGCCAAACGGTGACTTCACGATCTTCTTGGGTGAGACACGAGGTTGGGACCCAACTTATGGTCGCTACGTGGAGTTCAGGCCAAGCGGTGAGATTGTTCGAAATATCGCCGCGGCCGCGTCCCTCTATACCGACAATCATGAATTATTGCTGACTGACTTTAATGGCTCAGTCGATGCCGCGCACTTCTTCGCCTACGCGTTGCGTTCGGCTGACTTGAGTTTTAAGGGCGGCCCCTCAAATGCCCTGGTCGCTGGTCATATACTGTTGCGCGAGTCAGCGGATGGCCAGGAACAGTTCTTCTGGAATGCGTGGGATCATTTTACCCTCGAAGATTGGATCGAGCCAACCGGAGTGAACCCGCCACTCGATTTCGATCACCCGAACTCACTGGATTTCGATCATGACGGAAGTTACGTCATTTCGTTCCGAAATATGGGCGAGATAACCAAGATCGATTATCGCAGTGGCTCCATCATCTGGAGGTTCGGCGGTCGGAACAATCAATTCACCATCGTGGGTGACTCTCTAGGCGGATTTAGTGCCCAACACTCTGTCCGCGTGCTCGAAAACGGCAATCTTCTATTATACGATAATGGCCTTCGGCACGTACCACAGGAGAGTAGGGCGGTTGAATACCACATGGACGTTGGGGCACGTAGAGCCACTCTCCAGTGGGAGTACCGGCATAGTCCTCCGATATTCACACCTTACGCAGGCTCGGTGCAGCGTCTCACAAACGGCAATACCCTCGTCGGCTTTAGTACTGCGGGCCTTATTTCGGAGGTCACACCCGAAGGGCTGACCGCATGGGAGGCGAAGCCGACAACTGGTTATTTCTATCGCGCGACGAAGATAGCATCTTTGTATCGTTATGCGCGCCCATAAACGGCAGCGGAGTCGTCGAGAGTTGTAAATAAACACCTGCTACCAGTCTACGATCAGCCGATGATTCACTATCCGCTTGCGACGTTGCAGAGTGCGAATACCCGCGGCTCGACGTCAAGCCGGGGATGACGGGACCGTGGCAGGTGGCAGGGCGGAATCAGATTACGGATTTCGAACGGATCGTTGCCCTGGAGACAGATTACATCCGTAACTGGTCGTTACGGATGGATCTAATGATTCTGTTGCAGACCGTTTGGGTCATAGGCAAAATGGAGGGAGCTCACTGAATCGAGAGTCTCGATGCGCATGAGTCGATCGAGCAGTGCAGCGATGTCTTTCGACGTTAGCTCGTCCCCACGGATCAATGAAAGCGCCGAGTCATCCGGGGTGATCGGTAACGTTCTCGTTCTCTTTACCTTGTAGTATGGCCGATCGTCCTCCTGAGCTACATCTTCGGCACCGACTTCTTGGGGTTCCGATTTCGGTGCTCAGCCTCCCGCAAGTGACCACAATTGTAGCTGGGCAGGTGAGGAGTACCGGCGGCTACATAGGAGTGTGCAATGTCCATTCCGTGATCACGGCAGGGCGTGATCGTGACCTTCGACATGCGTTGGACAACGCTCTAGTCAATACAGCCGATGGGATGCCTCTGGTCTGGGCGCTGCGTTTGCTAGGCTACACGGCTGCTGAGCGGGTCTACGGCCAGGCTCTCATGGAGGCACTGTTGGGATCCAGTCATGTCAGCCGACACTTTCTTGTCGGGAGCACGGATCACGTGCAGCAGCGCCTCTTGGCTCACGTCGGGGAGCGATACCCAGGGGCGGAGATAGTTGGACGTTGGGTACCGCCATTTACACGGGGGGTGCCTGATCTGCCGCACAGCGTCGAATCCGAAATCATCAAGTCACGCCCCGACGTCGTGTGGGTCGCACTGGGTTGTCCTCGGCAGGAGAAATGGATGGCACACCATTGGCAGTCGTTAGCGCCCGCCGTCCTTATTGGAGTTGGAGCAGCGTTCGACTTCATGGCTGGTACGAGGTCGCCTGCGCCGAGTTGGATGCGCAGTCTCGGCCTTGAGTGGCTATTTCGTCTGGGCTCCGAGCCACGAAGACTGATGTGGCGCTACCTGTCTACTAATCCTGTCTTCCTCTGGCGTATGACAACGCAGTTGATCCGAGAGCGCTTCAAGCCGGTGGAGCGCCGGTGACGCCTCCAAGCCCGTTAATCACGACGAGTTGGGACGACGGCCACCCGTGCGATCGGCGGTTGGCGGATCTCTTGGACGCCTGCGGCCTGAAAGGCACGTTCTACGTGCCGCTGCGCAATCCAGAACGTCCTATACTCGCCCCTCGTGACTTACTGGCCATCGCCGAACGTTTCGAGATCGGCGCACACACCATGAATCACCGACGGTTGGCTGGTCTGCGCCTAACAGAGATGCGCGGGGAAATCGTGAGCGGACGCGAGGCGCTGCAGAGTCTAGTGGGGCGACCGATCACCGCTTTCTGCTATCCCGGAGGTCAGTACTCTTCGCTCGTGCGCACCGTTGTTGGTGAGGCTGGGTTTGTTGCCGCCCGCACAACGATGGCGCTCCGCTGGGACTGGGGCGTCGATCGACTGCTCATGCCCGTTTCCGTCCAGGCATTCCCGCACGGTTTCCGAGCGCATTTGGGACATGCTCTAATGGAGGGCAATTGGCGTGGCGGCGCCAACTATGTTTCGCGCTTTGCCTTCTGGGGGCGAGACTGGGTACGGATTGCAATTGATCTCTTGCAACACGCCATAGGCACAGGTGGTTGGTGGCATCTTTGGGGACACTCGTGGGAATTGGAAAGCTTGGGCGCTTGGAGGGATGTGGAGCTTGTGCTTCGGGAAGCAGGCGCATCGGGCGCGCGCTCCGTGACAAATACAGAGCTGGCTCAAGAGCTCGCCCCACAAGCATGAAGCGACAGAAGATCCGCGTGTTGCTTGTCGGACCAACTAGTCCTCCATACGCGGGCATTGAGGCTGCTACGGAGAGTTTGCTTGCCGGTCTGGAGGTTACGGGGGGTGTGCTGTGGCGTCATCTAAACACGCAGAAGCCCGTGCCGAACGCCCTACGCGGGCGTTTTACGTTAACGAATCTGATGTGGGCATGCCGGCATGTGTTGCGAATGATGTGGCTCTGCATCTCCTTCAGGCCAGACATTATCCATCTGCCCATCGCGCATAATCGCCTTGGATTCCTGCGTGATGCTTGTCTGGTCGCCTGCGGAAAACTCGTCGGTGCGCGTTTGCTGCTACAAGCTCACAACGACAGCTACGACAAGTTTGTGCTCTCTCAGCCTGCGGTTCTTCGCGGAGCCATTGTGGGGATGTACCGCCTCGCGTCGGTCATCGCCGTGCAAGGAGCATCACTTCGCGGGCAATTTGACAGGCTAGGATTGGGACAGCGGGTTCTGATTCTGACGAACCACCTCGAGATCGCTAAATTCCGGAGGGCTTGTCGCGATCGTCGCGATTCTGAACCTCTTCGAGTCCTTCTGTTGGGTCGCGTGTCAATTGCTAAGGGAGCTTGGGATCTGGCTCGGGCTGCCGCCGAAGCATCCCGACGCGTCAATCGTCCCATCGACCTCGTGTTGACGGGCGAGGTGGTCGCTAACGACGCGAGTGTAGCGCACCTCGCGGATAAGAGTAGGCACGTGCCCACGTTGATTAGAGGCCTGCTCGGAAACGGTGCATCCGCGTTGCAGGTTTCTTACGTCGGTGTGCTTGATGAGTCAGGAAAGCTTCGCGAGCTCGGCAAAGCGCACGTACTTGCTCTCCCTTCGTATTCAGAGGCGCTGCCTTATGCAGTCTTGGAAGGGGCGGCCGGGGGGCTTCCGATTCTGGCAACGGATGTTGGTATGATCCCCGAGCTCCGGCACCGGGGCTTGCGGGGAGTCTTCGTCCGCCCTGGCGATCTCGAAGGACTTACAACAGCGCTGGTCGCACTGATGGATCCAATTCAGCGCGCTGCCGACGGATCATCAAATGCCGAATTCGCAGAACGCGAGTTCGATCAAGCCCTTCTCCCCGAGCGATTGACGAGCTTATACGAACACGTCATGCGACGAGGTGCGGGGATCGCTCTCGGCGCTCTGTGAGTGTACAGGACGATCTGTGCGCCGTACTGCGCTGCCCCGATGACGGGGGCATGTTAGGCATCCAACCTGCGATTGTGACGTGCCAGACCTGCCGACGAGGCTATCAGCGGCCACGGCCCGAGGCGATCGAGATGATCGCCTCCAAGCCCCAAGGTGCAATGTCCGGCGTTTCAAAAGCATTCTACGCCGCGTACTTGGCTGAGCGCAGCATGCAGCTCTCTTTGGTGGAGGCAGCGGCCGCGTGGGGGGCTCCTGGTACCATGTCACCCGGATGGGTCCGGCTTCGGCGACGCTATTCGAGTAGGGTGGTCAATCTCATCCTACGGCTGTTTGGAAACCGCCGGGGAGTTGTGCTCGACACGTCAGCAGGTGCGGGCTACGTGACATTTGGGCTTGCGGAGCGAGGCGTTCCGACCATCCATGCTGACCTCGATCGTAGCAGCATCGCGTACGCGCTGGGGTGGCTAGACAACAGCCCGGGATCACCTCCGTTGCTCGCTCTCCGGGCTGACTACTTCGCACTACCAGCTCGGGGTACCATCGATGCTGTGGTGGCCACGGATTCGCTAATTCGAGGCCGCCAACATGAATTGGCAGCACTACAAGCAATCCGCCTTGCTCTTACGGAGGATGGCTTCGCGGTTGTCGATTTCCACAACTGGCTTCACAACCCACTTCGGCGACTTGGTCTCTTGCCGGACAATTTCAAGGGCAATCGTAGCTACTTGCACGGGGAGTTACCCAATTTGGTCCGTGCGGCAGGCTTGAAGATCGACATGGAGGAGAGCTATCACCAAGAGGACGATCAGCCTAGGGTGTCACGATGGGTTGCTCGATTGGTTCCGCCAACGCGATTCGTCGTCGTTCTGCGCAAGGACACGTCCTCGATAGGTCGTGCGCCGTAATGTTGTTCCGGAGGTTTCAGATTGCTCTACGGCGCGCTGTGGCCAAGTGGCGAGCACATCGCACTGGGAGAATCAATCTTGCGTCTGTACCACCATGTTACTGGGTGGCAGCAGGGCTTACCTCGGCGAGCGTTGTGATCGACTGTGGCACCGGTCCGGATGCTGACTTCTCACAAGCGATCATAGCCAAATTCGGTAGCCTCTGTCATGGGCTTGAACCCACTCGTAAGCATCACGAGTCCCTAGATCGCATCGCAGCAAAAAGCGGTGGCCGATTTGATTACGTGGCGCGGGCGTTAGCGGTGATGGGGCCGCGTCTCACCTTCCACGAGAGCATGTCAAACGTTTCGGGATCTATCCTGAAAGATCACGTGAATGTCAGGCGAGACCTAATCGTTCACTACGAGGTGGATACCGTCACGATCGATGACTTGTTCGCATTATTCGGGTTGGAGCGAATTCACTTGCTGAAGCTGGATATCGAAGGAGCGGAGTATGCGCTTTTGGAACATACGAATCGTGACACGTTGGAGCGTATTGATCAACTAGTTGTGGAGTTCCATGATCATTGTGTGCCGCAATTGTCTCCAAGGGACACGCGGCGCATCATTCGGCGGCTTGAGCGTGCTGGGTTCACCTCGTATTCGGTAGACGCGATCAACTACCTTTTCTTCCGCCCCACGTCACCTTCGTAAGATGCGCATCCTGTTCGTGACGAACTTCTGCCCCCATTACCGCGTGCAGACGTTCGAGCTGCTCGCTGGCCGGGTGGGGGTGGAATTCGTGTTCTTCTCGCGCGGCGAGGAGTGGTATTGGGAGCGGCGGCACGAGCTCCGGACTGGGAACTTCCCGTGGAAGGCGGCGAAGGGCGCTAGACTGGGGCGGTTGGTATGGAAGGCGGACGTCGAGGTGATCCTCAAGGACATCGACGGGCCGATACCGCTGCTTGTCACGTTCCTGGCCGCGAAGCTCCGACGCAAACCTTTTGTGCTCTGGACGGGAATGTGGCGCCATCCTCGCACCCTCTTCCACTTGCTCACTTACCCGGTGACGCGGCTGGTGTATGCGATGTCGGACGCGATCGTGGTATACGGGGAGCACGTGAAGCGGTATCTGACGTCTCTGGGTGTGGCGCCGGACAAGATCTTCATCGCTGCCCATGCTGTGGACAACGCCGTGTACGCGCGGGTAGTCCCCGATGAGGAGCAGGTGGATCTGCGCCGGCGGTTCGGCCTCGGTGAGCGACAGGTGCTTCTCTACGTTGGGCGATTGGAGCCAATCAAAGGGTTGGACACACTGGTCGCCGCCTACAAGCAAGTCGCGGCCCGAGATAACATGCTCGTTCTGGTAGGAGACGGGAGCATGCGGGACTCGCTGCGCGAATCGGTTCGGCGCCTCGGGCTGGACGATCAGGTCGTGCTTGCGGGCTACATGTCCCCAACCCACACGGTTGCCTTCTACGCGTTGGCCACCGCCCTAGTGCTTCCCTCGGTCACAGTGCCAGCGGGCAAGGAAACCTGGGGATTGGTCGTCAACGAAGCGATGAACCAGGGAACCCCGGTGATCGCGTCCACGTCGGTCGGAGCGGCGATGGGAGGCTTGGTGCAGCCCGGAAGGACCGGAGAGATCGTGCCGGAACGGGACGCCGACGCCCTGGCGGCAGCTCTCCGCCGTATTCTCACCGACCCTGAATACAGGTTGCGACTGCGCCGAGAAACACGAACTGTGATCGCTGAGTGGGATAACGCGAAAATGGTACGGGGGTTCTTGGAGGCGGTGCGCTACGCCGCGGCGCGGAGCCGCGCCTGACCGACCACGACCTGCTGCGTTCCCTGCGGCGTCTGGCCGGGGACGCCGCGGTCTATCTCGCTGGCTCCGCCCTCGTAGGCGTGGCAGGGGTCGTCCTCGTCCCGTTGTACACGCGCCACTTGGCGCCCGAAACCTTCGGCGTCTACGGTCTGGCCGAAGCGATCATCCAGGTCGCCGTCGTCGTATTGGCTCTGGGCGTCAACGTCGCCTATCTGCAGTGGTTCGCGGAGCTCCCGGAGCACCGGCGGCGCCGCCTCCTGAGCGGTGCGGTCGTGCTGATCGGTGCGGGTAGCGTGCTGGCCGGGGGGGTGCTGGCGTTCGCCAGTGTGACAGGGGTCGCCCGGCGCCTTACCGGGCTGCCGCCCCGTCCAGAGTTCTGGACTATCGCTCCCCTGATCGTCCTCGGCGTCGTGAGCAACCTGCTCCTCACCGAGCTTCGTAGCCAACGCCGGGCCGTCGTGTTTTCCCTCGCCTCCTTCATCCGCTTGGTCGCGACAGTGGGTGCGAGCATTTACACAATCACCGTGGCCCCCGGTGGCGTGGCTGGAGTGCTGTACGGCCGCCTCGCTGGTGAAGGAGCCGCCGCGGCGTTCCTCCTGGCGGTCACGCGTCGGAGCTTCGGCGGATGGGGCGAGTGGGAAGAGGTCGGGCGCATGGTGCGTTACGGCCTCCCCATCGCGGCGAGCTCGATAGTCATCACGGTTCTAGGAATCACGGGTCGCTACGTCCTGACTTGGCTCGGGTCATTGGCCGATGTGGGCATCTACACGGCCGCGACCAAAGTCGCAGGGGTCGTGAGTCTGCTCTTGGTCCAGCCCTTCGGCATCGCGTGGGGGGGGCTGATGTTCCAGATCGCCAAGGAGGCCGAGGCGCGAGAAGTTTATGCCCAGATCCTGTTTGCGACCTGGACCCTTGGCTGGGCGGTGATCGCGGCCACCGGCCTGCTGACACCCGAGCTCTTCGCGGTGCTCACGTCGCGGGCATACGTGGCCGCCGAGCGCGTGTTCCCTTGGCTGCTGGTGAACCAGCTCATGATCCTCATGCAGTACCCTGTGGGCATCGGCCTCTATCTGCGAAAGCGGACGGGCCTGCTGGCTCTCGTATACGTCGGCGGGCTCGCTGTCAATCTGGTCACGTGTGTCGGTCTGGTCCGTTGGGCGGGGAGCACGGGAGCGGCGATGGCCTGGTGCGCCAGCAACGCGGCTATAACAGCGGCCACGTGGATGATCGGGCAGCGACTCTACCCTCTGAAGTGGTCGCCAGCAAGGTTCCTAGCCGTGTCGGCAGGCGGCGGCGTCCTGCTCTACGCCGGCGCGTCAGCGGCGGGGCAGGTGTGGAGCGTCGCGACTATAGTTCGAGCCGCTGCGGGGGTCGTCGTGGTCGCCGGTTGCGGGTGGCTAATGCTGCGGCGGTTGGCAGTAAAGAACCCGGAGCTCGCGGCGTCACCTCAGAATCTGGACGCCGGCTAGTGTGGTCCGACCGCCGCGACAATTTGAGCGAGCTGGTCTCCGATGGGTCGCCAGTCGAGATGTGCCTCAGCTACGCTGCGCGCGCGCAGGCCGAGATCCTCTCGTGCGCGCGCGTCCCGGAATAGCTGGGTGATGAGCTCGGCGAAGCGCTCGTTGTCCTGTGGTGCGATCACGCCCGCGCCGGTCTCGCTTACGAAGCGGCCCAGATCTCCCACCTCGTTGATCACGAACGGCCTGCCCGCCGCCATGTAGTCATTCACCTTGTGGGGCCATCGTGCCCGATTGACAAGATCGTCGTCGAGCGGCAGAAAACACACGTCCGATGCCGCCAAGTAGCGGGGCAGATCCTCGTCCGGGATGAAGCCCGGCGTGCGGACGCGCCCGCTCACACCGAGCTCTCGGCTCGTCTCCGGAACATGAGATGGGACGCGCCCTACGATGACGAGCTCAACATCTGGCACTCGGTCGGCTACTCGGGCGAAGATATCGAGCGCGCGGTGTAGCGTTCCATCCGCCACCATGACAAGCAGGGGCGTACCGGCAGGGAGGCCCAGAGCCCGTCGGGCCTCGGCAGCTGGCAAAGGCCGGATGTATTCGAGGTCTACGCCTTCTTGGACAACATGGATCCGCGACGCGGGAATGCCGATAGCGCGCGCGCGATCGGCGAGGAGTCTTGAGATCACGGTTACCGCGCTGGCCCGGAACCGGATGCGCTCTTCCCAGAAACGATCCCAGCGGTGCATCAGCCGGATCCCGCGGTACGTGTTGGAGGCGCCCGCGTGCCAGTCACACCAGTCGGACACAAATGGGTACCGGCGCCACAATTGGGTGAGGTAGACTGGAACCGACACGTTGGGGTGGTACTCGAACCCATAGACTAGATCGTATTTCCCGGCGGCGATGCGGCGGGTCCGGTCCCAGATGTCAAGCGGACCCGACGCGGCACCGGGCCAGAAGCGGTGTCCCCAATTCGGTTCCAACAGAACGCGGACGCCCTCTACGTGCTCCTCCTCCCGACGCCAGCGGCTCGTGCGGCTTACCGTGACGAGCGTCACGTCGTGGCCATGGCGGCGTAGCTGGCGACCGAAGTTGAGGGCGCGGTGATACGTGCCGATTCGGTGGAGGTTGGCGTTCAGGAGTAGGATTCTCACCTTTTTTCCAGCAACCCACGAGGATCTGAGTATCGTGACACCCGAGAATGCCGCGCGCCGGTCCGGAGCGGGATTCCCTTTAGTGAGATATCATGCGCCCCGTGTTGGGAACGCCTCAAGTGTCCGAGGGCCCTACGTCCGATTGGTCGGACACACGTCCCTGGTCGGATATCTCGTGAAGCGACCTGATCACCCGACATGGTACTCCTGCAGCAATTGAGTCTCGTGGGATGTCCTGCGTCACGACACTCCCCGCCCCGATCACGCTGTTTCTCCCGATGTGAACTCCCTTCAGCACGATCGAGTTCGCCCCTACAAACACATTGTCCTCGATTTCCACTTCGGCTGAGTGGATCTTCGAAAAGCGGCCCTCGTAGCGGCGGTCCTCGGATTCAATCGTGTGAAAGTCCGTGTCCGCGATAGTCACGTTTGCCCCCAACAAGCATCTCTCGCCGATCACGATCTTGCAGGCTGCGCAGATTGATCCACCGCTGATTCCCACATCGTCGCCGATAACGATTTCTGCTTCTGGTCGGAGGGTTCGCAAAACCACGGGGTGGTTTACTCCAAGCGCCGTGTAATGGCTGTTTGAAATGAGAACGACGTTCTTACCCAACGCTATGCGCGACCCCACGGCTCTCGATACCAACGGGACCCCATAAAGGACCAGGTGGTCGCCGAAGGGAATCCCTTCAGCTCGCAGCCAGAGTCGGCCGAAAATGGTGGTCGCCACAGTTCTGAGTCGGAGCCAGATGAGGATAACTAGTCTCATGTGGGGAACCCAGGACGTTCCGGCATTCCATTCGATAGGGGTGGCCTCTGCACGAGCTCGCAGAGCTGATTCCACATCCCCGCACAGTCTCGCTCATTCTTGGGGCGTCGGAAGGCGGAAACGGGAGCGTGCACCGTCGCTATGCTTCCGACTCGGCACCCAGCCTGCCCAGAGCGGGAAGGGGGAAGAAGGTCCGGGCCATGAGGAGTACAACGTAAGCGTAAAGCAGGACCGTCAGACCTCCTGTGATTCCCGTGGTCTGGCCGACGATGGTGAGGAGGAGCATGGCGTACGCCGTGGACCCGAACACCAACCGCGTAGGAGAGATATTTTTGCTCAGCGCGGTGGCCAGCATTCCCACCACGATGCCGACTCCGAGGATGACCGGCAGTCCGAACCAGCCATAGGCGAAGTACAGCTCGCTGATGATCCCGGTGCGGATGCCGTATTCAATCCCGAAGAGATCCTTCCATACATAGGCGCTTCCTTGGAAGACGTGGGCGAGCTTATCGACCCCGAACGCTTCGAGGAGCTTGGAATTCAATGCGGAGGCGGCGGCGCTTCCCGCCCAGTGATAGTTGGGAATATGGCCGGGCGTGTAATGGTTCAGGCTGTACACAAAATCGCGGTGTTCCACGCCCACCGCTTGGAGTTGCAAAGCGACCCCGGCATACGCGTCGAGGTTGAAGCCCTGTCTCAGGATGAGAACGCCGACGTACAGCACCACCCCAGCCAGTCCGATGCCGAGCACGGTGGCCCACCCGCCCAACGTCGAGGTCCGTCGCCGCGACACGCTCAGGAAGTACACTAGGATTGCGGCCATGAACAGCATCAGGTTGAAGCGCTTGCCGTCGAGGATGGAGACGAATAAAAACGTGGGCACGAGGATCGCGTACCCCAATCGTCCGATCGGCATGCGGGCGTGACGGGCCTTGTGGACAGCCACCAGCGCGGACAAGACTAGCACGATGCTGTAGCCGTAGAGTCTCCCGTAATCCAGCTCGTAGATGTCCTTGGTGAGGTCAACGCCCTGGAGGAGCGGCAGGTAGCCGAGCGTGCGGTACATGCTGACTGCATAGAAGAGCGGGAACAGGAGCATGAGCCATTCGAACGCCGGATGCAGCGACCCTGTGGAATGGCGCTGCGCGGGTTGGGGAGGGGACCCGGGGAGCCGCCGGCGCAGCGCTTCCGCGGCGAGAAGCCCCGCGAAGAAAACGAAGGTGAAGGCCACGTACACCAGGTCCGCCGGCCCCGCCTCCACGTCCCAGTAACTGCCCCAGATGTAATAGGAGGCGACGATGTTCAGCGACCCCACGACGAACCAACCGAGCCATACGAACGCCACGAGGCGGTCGAGCGGGTTGCGCATGAACGCGAGGAGCCCGACCGGGCCGACCCAGAGTGCGGAGACCCATATGGGCGGCAGAAGGCGCGCCGGGGTATACGGCACGGCGAGGTGCGCCAGGAGCGGAAAAGCCAACAATCCGAGATAGAGTGCAACGTGCCAGCCAATGCTTTTCAGCGGCACGCGGGTCTCCGGCGCGTCGTCCCCGCTGGTTCCGGCGTGTTCTCGCAGCTCACTCGACTCCCGATTTTCGCGAGACCCACGGCAGCTCCGTCCGAACTCTTTTCCACGCCGCCCTCCAGGCCCGGTAATCCGGGCGATCGGCCTGCCGCGCATCCGCGATGCTGTCCTGAATGAATGCGATCATGGCGGCGGCGAGCCCACCAAAGAGCACTGCAAAGACCACAAGGAGCTTCCGTCGAGGGAAGCTCCTCCGATCGGGGACTCGGGCGGGGTCGATGATGGTGAGGACAGGTGTGTCCCGAACTTCGAAGATGCGTGCCTGTTCGTACTCTCGACTCAAGGTGACATAGACCTCCTGGCGCAATTGCACCTGCCGCTGTAGACGGTTGGCTTCGAACGCGAGGAGAGGTGAATCGGCATATCGCCGGTTGGCTTGAAGAAACCTCAGGTTCTGCGACTCGGCGTCTTGGAGCTCCCGCGCCGCCTGATCCAGTCGCTCACCTGCAAAACGACGTTGCGCGCGGGATTGCGACTGTCGGCGCTCGAGGTTGAATTGATTTAGTAGCTCGACCATGCGGTTTGCGACATCCGCAGCCAACCGCGGCGACGGGAGTTCTACGCTGAGCACCACCAAGCCCGACCGCCGGTCAACCCGCGTCGTCGTGCTGCGAGAAAGCAACCGTAACCCCGCGTTGATCCGGCCTTCCAGCGAGTCGCCGTTGATTGCCAAGATGTCAAGCAACAGTTGGCTGGAATCCATTCCCGCCCTATTTGGGGCGTGGAAGGGAGAAAGCAACGTCTCGCGCAGTATCTCCTGGCTCTTTATGACTTCTGCAAAGAAGTCGGGTGTGAAACCGCTGGTGGCCAGGCCAGTGATCCCGAACTGGTTCGCGAAGCTGGCGAGACCTCCGAGGCCACCCGGGACCGCATTGCTGGCGAGGTCAGCGGTGAAGGTAGTGATCGCTTCGTAGCGTGGCTTGAGGAGCAGTGACAGACCTATTGCGAGCAGGCTTAATGTCAGGGGGAGGCCAGCGACGACCTTCCACCGCTGCAGCAGCGGAGTGATCAACTGAAAAATCGTCACCTGCTCGCGGAGTTCGGGCTGGTGAGGCCCGTCGTTGACTCCCCCGTCAGGCATGAGCGGGCCGTCTGACGCCTACCGACCTTGTTCCAACAGCGGAGCAAAGAGGCCTGCAGACTTCGATACTCAGCCGTGTATCCAATTGCCCGCGTGCGGTTCGCGCGTCGCCGATCACCGGGTTGCCCAATGATTCGGGAGGACCGCCGGCTCACGATGCCGCTCATACCACTGAATCGTGCGCGTCAGTCCCTCTCGGAACTCCACGTGTGAGCGAAAGCCAAACTCCTTTTCGGCACGACTTGTGTCCAGCTTCCGTCGTGGTTGTCCGTTGGGCTGACTCGCGTCCCACATGATATCTCCGCCAAAGCCGGTTAGTTCTGCGATCAGGGTCGCGAGGTCCTTGATGGTGATCTCGAAGGCCGAACCGAGGTTAACAGGCTCAGGCTTGTCGTAACGCTCACTCGCCAAAACGATGCCTTCCGCCGCATCGTCCACATATAGGAACTCGCGCGTCGGCGAGCCATCCCCCCATACAACGATCTCAGAGGCCCCATTGTCTCGAGCCTCTACGCACTTCCTAATCAACGCTGGGATCACGTGCGAAGAGGCGGGGTCAAAGTTGTCCCCCGGGCCGTAGAGGTTGACCGGGAGTAAGTAGATTGAACGAAACCCATACTGCACGCGATATGCTTGACCCTGGACGAGGAGCATCTTCTTCGCGAGCCCGTAAGGCGCGTTCGTCTCCTCGGGATACCCGTTCCATAGATCATCTTCCTTGAATGGGACCGGCGCGAACTTGGGGTAGGCGCATACCGTCCCAATCGAGACGAACTTTTCAACGTTGCGTTGACGGGCGACCTCCAGAAGCTGTACGCCCATGATCAGGTTGTCATAAAAAAACTCGGCGGGCCGTTCCCGATTCGCACCGATGCCTCCAACAACCGCCGCAAGATGAATTACAATCTGTGGACGCATGTCCTCATACATCTCTTCCACGGCTTCGAGTCGCCGAAGATCATAGCGCTCGCGCCGCGGCACGAGCACCTGCTGGGCGCCGTGAGCCTTGAGCTTCTCTACGACGTGTGAGCCAAGGAACCCGCCGCCTCCCGTCACGACGACTCTGCGCTCGCGCCAGAAGCTCGACACCATCGTCCTCCTCAAGAAAACTGCTCAGATGACTTGTGCTTCTTGCCCCTTACCAACGAACGCGGTACGGCCCTTTGCCGAGTCAGCTCGCTGGGCGCGCACTTGAGCCAGGACCCAGGGATATGTCTGCGCTATCCCATCCGTGAGCGGGTACCGAGCCCGCCACCCGATCGAATTGATTCGCTCGTTGCTAAAGTTTCGAGACTGAACGCCAACAGGACCGTCGACGTATTTGACCGTCAGGGATTTGCCTGCGACGTCGGTGACAGTTGTGACGAGCTGGGCAACGGACACGTATTCGGGATTTCCGATGTTCACGGGCCCGGTTAACTCGGAGGCCGTGAGCCGAACGATGCCATCAACCATGTCATCGACGTACGTGTAGGACCGAATGGCTGTCCCATTCCCCCACACCTCGATGGTACCACCCTCAACCGCCTCGGCTACCTTGCGGCAGATCGCGGCAGGCGCTTTCTCGCGTCCGCCCGTCCATGTACCCTCGGGGCCGTAGCAATTCTGAAATCGAGCAATTCGCACTTGGATTCCAAACTTGCGGCCAAACGCCATGGCCATACGCTCAGCATAGAGTTTTTCCCATCCGTATTCGTTGTCGGGTAGCGCCGGGTAGGCCTGCGCCTCTGTGAGCTCGGGCTCACCGGCCTGCATGTCGCGATAGATGCAGACCGAAGACGAGAAGAAGTAACGTTTGATGCCAGCCTGGGCCGCAGCGTGGATCATGTTGATGTTGACCAGCGCGCTATTCCGCATGATTTCGCACTCGGCCGAATGGATGAATCCCATTCCGCCCATGTCAGCAGCCAACTGGTAGACAGTGTCAAACTTGTCCGATTTCAGGCTCAACGCGTCCACACAGGCCTTCTGGTCTCGAAGATCGAGCACCTGAAAATCGTCCGCAGCAGTAGGAGCGAACTCCGGTCGCTTCAGATCTACGCCGCGAACCCAGAATCCCTCCTTCTTCAGTCGCTTGACCAGGTGACTTGCGATGAACCCACCAGCGCCACACACGAGCACCTTCTTCATAGCCCCTCCCTCGATTGCAAGCCGATACTCATCGTTTCGCTATGACGATAATCGCCACCGTGCTCGCCAGGATCTGCGCAATCGCCCCGAACAACGCGACCGTATCGGTGTGCGGCGTGTTCGGATCCTTCGTCGGCACGAACACCTCCGACCCCGGCCCCGGAGCGGGATTGCTGCTGAAGAGGAGTGATCGACGCCGCGTCCGTACCTCGCCGTTCGCATAGTGCACGCTGACCTGACCCTTTTCGGCGGCGCGCGTGAAGCCGCCGGCGGCGCTCAGGTAATACTCGAGTCCAGCCCCCTGGCGGTATAGCACACTCCCCGGCGAGTTCACCGCCCCCGTCACCCGCACGCTCGGCTGATACTCGGGAATCCGAATCGAATCGCCCGGCTGCAGAATGACGTTGTCGCGCGAGCCATGATCCCGGAGCGCACGCGGCAGATCGATATTGATGCGGACGAGATCCGCCAGGCGATCGTCCTTGGCCTTCAGCGCATACGAGCCCGGATACATCACCTCGCCCGTGATCGTCACGGTGCGCTGCAGCTCGAAATCGGGCTGGCGGAAAATCAGCACGTTGTCATACGGCTCGAGCGGCACCTCCGTCGCCGTCCCGTGCGCCGGGAAGGAAACACCGGGCGGACCGATGTACCGGCCGGCCGAGTCGCGCTCGAACAGATACGTCGAGTCGAGCGGTACCCGCATTGTCGTGGCGAGCTGACCCTTCGAACGATCGGCCGGTAATTTCGCAATCTCGGCGTCCCGCAAATCGGCGCCGATCCTGGGACCGCGCGCGAGCACCATCAGCTGGCGCAGCGTGATCCCCGGCCGCCACGGATACGTTCCCGGTTGCTGCACCATCCCGGTGATCGCCACGGTGTATTGATCGGATGCGCCCGCGAGAGAGTCCACCTGTACCACGTCACCATCCTCGAGCGTGAACCGCGGCGCCACGCCATTCGTCATCGGCACGTCGATCGTCACGCGCGCCGTCGCCTGCGTAGCGCGCGCGTCCGACGGGAGGAACCGTTCCACCTTCACGCGCTCGAGCGCGGCGTCGGGCCGGAACCCGCCCGCTGCGGCCAACATGTCTGCCAGCGTCTCACCGGTCTTCGTCTCATAGACCGCCGGCCGCAGCACGGCGCCGCTCATCCGCACGCGCGACTCGTGAATGGGCACAAATATCACGTCACCCGTCTCGAGTCTCACGTCGGCACGAGTGTCACCGCGGAGCAGGTAATCGTACAGGTCCAGTGTGGCGACCGTTTTGCCGAGGCGCCGCACCTCGACGCCGCGCAGCTTGGCGCGCTCCGTCACCCCGCCCGCCGCATACAGCGCCGTGAAGACGGTGCCGAGCGAGCTGATCTGATACGCCCCGGGCTGCGACACCTCGCCGACGACGTACACCTGATTCGCCCGCACGTTGGCGACTGTTACATCGAAGCGAGTCGTGGCGTTCGCGGTACGCCGTACGCCGGAATACACGCGCCCGAGCCGCGTGTACAGCACGTCGCGCAGCTGATCCAGCGTCAAATTGGCGATGTGCACCTGACCCACCTGCGGGATGAGCACGAACCCTTCGCGCGTGACGGGCAGGGAATACGTCAGCTCGACGTC
>WNGJ01002378.1_pt1 | contig 18963 bp, 20 predicted proteins | sample 5400611 | NCBI WGS metagenome assembly WNGJ01 (sample SAMN13153375, study PRJNA577476) | soil metagenome | isolation source: 40 cm soil or saprolite under Garry oak tree replicate 1 | place: USA:California | collected 2016-06-15 | reverse complement strand
CAAGTGACGCGCGGGGTTGGAGCGCGCGCGGATCGCGTGTAAGATACGGAGGCTTTCGACTCGGGGGGTTAGCTCAGTTGGGAGAGCGCGGCGTTCGCAACGCCGAGGTCGAGGGTTCGAATCCCTTACCCTCCACCATGATCGAATTGCCGCAGCAGCGGGGATTCACGCAGCACCAGCGGGTGATCGGGGCTCAGGGGACCACTGGGGACCAGATGGGGACCTGAGCCCCGATGACCGTGAGGGCATCGGATGGCCGAGAAGAAGCGCCGCAGCCGGCGAACCGAGATGCACGAGTCCGGCGAGAGCGTGCCGTGCGAAGAGTGCCGCGCTGAGATCCGGCTCCTGACACGCGCGCAGGAGCTGAAGGATCAGGAGGGGCTCGAAGGCCGCGAGCTGGTCGAGGGCGTGCTGACGAGCCTTGAGCGTGAGCAGGAGTTGGAGACGATGTGGCGGCGAGGTTCCCGACGGCCGCGGTGACGGGGAGGGCGCGAGTGGCAAAAGAGTGGTGGCAGGTGACATCGCTCAAGAAGGAAGTCAACGAGCGGGTCCAAGCGGATGACGCGAACGAGGCCACCCGCATCGTTGAAGAACGGCTCCGGCGCGAAGGCCGCAGCGTACCGCCGAGCATCGAGCTGACCGCAGCTCGCGAGAAGCCAGTGACCGGAGCGGACTACGGCAGAACGTAAAATGGCTGCTGTAGCAGGATGACGAAGGGCCGGGAGTGTGGTTCTCCCGGCCCTTGGTGTCTCCGCTGGTCGCTGTCGACCTACTGCTTCGCCGGCAGCTCCAGCATCCTCTCCATCCCACCCAGCTCGCCACGGTTGCCGATGCGCGCGTGGTAGTAGGTGCCGAGCGTCTGCTGCAGCGAGGCGTGTCCGAGGTACGCCATCACCCGCAGCGGCTCTTCGCCCGACTCCAGCGCCCACGTCGCAAACGTGTGCCGGGTCGCGTGATACTTCTTCGGCTCCTGCTTCAGCTCGCGCTGCAGCGGCGTCCAGAAGTGATCGTAAAACGCGCCCGATGACGCCTCCAGCCGGTGCGCCCGGTTGGGGAACATCAGCTCCGCGTGTCGCTCGCTCTTCCTTCCGCGATCGTCCACGCAGGGGATCGTCGTGCCCTTGTAGCCCTCGGCGTTGATCAAGGCGATGTGCTTCTGCAGGGCGCGCCGCAGCTCCTTGGTGAGCGGCACGCGGCGCTTGTCGGAGTCCTTCAGAGGGCCGACCGCCTTCGCCTTCTCTGACCACGCGCGCTGGACGTAGACCGTCCCCCGCTCCCACTCGATGTCACCGATCTCCAGCGCACGCCCTCGATCCGCTTCTGCCGGAAGCTCGGCGCGAAGCTCCGGCGCGAGTGGATCCTCACCCGTCTCGCCGGCGCGCCGCTCCGCCGCCTCGCGCGCGGCCGCGAGCGATGAAGTCTCAAGGCGTCGGGTGCGCAGAAGGGACACGATCGAAGCTCTGCAGCACCCGAGCGCCGAGTCCTCTCGGCGCTCGGGTGGGTGCGACCTGTTACGGGTTGTTGTACTCTTCGATCACCAATGAGCGCTTGCCGGCCACGGCTCGGGTCCCGGGGTCCGCCGGCGCATTCGGGTCTGGGCTCACGAGGCTGTCCACTTTAACTTCGACGTAGTGCACGCCGCTGCCAACGTTGTTCCGGTAGAAGTTGAAGTGATTCGCGTTCTTGGTTTTGAGGAATAGGTCCAGGGTGATCGCATCCGTGACCTCGACCGTGAGCGAAGAAAATTGCAGACTCACGGTCTGCTGGCGGTCGCAGTACACGACCTGCCCGGGCTCGGCCGGCACTCCGTCGACGTAGACGGTGGCATTCACGGCAGCCCTGGCTGTGGACGTCGTCCTGGTGCCACCCTTTGTGGCCGTGGTGCTCGTCGAGGTCCACAGCGCGCACTCCATCGAGAACCCGATCATCAGATCCCCTACGCTCGACGTCTTCATGTACCCGGAGAGCACGACGCCGCCGTTCGGGTTGAGGATCTCGGTGACGCCGGAGCCGAAGTACGCCTTCTGAGACGCCACGTTCTGAGCGTGGGCAGGCGTCACGGCCCACAGCAACATACCGACAGCCGCCAGGAGCGAGAGTGTGCGTGACACGCCGAGTGCAGAGAGCGTCTTTTTTAGCTGCATCATGTCCCTGGGCCTCCTGTGAGGTTCTGTGCGCGCCAGAAGGAAGACCCCATCGTTCCGCCAGGGCTGCGGCCCCGCCTCGCGACGGGTGTGCCCTTTCGGGAGGGGTCGTCCCCCTTGGGGGAGGTGGGTGCAGAGGGGATGCCAGGCAGCGGTCGCGCCGGGTCGAGGCGCCGAAAATCCGGAAATCGTGGGGACCTCAGCGGTCGCGGGATAGTCGATGCGCGTGGTGAGCCGAACGGTCGAGCGCCATCGAGACACGACCTTCGACAAAGAGCGTCACGCTGCAATCGCGCCACTGGTCAGAAACGATGCGGAGGGCACACGCCGAGCCGACGAGGAGCCGTCTGGCGCGGTGGCGTCAGTCGGCCGAGGGCGGGGTCCACGACGGCGGCAAGAGGCGGCGCTTGCCGTCGCTCGCGAGCCTCACCGTACTGCCGCGCGGCCGCCACGCAGTCCGCCTCCCCCCGTTCCAGGATCCCCTCGCCTGCTCGAACGTCGTGATACTGCCGCTCGTCACGACGGGCGTCGCGTGGCCCGCGTCGCGGAGCGCTCGGCGGATCGCCGCGGCCAGCGGCACGTTGCGGCCGAACGGCCCGCGCGCGTCGGAGAGGACCGTCGGCATACACTCGTAGCCCGACTCGCCCGTGTACGGGTAGACCGCCTCACCGATCTTCGGCTGCTTCGCGTCCTCGAAGCGGCCGCCCTTCGAGACCGAGAAGATAGTCGACACCGCCTTCGGCGAACTTGATTCCGAACCACCCGGCGTCGTCGACACGGCTGCCGCCCTCAACGACCTCGTCGCCGAGGTAGCGAATGCCGACCGGGTAGTCGGGGCCAACGCGCGCGCGCAGCCTCAGCGTGGGCGATAAGAGTCTCCTTTTCGATACCCTTGCCCCCGGGCCCTCGTACTCCGCCGGGGGTTGTGGCGCCGGGTGGCGCCAGGCCGTCGCGTGGTGCATGCTCCTGCCTAATGGTGCGCGACGGATCCCTGATCTTTCACCATTTCGACGCGCCCCGGCGGGGAGGCCGACATGAAGGTCGAGGAGAAGCTGGCGAAGCTAGGGCTGGAGCTGCCGAACCTCGAGGACCTCTACCGCACGAACGCCTCGGGCGCGCACTACGTCTCGCACTTCCCCGTGCAGAACCTGCTCTATCTGTCCGGCACCACGCCGCGGAAGAACGGGCAGGGATACCTGCCGGGCGTCGTCGGCAAGGACGTGACCCTCGAGCAGGGGCGCGAGGCGGCGCGTTACGCGGCGCTGACGACGCTCGCGGCCGTGAAGTACGCGCTGGGCGATCTCGACCGGGTGCAACAGATCGTCCACATGCTCGGATTCGTGAATTCGGCGCCCGGGTTCAATGACCAGCCGCGCGTGATCAACGGCGCCGCCGACTTGCTGGTCGAACTGTTCGGCGACCGCGGCAAGCCGACGCGCGCGGCGATCGGCTGTCAGGGGCTGGGCGGGGGCGCCTCGGTCGAGATCATCGTGACCCTGCTGTTCTCCGGCAGCGACGTGCGGCCGCCGCTGGCGCGCGACCAGTTCGTGAAGTAGCCGCGTGCGCCGCGCGCTCTTCGCGGTGGCGGCGATGCTGCTCCTCGCGGGTTGCCGCGCGGCGCCGCGCGGAGTCACGATCATCGCCAGCGTGCCGTGCCTGCCGCCGGGCGTCAGAGGCGACTTCTTCGGCTGGCCCGTGGTCGCCTTCCAGCCGATCGTGCTCCGTCAGGAGGCGGGCGACGACGTGGAGGCTCGCATCGTGCGGTATCAACACGGGCGCGATGCGGTCACCGTCGTGTGGGTGGGCTCGGATCTCGTGGCCGTCGATCCGAGTCCCGACACCTCGGAGCCAGACTGGGTGGACGACTCGCTCGTCATGGACGACGAGCTGACGCTGCGCGCGCGGCCCGAGGCGCCGTGTCAGTGGCGGCGCCACAAGTCGGCGACCTGACGCGCGCCTTCCGTCAGCGAGTCGCCGTCGGGGCGCTCAGGACTTCTTCGCGGGGCGCGCGGGGCAGGACTTGTGATACCACGTGACGCCGAGCTTCACGTGGTTGCCGTTCTTGCGAATGCGTAGCTTGCACTTCGGACACGTGCCCATCCGGCGACTCCTTTTCGTCGAGGCGGTTCGATGAACGCCGTATTATAGCAGCAACGTTCGGGAGGGTCCGTGACCGACTGCGTCTTCTGTCGCATCGTCGCCCGCCAGACCGCCGCCGACATCGAGTACGAGGACGAGCACGTGATGGCCTTCAAGGACATCTATCCGAAGGCGCCGGTGCACCTCCTGATCGTGCCCAAGCGCCACATCGCCTCGATCGCGGAGCTGAAGGACGCCGATGCCGAGGTCATCGGCCGCTGCTTTCTCGCGGCGCGACGGCTCGGCGAGGCGAAGGGCTTCGGCGAGAAGGGCTATCGCATCAGCGTGAACACGGGGCCCGAAGGCGGCCAGGTCGTGTACCACGTCCACTTCCACTTCACGGCGGGACGCCAGCGGGGTCACGGCGCCTAACGGCACCGACCGGGCTCGCTAGGCCTTCGCCTCCAGGGGAAATCCCGCGTTCGCCCACGACCCGAGCCCGCCCTTGAGGATGCGCACGTTGTGGAAGCCGAGCTGTCGGAGCCGCAGCGCCACACGGGCGCTGGTCATCTCGTCGGGTCAGGTGCAGTAGGCGACGACGACGCGGGAGGGATCCGCCGGCACGCTGGTGCCGTCGGCGAGCGCATCGAGGGCCACGTGGACCGAGCGCGGAATGCGGACCGGGCTGCGCGCGTAGGCATCGGAGGCGCGCACGTCGAGAATCGTCGGCGGCTCGGGCCCTTCGATGAGTCGCATGACCTCCGCGGGACGGATGCGGAAGCGGTTGCGCTGCCAGCGGCGGAGCAGCAGCGCCGCCCAGCCCGCCGCGCTGACGACGAGCATGCCGATCGCCACCTGCGTCCACGGCAGGAGCGGCTCGCGCTTGAGGCGCTCGGCGTTCTCGATCGTCATCCGCCGCACGTCCGGCAGCTCCGGGAGCAGCCGGTTGGCCTCCATCAGCTCCGCGCGCGCGCGGCGGTAGTTGCCGGCGAAGTGATCGCGCAGCCCCGCGTGCCACGCCGCGTTGAATCGGCTCGGCTCGCCGCGCGGCACCGGCGTGCCCTCGAGAAATTTGGTGACCGCCGCCGACGGGATGACGAAGTTGAAGCCCTGGACGATGTTGCTCTGCGCGTCCGAGGAGAGCGTGACGAACGTGAGCACGCCGACGACCTCGCCGGCGTCGTTCACCGCCGGCCCGCCGCTGTTGCCCCACGCCGCCGACGCGTCCGTCTGGATCACGGGCTGATTCGCGCGATCCTGCTTGAAGCCCGAGATGGCGCCACCGGTGACCGACGCTTCCATCTTGGCCGACGCGTTCAGCAGCTCGTGACTCAGCACGACGCCGGGAAAGCCGATGATGTGCAGGCGGTCGCCGATCCGTGCCTGCGCGGAGTCGGCGAGCGGGAGCGCCGGCATGTCGGCCGCCTCGAGCTTCAACAGGGCGAGATCCTGACCCGACATCGCCTCGCCGGCGACGGGCGGGCTGTACTTCACGACGATCGCGGGCATCCGCACGCCGTTGGCCAGGAGCACGGAGATCGACGGCTCGAGCTTCGCGCGCCCCGCCCCCGCCATACCGCCGCACGTCTGCTTGATCGCCTTCTGCGTCTGCTCCCGGGCCAGCCACTCGGGCGGATGATGGGCCGGCGACACGACGTGCCCGTTGGTCACGAGCCAGCCCGCCGAGGCGACGAACCAGCCGGTGCCCGTCTCGCGGAAGGGCGGCGGCGTCACGGTCGTCTCGGCGCCGGCGCCGCAGCGCACGGTGACCTCACCGCCGACCTCGGAGACCACGAGCGCGACAGCGGGCTTCGCGCGCAGCAACGCCTCTTGAAGGGAGAGCGCGGGCTGAGCCGTGGCGAGCGCGGGTGCGACCAGCAGGAACAGCGCGCCGATGAGACTGCGCACGAGCGCGATTGTAGCGGAAAACGAAAGGCTCCAGGAGGTTGCCCTCCTGGAGCCCTGATACTTCAGACGGCTGATTGGAGTTACTTCATCTCCGCCAGGGCCGCCTCGGCCTTGGCCTTCGCCGTCGTCATGTCGCCTTTCGCGCACGCCGCCTCGGCCTCCTTCACGAGGTTGAAGGCCTTGCTGGCACCCGCCTTCGAACCGGCGAGCGACCGCGGCGACTGCACATCCTGACCACGCGGGCTCTGGATGTCCTGACCGCGGGGGGACTGAATGTCCTGGCCACGCGGGCTCTGGATGTCTTGACCACGCGGGGACTCGACACGCTGGCCACGCGGGCTCTGAATGTCCTGACCGCGCGGGCTCTGGATGTCCTGACCACGCGGGGACTCGACACGCTGACCACGCGGGCTCTGGATGTCCTGACCACGCGGGCTCTGAATGTCCTGGCCACGCGGGCTCTGGATGTCCTGGCCACGCGGGGACTCGACACGCTGACCACGCGGGCTCTGAATGTCCTGACCGCGCGGCGACTGAATGTCCTGGCCACGCGGCGACTCGATCTGGCGCGCACCCGCGAGCGAGCGTGGCGACTGAATGTCCTGGCCACGCGGGCTCTGGATGTCCTGGCCACGCGGGGACTGGATGTCCTGACCACGCGGGCTCTGGATGTCCTGACCGCGCGGCGACTGGATGTCCTGGCCACGCGGCGACTCGATCTGGCGCGCACCCGCGAGCGAGCGCGGCGCCTGGACGGTGTCAGCCTTCGCCGTCCGCATGCTCAGCTGTTCCTTGGCCTTCGCGACTTCGGGCGGGCACGACGCGGTCTGGGCCTCGACGGTCGCCGTGGCAAACGTGGCGATCGCGAAGGCGCTCATCAAGCCTGCAAGCACTCTCTTCATATCGTCCCTTCCAGTTGGTTAGAGGTGGGTTGACTGGCGCGACCCCCATTGGCCGCCGCCCGATCTGGTCACCGCGGATCTACTCCTGCGATGCTCGAACCGTTGTCCCGGTTCCTGAAACGATCGGTAGGGGAATTAGCAATGCGGCTGCCAAGGGTCAGCGAGAGGTATATCGTGCGGAATTACAGGTAGTTGTCATTCATGGGGCCCGGGTAAAGAGGGCGATGTGCCCTGCGGGCTCCGATCGCGTTGCCCGGCAAAATGCCCGGCCGCCCTCGAAGGGTCGGACCGACGAAGCAAAGGCCAAAGACGCCTGCCGTGATAGGCTTTTAGGGCTTATGGTCCGGATGGCGCCTCTCACTCTGGCGCTGGTGGCCCTCGCGATGAGTTGGGGATGCGGCGCCGTTCGGACCGTCACGCGGCCCGCGCCCACAGCGACCGGCCCGACGCGTCACGTCCTTGCCAACGGCATTCCGGTCATCGTCCAGGAGCATCGCGGCAGCGACGTCGTCGCGCTGCAGTTGTGGGTGCGCGCCGGCGCGCGCGACGAGAGCGCCGCCGAGCTCGGGCTCGCGCACTACCTCGAGCACATGCTGTTTCGCGGTACCACGTCCCGCCCGAGCGGGTTCGTGGAGCGCGACGTCGAGGGCGTCGGCGGCCGGATGAACGCCGGCACCTCGTGGGACTACACCTTCTATTACGTCACGCTGCCCGCGCGGCGCGTGGTGCCCGGGCTCGAAATGCTCGCCGACATCGCGGTGAACGCAACGCTCGACGCCGACGTGCTCGAGAAGGAGAAAGAAGTCGTCCTGGAGGAGATGCGCCTGGGCGACGACAATCCGCGCCGCCGGCTCGGGCGTCAGCTCTACACGCATCTCTTCGAGGGCCACCCGTACGGCCGACAGGTGATCGGTACGCCCGAGCTGGTCCAGGGCCTCACGCGCGACACGCTCGCGAGCTTCTACCGGCGCCACTACATACCCGAGGCGTTCGCCGTCGTCGTCGTCGGCGCCGTGGACCCGCAGCAGGTGCTCGCGACCGCGGGCGCGACGTTCGGCCGGCTGCCGCGCCGGGGCGTGGCGCGCCTCCCCGTGGCGCCGCCGCCTGCATTCCGCCCGCGGCGCCAGCAGCTGACGCATCCGGGCACCCACGCGCACCTCGGCATGGCGTGGCCCGCGACGCGACTCGACCACGCCGACACGCCCGCGCTCGATCTCCTCGTCTCCATCCTCGGCGGCAGCCGCTCGTCGCGCCTGGTGCAGGCGCTGCGCGAGCGCGACGGGCTCGTCGTCTCCGTCGGCGCATCGTTCTCGGCGCTGGAGGGCGCCGGCGGCGTCACGGTGAGCGCTCAGCTGCCGCCCGCCAACCTCGAGCGCGCCGAGACGCAGATCCTCGCCGAGATCCGCCGCGTCCGCGACGCCGGTGTGACGGACGCGGAGCTGCGGCGCGCCATCACCGCGGCCGAGGCCGCGCACGAGTTCGAGACGGAGACAGCGGAAGGCCGTGCGACCGCGCTGGGGCGCGCCGAGACGATCTGGACGATCGAAGACGAGCAGGCGTACGTCAATAGGATACGTTCGGTCACGGCGACGCAGGTGCGCGCGGTTGCCCGGCGCTACCTCGATCCCGAGCGGTACACGCGGCTGGCGCTCCTGCCGCCGGGAGGCGCGCGATGAGGCGGGCGCTGCTCACGCTGGCCGTGCTCGGGGCGCTGGCGACATACGCCGCCGCGCAGCCGCCGGCGATCGTCCGCCACGTGCTGCCGAACGGGCTCGTCGTCCTCGTGCGCGAGGATCCGGCCGTCGGCGTCGTCGCCGCGTCGCTCCTCGTGCAGAGCGGCTCGGCCTTCGAGACCTCCGACACGGCCGGCGTGACGAACTTCCTGCAGCGGGCGATGCTGCGCGGGACGAGGCGCCACTCGGCCCTCGCGCTGGCCGAGGCGGCCGAGGAGCTGGGCGGCGCGCTCGACGCTTCGGGCGATGTTGACTACGCGGAGGTCCGCGGCACGGCGATCGCACGCCACTGGGAGGCGCTCCTGGCGCTGCTGGCAGAGGTGGCGCTCGAGCCGACGCTGCCCGCCGCCGAGATCGAGAAGGAGCGCGCGCTGATCCTCGGCCAGCTCCAGACGCGCGCGGACCAGCCGTTCCCGCGGGCCTTCGACACCGCGCTCGCCGACCTCTACGGCGGGCATCCCTATGCGTGGCCCGCGCTCGGGCGCGCCGAGAGCGTGGCGAGACTGACGCGCGACGCGCTGCTGGAGCGCTACGCCGCCGCGTATCGTGCCGGCCGCATGGTGCTCGCGGTCGCTGGCGGTGTGCCGCGGCAGCGCGTGATCGCTGCCGCCGAGCGCCTGTTCAAGCGAGTGCCCGGCGCCGCGGCCGCCGCCGCGGGGCCGGTCCTCGAGGCCGCCCCGCGCGGTGAGCGCCGGCTCGTCGAGCGCGACGCGCGCCAGGCGCAGGTGCTCGTCGGCTTCCTGGCGCCACCGCTCACGCACCCGGACTACGCGGCGATGCGCGTGCTCGGCGCCGTGCTCGGCGGCGGGATGTCGAGCCGGCTCTTCGTCGAGCTGCGCGACCGGCGCGGGCTGGCGTACTCCACCGGCGTGCTGACGACGAATCGCGCGGGCCCCTCGCTGTTCCTGCCGTACCTCGGCACCGCGCCCGGCAACGCCGACGCCGCGGTCGCCGGCGTGCTGGCGGAGGTGGCCCGGCTGCGCCGCGACCGCGTCGAGGAGCGCGAGGTGGCCCGCGCCAAGGCCTGGCTCCTCGGCAACCTCGCGATGGACCGCCGCACCAGCGCGCGCCACGCGTGGTACCTCGCGTTCTTCGAGCTGGTCGGCGGCGGCTGGGACTGGCCCGAGCGCTACGCGCGGGCGGTGGAGACGGTGACCGTCGCCGATCTCGCGCGCGTGGCCGAGCGCTACCTGGCGCGGCCGACGGTGGTCGTGTTGCGGCCGCCGGAGGCGACGCGGTGATCCCGCTGCGCGACGATGTCCCCAACCGCTCCGTGCCCGTGGTGACGATCGTCCTCATCGCCCTCAACGTGCTGGTCTACCTCTACGAGGTCTCGCTGGGCGTCGGGAGCCGAGAGGCGGGCGGTCCGGCGGCGGCCGAGGCGTTCCTGCTGGAGTTCGGCGCGACCCCGTGCCGGCTCACCGGTGCCTGCGCGAGTCTGGACGATTTCCCGAGCCCGCTGGTGACGGTCTTCACCTCGATGTTCATGCACTCGCTCAATCCGATGCACCTCGTCGGGAACATGCTCTACCTGTGGATCTTCGGCGACAACGTCGAGGACACGCTGGGGCACGGGCGATTCCTCGTCTTCTACCTGCTCGCGGGCGTGGCGGCGGCCGTCGCCCAGACGCTGACCGCTCCGCGCTCGGTCGTGCCCATGATCGGCGCCAGTGGCGCCGTGTCCGGCGTGCTCGGCGCGTACCTGGTCCTGTTCCCCTACGCGAGCATCCTGACGCTCGTGGGCTTCGCGTTCTTCTGGAGGTTCGTGCGCGTCCCGGCCCTGGTCATGATCGGGTTCTGGATCGTGATGCAACTGCTCTTCGGCTATCTCACCGTGAGCGCCTCGACGCGAGGCGCAGAAACTGGAGGCGTAGCGTGGTTCGCTCACATCGGCGGATTTCTGGCAGGCGTGGTGCTCCTGTTCCTCCTCCGGCCCCCGTCCCCGAAAAGCGCTCGCCTATAATCGAGGGCGTGGCGACGCGGATGCGGCTGGACCGGCTGCTCGTGGAGAAGGGACTGCTCGACAGTCGCGAGAAGGCGCTGCGCTCCATCATGGCCGGCGACGTGCTCGTGGATGGGCAGCGCGCGGACAAGGCGGGGGCGCTCGTGTCCACGGAGGCGGAGCTGGAGCTGAAGGGCCGCTCGCCTTACGTCAGCCGCGGAGGCGAGAAGCTCGTCCACGCGCTCGAGCACTTCGGCATCAGCGTCAAGGGGCGGATCTGCGTGGACGTCGGCGCCTCCACGGGCGGCTTCACCGACTGCCTGCTCCAGCGGGGCGCGAGCATGGTCTACGCGGTGGACGTCGGCAGCGGCCAGCTCGACGAGCGGCTGCGCAAGGACGCGCGCGTCGTGGTCATGGAGCACACGAACGCGCGAACGCTGGACCCGCGGCTGTTCGGCGACCAGCCCACGCTCGCGGTGGTCGACGTGGCGTTCATCTCCCTGGAGAAGGTGCTGCCGGCCATCTTCAACGTGCTGGCCCCGCGCAGCGAGGTCATCACGCTCGTCAAGCCCCAGTTCGAGGCGGGTCGCGAGCACGTCGGCAAGGGCGGCGTCGTGCGCGACCCCGCGCAGCACCGCGCGGTGGTGCAGCGCCTCGCGCGCTACGCGGTGCTCCGGGGCTGGCACGTGCTCGGCGTGACGGCGTCGCCGCTGCGCGGGCCCAAGGGCAACCGCGAGTTCTTCCTGCACCTCTCGATGCACGGCCGGACAACGGCGAACCTCGAGGGGATCATCGACCGCACCGTGCAGGCGCTTGCGTGACACGCGTCGGCCTCGTCGCCAAGTCCGACGCCGCCGGGGCCGGTGACGCCCTCGACCGCCTGATCCAGTGGCTCGGGCGCCGCGGGCTGCCGGTGGTATTGGAGAAGGAAACGGCGGGGCTGGCGCCGGCGGCCGCCCTGCCGACCGCGCTCAAGTCCGACCTGGCCGGCCAGGTGGATCTCCTCATCGTGCTCGGCGGCGACGGCACGCTGCTCTCGATGGCGCGGGCCGTCGGCGGTCTCGCCGTGCCGATCCTCGGCGTCAATCTGGGCGACCTCGGCTTCCTCACCGCGACCACGCTGGACGAGATGCTGCCGGCGGTGGAAGCCGCGCTCGCAGGCCGGATGGCGATCGACGAGCGGATGCTGTTGTCGGCGCGCCTCGTACGCGGCGGCACCGCCGTGGGCGAGTACGTGGCGCTCAACGACGTCGTCATCACCAAGTCGGCGATGAGCCGCATCATCAACCTCAAGGTGTCGGTCGAGGGAGGGCACGCGACCGCGTATCGCGCCGATGGCCTCATCGTGTCCACGCCGACGGGCTCGACGGCCTATTGCCTCTCGGCCGGCGGTCCGATCCTGTTTCCGACCATGGACGCCATCGTGCTGGTGCCGATCGCCTCGCACACCCTCACGAACCGGCCCATCGTGCTGCCCGCGACCCAGCGCATCGAGGTGACGCTGATGACCGACCAGGAGGTCATGCTCACGATCGACGGGCAGGTGGGCATCCCGCTCCGCGAGCGCGACGTCGTCGAGATCGAGAAGGCCGCCGCGCGCGTCCGGCTCGTCCGCTTCCCGCGCACCGACTTCTTCTCGGTGCTCCGGACGAAGCTCAAGTGGGGTGAGCGCTAGCGCGATCTCGAGGGGCGCCACGGGTTCCCCGGGGCGCCGCGAGCCGTGAGGGGGTTTGGGGGCCATGTCGGGGCCCCCCATCTTTTCAGATACGTCTTGAGCGACGCGCCTCGGTGACCTAGCATCGTCGGCGGATGCTGCGCGAGCTGCGGATCCGAAACTTCGCGGTCGTCGAGAACGTCACCGTCCCCTTCGCCCCCGGCCTCAACGTCCTCACCGGCGAGACCGGCGCCGGCAAGTCCATCCTGGTCGACGCCATCCTCCTGGTGCGCGGCGCCCGCGCCCAGACCGACGTGATCCGCGCCGACGCCGAGAGCGCCACCGTGGAAGCGGTGTTCGCCGTGCCCGACGGCGGCGTGGCGGCCGCGCTCGACGAGGCGGGACTCACGGTGGAGGAGGGCGAGATCGTGGTGCGTCGCGAGCTCTCGCGCAGCGGCCGTCACCGCGCGTTCGTCAACGACGCGGCGGTGACGGTCGGCCTGCTCGAGCGCCTCGGCGACGCGCTCGTCCAGGTCCACGGCCAGCACGAGCACCAGCGCTTGCTCGAGCCTGTGCGCCAGCTCGACCTGCTGGACCGGTTCGCCGATGCCGAGCCGCTGGGCGAGCGCTTCGCCGCGCTCTTCGCCAAGCACCGCGAGGCGCGGGAGGACCTCGAGCGCCGCCGCGGCGCCGGACGCGACCGCGCGCAGCGCGAGGACCTCCTGCGCTTCCAGGTGTCGGAGCTGGACGCCGCGCGGCTGCGCCCGGGCGAGGAGGAGGAGCTGCGCACGGAACGGCGCCGGCTCCAGCACGCCGAGCGCTTCGCGGCCGGGCTGGAGGAGGTCGGCACGTTGCTGCAGGACGACGCCGCCTCCGCGGCGGCCCGGCTCGCGCGCGCGACACGGGTCCTGACCGACCTCGGCCGGCTCGACCCGGCGTTCGGGGCGCCCGTGGAGATGGTGGAGGCCGCGCGCGTGCAGGTGGACGAGACGCTGGCCGCTGTGCGCGCGCTGCGCGACACGATCGTGTTCGAGCCCGGACGGCTGGAGGCGATCGACGACCGGCTGGATGCGCTCAAGCGGCTGGCGCGCAAATACGGCGACAGCGAGGAGGCGATGCTCCGCTTCCGCGCCGAGGCGGCGGCCGAGCTGGACCGGCTGGAGCGGCACGAGGAGCTGCTGGGCGAGGACGAGCGGCGGCTCGCCGAGCTCGAGGTCGAGGTGACCACGGCCGCGCGCGCGCTCGGCGCCGCGCGGCGCGAGGCGGCGGCGAAGCTCGCGCCGGCCGTGCAGCGCGAGCTGCGGCAGCTCGGGATGGAGCGGGCGACGTTCGAGGTCGCGGTGATCGAGGCGGCGCTGGCGGAGTGGGGGCCGCGCGGCGCCGAGCGCGTGGAGTTCCGCTTCACGGGCAACCCCGGCGAGCCCGTACGGCCGCTGGCGCGCATCGCCTCCGGGGGGGAACTGGCGCGCAGCATGCTGGCGCTGCAGGTCGTCCTCTCCGGGTACGAGCGCGCGCCGACCATGGTGTTCGACGAGGTGGACGCGGGGATCGGCGGCCGCGCCGCGTCGGTGGTCGGCGAGAAGCTCGCGGCCGTCGGCGCCGGCCGGCAAGTCCTCTGCGTCACGCACCTGGCGCCGATCGCCGCCCTCGCGCACCAGCACGTGCGCGTGACCAAGAGCGTCCGCGGGGGCCGCACGCGCGCGAGCGCCGGCCTGGTGGCCGGCGACGAGCGCGCGGCCGAGATCGCGCGGATGCTCGGCGGCGACGCCTCCGGCGCCGCCGCCCTCGAGCACGCACGCGCGCTCCTGCGTGGCCGCGGCGCGCAGGGCCCTCGAGGCCGAGGCGTATAATGCTCCTGCGATGATCGACGCGATCCTCAAGAAGATCTTCGGCACCAAGCACGAGCGCGACGTCAAGCGGATGATGCCGGTGGTGGCCGAGATCAACGCGCTCGAGCCCGCCATCCAGGCCCTCGACGACGCCGCCCTCCGGGGCAAGACCGACGAGCTCCGCAAGCGGCTGGCCGACGGCGCCGAGATCGAGGACGTGCTGCCGGAGGCGTTCGCCGTCTGTCGCGAGGCCGCGCGCCGCTCGGTCGGCATGCGGCACTTCGACGTGCAGCTCATCGGCGGCATGGTGCTGCACAACGGAACGATCGCGGAGATGGCCACCGGCGAGGGCAAGACGCTGGTGGCCACACTGCCCGCGTACCTCAACGCGCTGACGGGCAAGGGCGTGCACATCGTCACCGTCAACGACTATCTCGCCAAGCGCGACGCGCAGTGGATGGGGCCGCTCTACCACGCGCTCGCCCTGTCGGTCGGCGTCATCCAGCATGAGGCCTCGTTCACCTACGATCCGGCGTACACCACCCCCGACATCCGCATGACGGCGCTGCGGCCGATCGACCGGCGCACCGCCTACCTCTGCGACATCACGTACGGCACCAACAACGAGTTCGGCTTCGACTACCTGCGCGACAACATGCGCTTCTCACTCGAGGAGCTGGTCCAGCGCGAGCTGCACTACGCGATCGTCGACGAGGTGGACTCGATCCTCATCGACGAGGCGCGCACCCCGCTGATCATTTCGGGTCCGGCAGAAGAATCGACCGAGCTGTATTACAAGATCGATCGAATCATCCCGAAGCTGAAGCGCGCGGCGACCATCGTGGAAGGCAAGCTGTCGGAAATCGAGGAGGAGCGCGAGGGCGACTTCATCGTCGACGAGAAATCCAAGGCGGTGTCGCTGACGGAGCAGGGGATCGCGTCCTGCGAGCGGCTGCTCAACGTCGACAACCTCTACGACCCGCAGCACATCACGATCCTGCACCACGTGCAGCAGGGGCTGCGCGCGCACGCGCTCTACAAGCGCGACGTCGATTACGTGGTCAAGGACGGCGAGGTCATCATCGTCGACGAGTTCACCGGGCGTATGATGCCCGGCCGCCGCTGGTCGGACGGCCTGCACCAGGCGGTGGAGGCCAAGGAAGGCGTGCGCATCGAGCGCGAGAACCAGACCCTGGCCACCATCACATTCCAGAACTACTTCCGGATGTACGAGAAGCTGGCGGGGATGACGGGCACGGCGGAGACCGAGGCCGAGGAGTTCGCCAAGATCTACAAGCTCGACGTCACGGTCGTCCCGACCAACCGCAACCTGATCCGGATCAACCATCCGGACGTCGTGTACAAGACCGAGCGCGAGAAGTTCAACGCCGTGGTCGAGGACATCATCAGGCGCAACGAGAAGGGGCAGCCCGTCCTCGTCGGCACCGTGTCCATCGAGAAGTCCGAGGCCGTGTCCAAGCTCCTCAAGAAGCGCGGCGTCCGCCACGAGGTCCTCAACGCGAAGTACCACGAGCGCGAGGCCGAGATCGTGGCCCAGGCCGGACGCGAGGGCGCTGTGACCATCGCGACCAACATGGCCGGCCGCGGCACCGACATCCTGCTGGGCGGCAACCCCGACTTCCTGTCCAAGGAGATCTTGAGGAAGAAGGGCGTCGACCCGGTCACCGCCTCCGCCGAGGAGCAGGCGACGGCGCTGGTGGAGGCGCGGCGAATCACCGAGCCCGAGCACCAGCAGGTCGTGGAGCTCGGCGGCCTGCACATCGTCGGCACCGAGCGCCACGAGTCGCGCCGCGTCGACAACCAGCTGCGTGGCCGCTCGGGCCGCCAGGGCGACCCCGGCTCGTCGCACTTCTATCTCTCGCTCGAGGACGACCTGCTGCGGATCTTCGGCAGCCAGCGCATCCAGCGGATCATGGAGCGCCTGGGCATGGAGGAGGGCGAGCCGATCGAGCACAAGCTCGTGACGCGCGCCATCGCCACCGCCCAGAAGCGCGTCGAGAACCACAACTTCGAGATCCGCAAGCACCTGCTCGAGTACGACGACGTCATGAACAAGCAGCGCGAGATCATCTACGGCATGCGCCGCCAGATCCTCGACGGCGAGAGCCAGGCCGACAACGTGGCGGAGTGGATCGAGGACCTCGTGATCGGCACCCTCGGCGGCTACGCGGCCGAGGGCGCGCACCCCGAGGACTGGGACCTCGGCGGCCTCACCGAGGCGCTGCACCGCCAGTTCGACGTCAAGATCCCGGCCGCGCAGTACGACGAGGTCGTCTCGCGCGAGGGGCTCGGCGAGCTCGTGGGCGAGGCCGTCAGGGAGCGCTACGCCCAGCGGGAGCGCGAGCTGGGCGAGGAGCTCATGCGCGCTCTGGAACGTCACGAGATGCTCATCGTCATCGACACGCAGTGGAAAGACCACCTGCTGTCGATCGACCACCTCAAGGAAGGCATCGGCCTGCGCGGCTACGGCCAGCGCGACCCGCTCACCGAGTACAAGAAGGAGGCCTTCGATCTCTTCCAGGACATGGTGGAGCGCGTGAAGGCCATCGTCGTCGAGCGGCTCTTCAAGGTGCAGGTGGTCCGCAACGCGCCGATGGAGCTGCCGACGATCACCGCGTGGGCGGACGCTCAGGAGTCGCGCGGCGCCATGCCGGGCGAGCCGCGCCCAGGAGGGTGGACGCCGTCGCTGCCCGGCTCCGCGCCGCCCGCGGTCCCCCGGCCCGCGCCGGCGCCGCGTACACCGACCGGCGAGAAGATCGGGCGCAACGACCCCTGCTACTGCGGCTCCGGGAAGAAGTACAAGAAGTGCCACCTGCTGCAGCAGGGGTAGCGTGATGAGCGACCGTCGATATCGGCAGCAGGGTTACCGGAGTGCCGGCAGCAGCGGCCAGGACCGGCGCGAGCCGCCCAAGCCGCCCAAGCCGGAGGGCACGTTTGGCGTCCTCAAGAGCCGCGCGACCTCGCGCTGCGCCGAGTGCGGCGCGGTGCTGCCGATCACCGCCGACTCGCTCACCCAGTGCCCGCACTGCCGCGTCGAGCTGCACGCCTGCCGCCAGTGCGCCCACTTCGATCCGGCCCGCCGTTTCGAGTGCGGGCAGGAGATTCCCGGGCGGATCGCAGACAAGCGTGCCCGCAACGAGTGCGCGCTGTTCTCGATGATGGTCACGGTCGAGCGTGACACCTCTGCCGGGTCGGTTCATCCCGACGAGGCGCGCCGGACCTTCGGGAGCCTCTTCAAGAAGTAGCCCCGGATTCGGGCCCTCGGCCTCGACATCTAGGGTCGACGGCGGGTTCCTGGCCCTAGCGCTGGTATTTTTTTCTTGGTCGTTTCGCGAGCCGCGTGTCAAGATTTGGCATGCGCCTAGAGTCGATCGCGCTCAACGGCTTCAAGTCGTTCGCGGAGAAGACTGTCGTGAGGGTGCTGCCCGGCATCACCGCGATCGTCGGTCCGAACGGCTGCGGGAAGTCGAACGTCGGCGAGGCTGTCCGCTGGGCGCTAGGCGAGCAGAGCGCCAAGTCGCTGCGCGGCCAGCGCATGGAAGACCTCATCTTCCACGGCTCCGCCTCGCGGAAGGCCGTCGGCCTGGCCGAGGTGGAGCTGCTGTTCAGCAACGACGGAGCGCTCTCGGTGCCGTGGAGCGAGGTGTCGGTCAGCCGGCAGCTCTATCGCACGGGTGAGAGCGAGTACCTGCTGAACGGGACCGTCTCGCGCCTGCGCGACATCCTCGACCTCTTCGCCGGCACCGGCGCCAACCCCCGCGCGTACTCGGTGATGGACCAGGACAAGCTCAACCACGTCCTGGTCGCCAAGCCGCACGAGCGTCGCGTCTTCATCGAAGAGGCGGCGGGCATCGCGCGCTACAAGCAGCAGCGCAACGAGACGCAGGGCAAGCTCGAGCAGGCGCGCCAGAACCTCGTTCGCGTGCGCGACGTCATGGACGAGGTGCGCCGCCAGCTGCACTCTCTCGAGCGCCAGGCGAAGAAGGCGCAGCAGTACAAGACGCTCCAGAACGAGCGGCGCGACCTGGCGCTGGCCCTCGTGGCGGCGGACTACGCGGCGCTGACCGCCCAGGCGGCGCAGCTCGCGACCGAGCTCGAGGGGCTGCGCGAGACGGAGCAGGCGCAGCGCACGCGCGTGACGGCGCTGGCCGCGCGGGAGGCGCGGCAGCGCGAGGTCATCCAGGCCAGTGACCACGCGCTGTCCGACCTGCGCCAGCGCGTGCAGAAGGTGCAGGGCGAGCTCGAGCGACTGCTCGAGCGGCGCGAGCAGATGGGCGTGCAGGTGCGCGAGCTCGGCGAGGAGTCGGTGCGGCTCGACGAGGAGATGCGCGCCGCCGGCGAGCGCCTGGACTCGATCGTGGGCGAGCGGGAGACGGCCCGGACGGCGCTGGGCGAGGCCGAGCGGCTCTCGGCCGAGCGGGCCGCCGTCGCGCGCGTGCTCGAGGCGACGGTGGCGCATCACCGCGCGGCGCTCGGCGGCGACCGCGACCGGCTCGAAGCGCTGCGGCTCGAGCAGGTGAGGATCGCGGGCGAGCGCGTGGACCTCATGCGCCAGGCCGGCGAGCTGCGCGAGCGGCGCGTGCAGCTGGCGCGCCGGGTCGAGCGCCTGGCGCAGGAGCGCGCGGCGGCCGAGGCCGAGGCGCTGCAGCTGAGCGCGGAGCGCGCGACCGTCGAGGCCGCGCACGGTCGGGCGATGGCCGCGCTATCCTCGCTCGGCGCCGAGCGCGAACGGCTCCAGAACGCGCTCGCGG
>WNGJ01002520.1_pt1 | contig 18965 bp, 14 predicted proteins | sample 5400611 | NCBI WGS metagenome assembly WNGJ01 (sample SAMN13153375, study PRJNA577476) | soil metagenome | isolation source: 40 cm soil or saprolite under Garry oak tree replicate 1 | place: USA:California | collected 2016-06-15 | reverse complement strand
ACGTCGAGATACCCTTGCGGCTCGCACGCGTGGACCCCGATCGACGTACGCAGCTCGCTCGCGAGGCGTTGAGGCGTGTTGGACTTGCTCCCCGCGCCCATCATCGCGGCCTGGAGCTGTCAGGCGGCGAGCAGCAGCGCGTAGCCCTCGCGCGTGCGCTGGTACACTCCCCGCGCTTCATCGTCGCAGATGAACCCACCGGTAATCTCGACTCGGTAACCGGCCGCGCTATCGCCGCCCTGCTGCGCGAAACCGCCCATCAATCGCAGATCGGCCTGCTCGTCGCTACCCACGATATCACCATCGTAGAATCAGCCGACCGCGTCCTCAACATCCAGGATGGCCGCATCGTAGCATAAATCCCTTTCCCACCATTACAAATGCAGCAATCTCCCCAAAATGTAGGAAAAGGTGCGAAATGCACACCTGTCCAATAGCCTGGATAGCGGGCATATCGCCCACCGGCTTTACCGTAACCACACGTTCCGAAAGTTCCGCGCCTCCATCAGAAATTTCGGCAAGGTACGCCTCAAATTCTCGCCACACCTCCTCGACATATTCCAGCAAGAGTGCAGGATCGGCGATGTGCAAGGCCCTGGCCTCCTCCGTTGCCATGCCCGTACCCTGGACTCTAGGCGGAAGACCCAGGCGTTCATGCCAGTTCCCATCCATCCAGATCGTCGGACGTTTCTGCAAAATAAAGCGCAGGATATTGTCCTCCGTACGCGCACAGTGCCAGACGAGAAAGGCGATATTGTTGCCTTTCCCCTCAATTGTAAAATGCCACTCGTCGAAAGTAAGACCGCTGATGCCCTGGCGCATCCACTCGTGTATACGTCTCTGTTCCAGGCGATAGAAATCGATGATATCCACGTTGATCCTCCTCGATACTATTTAGGAAGTGCGGGTCTTCCCTATTCGTCTTCCACGGGCACAGCTTGCTTGCTGGTCTCTTCAGCAGGCCTGACCGAAAGTCCTTCCCAGGGGATACGCAAATCTGATCGCATATCACGCAGGTGCATGTCATCGTTGTAGCGAACCAGCCACCAGCGTGCTGCCCTGTTGTTGCTTGAGCGTTTAGCCCAGTGGGTAATAGAGGTGTTATAGGTGTCGAGACCCACTTGTGGTAGATTGATCGTGCTCATGCCGAAGAAGTAAAGGAATGAGATTCCAATTACACCACCATGGCAAACGATCACGATAGTTTTTCCCTCGTACTGGTGGGTGATGCGGTCAAGAGCCATAGCAGCGCGAAACGCAAAATGCCCCCAGCTTTCCCCGCTGGGCGCTACCGCGCGAAAAGGCGTCTCGCGAGGGTTAACCTCGCCAAACTTCGCCCTATACTCATCAAAACGCATTCCCTCAGCAGCCCCATCGCGTAGCTCTTGCACCTCATCATCAAACACTACCGGCAGCCCCAGCGCTGGAGCGATGATTTCCGCCGTCTGGCGCGCGCGCACAAACGTACTGGCAATGAGTACGTCAGCGGCTATCTCACCGGTCGCGGCCAGGCGATCGCGCAGGTGCTCAGCCTGCGTTACGCCACGTGGCGATAACGCCGTATTACCTATCATTTCATGTACTGCCCCAAGGGCTTCACCGTGTCGAATTAAATACAGATTGGTCATTATACCTCCGGATGTTTTTCCCAAATCACATACTAACATTGTAACATCTTATAGTTGAGTCCGAGCGAGGCTCTCCATACCGGGGCTATTTAAAAGTTGAGCAAAGCAGGGTTCCAAGGGGCGGCAGCCCCTTGGCGGGGCGTGGGGTGTCCCCACCTTTTCCCCTTTTCCAGGGGTAGGGAGGGGAAGAAGACGACTTTTAAATAACCCTGTCTCCATACGAATCCCACTTGTTTTTTCAGGCACGATTGTGTATATTCGTATCAATCTATATTGATACAAAAAACATTGGAGGATTCTATGAGTACTGCGCTCTCATCTGCCCAACCGCCGGGCTTCCTCAAGCTGCTGGCTCACGACGTGCGCTGGAAAATTCTCGTGTTGCTCGGCCGTTCCGACTACTGCGTCCAGGAAATCGTCCGGTTGCTTGAACAACCGCAAAATCTTGTGTCGTATCATCTCCGCAGGTTGCGTGATCAGAACGTGGTGACCGAACGGCGCAGCACTGCCGACGGCCGTGATATCTATTACAGCCTCGATGTCACTATGCTTCGCACGCTCTACTTCGCTGCTGCTGATTCCTTGCATCCAGCCTTGAACCTTCCAGATACCGCGCTACAAGAGGCAGTCGCACACCTCCCGCGCAAGAAAGTACGCGTACTCTTCCTCTGCACGCATAACAGTGCGCGCTCGCAAATGGCCGAAGGCATCCTACGTCACTTGAGTGGCGGGCGCATCGAGGCGCAGAGCGCTGGCAGTGATCCTACAAGCCTTCACCCGCTGGCAGTGCAGGTCATGGCAAGAATGGGCATTGACGTCGGTCAGCAGAGATCGAAGCATCTGGATGAGTTTCGTGACCAGCCGTTCGACTACATCGTGACGGTCTGCGACCGCGTCCGCGAGTCGTGCCCTACCTTTCCCGGCGATCCCGAGCGCGTTCACTGGAGTTTCATCGATCCGGCAGCTGTAGAAGGCTCTGACGGGGAACGCTACAAGGCCTTTGAACAGGTAGCGCTCCAACTGATGAACAGGATACGCTATCTCGTGATCCTGGTCGATCGCGAGAAAGGCGAGCAGAAATGAGGCACGAACTGTACCGCGCTGAGTGTACCTACCATTTGCTTGATCCCCGTGACCTATCCCCAAGGAAAGTTTAACCTTTGCTTAACATATCCATAAAGCATAGTTAATGCATGAGTGGTATGGTAAGAGTGCAACAGCGATAGGTGCATCTATGCCCTGTCCCATATCACACAAAACTATACTTTTTGATAGGAGAGTAGGAGAACTTATGTTGAAACGATCACGCGTTGCGCTCCTCTTTGGAGTAGCGGTGGCAATCAGTCTGATAATTTCAGCCTGTGGAAGCTCTAGCACAGGCAGTGGTTCAACTCCAACGCCAGCCGCAACCGCCTCCACCCTGGGTACCCCAGGTAGCTACAACTGTGTTTCTGGCAGCACCACTGCCAGTGGTTCGACAGCACTGGCTCCGCTGGTCAAGGCTGTAGCGCAAAAATACGAGGCCAAGTGCTCCAGTGCCACCATCACTGTCAACCTGGGTGGCAGTAAAACCGGCCTGGCGAATGTAGAAGCAGGTTCCGTCGATATCGGCAATTCCGATGTCCCTGCAAACCCAAGTACGCAGTCTGACCTGGTTGATCACCAGGTTGCTGTGGTCGTCTTTGGCATTATTGTCAACAAAGACGTCACTGTACCCAACATTACTACTGCCCAGATCAAAGAGATCTATAGCGGCAAGGTCACCAACTGGAGTCAAGTCGGTGGCCCAAGCCTGCCGATTGTCGTGGTAAGCCGACCTGCTAGCTCCGGCACACGCGCCACCTTCCAGAAGTATATCCTCGGCGGCCCCGAGACCATCAAGGGTCCCTCGAGCCTGACTACCGACAGTACAGGCACGGTTGTCACAAACATCGCACAGACCAATGGCGCCATCGGCTACGCTGCCACCGGCCCCGCGAAAGGCAATAGCAGTGTGACCCTTTTATCGGTAGACGGCAATGCTCCCACCACTGAGAACGCGAAGACCAACACGTACAAGTTCTGGAACATCGAGCACATGTACACCAAGGGCCAGCCGAAGCCCCTTGCCCAGGCGCTCATCGACTACATGACAAGCGCTGATGGCAAGTCAGTCGCAGCAGCGCAGGACTATATCGCGATTACCGATATGTCCCCGGCTGCAATTACCGCCCACAATGCCGTAAGCTAGTAGACTCCACTGAATAGCGTACTGCATCTAGCGGCAATGCAAGTGCTGGATGTAGTGCGCTACCCTCATGAACTCTAACACCAGGGAAGGAGGAAGGCCCGTGCAATATATGCAACGAGCGCGCCTGGGTGACCAGGTGGCTCGTGTGGTGTTTTTTATCTGTGCGATCTTGCTCGTAGCAGTCATCATCGGTGTAATTGTTTTTATAGGCTCGAAAGCGTTCCTGGTCTTTGGTCAAGGGGTCAACATTAGAGGCTTCTTCCTTGGCACGTTCTGGGACCCCACCGGCAATGCTGATCCTACAGGGAACGGCAACCCCTCGTATGGGGCGGGTGGCCTTATTTTAGGCTCGGTCATCACGACGGTGATCGCCGTGATCATTGTCACGCCTCTTGCGATTGGCACGGCGGTGTTCTTCACCGAGTCTGCCCCTGGCTGGCTCGTCAGGGTCATGCAGCCGCTGATCGAAATCTTTACCGGTGTACCCTCCGTCGTGGTTGGTTTCCTGGGATTGCTCGTCATCGTACCGCTCTTGCAGAAACTGTCGGCACCGCTGACAGGCAATCTTCCTACCGGCGGCTTTGGTTGGGGGGCGGCAATCCTGGTACTGGTGATTATGGTCCTGCCCACTACCCTGAGCATCTCTATCGACGCGCTGCGAGCAGTGCCCGGCAGCGTGCGCGAGGCCAGTCTGGCCCTTGGTTCGACACGCTGGCAGATGATGAGCAAAGCAGTTATCCCTGCAGCCGTGACAGGCCTGGGAACTGCCGTTGTATTGGGGTTCACACGCGCCATCGGAGAGACGCTGGCCGTTGCCCTGGTGCTCGGTGGGAGCGAGATACCAGACAACATCTTCACACTCAAGGCTTTCTTCCAGCCAAACGTCAATATCACCGCTCAGATCGCGCAAGACTTCGGAGAAACCTCTGGAGCAGCTCAAAATGCTTACTGGACGCTCGCGTTCGTCCTGCTTGTAATCACGTTCATCTTTGTTTCCATCAGCCGCTTCCTGGCTAGTAGGGGTGTGTATAAATGAGCGCACAAGAAGTAGCCTCATCCGAGGCGATGCCGCTTGAAGAACGTTTAACAGCCCTTAAGCGCCTGTCGCGACGCCTGGCTCTGAGAAACGGCATTGCGATGGGAGTGCTCTGGCTGATTACAATAGTGGTGGCGGCGATCTTCATCTTCGTCATCATCGATCTGCTTGTGCAAGGCGCTCCCACGCTAGTAAAAGCCAGCTTTTACGGGACCAGCGAAGTAGGCATCGCCCCTGAGCTGTTCAACACCTTTTATATTCTCATTCTCACTGAAATTTTCCTGTTTCCCATCGGGCTGGCCGCGGCCATCTTCCTGGTCGAGTATTCCCCGCAGGGGCGCTTTATAACCGTCATTCATTTCGCGGCAGAAACCCTGGCGGGCGTCCCATCGCTGGTACTGGGCATGTTTGGTTTCCTGGTCTTCGCAGTCTACGCTCACATGGGCACAAGCAGGCTTGCAGGGGCACTCACCTTGCTGTGTCTCAACTTCCCACTCGCATTGCGCCTCTTCGAACAGGCGCTTGCAGCGGTTCCAGGCGAACTGCGCGAAGGCGGTCTTGCCCTCGGCTCGACAAAGTGGCATATGGTCCGCACCGTGGTGCTGCCCTCTGCCCTGCCCGGCCTGATTACAGGGCTGATTCTCACAGCAGGCAAGGTCATCGGTGAGGCGGCGGCCTTGATCTTTACCATGGGCATCTTCAACCCTGGCAATGTATTCACATTGAACCCGCTGATCGCCAGTGACACGCTTACCACCCGCCTTTACTACGTCAAAGGGCCAGGAGCAGGAAGCCTACCAGGCGTGACCTCGTCCCAGGAGACTGCCCTGGCAGCAGGGATAGCTGCAGTGCTGATCATCCTCCTGCTGGTGATTAATATCGCCGCGCGGGGCGTTGGCCGCGCCATTCAACGCCGGGTAACGGCGGCATGATGTGCGATTTGTAAGCCTTTACAGTAAATAGACAACCTAGAAGCGAGGATAATGCCAACATGAACGTCTCGGTAAATTTGCCTGGGAATGAAAATGTGCTGCTCCCAGAAGGCGCGAACATCTTCTCTCGTAAAGTAGCGCGTAGCGGCCATATCTCTTACGAGGGGCGTCCCTACTTCATCAGTAAGGCGCTCGCTGGACGCTACATACGCCTCGTAGTGCTGGATGACCGTCTGATTGTTGACACCTCAATTCCCTTGCATAAAGAGTACCCGCTTGTATAGGATATAATAGGTTGAGCACGGGAGGTTCGGCTTTTTTGTGCCATGAAAACATGGAGCAGGTACGCATGGGATGCTGACAATGCATACCTGGCGACTTTAAGCTCAATCTCACAGCTAAGCAAGAAAAGAAGGAGGTCCGATGGACACTCGTCTCAACAAGACCCAGCAATCGGTGCCATCAATACCGCATCAGGAAAGGGCTGCCGCAGATTATGAAAACGGTCTTACACCCGTTGACGCGGTTGCAAAAAGGGTGAGCATGGAGGTAAATCGTAGTAAGGATCTTAATCTCGCTGCGGCTACCAAGATAGATGTCAGAAATCTCGATTTCTATTATGGTACCAAACAGGCGCTATTCGGTGTTTCGCTGCCCATACGCGAGCATCAGGCCACCGCGCTGATTGGCCCATCTGGCTGTGGCAAAACAACCTTTTTGCGCACGCTTGACCGCATGAATGATCTCATTCCTGGTACGCGTACCGAGGGCGAGGCTCTCATGGGCGGCGAGAACATCTATGACAGGTCTCTTGATGTGGTGCTCCTGCGCCAGCGTATTGGCATGGTATTCCAGCGCCCAAACCCATTTCCAAAATCGATCTTTGAGAATGTCGCCTATGGCCTGCACATCCAGGGCAAATCCAGGCAGAATGTTGAAGAAACCGTGGAGAAAAGCCTGAGGGAAGCTGCGCTTTGGGATGAGGTGAAGGATCGCCTGAAATCGTCAGCATTGAGCCTATCCGGTGGTCAGCAGCAGCGCCTGTGCATCGCTCGCGCTATCGCGGTTAGTCCCGAGGTGCTGCTCATGGACGAGCCAGCTTCGTCACTTGACCCTATCGCCACCCTCAAAATAGAAGAATTGATTTCGGAGTTAATCAAGAGCTATACGATTGTTATTGTGACCCATAATATGCAGCAGGCGGCGCGTGTCTCGCACTACACCGGCTTCTTCCTCAACGGCAGACTTATCGAGAACGCGCCCACCGTTGATCTCTTCGAGCGCCCGCGGAAAAAAGAAACCGAAGATTATATCAGCGGACGCTTCGGTTAAACATCGGAGACTATGCATGATCCGTAAAATCTTAGTTGTAGACGACGAACAGGTGCTGGTCGAAACCATGGCCTACAACCTGGAACAAGCAGGCTACCTGGTAACAACGGCAGCCGATGGCTCTACCGCCCTGGAAGCTGCACGGCGTGAGACACCAGACCTGATTATCCTGGATATCATGCTGCCAGAAATGGACGGCTTAGAGGTTTGTCGCCAGCTGCGCCGTGATAGTAACACCGCCATGACTCCCATCATGATGCTCACCGCCAAAGGCGATGAGATCGATAAAGTGGTCGGGCTTGAGGTTGGGGCCGATGACTACGTGACCAAGCCCTTTGGCCGGCGCGAACTGCTGGCGCGCGTTCGCGCTTTATTACGCCGTGCCGATTACCCTTCTGCCAGTGACGACCATGCCGCGCAGGAACCCCCCAGCGAGGTGCCGCGTCCCAACCGTGAACTGGTCGCGGGCCCTCTGCGCATCGACCTCGCTGGCCGGCGCGTCAACTGCCGTGGGCAGGATTTGGAACTACAGCCCAAACAGTTCGATCTGCTCACCTACCTCGTGCGCAATCGCGGTACCGTCTTGACACGCGATCAACTGCTGCAGAATGTCTGGGGCTACGATTACGTGGGCGACACACGCACGGTCGATGTACATGTGCGCTGGTTGCGCGAAAAACTTGAAGAAGACCCGGCTAACCCACGCCTCATTCAAACTGTCCGGGGCGTAGGCTATTGCTTCAGATGGTGAAGGTCTCATGTGGTACCATGATATATAGAATGTACAATATTTCTTCGTCTATCAAAGGAGTCTATCTTGGAGCGTTTGACCACACACCTGACCCTTGCCCCCGATGCCCCGATTGACCTGCACATGCATACAAACTACAGCGACGGACGCTGGCCCGCGCAGCAACTCATAGATTATCTCGTAGCCGAAGGCTTTGAGCTGGTGTCTGTCACCGACCATGACCGCGTCGACACGGTTGCCAGCATCCAGGAATTAGCCGCGCGACAAAACTTGCCCGTGCTTGCCGGGGTCGAGATGAGCACAGAATGGAAGGGCAAAATGGGCCATGTCCTGTGTTATGGCTTTGATCCAGAGCAGAACTACCTGCGCGAAATCACCCAGGGGGTAGTGGACCGCCAGTTGGAGAATACCCATCAAGTCTACGATGAACTGCTGCGCAAAGGCTACCAATTCCCGCGCCGGGAAGAAGTACTGGCCGACAACGGTGGTGCACTGCGCAGACCCGTCGACAATGGCCGCCTGCTGCGCGAGCATGGCTATGCCCCCGACTGGCAGACCGCCTTGCGTATGATCCGTGAAGCAGGTTTCCATTCGATTATGGCAGATATGGCCATGACCGTCGATGCCGCGCACCGTAGTGGCGCCGTCTGCCTCATCGCCCACCCCGGCCGCAGGGAGGGTGGATTTACCTTCTATGACATCCCCCTGCTCGACGAAGTACGCGCCGAAATTCCCCTCGACGGCATAGAAGTCTACCACCCTTACCATAGCCCGGAAATGGTGCAAGCCTACCTGGAGTACGTACACAAGCATAACCTGCTGCTCAGCACCGGCTCCGACTCGCACTCCATCCCTGGCCGCATGCCTACAAAACACCCGGCCGGGATCAGCCGCGATCTGCTGGAGCGCGTTGGGATAATGGTAGTGTAACTATATAAACCAGTTATACCAGGCTGTCGTGGACGTCCCTTGCAAGTACCAATCGGTGGTCGTAATCCCCGCCGGGTAATGCACCGTCCGCTGTTCCAGGCCGCCAGGATTCTGGAAGCCTTTAATAGGCAATCCCTGCTCGGCCAGCAGCAAACTGTCGTGCCAGATAGGGGCGGCGCCGTCCACGCCCGACACATTGACCATCGGCGAGTTGTCGTTGTTGCCCGCCCAGACGCCCATCACGTAATCCGTGGTATAGCCGACCGTCCAGTTGTCCGCGAAGTTCTGCGATGTTCCCGTCTTCACCGCTGCCGGGCGGACCGTGCCAGGGTTTCTCGCGTAGCACTGCGCCGCCGTGTTGCTGTACAGGTAGAGTGCGCTGCATGGGCCAAACTCGTAGGTACGCGCAGAGTTATCGCTCAACACATTCGACATCATAAACGCCACCTGCTTGCTGATCACGCGTTGCCCCTTGGATATCACCTGGTAGATCAGGTGACCCTGTGCATCCGTCACCTTAGCGACGGCATGCGGGGGAATACGTACGCCGCCATTAGCAAAGACACCGAACGCCGAGGTCTCGTCCAGCAGGTGAACACCGAGCGTACCCAGCACCATCGTATAGTTCGGCGTCCCCGTATAACTGGTGATGCCCATCGCCTGGGCCGTGTGTAACGAGGCATCAACACCTGCGCGTGTCAGTACCTTCACTCCCGGCACATTGAAGGAATTTTGCAGCGCGTAGCGGTATGAAAGCAGGCCGTGGAAACGCAGGTCGTAATTCTTCGGCGCATAAGATGGCAAGCCGCAGCAGAGCTGGATAGTAAACGGTGCGTCCACGACCGGCATCCCTGGACTCAAGCCCTTGGCATAGGCCGTAGCATAAATGAACGGTTTGAAGGAAGATCCTGGTTGGCGGTAGCCCTGCGTGGCCACGTCAAACGCCCCGGACTGCGGATTGTTCGGGTCAAGGTTACCTAACAAAACGCGTATCGCGCCATTGTGGAAATCGATCATCACCTCGGCCGCGTCGGACATATGATGTGCCGCTGCCAGTTCCGCAATGTGCTGCTGTGCGATTTTCAGAATCTTATTTTGCAGTGGCAGATCAAGCGTGGTAGATACAACCAGCCCTGCACGCGCCAGGTCTGCGCGTTTGACATTAAGCTCTGTCGCCAGTTCGTTTAGCGCGTAATCAACGAAATGCGGCGCGAGGTCGTTATTTGTTACTACTCGATGGTGCAGGAAGCCGGGCTGACTGGCCTCGCTAAGTGCGGCTCTCATCTGCTCATCTGTGATATATCCCTGCAAGCGCATCTGGTTCAGCACCGCTTGCATGCGTTGGTGAGCAGCCCTGGGATGTCGCAAGGGATCATACGCGGCAGGTGAACTTGGAATACCGGCCAGCATCGCTGCCTGCGCGATATCAAGTTGGGAGGCCGCGCTCGCTTCAGCCGTATCCCGCAAGCCGAAGTAAGTAAAGGCAGCGGCATCGGCTCCATACGCTTGCTCGCCATAGTAGATGGTATTGAGATACATCGTGAGTATCTGTTGTTTGCTATAGTAGCGTGACACCTGGGGTGCCAGGATGACCTCTTGCAATTTACGTAGAATTGTATCCTGGTTGCCCACGATGACATTTTTGATTAACTGCTGTGTGATCGTACTGCCGCCGGCAACGATGTGTCCATTCGACAGATTCGCTATTGCTGCCCGCACAATACCCGTGATATCATATCCCGGATCTGTCCAGAAATACTGGTCTTCAATCGCAACTTCTGCATTGACCAGGTTTCGCGAAATTTGCGACAATGGCACAGTCGTCTGCATACCCTCGTCAAGCATCTGGTAGATCAGCGTGCCATGCATGTCATACATCTTCAAGCTATCTTTTGGTAAGATATCCTGCAGCGTTAAAACCTGCGGCTGATAGCGTTGCTGCGTGGCTGCAGCCACGGCCGTGAAACCTGCGAAGATACCGCCAATCACAATCACGGTCGCCAGCGTGGCCAGCGCCGTGAACATCAGCACCTGTGCGCCGGCCCGGTCAATTACAGCATAGTGCATATTGCTAAGCTGTAAATGCTTGCGTTTCAAATGGCGTCGTATGTGCCATTTGTCAGGATGCACTCTGCGATGAGCAACTTCGTAGTACACCCCCCTGGGACGTCGTACCGGTAGATCATTAAGCCGTTGGGCTGCCGCCGCCGGGCTATGTTCTGGGAGCTTTGCCGGTCTGTGTATCTCACTTGCGCGTTCCAGGTGCTCTTCTTGCTCCATAGTTCGTCTCTTTCTCTATTTAACAGGTATTGTAACTATTCAGCAGGGGTTCCAGGGGACCTGCAAGGCCCCTTGGCAGGGTGCCCCCCGCCTTTCTCCCTCACCCCACCGCCTCCGGACTTTGCTGGCGAATGACAGTGGGAAGCGTACCAGGGTACCCGCAAGGGGTACCCCTACTATACGACGGGCGGGCCTGCCGAGCCGTCGTAGAGTAGGGACAGGGCTTGCCCCTGTCCTGGCTGTGACGCCGCTTCGCCACGGAATCGCATTCGCCAGCAGAGTCCTCCGGCGGCGCAAGAGGAAGGAGACCTGAATAGTTATCAAGTATTTCACCCTCACGGCGTTGTCAAGGAACATATATTATATAATAGTTTTTCGTTTAAGAATGTGTGATCACACAAGAATAGTTATAGCCATTCTACTTTTACAGGTAAATTCCTATAAAAAAGTATGAAAATCTATCGACTGGAGCCTCTCTTGCTCCTTTTGTTCCTTTTGTTCCAAAAATCAACGCGTAGATGGGTTGTCGCGAACGGGGTACCGGAAATAAAGGTCTACCACCTTGCCCCCAAATTGTAACACGAATACACAAACAATACAAGCAGTCAGCAAAACTCGACAGTATTACCACCATCCCGGATCAGGTGCCGGCGCATGTGCAGGTGGAGGAGCAAATGCAAAACTATAGCTCGCCGGGCAGTAAGGCGTAGGCGCTGGCTCAGGCGGATTGCCGCCAGGATCGGCTGCCGGTGAAGGAGAAGGAATCGCATCAGTGGTAGGGGTAGGTGTTTTATTAAACGTTGGCACGGTTCCCGGCAGGAACCAATCGGTCGTTTTTACCCCATCGGGATAAGTTACCGTTGCCTGCACCAGGCCGCCAGGATTGACAAAGTCCTGGATCGCGTGCCCCTGCTCGGCCAGCAGCATCGCATCATGCCAGATCGGCGCGGCGCCGCTAATACCCGACACATTAATCATTGGCGAATTATCATCATTGCCCACCCACACGCCCATCACATAATCGGTCGTATAGCCAACCGTCCAGTTGTCGCGGAAATCGTTGGTTGTCCCCGTCTTCGCGGCAGCAGGCCGCACAGCCCCGCGATTCCCGTTTCCGCAATCCTGCTGTGAGTTTGCGTAGAGCTGCAGCGCATTGCAATCGAAGAACTCGGGAGTGCGATCAGTATTATCGCTCAGCACGTTCGTCATCATATACGCCAGTTGCGGGCTGATTACCTGTGTTCCGGGATCAACCTGGTGTTGATAGAGCACGCTTCCGCTAGTGCCCGAGACCACCTTGTTGATTGCATAGTAAGGCTCGCGTACCCCACCGTTGGCAAACACCCCTATTGCCGAGGTGTGATCGATCAGGCGGACGCCCAGGCCACCCAGCACCAGCGAATAGCCCGGCGTCCCCTGGTAGCTCGTGATACCCATGTTATTTGCCGTTTGCATAGCCGCGTCGATCCCCACGTGTTGCAGCACCTTCACACCCGGAACATTCAGCGAGTTTTGCAGCGCGCAGCGCAGCGTCATATGCCCGTGAAATTTGTTATCGTAGTTGGTGGGTGAAAACGTTGACGGATTTGAATAGGGCACGGGAATTTTAATAGGTGCATCATTAATGGCCTGGGCGGGCGAAGCTCCCTGCTCAAATGCCGTCACATAGACATAAGGCTTAAACGAAGACCCTGGTTGGCGATAGGCCTGGGTCACATCGTACTGCCCATCAATCGCATTATTGTTGTAGTCGATGCTGCCCAGCAGCGAAATGATCGCGCCCGTGTGAAAGTCGATCAGAACCTCCGCCGCGTTCGTCACATGGTTCGTATCGCGCAGTTCAGCAATATGCTGCTGTGCAATCTTCTGTATCTTGTCCTGCAGGTTCACATCAAGCGTCGTGTACACAACCATGCCTGAGCGTGACAGCTCGGCGGGGTTGTGTATATTGAACATTTTTTGCAATTGCGCCAGCACAAAATTCACGAAATGGGGCGCTCGATTCTGCGGCCCAGTCCCGAATTTGAAGAAATCCGGCCCCTGCTCCTCGTGGATCGCGTCATACTTGTCTACATTACTGATATATCCCTGTTTCACCATCAACGTAAGCACCGTCTCAAAACGGTCAGTGGCCGTTTGAAAATTTACTGCCGGATCGTACTCGGATGGGTTACGTGGCAGCCCGGCCAGCATTGCCGCTTGTGCTAAGTCCAGTTGCGCTGCAGCCGAGCGGCCAGCTTGATCTTGCAGCCCAAAAAACACCGTGGCGGCTGCATCAATACCGTACGCCTGGTGCCCGTAATAGATGCTATTCAGGTACATCGTCAGGATATCACGCTTGCTATAATTGTCATTGAGCTGGGGTGCCAGGATGATCTCTTCCAGCTTACGCACAATCGTTGGATCATTGCCCACGACCAGGTTTTTAATCAGTTGCTGCGTAATCGTACTGCCGCCTTCCATCAGGCGCCCATCTTCCAGGTTCGTTAAAGAAGCGCGAATGATACCCAGCACGTCGACCCCCGGGTTGTTCCAGAAATTTTTATCTTCGGTGGCAACCGTCGCATTGCGCAAATAGGGGGATACCTGCTCGTAAGTTACTGTCGTATGGATGCCATTGCCGGTCAACTGGTCGATCAGCACGCCTGTGCTATCGTAGATCTTCAGGTTATCGAGCGGCAGTAAATCACGCAGCGTGAGTATCTTAGGCGCGAATGTCGCCCGGGTCGTGTGATAAAAGCGATAGGCAACATAAGCGCTAGCTCCCCCCAGCGAAAGACAGACCACCAGCAGCGCCAGCGCGACACAGGCGAGTGTAACCCAGAACCGCTTATGCGTCTGCTGCTCTTTAACACGCGCCACACGCATATGCTTGCGCGAGATATGGCGCAGCCGGAATTGCCGTCGCTGTCGTCTCCTCCTCGCATCCGCCAGCAGTGTTTTATGTGGCGCATACATGGGTAAATGACGCCGCTCCTCTACGACAACATCCCTGCTGCTATACCTCGACCTCACCTCTCCCCTTGCCACCTCGTCTAACATCGCCCCCACCCCTGCCCCTTTGTCCCCATCGCGATATGCCTGGTAATGCTGGCCTACCACCTCGTCTAACATCGCCCACACCTCTGTCACCTCGCGTAAGGGCGGAACAAGCCCCGCCCCCCAGTCTAACATCGCTCCCACCTCTGCCCCCTCGCCGGGTGCGGCACCATCTACCACCCCGTCTAACTTCGCCCCCACCTCTGTCACCTCGCCAGGTGCGGCACCATCTGTCAGCCTGTCTAACATCGCTCCCACTCCCGCCACTCCACCGAGTGCGGCACCATCTGTCACCCCGTCTAACATCGCCTCTACCCCTGTCGCCTCGTCTAAGGGCGGAGCAAGCCCCGCCACTCCACCGGGTGCGGCACCATCTGTCACCCCGTCTAACTTCGCCTCTACCCCTGTCACCCCGTCTAACTTCACCTCTACCCTTGCCACCCCGCGTAGGAGCGGGGCTTGCCCCCAGACGTTTGAAGAGAAGACTTCCCGTGAGAGGACTGTGAGCAGTGTCCCGCCTGTCATCCTGAGCGCAGCGGCTGTCATCCTGAGCGCAGCGAAGGATCTCTGCGTCCGGCGAGCCAGACCCTTCGCGGAGTTTACCCTGAGCGAAGCGAATGGGCTCAGGATGACAGCCAGTATCTCCAAATGTCTGGCTTGCCCCGCCCCCTCGTGCGGCTGCTCCACTCGCACTTGCCCTACTTGTAATTGCCCTGCCTGCTCCACTATCGCAATCTCAGGAATCGGCTTCACAGGATTGGGGACAGGAGTTTCTGGGTCAAGGGCAGGCATTTTCACAATCACGTTCACCGCTTGCACAGCCGCGATAGTAGGAATCGGCGTCACAGGATTGGGGACAGGAGTTTCAGGATCAGCTACCGGCTTGCTTGCATCATCAGCCTGTTCAGCGAGGAATAAAGTACCAGCATCATCAACAGTCGTTCCGGGCACGGGCGCATGCGTCAAAATCTTATCATGACCTGCTTCTTCAGCGGAAGTCGAACTGCTGCTAGAGACCTCGTCAGTCGGTCCATCAGGTTGCCCGGAATCTACTGCCATGCAAGCACCCTCATGTTTTCTCTAAACATAACACACAAGGCGCTGATTGTACAGGGCTAAAGCCAGAAATACCAGGGTCCGTGAATATTCCCGAAAAGTATGCTGTTGCCCCTTGTAGGCAATCCATTTCAAAGAAGAGACCATCTCGCTGTGTCATCCTGAGCCGCGCTTTGTCATCCTGAGCGTAGCGAAGGATCTCTGTCCGGCGAGAGCTCCTTCGCTTCGCTCGACACTCCTGAAGCGGCTTCGTTTGACTCGCACATCGTCTTATTTGAAATGTATTGCCCCTTGTGGGTGCCAAGAGCGGGCTCTCAGAGGTAGGTTGATGATGAGACCGCTTGAGGAGCCGATGCGCCCATGGTAGTCGCGTAGGGGCGGGAGCGGTGGAGCGGGGACGGGAGGGCCTTTATGGCCGCCCGACGTGGTTCGCCTGCAAACGCTGGCTCGCCGCTGAACGGCCAGCATGCCTATTGGGCGACCCTTAGACTTTGCTAGCGAATGAAAAACATACTCGCGTGTACCCTCATCCCGGGCGACCGCCAGGCTCCTCCCTCCTCTCCTCCCCGCTCGATCGGCCTGCCCAGCCCGTATATAGTAGGGGCGGGGCTTGCCCCCGCCCTGCAGGCTTGCCCCAACCCTGCGAGCTTGCCCCACCCTGTGGTGGTGCCGGGCACTCGCTCCTGAACCGCTTCCGTCCGCGCTTCTGGGCCCTGCTGCATTGCTTATTGCACATTAGCCGTCGTCAGTGCCCCCTCGATCAGCGCCGGCAGAATTTCATTCGTCAACGCCTGTACCTGGTAGAGGCTCTCGACCCACGGGATATCCTGGCGCTCGCGCGCGCCCTGCACTTCCACCAGTTGCAGCACGCTTTCATCCACCAGGCTGTGGAAATAGAGGAAAGCCCGCACAGCATCGGCAACCGGCACGTGTGATTCGCGTGTGATCGAACCATATTCCTTGCCCAACTGTATCGCCTCGGCACGCAAATCTTCGCTCGAAGTGTCATCGGTCAATGCGCGCAGCAGCAATTCCAGCACGCGCCTTCCCAGGCTGCGATAGGCATCACGTGCAGACTCATTAAAGTGTTCATACCAGGGCAGCGTATTGAGCGTTCCATCCGTGAAAGCAAAGCGCACGCGCCCGAGCACGCTCTGCACCAGCAACTGCGCGGCAGGCCGTGGCTTGTGCTCAACCTCTTGCCGCAGTCGCGCCTCTATATCCGAGCGGCGAAAACGCCTATGTCCCCCATTCGTGCGCCGCGACGGCAACTCATTCCGATCCGCCCAGAGCCGTACCGTAGCGGGATGCATACCCAGCATCTCAGCCGCCTCGCGCAGGCTCAACCACTCATCCTCGCCCTGTGATGGTGCCATGATACCGGCCCTCCTCGTCTAACTATGCGCACAATTCCCATGCTCTGCCATTATACAGGAAAACTACAGCTTTTTATGAAATAGGCGATTTTCTATCTAGTTCATTCTATGGGATATGGGAAGTGGCGTCAAGGGAGGGCAAGGACGGTTGATGAGGCTTTTGTTCCAATTGAAAAAGCCTGTCATTGAACTTTGAATATCGGGTAATATTCCGTTCTGGCAATTGTGATTTTGAGCGAGACAAACATAGACCAATGCTTACCCAATAGCCCCCACCACCATCGCCTCTACCACACTCTCATCCTCCCCAAAATGCTCCGCCAATCTCTCAACAGCCCTCTTTCTTAAACTCTGCCTGACAGCGGGCGTCAATGCTTCCAGCAAAGCAGGATTCACAACGAAATACCGTTCATCCTCGCTCATGTCCAATAATCCCTGGCGTTCAAAGCGCGGGAATGGACTCGTCTTGAGCATCTGGCGCATTTGTGACGGGCTCGCATGAGGGTTATCAACGACAGCGCGCTTAGATCCATAGCTTTTTTCGGCTGGTAGCCCTGCTTCCCTGCGCAACCTGTAAAACTCAGAGAAACAATGAGCAGCCTCTTCCAATAAAAATTGACCATTCTCATCAGAACGATTCAGCATCACCAGCAGCAATAACATTTGGTAGGCGTACTCAAGCTTTGTGTTCTCGGTAAACTCAAAGAGCGTTTCAAGTGCGACCTGTTGAGCCTCGGCTGGAATGGTAAGCTCTAATTTTGCCTTCGGTTTAATGCCGTAGGCGTTGAGCCGCTTTTTGTACTCTACCTCTGAAATATTTCTGCCAAGCTCATGTTCGATCTTTTCTAGCTTCTTCTCTATCTCTGAATCAAATAAATAGGCCTGGTTACGAAATGCTGCTATCTGGGTCTCTATCGAAACAAAAGGCTCGGTATGCCTTTGACCTGTAATGAAAAGATTGTGCTCTACATTCAATGATAGGCCGTTTTTTGTGAGGTTAGAGGAACCAACCATAGCCCATGCCTGGACATTCAATGTGCCAAAATAGATTTTGGGGTGGAAAAGCGTGTAAATGCTTGTGACATAGACATATACCTCTACCTCACAGTCGTCTCTTAGCATCTGGAATGCACTGACGCGATTTATAGGATTTAAGCCAACTATTGCCCGTGCTTTAGGAGCAGTCTTCAGCATCCTTTTGAGCAGCAGCACACCATCGGTCGAAACATAGCCACTACAGAAATCGAGCGAGTAGCCTTGAAAGTCTTTCTCGGCCTTTAGCAGCACCTCAAGAGATTTATCTACAGCACTTATCGTCGTATCTGGCATGCTCGTGTTATCGCTCCTTCTATCTTTTCCAGGCATCACATCATACGACTAATCATCATACCGCTTTTGCTATCGTCATGCAGGAATATAATCTTTTCTCCTATGCACCAAAGAAATGGCCCAAAATCTCATGAAGAGGTGCCAATTTTTGCATGGAATAACTCTTTTCTCAAGGAGGAGTCCTGATCAAGGGAATAATGGGGGTGCTTTGCCAAACTCTCGCTCCTTTGTATCGAATGTCAAATAAAAGGAATTATACCTCATTATAGAGATTAACGTGGAAAGAGACACATCTCATAATATTTCAGACTCCAACGGAGCAGACAATCGCATTTTGTGAGAATGACCAACTGTGTTAGTTTGGATGGTAATGGCGGGATTTTTGGATGTTTTGTAGCGACGGAGTCGCTTTTTGATTCTTGCGGCGTGAGTGAGAGACCATTCAAAACCAGTAGGTTAGTCAGCATCCGGTTTTGAATGGTCTTCTGAGTTGGTGTTGTCTGTTTGCTGCTCGGCGTTGGCTCGCATCTGGGCAATGAATTGGCTGTAGGCCCGTGCCTCGTCGGCTCTCGCTGGTTCTTGCTTCCACTCTTCACGCTTCTCTAGTTGTCGCACTTCGTCCCTATCCAGCTTGAAGAATGTGTTGATGCTTTCTACTGGTCCGCCGCCCTTTAGGGCCGTTAAGCGAGTCGCTTTGATCGTTTCGAGCATTTGGCTCATTTTCGCTAGGTAGAAAGATGCCTCGAAAGGATTAAAGGCCTTGGTAACCTCGCTGATGGGGATTTCTTTTTCCCCATCAACCTCCCTGACTGGCTCTTTTTGCAGGTAAGTGACTGAATCTTCTGATGCCTGGATGACGTGCATAGGCCCTCTGATGGTGCCATTGGGGTTTTGTAGCCCGATGCTTAACTGGTGTGGGCCGGTCATTACACGGAGACCATGCTTGTAGGAGTTGTAGGCACGGTCATACTTGAGGAAAAACTTACCGATGTGTTTGACGAGCCACGCGACGTTGTCGATGTTCTCGTCCCAGCGGCTAGCAAGCT